>Ga0207796_1000838_pt1 | contig 11266 bp, 9 predicted proteins | sample Pon1CUnioCityCA_6_FD_187274 | JGI IMG/M metagenome (GOLD analysis project Ga0207796, IMG submission 187274) | Marine sediment microbial community from Union City, CA, USA - Pond 1C Sediment 1 (SPAdes) | ecosystem: Environmental > Aquatic > Marine > Intertidal zone > Salt pond sediment ...
ATTGCTTCCGTCAGCACCGGTTGATCTGCGTAGACCTTGACTTGATCCAGTTCAGGCATTTTCAGATCCGGAATCCGGTTCACATTTCCCCGCCCACTCAAAAGCACCGTCAGGGTGGCGGATTCCCTCGCTTTTACTTCGGTTGGCTCCAGCTTGGCTTCTATTTCATAGCTGCCCACCAGGCCGCTGAAGTCGGCAGGTCTTCCCTTTTCTGGAAGTGAACGCACATCCAACTCAAGCGGCTCACTTGCCACCGTCATGGGACGACCCGAACTCAAAGAAAAGAAGGGATCATCAAACAGGCTCCGGGGAGCCCGGCGCCGTGGCTGAAACACCCTCATGCTCATTCTGGAAGGCCTGACCCCATAGACGCCTTCTCTGGACGGTATCAATGCATACCGTACCTCCAGGACCTGATAAGGCTCGCCATTGTAAACGCTTTCATACTGGGTGTGTTTTCCGAGCTGCTTGAATGTGAGGTATTGCGCTTCCGGCAAACTCAAAGAGATATCGTCAACACTGACTTGGCTGTAAAGTTTGAGGGTATAAATAGTTTGCGCATCCACATAGACCTTGGTAGAGGAAAGCGCAGCGCTTAGAAAAACAGGGCCCCGATTGACCCCCGAGGAAGCTTGCCCGGGCTCGATGACGATCAATGTGGCCGTATTGCTCGCAATGGTATTGCCTTTCACCTTCACCTCGGCCGGGCCGATGGTAAACGTACCTGTTTTTTTGGGCTGAATGCCATAGGTATAATCCACACTTGAATTGACTTTGCCGTTGATGATCTCAACACGGCTCGATGTTCCTCCCCCTGACACATCAAAAAGCTCCAAACCGCTTATGGCGGGTGGTTCGCTCTTGCGGGCTCCGGACACGCTTACGCTCAGTCGGATGGAATCTGCTATGGTGGCTTCCGTTCGGTCCAATTTCAGGGTCACCGATACATCCGCACCGGCAGAAGAAGTGACGAGCATTAAAAAAATCAACCACAGATAAACGCAAAACCACAAAGACCTTCTAAATTGTGATGCTGAAACAATATCCATGACTTTCATCTCTAAAACCAATCTTTTGTTACGGACCCTGCCGATTGAGTCATAGGCTGTTACCAGTCTTTGCTTGAGAGCGCATCACGTTGTTTATCTTCGGAAAGCTGAAAGCGCAGGAACCGTGAACGGTCCTCTTTGAGATTGTCCAGTAGAGCCTCCGCTTTTTTTTGATCCAGCGATGCTTCAGGTTGATCAGTCGTGTCATCTTTTTTCTGTTCAGGCATGGCCTGAAGCGGGCTTAGCTCCCCTGACAGATCCTTGGGGGTCTCGGTTTCCGCCTCCTGGTCCCGACTGGCCGTGTCCTGTTTTCCCTGTTCAGCATCCTTTTGTTTTTCGGGTTCTTTCTGCGCTTTCCCCTTCTCTTGATCCTTGGCCTCAGACTGCTGCTTGGCGGCGTCTTCGTCCTTTTTTTCCGATTTGGATGAATCCTTTTTGTCTTCTGATTGGCCGGAGTCTTTTTGGCCTTCTTTCTTCTGTTCCTCGATTTTTTTGTTCTTCAGCTTCTCAAGTTCGCGCAGGGCCAGCTCCAAATTATACTTGGCATCGTCGCTCTCGGGGTTTAGCAGAAGCACTTCTTTGTATTGGGAGATTGCCGATTCAAAATCCCCTTCCTTAAACGCCGCATTGCCCAGGTTGTAAGCCGACTTGAACTGGATATCTTCATCCTCCGTTCTTCTCAGCACACTGGAAAAAGCAGCCTTGGCTCCCTGAAAATCCGAGGCCTGGTAGGCCGCACATCCCCGGTTGTAACGGTAGCGTATGTCCTTGGGCCGATCCATGTCGGACCGGGCATAGGCTTTTTCAGCTTCGCTGAAGCGGCCTTTCCTATATAGCTCATCCGGGTCTTCCGCTGCTGTAGCAAAAGTGGAGTAGACAAATGGGAGCAACAAAACCCCTTTGATCAAATGCTTTATCAATTTATCTCCTTATGTTTTTCTCTTCTCAAGGCATAAGCGCTAGTCTTATTATTACTCCGACAATTAAATACCTCAACGTCGTCATTCCGGCGAAAGTCCCCATACATAGACGGGATCTTCGACAGGAATCCAGGTGGGTACTGGATGCCGGATCAAGTCCGGCATGACGGAGTTAGTGTATTTGGTTACCGGTTTAACAAGACCGATGATGGCTCACTATTCATTCCCCTCCCTTGACGGGAGGGGTTAGGCGAAAAGATAAAAAACCTATTGTCCCGGGGCTTCTTTTCTCTCGGCAATCAACCCCTCCAGGAGCAGAAATAGAAAGGCAGCCAACACGAACAACATAAAGCGTTCCTCGTAGACCTTGATTTTGCCGCTCTTAAGTGTTTGCGCCTCTGTCCTGGATTTGATTCCTTCAAAATAGAGGACATCCAAATCCAGGTCGCCGGCAACCGATCGGACATAGGTCCCACCGGTAACGGAGGCGATTTGCCTGAGACTGTCTTCATCAAGTTTTGACAGCACGAGTTTTCCGGCTGCATCCTTTTTGAAACCACCCTTTCCGTCGCCGGCAGGGATGGGACCACCCGAGGGCTCGCCGATCCCGAAGACAAACAGCTTGATGCCTTTTTCCGCTGCCTTTTTGGCTGCTTCGAGACCCTTTTTTTCATTGTCCTCTCCATCCGTGATGAGGAGGATGACCTTGTCGGTTTCCGACTTGAAGTCAAAGGAGGCCACGGCGCTCTCTATCGCAGCACCCAGATCCGTGCCGGCCACTGGAATGAGATCCGGCTCAAGTGCGCTCAGAAACATCTGAAGCGCAGCATAGTCCAGCGTCAGGGGGCACTGGACAAAGGCAGCGCCGGCAAAGGCGATCAATCCCACCCGGTCTCCCTCTACAATGCGCAAAAAATCCAAGATTTCCCGTCTGGCCCGCTCAAGTCGGTTTGGCTCGATATCCTCCACCAGCATGCTTCCAGAAACATCCACCAGGACCATGATGTCCACGCCTTTTTGGCTGACCTCCTGGTAGTGGCTGCCCCACCGGGGTCCTGCCAGAGCAAAGATCATGAGACCCAGTGAAGCCAACAGGAAAAGCCCCTTGAGGAAGCGGCTCCCCATTCGCTCCGCTCCGGTCAGTCGCGCCAAAAGATCCGAATCGGCAATCCGCTCCATGGCCCGCTTTTTTTGCCGGCTGTAAACCATGAGCCCAACCAGGGTCAACGGCAAAAGCCAGAGCAAATGCAATATCCAAAGATGGGCCAGGGTCATGGAATGACCCTCAAGAACGTTGTGCGCAGGAAGATCTCCAATCCCAGCAGGATGAGAGCCGGAACAAGAAAGTACCGATAGAGTTCCCTGAAATGAAAAAACTCCTTGACCTTGATCTCCGTCTTCTCCGCACGATCTATGATATCGTATATTTCTGAGAGCTGCCGGCTGTCGGAGGCTCTGAAATACCTGCCGTTGCCGATCTTCGCCACCTGCATCAACATCTCTTCATCCAGGTCCACCCGCTGATGAACAATGCGCGTGCCAAAGAGGTCTTTGACTCTAAATGGTGCCGGTCCTTTACCCCCCACGCCGACGGCATAAATCTTTACGCCCAGAGCCTGTACGGCATCGGCTGCCTGTTCGGGTGTTATCTCCCCCGCGTTGCTGCGCCCGTCGGTCAAAACGACCAATACCTTGCTCTTGGCCTTCAGATCTTTCAACCGTTTCCCACCGATGGCAATGGCGGACCCGATTGCTGTGCGGTCTCCGGCCATGCCGATTTTCATTTTTTCAACCAAACTCAAAAGGAGCCCCTTGTCCAGCGTCAACGGGGATTGCGTAAAGGCTTCCGCTCCGAAAACCACCAGGCCGATCCGGTCCATCTCCCGCTTTTCAATAAAATCACTCACGACTTTCTTGACAGCCGTGAGGCGGGAAACCGGCTCGCCATCGAGTTTGAAATCCAAGGCCCGCATAGACCCTGAAGTATCGAGGCACAGTATGATATCCACCCCGGGCGATCGGATTTCGCGGGAGACATTGTAGAGTTGAGGCCGTGCGGCAGCCAGAATCAGCAGAACGAGGCAGGCCGTGCGAAGCGCCATGGGGATTCTAAATAGCAGTTTGTTGCCGCTTCCCGCCAGTTGAGCCGCCCGGAAGGTTATGGAGTGACGAATGCCGGCAGGTTTTCTCCACAACTGAAACGCGGCCCATCCCGCAACAGCCGTCAGCAGCGCCAGAAGCGCCGGATACGCAAACCGGAACATCATGACACGGACCTCTGGGAACCAGAAGCGGTGTTGGCCGTCTCATCGGTTGGACCGGTTTCATGAATGTAGTTGAGCGCCGCCTTTACCGCTTCCTCCTTCCTGTCCGGCGTGGGAACCGTATCCGCAAACTTTACCAGATCAGCCTGTCGCAATAGAGGAAGAAGTGTTCGATCTTTTTCGGTCTTGATGTGGTGTGCAATCTCTTCTGTGGTGAATTCAGCTGCTGGAAATCCCCGGATGGCTTCCAGATAGCATCTCAAAATTTCGGAGAATCGGAAGTAGAATGCCTTGACATGACCGTTTTCGAAAAGGCTTCGGCCCTCCAGTTCTTCAATTTCCTTGACTGCCCGAATATGTGGCGGTTCCGAGGCAGCGGCCATCAGTCCCCTTCGACGTCGCGTTCGGTACCACCAGATAAACAAGAACACCCCCAGCAGAAACGCAACCCCGGTGCCAACCCATGGCAGGAGTTTCAACCAGGGTGCTTTTGTCGGGATGATCCCCTGAATCGGCCGCAGTTCAGCTTCTTCGGGTTTTTCACCCAGGTTTGAAAGCACGGTCAATGAAACCGGGGCCGTCGTCAGGACCTGTTCCTTGCCCGTTTTGTCCAAATAGGTCAGCGAAAGCGCCCCTGTTTTCCATGAATCCAAACGGTCGACCAGGAGCTTGATTTTGATTTGCTCAAGGCCTATTTCCCGGTCCACCTGGGTCAGATTCTCAAGACCTCCGATCTCGGGGATATCATAAAAACCCCCACCCTCCGGAAGACGATAATTCAGGATAAGCGTCACCACGCTCCCTACCGTCGCCGAGTCCTGATCCAGTGATGCACTCAGGCTTGGTTCGGCATCCTCCCTGTCATCCTGAAATGACAAAACAGGCCGGCAGAGCAAAACAAAAAGGACCACCCAAGGTAAAAGATACAGGGCGCAAGACCTAAGAATGCAACCGGAGAGGCTGATTGCGCAATAGGGAATTGAGCTGCACTTTTTTTGCACTGCCGACCTCCCAATTCCGAATAGGCCACCCCTCATAAACGCCTTCTCCGTTGGTCAAAAAGGCGCGTTAGTGGTTCAACTACGGGTCCATTGGTAGTGAGCGTCACCATGTCAATCCCCGCACCTTTCAAAAGATCCGCCAGATAGGCCTCTTGTTTTTCTCGGTCGCTGCGCCACCTTTCCCTCAGGCGCCTGTTTCTCGTGTTGATCAGCGCGGTCTCTCCCGTCTCAGGATCCTGAAGGGTGATCAACCCCACATCCGGCAATGCCGCCTCGGATGGGTCCGAGATTCGAATGATGGTGAGGTCGTGCTTTGTGGCGGTCAGCCTGAGGGATCTCTCAAACCCCGCATCCATGCAGTCTGATAACAGGAAAACGATGGCGTGACGTTTAACGACTTTGTTCAGGTAGGTGAGCGCCGCTTCTATGTCGGTCGTTAAATCTCGAGGTTGGTAGGTAAATATCTCTTTGATCAAACGCCACACATGAGACGCGCCCTTCTTCGGGGGAATGTATTTTTCCACTTGGGAGCAAAACAGAATGGCGCCGACTTTGTCATTCGTACGGATGGCAAGAAAGGCAAGCATTCCCGCCACCTCAGCCAGGAGCTCTCGTTTGAATTTCACCCGGGTGCCGAATAGATGAGACCCTGAAAGGTCCAACACGAGAATGACGGTGAGTTCCCGTTCTTCGTGATAAACCTTCACAAAGGGATGCCCGAAGCGTGCGGAGACGTTCCAGTCGATGGTGCGTATGTCGTCTCCCGGCTGGTATTCCCGGACCTCCATAAACTCGATGCCCTGTCCCCTGAAGGCACTTTCGTACTGCCCGGCAAACAAATCATTGGCGAGGCGACGGGTCTTGAAATGAAACGTTTGAATTTTTCGGAGCACCTCTTCCGAGAGCATGTCAAGGAACCTCGATCCGCTCCAGCAGGATCGCGATCAGGTCGTCCGTGCTTTTTCCTTCCGCTTCAGCCTCATAACTCAAGATGATCCGATGCCGAAGCACGTCCGGCGCCATGGACTTTACATCCTGCGGCGTCACATACCCCCGTCCGTTTAAGAACGCGTGGGCCCGTGATGCCCGGCCGAGCCAGATGGAGGCCCGGGGCGAGGCCCCGTAGCTGATCATGGGCGCGATGTTCAGGTCATATTCCTGAGGGGTTCTTGTGGCCCTCGAGATGCGCACGATATAATCCACGATTTTATCTTCCATATGAATGGATTGGATGGACGCTTTGGCCGATTCCAGCTGGGAGACCTCCACGACCCCGTTCACACTGTCAAAGCGCCCACGGTTGGCGCGCGCCATGATTTCCTTTTCTTCCTCCGCCGATGGGTAATCGACCTTGATCTTCAACATGAAACGGTCGATTTGGGCCTCGGGAAGCGGGTATGTTCCCTCTTGCTCGATCGGGTTCTGCGTTGCGAGAACAAGGAAGGGGGTATCGAGCAAAAACGTCCTCTCTCCGATGGTCACCTGTTGTTCCTGCATGGCCTCCAGGAGCGCGCTCTGAACTTTGGCCGGCGCCCGATTAATCTCGTCGGCCAAGATGATATTATGAAAGATGGGACCCTTCTTGATTTCAAAGGAAGCGTTGTCGGGGCGATAGATTTGAGTTCCCAGGATATCCGCCGGCAGCAAATCCGGTGTGAACTGCACCCGCTGAAAGGTGGTCCGGATTGTGGCGGCCAGGGTTTTTACCGCCGTCGTCTTGGCGAGTCCGGGCAGGCCTTCAAGCAGCAGATGGCCGTCGCAAAGAAGCCCGATCAATATCCTTTCGAGGAGATTCCGCTGCCCGACCACAACTTTCTCAATTTCCGCCATGATTTGTCGGAGAATCAAGCTTTCCTTTTCGACCTTCTGGGTGATCTCCCGGATATCCATCAATTTTTTTCCTCCGACTTGCCCACCGGCTCTTTTTCCGGCTTTTCCAAGAGTTTTTCCAGGTCCGTGATGAACGCCTCATGTTGCCATTTGGGTATCACGTACACCCAAGGTCTGAATTGATCGTCCAACTGTTTCGCCTCCAGCGCCCGCGCTTCCGGGCGCTTTTCGGGAGCGGTTTCCGTTTCTCTCGATGGTTGCTCTGCAGTTTCATCGATTTTTTCCCCTTCCGGTTCGAAGGGTTCCTCAAACGTTGCCCCCAGTTTGAGATAGCAGCCATCAGCACCGGAACAGGCCTCCCCCGGGTAAATATGATATGTCATTCCGCTAAACAGTCGGTATTTCAATTGATTTGATCGCTCAAGATTCAAAGATATTGAGGCGTCCGAGGGGTCCGCCACGTCCTCCATCCGGAGGGATGACAAAGACCCGGCCAGTCGATCGAGGGCTGATTCATTGATTTTCCCGCTTTCCGGCAGCGACTCCGGTTCAAGCGCCTTCCCCTTTTCGGGCCGTTCGAAGGTGTAATAAATTGTTTTTCCATCCGGGCTCAGGCAGGATATCTTTTTCACGTCATTCGCATCCACCTTCAAAAGCGTCTTGTCCAACCATTCAGAAGGATCTTTCTCCATGAAGGCAAAATGGGCGTCAATCAAATACGTCGTTGAACTGTCGTCCATTCGCACATAGTGTCCATCCGGGAAGCTCCGCTCACCGCCTGTCTCCCGGACCTTTCCCAAGAGCAGGGAAACAAGAACTTTTCCGGAACCGTCCTTGAGCTGGATTTGCGTGCCTTTCTCTGAATTCTTGGCGCCTTTATCGTCCGGGAGTTTCAAGGAAAGGCGTTTCAGCGTCTCCCCTGATGATTCAAATTGTCTCCCGATTTTGGCATCCCTCAGCTTCCGGACGAACTCCGCAATTTTTGAGAAGTCAGCGGGGTAATCAAAGCGGTTTTCGACGACCCATCGATCCGACTTCTTTGCCAAAGAGATGGACTTCGCTGGATCCCTCACGATGACGGCGGAGATCTCATTGGCAGGCAGATTTTCCAGGAGACGCTTCCCCAGGGCGCTCTGGGGGGCTGTCGGAGCCTTCACGTGCAGTGTCAGGGCACCAAAGCCGGCAAGCACCGCTAAAATGATCAATAGGATGACAAGACTCTTCGTTCTCATTTGTGCTTCACCCGTCTTTGCTTATAGATGGCAAAACCAATCCCGGCGATAGAGACGATGAGCGGCATCAAAAAAACATTGATATTTCTGAGCGTGGATCCAAGCGCCTCAATGTCCGCCCTCAGATTCTTTCGAACCGCTTTCAGTTCCCGGTTGATTCTTTGCTTTTCCTCTCGGAATCTGGCGATTTCCGCCTCTTGCTCCGGACTCATGATCAACTTTTGTGATACGTCCTTTTGCTGCTCAAGTTCACGAAGCCTTCGATTGGTTGACTCCGCCTGTTTGGTCAATTCCTGCTCCTTGCTGAGCCAGCGCTCCTGCGCCTGTCGTTCAAGTTCCATAACGGTGGTAAAAGGCCTTTCGAATTTCCCCCGCGAGCGGATCCCGATCAAATCATCGCTTCCGGTCAAGATTTCGACCGTATTGAAAAGAAAATTAAGATTATCATTGAACACTTTTGAAAGCGCAAATCCCAGGATTCGATTTCTCTGAACATAGAACTCGTCGGCCAGCATGTCCGCATCGGATACGATAATCAGGGTGGCGGACTCCTTTCCATTCGCCAGATGATTTTTTTGAGAATCCGCGGCCCCTTCCGTATCCTTGTTTTCCTCCCGGGGTGGACCTGACGGAAAGGCGGTCTTGAACTTGCCCCGCAACCGCACCACGATATTGAATCGCTCCCCCGTCGGCACAAAGTCCCTCCGGATCGCGGCTGCCCCCAATCCGGCCTTGAAGCTTTCAACTAAGGCGGCATTTTGCCCCGACTGCACCATGGGCTCAAACTCGTACTGACTCCCTTCAGATTTCTGAACCGCGCCGGCTACCGGAAAGAGCATGGACTCCAATTTGGATGTAACCACATTGGCGTCGCTGAATGCCTCTCCTCTGGCAGAGATCCATACAGGGCTGTTCTCCAGGGTGTTGTTCCGTGTGCGCACCCGAGTGGTCTGATCGAAATCGGCCAGCGCCTTCACCGGATCCATGTGGATCCCCCATGCTGAAAATAGTTTTTCCAGGGAGGAAGCCGGCGGTCGCATAAACTGCTGCCGGCCCGGTGGATTGTCCGAAACACAAAAAGGATCAACAAAAACCAGCGCATTCCCGCCGGCCACTATGTATTGATCCACCGCGTATTGTAACTTGATGTTCAAATCTCTCGGATGGAGGATCATCAAGAGGTTTACGGATGGTTCAATTCGATCGGTCGAAGGACCGATTTCACGCACGTCATAGGCTTTTTTTAATTCTTCGACAAAAAGCCACGGCATCCCCGCCGACATCGGCATGCCGGCGGGTGCTTGCGTTTGTCCAAAAACCGGTAAGGGAGTGATAATTCCAACAACTTTCTTTACCGGAGTTTGAATTCGGTGGATGATCCGGGTGAGATCATATTCCAAAAGCTCTTCACGGGTGGGATCCAGCAGTTCAATGGTCTCCTCCTGGTCTGCCGCCATAAAGACGAGGCCGCAGTAAATCTTGTCACCCGCAGGGATCTGAATCGGACGAATGCCGTATTTCTGCGCCCATTCCTCCTCATCGGAGTCCGGCTTCGGGTCATATTCCTCAACTTTCAACCGCCCCGAGCTTGCGTGTTCATATTCGGCAAGAAACTCCCGGACCCTTTTGGCGTATAGTTTCAGATTCGTTGGGAGATTCCGATTGCTCCGGCTGTAAAAAAATTTGACGGTTACCGGCTCCTCCAAGGTGGAAACAATTTTCCGGGTACCCTCGGATAAAGAGTAAATTTTGTCCTCGGTGGCATCCCAACGGATGGCGGCGTAGGAGAATATGACATTGATCAGAATTAAGATGCACAACAGGGCCACCAATCCCGTTGTGGACACCAGGGTCTTCTTGAAATCATAGCCTTCTTTTCGAATCATTGAGCGCCCTCCTTTAAGACGCCCTGCGGTTCCGCAGGATTACGCCGTTGGCGAAAAGCATGAAAAACATGACAGAAAAGTAGTATGCGAGATCTCGCAGATCCAGGACCCCCCGCTGTATGGATGCAAAGTGAGGCATAAAGCTGAATCCCGATATAACATCCACGATCCACGAAGGTGCCCAGCCGGAAAGGACATCCGTGACAGGGGGCCATCCCGCCAGAACCAAGAAAAGACAGATTACCAGGGACAGGATGAAGCTGATCACCTGATTTCTTGTGAGAGACGAGGTCATACTGCCCACGCTCAGGTACGCGCCGGCCATGAGGAAACTCCCAAAATAGGCACAAAAAATGGTCCCCAGATCCGGATCCCCGAGGTAAACAACCGTCAGGATGAGTGGAAATGTAAGCGCCAATGCAATTCCGATGAACAGCCAGGCGGCGAGAAATTTCCCCAGTATCAGTTCCGTAAGGCTGATGGGCAAGGTCAACATGAGTTCGATGGTTCCGGATCGCCACTCATCCGCCCATAGACGCATCGCCACGGCCGGGATCAAAAACAGGAAAAGCCATGGATGCCACTCGAAAAACGCCCTGAGGTCCGCCTGACCCAGATCGTAGAAGTTGCTGACGGAAAACGTGAAAAATCCGCAGAGCAGCAAAAATATCACGATAAATACATAGGCGACGGGAGAGCCGAAATAGCCGACCATTTCCTTTTTGATAACGGCATTGCTATGGGTCCAAAAACGTCTCATTTTTCTTTTTCCGTATCAATTTAGATTTTTGAAACACTGCGATAGGGGCCGTTGGGTTTTTTCAAAAGGCCTCCGGGAAACCTGATGGATTCATCAAAAGGCCGAAAACCCCATTTTTCGTCATTCCGGCGGAGGCCGGAATCCAGTCCTTTCAAACGCTTCTGGACCCCGGTCGTAGATCCCGCATTGATCGGGAATTCCGCCGAAGTGACGGCTCGGAAGACTTTTTACGAACGCTTCAAACTTGAAGCCGGGAATCAATTCAACGTTTAAAAGAAATGGTGCATCCCGTTATTCAGATGTGGTAATCGCACGAAACACCTC
>Ga0207796_1000839_pt1 | contig 11264 bp, 8 predicted proteins | sample Pon1CUnioCityCA_6_FD_187274 | JGI IMG/M metagenome (GOLD analysis project Ga0207796, IMG submission 187274) | Marine sediment microbial community from Union City, CA, USA - Pond 1C Sediment 1 (SPAdes) | ecosystem: Environmental > Aquatic > Marine > Intertidal zone > Salt pond sediment ...
GCCAGCTACCCGCAGCCGAGCCCGAGGCCGCGCGCCGCTCCCCAACGGCGGCTGAGCTTGCCTCCCTGGCCGAGCGTGTTTCTCAAGCGCCCGGAGGCTTGATAGCATTGGGCCGTCCAGAGCCCGGCGCTCCCGGTTCCGACCAGCCCTCTGGCTCCCCAGAGCCAGAGGAGACGGAAGCTCCACCGGAGGAGGCGGAGGGTGAGATCCCCGGGCTGGAGGGGGCCGTAGCGTCTGAGGCGGTGCCGGAGGAGACGGAAGCCCCGCTGGAGGAGGCGGAGGGTGAGAGCCCCGAGCTGGAGGGGGCAGACGCGCCTGAGGTGGTGCCGGAGGAGACGGAAGCTCCACTGGAGGAGGCGGAGGGTGAGAGCCCCGAGCTGGAGGGGGCAGACGCGCCTGAGATGGTGCCGGAGGAGACGGAGGGTACGAGCCTCGAGCTGGAGGGGGCAGACGCGCCCAAGGACGAGCAGGCGGCCAGTGTGTCGGCGGCGGAGGTGCCCCAGGAGGGATCGTCCGCTGGCATGGTGAAGCTGGAGGCGACAGGCCTTCCGGACACGGAGCCCGCCACTCTCTCCACGCCGGTCGCTGCTCAGGCCGCGGCAGACTCTGAGCAGCAGGGGACTGCCGGACCAGTAGAGCAGGCCGAGTCGGAGGCCTCGGCGGCACCGGCCGAACCGGAGGGCAGGTGGCGCATGGCGCAGCGCGAGCGGCTGGACCAGGTGGCCCACCGCTACTATGGCGACCCGGCCTACTGGCGGCTCCTGGCCATCGTCAACGGGATCGACGATCCCCTGCATATTCCGGATGGAACGGAGCTGCGCGTGCCTTCGATCCCACTGGAAAGCGAGGGCGCATGAGCGCGAGTACGATGCCGGCGGTGGTCGTTACGGCTGGCGGAACAGCGCTGACCGGGCACGAGACGCGCGGCCTGGAAGAGGTGCGCGTGCAGCAGCGGCTCTCGCTGCCGGCGCAGTGCGAGCTGGCCTTTTCCGATCCACCGGGCCCGCTGGCGACGGCCGAGCGGCTGCTGCCCGGCACAGAGCTGCGCGTTGACGCCGGCGACGGTCTGCCGCTGTTTCGTGGCGAGGTCACCGCGCTGGAGCAGGTCTACGGCCCGGCAGGGCAGCGTCAGGTACGCGTGCGCGGCTACGACCGCCTGCATCGCCTGCGGAAGCGCCAGCCCGTGCAGGCTCGCGTCCAGATGACGGTGGTGGAGCTGGCTCGGGAGCTAACCAGGGACCTGGGGCTCAGGGTGGAGGCCCCAGGCACGGAGGGACCTTTCCGGCCATGGTTGATCCAGCATCGCCGCTCCGACCTGCAACTGCTGGCAGAGTTGGCCGCCGAGGCGGGGCTATACCTGGCGTTGCGCGGCGAGACTCTGCACCTGGTGACCTTGGCAGGCCTGGACGAGCCGGAGGTGCCGCTGGCGCTGGGGCAGACGCTGTTCGAGGCCCGGCTGGAGCTGAATGCCGAGCCCGCTTGCCGGTCGGTGCGGGCGGCCGGATGGGATCCGCTGCGTGTGGAGCCGCACTCGGGGCAGGCGTCGACGGTGCGAGGCGGACGTCAGGTGGCCGCGGAAGCGTCGCCCAAGGCGGTGGGCGGCAGCGCGCAGCGGTCGTCGATGGGACAGCTATTGTACGGCGACGACCACGCGCGGGCGACGGCGCGCGCCGAGCTGGAGCGGCGCGTGGCCTACGAGGTGGCGCTGTGGGGCGTGACGGAGGGGAACGCGCGGCTGCGGCCGGGAACGCCGGTGCGGATCGGCGGCGTGGCTCAGTCGATGGCTGGCCGCTATGTGCTGACGGCGGTGACCCATACGATCGACAACCGCCGCGACTTCACGTCCGAGATCTCGACGCTGCCGCCGTTGCTTGGGATGGGTGAGGATGCACTGGGCGGCGTGGCGGTGTTGGGTGTGGTGATCGAGGTGGACGACCCCAGGCACGCGGGCCGGCTACGGGCCAGGCTGCCGGGGCTGGGCGACGTGGAGACTGACTGGATGCCGGTCGTCTTGCCGGGTGCCGGACCGGACAAGGGCCTCGTGGCCCTACCCGACGTGAACGACCGGGTGCTGGTGCTGCTGCCCAACGGCGAGGCCGGGGCGGGCGTGGTGCTGGGTGGGCTGTATGGCATGGGCGGGCCGCCCGACGATGGGGTTGACGGCAACGCCGTGCGGCGCTACACATTTGCTACCCGGGGCGGCCAGCGGGTGGTGCTCGACGACAAAAAGCAGGTGCTCCGGCTGGAGGACGCCACCGGCAACGTGGTGGAGCTGTCGGAAAACGGCGTGCGTATTAGCGCCAAGGGGGAATTGGCGCTGGAAGCGCCAGGTCGCCAGGTCACGATCGCGGGCGACCAGATCGACTTCAAGAGAAAGTAGAGGTCAGAATGCCCTATTTGTTGGTGGTGGGTGCCAAGCTGGCGTGCGACCACGGGGGAACTAGCAGGGTCAATGAGGCCGGTCAGACGTTCGTCAGCATCGGCGGAGATTTGGTGCTCGTGGAGGACGACCCTGGGGGCGAGACGATCGGCGGCTGCCCCAACGTGGGCGCCACCATCAAGCCGTGCATCTTCACCCTGAAGGAGACAGACGGCGATTCGGAGTTCATCCGCATCGATAAGAAGCCGGTTTGTCTCGATAAGGTTGTTGGCCCCACCGACGGCACTCCGCCCGGCATGGTCAAGTACCGGGTCCGGAGTCCCGGCCAGAAATTCGTATCGGAGGAGAGCTGATGGCAGCGAGGATCCGAGCTTGGCAGTGGGTCCAACCGGCTGACGAAAGAGATCCGCCCGGCCTGCGCGTGACCGCTCAGGGCAAGATCGCCATGGTGGAGGACGCCGACGCCGTTGGGCAGTCGATCCGGATGCTACTATCGACCATGCCCGGCGAGCGGGTGATGCTGCCCGAGTACGGCTGCGATCTGTACCGGCTGGCCTTTGAGCCGAACGACCAGGCCACTGCCGGCCTGGCGATCCACTATGTGCGCCAGGCAGTGGAGCGCTGGGAGCCGCGGGCCGAGATCCTACATCTGGACGCTAGCTCGGACCCTGATTTCCCTGAACGGCTCCAGATCGATCTGCACTACCGGCTGCGTATCAGCCTGCAGGAGGGCCAGGTGACCTATTCGTTCAGCCTGGCCGGATGAGGAGGTGTGATGTCACTGCCGTCACCCAACTTGGATGATCGCACGTTCGATGACCTGGTAAGGGACGCGGTAGACCGCGTCCGCCAGACCTGCCCAGAGGAGTGGACCGACCTCTCGCCGGGCGACCCTGGGCGGGCGCTGCTTGAGGCGTTTGCGTACATCACCGAGACGATGATCTACAGGCTCAACCGCCTGCCGGTCAAGGTCTACCAGGAGTCACTGAATTTGATGGGCGTGCACCCCTATCCCCCCACGGCCGCATGCGCGCTGCTAGAGTTCAAACCTAGCGAAACTAGCCACGGGGACATCGACATCCCCGCTGGCACCCGCGTGGCGGTGAATTGGGGTGGCGGGACCGGTGGTGCGCCAGTATTTGTCACGGCGCACGAGGCAAGGATGCCCAAGGACAAGGAGTTGGCCCACGTGATGGCCTATCACTGTGAGTGGGTGAAGGATGGCGAGCGTGTTGGCCTGCGCACAGGCCAGTCCGGCCCGACAGTGCAACTGAGCCGCTCACCGGTAATCGCGAACACAGGCACGAAACTGGACCTTCGGGTGCGCGTCGAGGCCAGGCGGGATGAGCAGGGCGACGGGGTGAAGGCCCGCACGCACGAAGGCAAGACCGACCCCTACTGGAGAGAGGTTACCGACTTTTTAGGCTACGAGGCGGACGGGTGCGTCTACGTGGCCGACCGGTACAGCGGGCAGATCACCTTCCCGGGCAAGAGCCCGCCTAGAGGATGGGAGATCCGCGTCTGGTATGCTCATGGCGGGGGACCCGCCGGGAACGTGCCTGCCGGCGTGCTCACCGTGCTCAGAGACTCGATCCCCGGGATCGGAGCAGTGAGCAACCCGAGCGCGGCTACCGGAGGCCGGGCGGCAGAGACCCTGGAAGACATGCGACTGTATGGCCCGCAGGGCATACACTGCCAGGAGCGGGCGATCACAGCGCGGGATTTCGAGACCCTGGCTCGGCGCGCGTCGGGGGAGGTGGCCCGTGCCAAGGCGATCGCCCAGGCGGAGCGGTGGAAGCACGGCGAGCGGGGCACGGTGGAGGTGCTGCTGGTGCCCGATGTGCCAGCCAAAGAGCGGAGGTCGGAGGACCAGGTGACGGTCGCCAAAATCGGCAAGAAACGCATCGAAACAGTACGCGAGCAAGTCCAGGCTTACCTGGACGCGCGTCGCCCGATGGGCGTGCGCTGTGAGGTCAAGTGGGCCCAGCTCAAGACGGTCAGTGTCCGCGCCAAGATCTCGGTGCGCCCAAAAGAGGACTCCGGGAACGTGATAGATCAAGTGAGGGAGCGGCTGTATCAATACATCAACCCGCTGCCCGCGGTGACCACTGGCTGCGGGACCCACCCGGCCCGGAGGCTGAACGGATGGCCCTTTGGCAGGCCGCTGCACTGGTCAGATGCCTACAGGGAGGTGCAAGCGGTAGAGGGCGTGCAGCGGGTTGATGATCTCAAATTAATAGTAGAGAACATGCCCGACGGGAACTTGACAGCGCTGGCGTCCGATCAGCAGACTGGCATGTGGTACGCGGCCTGCGGCAACAGGCTCTTTCGCTCGGAAAACGACGGCGATGGGTGGGAGCTGCTGAAGCGGTCCGAAGGTGATAGCATCGAGCTGCGGAAGCGGTTCGAAGATGAGAGCATCGAGCTGGTGCGCGCCCACCCTCGGCAGGCGGGCCTGGTTGCGGCGGTAGCTACGATGGGTGAAGGCGATAAGCAGGCCTTCAGGGTATATGTGTCGCACGACTGCGGCGAGGAGTGGCGCCTGGAAGAGGGGATCGATTCCGTCGGCGAGGTGCATGACATCGCTTGGATGACGAACCAACGCGGGGCGCCGGTGCTTCTGCTCGCTGCCGCCAACGGGTTGTTTGCCCTGGCCGTAGAAGTTAAAGGCAGCCCGCAGTGCATAGTCGTCGATCGGAAAACAGACCGTCTGGGGTTCTATGCGGTAGCGGTTGCCCACAAAGAGGCAACCGACCAGGTGAGCGTCGCGGTGGCTGCCCGGAACGAGGGCGGCGTGTTCTTGTGTCGTAACTGGAGAGACAACCGCAATTTTGAGCCCATAGCCCCAAAGGGCAAGAACATCCTTTGGGGCAAGGACATCCGCGTGTTGGCGGTGCAGAGAGGCGGAAAGGGCGATTTCCTGTGGGCCGGCGCCTATGCCGAGGGACCGGCAGACGAGGGAGATGGCTGTTACCGCCGGGCGCTGGACGACCTCGATGCCGAGTGGGAGCGCTTTGGCCAGGATAAGGGGTGGGAAGGTGGGAGCTGCCGGGCGCTGGCGTTTCTGGAGGACGCGGCTGTTGCCGCGTCCCACCATGGTTGGGTCTTGCGGCTCGACCTACCAGAGGGGGAATGGGAAAAGGAGGATCGCGGCGATGTGCCGCGGCGCGACGACGACAGTCCACGGCTGGTGACGGCGCTGGCTGCCATGAAGACGAAGGAACAGGACCGGGATATCACTACGGTGCTGGCCGCCGTGAAGACCGAGAAGCAGGACGGGGATACCACTACGGTGCTGGCCGCGACCGAGAAAGACGGGCTCTATCGCAGCCGGGACGGCGGCCGGTACGAGCAGATCTCGAAGGAGAAGAGCGCCCTCAGCCACGAGGTGACCCTGCCCCAGACGTGGCTCTTTTGCTCGGGCCAGCACACAGTCGACTTGACTGGAGACGATGATGAGAGCCAGCGAGATTAAGGACCTGCTGCCCACCGTATTCCAGCGCGCGGCGGATTCCAACATACCCCTACGCGTGCTGCTGGAGGTGATGGAGGCGCTGCACGAACCAGCCGAGGAAGTGATCGCCACCACGCTGCCCACCTACTTTGATCACTACAAAGCCCCTGACCAATGGCTACCCTACCTGGCCTCGTGGGTCGACCTGGGCTGGCTGCTGGAGTGGGTGGAGGATGCGATGGGCCAGGCCTGGCTCGAGGAGTGGTATGGACAGCTCCGCGATCTGGTGGTACATGCACCGTATCTGGCGCGCTGGCGGGGCACCGCGCGGGGCCTGGAGCGGTTCCTGGAAGTGGCCACCGGCATCCCGGGGTTCAAAGTGTACGATGGTGTGAGGACGACGCTGAAGTTCAGTCTGAGTGATACCGGCCAGGAGTCAGTGAAGATCGTGGCCGGTACCCGCGTGACGGTGGAGCGCACCGACGCGGACGGCGAGAGGCCGGTCTTTGCCACGGTGCACGACACGGCCCTGACGGCCCGCGGAGATTCGGTCGACGTGGTGGCCTATTTGTGCGATTGGGTGAAGGGCGAGCTGGTCTGCGACCGGTCTCTCGCCGAAAACGTGCCAGCCAAAGCGCTGACGGTGCTCGAGGACCCGATCGCCGGCGTGAAGGTGACGAATACGAAACCGGCCTGGATCCGGCCCTTTCACATTGTGGTGTGCGCCCCAGCTGAGGCCCGGTTGTACCGCCCGCTGATCGAAAAGACCGTGGAGATAGAAAAGCCGGCCTACGTGACCTGTGAAATCAAGGGTCTGGGGAGGCCAGGAGCAGGGCGATGAGTCGCAAGCAGCTTCTGATGCTTGTGGTGCCGGTGCTGCTGCTGGCGGCGCTCTCTGTGGCGTCGGGCGTGATGGGCGCAGTGAGAGCAGTGAGAGCCCCCTCCCTGACGCTCACGCCCCCGCCCGTCTGGCTCAAATCGTTCCAGGGCCTGATTGCGACGCCGCGCCCGGTGCAGACCCAGGACATCGGCAGCGCCAGCCTCGACGAATGCCCTCAACTGCTGGCTGGGACCCCGCTGACGATGACCCAGTCCCTGATCTGCAAGCTGGAGATCGTGGGGGCGTCGGACCGGGTGCGCACCCTTCCTCTCCAGAGTTTGTCAGGCAAGGTCGAGGTGGTCTATGTCTCCGCGGACCCGGACCAGCCACGGTTGAAGCCAGAGCTGGGCGCAGATGAGGGCGAGGTCACGCTTCAAGTACCCAAGGATGGGGGAACGCTGACGCTGACGTGCGGTTCGCCCCTGTGCGTGATTACTGTGGGAGAGTAGCGGCGGCTCGATCGGTGTAGCGATCGGCCGGACAGCGGCGAGAACGGCCGCGAGATGGGGTGCGGAGGGTCATGGACGAGCGAACTGATAAGATCGCCAAGGAAGACCAAGAGAGCGCGTCGACTGCAAACGAGGCATTTACGATCACCCGAAAAGACAAAGAGATCACGCTGGATGCCGGCCGGAGCGCAACGACCACCTTCACCGTCCATAGCACCAAGTCTATCCGTGGACGGGCTGAACTCCTCATCGAGTACAAAGAAGGGCAGCCCAAGGGCGCCGCGGCCAAGCCTGCTTCCGATCGGCAAGAAGAGCCGGTAGAGGTCAAAGACCCGTATGACATGCCGGAAGGGCTTGAGGTAGACATAACAGGCATCCGCGAGCATGAGTTTGGCGCTGGCGACACGAAGGAGTACGCGGTACATCTGCGTGTGCTGGGCGGGAAAGAGAGCGGCGGCGCCGAAGAGAGCGGCGGCGCCGAAGAGAGCGGCAGCGCCGAAGGGAGCGGCGGCGCCGAAGGGAGCGGCGATGCAAAAGGGAGCAGCGGCGCCGAAGGAAAGCCGGCGCCTCAGGCAGAGGGCGAGGGCCCTGCGGTAAAGTCGAACCCTCTCCAGGTCACCGTCGATGGCGCCCGGCCCGGTCCCTACTGGCTCCGCCTGGACATGGTGGACGTGGAGAACCCGGATGAGATGCGCGCCAAGGGCCCGAAGGTGTCCTTTGTGGTGCCCGGACGCCCGTTTCCGTGGTGGATCGTGGCCGTGGCAGCCGTTGTGCTCGTAATTGTGGCCGTTGGTGTGGTCCTGCTGCTCCGGAGCCGGGTGAATATACCCGATGTGAGGGGCCAGCCGGTGGCAGAAGCCGAGGCCACGCTCCAGGCGGCCGGGCTGATGGTGACTGCCACAATGACGACCACAAGCGAGACGGTGATGCGAGGCTGGGTGGTGTCCACTGTGCCCGGACCAACAACGCGGGTGCGGAGAGACAGCGGGGTGACGCTCATACTATCGGGAGGTCCCCGCCCAGTGGCTGTTCCGGATGTGCTGGGGCTGCCTGAGGCCAGGGCGGTGGAGGACCTGATGCACGCCGGGTTCGAGGTGGGCCCGACGTCGACAGTGCCGGACCCGAGCGCGACGCCCGGCTGGGTGGTGGCTACCACGCCGCGGCCCGGCACGCTTGCGGAGAAAGGCAGCGAGGTGACCCTGGTCCTGTCCAGCGGCCCCGAGATGGTGCAGGTGCCCGAGGTGGAGGGCAAGACCGAGAAGGACGCGCAGGAGATGCTCGCAGATGCTGGGCTGGTGGCTGTCAGAGGTGCTAGCGCCATCAGTGGCGAGGTGGCGCTGGACCATGTGATAGACGCCGATCCGGAGCCCGGGAAGTTGGTGCCGAGAGGTAGCAGGGTGCGTGTGATTGTGTCCCTAGGGCCCAACGCCCTCAAGGTGGACTGGTGGGTGGTGGAGCACTCCGGAAAGGACACGGGGACGCTAACTGTGGAGTACCACCACGGCGATGTAGATGGCTTGGAAGGTTGCCTGTGGGATTTCGGGGACGGGGGGTCCTCAGAAACTAATGATGATCGCTACACGTACACGCGCGATGGAACCTACGATGTCACGCTTACCATCTTCACCAGCGCGGGCCCCGTGCGCTTGACAAAGGCGGACTATATCACCGTTGAGCCGATCAAACCTCGTGCGAGTTTCGAGTTCTCCGGAGCCGCGCCGCTTTCCCGAGACAGTTGGGTGACTTTCACGGATACCTCTGCGGAGGAACCGACGAGCTGGCTTTGGGACTTTGGGGACGGCAGCGAGCCAAGCACGGAGCGTTCACCCGTCCATCAATTCCAGTGGGCGGGCACATTTACGGTCACACTGGAGGTCACCAATAGCGCCGGCGGCAGAGAGTCGGAGCAATCGGTCACCATAGGGAGGCCAGAGTGCCTGGAGCGGTCTGTAACGGACTGGGTTTCAGAAGAAAATGGCGGACCGCAGACCAGTTGCCCGGACGGAACGGTGGCGTGGGGCGTCCAGTGTCGTGGAGAGCGCTGCGACGAAATGAGCTTGATCTGCTGCCGCTATCACCTGGGGACAGACGAGACGGCGCAAACGAACGACTCGGGCTGGTCCCCCGAATATGGATGCACCCGCTCGTGGTCGTGGTCTTCGTTCAGTAATGTGACGAGGTGCACCGCGGCCAGACCATTGTCTGAGCCAGGCAAGTGGCTGAAAGGACTGCAGTGTAGCGGGGGGTATTGCAGCATGGTGAAGCTGGAGTATCTCCAGACTGAACGCTTGAAGTGGAAGCCGGAAGGCCAATGTAGCGACGCGACGTCGCTTTCGTCAACGAAGGGGGCGACCAGCTACGCTACCTGTAATCCTGGCGAGTACGTGAGCGGCCTCACATGTGATAAGGATGACTGCTCACAGATCCGACTGCTGTGCTGTCCGGCGCAATAGCCAGCCGGTCTAGGGAATGACCTTGCTCATGGCGCTTGCCCCGGTCGCGCTCACGGCGGCGATGATGGCCGGGATGGAGCCGATCAGCAGCACGATCAGCCAGATAACGGCGATGATGCCGACGACGATGGCGGCGATGGCATCGGTGATGCTAGCCAGAATGCCAGGCACCAGGCTGTGCAGGAAGGTGACGATCACGCCCGCCAGTAGCGAGGTGAAGACCATCAGCATCAGGCCCTTGTTCTTCAGAAAGTCCTGATGGGCGATGAGGAGGCAGGCGCCAAAGGCGATCTTGAGCGTCATCAGCAAGCCGAGGACCACGGCCGCCCCCCCGACGTTGAAAAAGCCATACACAACCAGGTAGATGATCGTGCCAAAGGGGATGGCCAGCAGGAGCGCGATCATCAGCGTGAGCTTGGTGATAGCCACAAAGATCAGCCCGATAGACAGGACCAGTAGGATGACGGCAAAGGCGGCTGTCACCGCGCCCTGGTAGCTGGCGTGGGTCTTCGGCGGGATCCGCAGGCTAAGCGCGATCAGCCCAACGGTGAAGAGCAGGATGCCGTCAACGAGAGCCAGGTAACGGATGCCCAGGCCGGGGGGCTTGCGCTGGGTCCCGCCCTCGAATTCACCCATCTTCTTCAGCTGATCCGACGACATGCCTGCAACCTTGACCATGCCACCGATGCGGCCAGCCGCATCTCGGGGACGGTTCAAGAACTCTACAGCCCCAAGCTCCAGCAGGACCACGATCAGGATGAGCACTAGGGCGGCGATAATAAAGGCCGGCGTTCGCAGCGTTTTCATCGCTCCTTTCCCTCTCTTCCGACGAGGCGATGGCGCGCTGATATTCTACCACCAATCAGGCTCCGGCACAAGGTGGAAATCAGGAGGCTCAGGATCCCGTAGCAGTCGATGATGAGCGCCATACTGCAGGGTTACGAGCGTTAAGAAGGTTTCGAAACGGTCCCTCTTTGCTATAGTGTAAAGAACTGAAAGCGCTCGAGTACGGCAATAGACGCTTGTATTGAAACCCGGTTGACTTGAGTTGCCTTCCTGCCAACATATCCGCCAGCCAGGCAGTCGGGCGAGATAATGTACTCCAAAGCAAGCCCGAGTCACCGGTCGCCACTACAAGCCCATTCCCAGACCAGGAACCAGTGGTGACAGTGGTTGAGTAGATACACCTCTCAGAGCAATTGCAGTTGGATTCAGATGACGAGCGGGGGCATCCTGAGCCCGTCGAAGGAGCCTCCGCGAGCGCCCTTCGACACGCTCAGGGCGCTCGCTCCAGCGCAAGTCCAGAGTCGTCATCACGCAGACCAAGACAATCTGACAAGTCAGTGACGCACCCCGTGAAAACTTCTAGGTCCGCAGCCAACGCTTTGGCTGCTGGATCTTGGCCGTTGTCGCCGGCTGGGCTGCAATTGGGTCAAGTGGTTTCAATCCTAGCCAGCGTGGCGACATGGTGTGCGCTCGAGGTCCCTCGGGCATGTGCCGCCACAACCGATAATGGCAAGCAGAGGCCGGATGGGCCAGTGTCTTCAGGGATAAGCAGTTTCGGCCAGCATACGCCTAGCCCAGTGCCTCTTTGACCCGTTTAGCCTGTTGACCGCGTTCCTGTCTGTCCAGAGTGTGCTTGCGGATG
>Ga0207796_1000840_pt1 | contig 11262 bp, 9 predicted proteins | sample Pon1CUnioCityCA_6_FD_187274 | JGI IMG/M metagenome (GOLD analysis project Ga0207796, IMG submission 187274) | Marine sediment microbial community from Union City, CA, USA - Pond 1C Sediment 1 (SPAdes) | ecosystem: Environmental > Aquatic > Marine > Intertidal zone > Salt pond sediment ...
CCGCCCGAGTCAGCACCTGAAATCGCGCATCCACTGACCGTAAAACTAGCCGATGGGGTGACGTTGCTCGGGTACGATCTGACGCCACCAGATGTGGCACCCGGCGAGAGACTCATCGTGACCCTGTACTGGAAGGCGCGGGCTAAGCCCTCCAGAGACTACCAGGTCTTCGTCCATCTGCTTGGAGATGGTCCGGAACCTCTGGCACAGGGCGACGGCCCCCCGGTGATGGGCGATTACCCCACGTCGCTGTGGGCGGCTGGGGAGACGATCTCCGATGCGCATCCACTACCGGTACCGGCTGATCTGACCAGCGGTCAGTATCGCCTCTCGGTCGGAATGTACTATCTGGAGACCATGGAGCGACTATCCCGCTCCGATGGATCCGGTGCCAGCACCGAGATACCGCTTACCGTGACCGTCGACTGACCATCGACCCGAGATTGAATCTCATGATGACCCAGGACTGGCTCTACCGTATCTTCGCCTCCCGTCATCGCTGGCTCTCCGCGCTGGCGACGCTGGCAGCGTGCGCCGTGCTCGCGGTCGGAGTCGGCTTTCTCCTGTCTGAACTCGGCCCCCTCATCGCCGGGGTGGGGATGGTGGGGCTGTTCCTGGGCATCTGGATGCTGCAAGACATTGAGGTAGCCTACTGGACCGTCATCGGCGTCGTCTGTCTACTTCCCTTCGCCTCGTTTCCCTTCGATCTCGGTTTCACGCCCACCCTTCTGGATGCCGCATTAGGGGCTCTGTTCTTCGTCTGGCTGCTGCAGATCGCCAGCGGTGCCCAAGAGACCTTTGTCGCCACGCCACTAGGACTGCCTATTGCTGTGTTCATGCTCTTGGCGGTGGGGTCCTTCATCTTCGGGCTGGGTCACGTGCCCCTGGCGCTGGGGTTCCTGCAGACCTATCTGCGCCGTTTCGCCGAGGTGATGCTCAGCGTGGCGCTGTTCTTCCTGGTGGTGAACACGGTACAGGACGCCAGTCGGCTGCGGCGCGTGGTTCGCGCTTTGATTCTCGGGAGCTTCATCTCGGCCTTGCTGGGCGTGGTGCTCTACATCATCGCCGATCAGATCTCTGCCGACGCCGTTATCCAAGCCTTGTCAGCGCTGGGACGGATCGGCTATCCTACCGGCCCGGGAGTGCTGCGCTACATCCGGGATAATCCCGAGTTACCCCTGCGGGCGACGTCCACCGCCGTCGATCCCAACGTGCTGGGAAGTCTGCTCAATGTGACCCTGGCTATCAGCGTGCCACAGCTTTTCACCCACCGGCCCATCATCCCGCGCCGCTACCTGCTTCCGATGCTGGGCGTGATGGCGCTCTGTCTGGGACTGACGATGAGCCGCGGCTCGATGGTCGGTCTGGCGGCCGCGCTGTTCTTGATGGCTGCACTCCGTTATCGCAGGCTCTGGATCATCCTGGCGGGAACCCTGTTGCTTATGCTGCTTCTTCCTCAGACACAGGAACTCGTGTCGCACTTCCTCGAGGGGTTCTTCGTCGAGGATCTGGCGACTCAGATGCGCATGGGCGAGTACAAGGACGCCCTGATTCTGATCCGACGCTATCCGCTGCTAGGTGTTGGCTTCGCTGGTTCGCCCGACATCGACACGTACATCGGCGTGGCCAACCTCTACCTGCTCATCGCCGAGGAGATGGGATTGGTGGGGCTGACCAGCTTCATCGTGGCGATGGGCGCGGTCTTCATCCGTTTCTGGCGCGTGCGGAGGACTACCTCGCCCCGACAGTCAGCCGCGGAAAGCCAACAGGTCGACACAGACACCCAGTTCGACGCAACCACGCTGGAAGCGCTGTGGTGGGGACTGCACGCCGGATTGGCGGGCGCGCTGGCGGGCGGAGTCTTCGACCACTATTTCTTCAACCTTGATTTCCATCACTCAGTCACGCTCTTCTGGCTGGTAGTTGGGCTAGCCACAGCCGCCACGGAGCTCATCCAACACCGTTCCACCACACGAGAAAGCAGTCCATCGAGTTAGCCGGCGTGCCCAGCCAGGGATCGGCGACGGTTCTGCTCCGGCTCGTGCCCTGGGCAGACCCTCGAAGCGTTCACTCGCTCCCTTGGTTCAGGCGTGCTATAATCTATGTATCTTGAACGATGAGGTATCGCCAGGCTATGCCAGGCTCGGCTGTACCTATACCAGAAGAGGTGTGGTACATTGTTAGGCAATCTGTTTGATCCAAACCGGCTTGTCACGCTGGCTATTCTCTTTCTGACCAGTATGCCGCTTCACGAGTGGGCGCACGCTTGGGCAGCCTTTCAACTGGGCGATGACACAGCCGCCCGGCGGGGACGCCTGACCATCAACCCGTTGGCCCATCTGGATCCGATCGGAACCCTTTCACTCGCGCTCTTTGGTTTCGGATGGGGGAAGCCTGTGCCGGTGAGGCCCTACCGCTTGCGGGGCGACATGCGCAGGAGCCATGCCCTGGTGAGCGTCGCTGGCCCTATCTCCAACTTACTGCTGGCCATGGTGGCTGCGATCCCCTTCCGGCTGGGTTGGATGAGTCTCTACAGTGGAGCTTCGATGATCAGCTTCCAGGGCATTCTCATGCAATTCATCAGCATCAACCTGGCCCTGATGGTCTTCAACCTGATCCCGTTCCCGCCGCTCGATGGCTCTCGGGTCTTGGCGTGGCTGTTGCCGCGAAACTGGGCCCTCAAGTTGGAGCAACTGGAGCAGTTCGGTGGGCCCGGTCTGATGCTGGGGCTTTATCTCCTGTCCAGACTTGGCATCCTTGGACTGATTATGAACCCACTGATGAACTTCATGTTCCGAGCACTGCTCGTCTACTGATAGGTCGGAGGGGGGGGTGAGGCTAGCCGCTGCTGCCAAGGCTGTTCAATACCGAGTCGAACAATTCATGCGAGCGTTGACCGCACAGCACGCGATCCCGGAACAGAGAATCAAGAGAGCTGCGGAGACCTTACCGGCAAAGGCGCGGGCGCTGTTCGCCCGACAGGCGCGACATGATCAGCGCCACGCATTGGCTGTCTACGAGACGCTTCTCGAGCAAGGCCACACAAGCAAGGATCTGCTAACAGCAGCGCTGCTGCACGATGTGGGCAAGATCGCTGCTCAGGCCCCCCCGTGGCAGCGAGGCATCTTCGTCCTAGCAGAGCGCTTCGCCCCACAGACGTTGGGCCAAGAAAAGAAGCGAGCCTCCGGGTTCCAAGATGGGTCCGACAACCAGGAAAGCCCCCTGGTCACCTATGGCAGGCATGCCGAGATCGGCGCGCGGTGGGCAAAGGAAGCCGGATGTTCAACCTTAACCGTCGAGCTGATTCGGCATCATGAACGTCAGCTGGAGGCTTGTCGGACGGAGCGTGATCGCTTGCTGGCAGCGCTGCAGGCGGCTGACAATGCAAACTAGGATGACATGCCCAGCCTTGGAGCGCCTTCACGATCCGTGGATGTTGCGTGGTTGACGGGACGTTCGACACGCCTGAGCGAGGAGACACGACTATGAGTTCTAACCGAATTGGGATTATCGGCATTGATCTGATCAGCGCATCTATCGCCCTTGCACTACAGAAGCGAGAGGAACATATCGAACTCATTGGCTACGACGCGGATCCTGCCATCGCCGATCTAGCGAAGGTGCGCGGCGCCTTCGATGACGTGCGACGCAAGCCTGGACCAGCCTGTGAAGGAGCAGAACTGGTCATCATCACCCAACCCCTGGCCGATATGGAGCGCACCTTCGCCGACATCTCGCCCTACCTGGAGGATGGGGCCGTCGTGACCGACACGGCGCGCCTCAAAGCCCCAGTGATGCGCTGGGCGGAGGATCTTCTTCCGGAGCACGTTTCCTTTGTGGGGGGACACGTCGTCCCCAACCCAGCAGTGGTCGGCCTGCGGGGTCTTGAGGGTTTAGATGACGCCGAGGCAGGTTTGCTGAAAGAGGCACTATACTGCTTCACCGCCTCACCCTCAGCCTCAAGCGCAGCTATTGACATCTGCGGCTGGCTGGCTTACGCGATTGAGGCAAATCCTCTCTTCATTGACGTGAAGGAACACGACGGGTTGTTGGCAGGCATCGAAGGTCTCCCCGATCTGCTCACGATCGCGTTGCTGCGCGCTACGGTCGACACACCCGGATGGAAGGAGATGCAGAAGTTCGCGGGACGACGCTTCGCCACGGCCACGGAAGCTGTGGATGATATCTCCTCCGACCATCCATCGCTGTTCCTCAATCGGGAGAATGTCCTCCGCCGTCTTGACGCGCTTATCGAAGAACTTGCACATCTGCGCCGGTTGTTGGCCCAGAGTGATGAGGAAGCTCTACAGGAGGCATTGGCCGAAGCTGCCGAGGGTCGGTCGCGCTGGATGAAACAACGAAGGAGAGGGATGTGGGCCAGAGAGGGCGCCTTTGACAGGCGAGACGTGCCGGGCGCAGCCCAACAACTGGGGCGCATGATCTTCGGCAATCTAGCATCCCGTCTCGGGCGAGCGCCAGACGAATCGGGAGAGGACTAGCTGAGGACTTGTTCCAATTAGAAGAGCCTGGTTAGTTAAGCACCTTGACCGAGTCATACCGCATCCTGATGGTTGCTCCCACATCTTTCTTCTTGGACTACGGCTGCCATGTGCGGATCTTAGAGGAAACTCGGGCGCTGCAGCGACTGGGGAACCGCGTGACCATCGTCACCTACTACTTGGGGCGCGACCTAGCCGATCTGGACATCGTGCGCACCAGGCCAACACCTTGGCGTTCCGACTACGAGGTCGGTTCCTCACTTCACAAGATCGCTTTCGACAGTTTCCTGGTGTGGACCGGCGTCAAGACGGTCCTGCGCCGGGACTTTGATTTGATCCACGGGCACCTACACGAGGGGGCGCTCATTGGGTACCTGTTGAGCCGGGTCAAGGGCGTGCCATTGGTGGCCGATTTCCAGGGCAGTATGACCAGCGAGATGGTCGACCATCATTTTCTTGATCCTGACGGTCGATGGTACCGCTGGGCTCGACTGTTGGAGCGGCGTATCACTCAACTGCCCGATGCCGTTGTTACCAGCACCCAGATAACGGCCGACCTATTGGGGCAGGACTTCAACTGCAACTCCAGATCCGTCTATCCGCTCCCCGACTGCGTCAGTCTGGATTTCTTTCGACCTGACGTGCTGGATCAAGAGACAGTGGCGGAACGTCGAGTCGCGCTGGGTGTTCCAAGCGACCAGCCCGTCGTAGCCTATCTTGGGCTCTTGGCCGACTATCAGGGCACCCCCCATCTTCTACAAGCTACACGGCATTTGAAGGACCGGGGGATGAGATTTCATGTTCTGATCATGGGGTTTCCCAGCGTTGAGCACTATCGTGAGATGGCCGAAGGCCTAGGAGTCGCCGACCGGGTGACGTTCACCGGAAAAGTACCGTACGAGAGAGCTCCGGCCCACCTGGCGCTAGGCGACGTCGCCGTAGCCCCCAAGCTATCGGCCACCGAAGGAGCCGGCAAGATCTTGAACTACATGGCGATGGGTCTACCAACGGTGGCGTTCGACACCCCGGTCAGTCGGGAATACCTGGGCACGCTGGGCACCTACGCCACACCAGCCGGCGATTCGGCTGCATTAGCCAGAGCCATCGCAAGCCTCTTAGAGGCACCGGATCGACGTCGCAACCTAGGTCGGCAGCTCCGAGAGCGGGCGGGCCAGCTTTTCTCGTGGGACCAATCGGGCCGCGACCTGCTGGAGATCTACGGAACTGTGGTGGGGCAATCAAAATAATTCGGCCAGTAGACTGAGAGAGGATTCAACGCTTATGGGCATTCTACGCCGCCTGCAAGAGGTGTGGGAGTATCGCGAATTAATACGCAATCTCGTCGTGCGGGACCTGAAGGTTCGCTATCGCAACTCCGTCCTGGGCATCATCTGGTCGTGGGCCAATCCATTGCTGATGATGCTGGTCTTCACCTTGGTTTTCAATTTTCTGTTCGTTCGATCAGATCTCCAACACTATCACGTCTTCCTCCTCTCCGCCCTGCTACCCTGGCAGTTCTTCTCTCAGTCAGTCACGGAAGCCACCAACAGCATCGTGGGGAACGCCCATCTGATCAAGAAGGTTTACTTCCCTCGAGAGATCCTGCCCATCTCCATCGTCCTATCCAACTTGGTCAACTTCGTGATCTCGCTACCAGTCTTCTTCGGTCTAGCTCTCGTCTCTGGGGCAAGGCTCAGCCCCTGGGTCTTGCTGCTGCCGATTCCCATCCTGGTTCAGATCCTGTTCGCGCTGGGCATCTGCTTGATTCTTGCCACGCTCAACGTCTTCTACCGTGACACCCGGATCATCCTGAGCGTCTTGATGCAGGCATGGTTCTTCCTCACTCCGGTCTTCTACCCGATCACTCAAATAGGACGGGAAAAGACCATCCTGGGCATCACCTTCGACGCGCAGCTCTGGCTGCGCCGTTTAAATCCGATGGCCTCGGTCATCGCCTCCTACCGCGATCTACTCTACTGGGGTACGCACACTGGGCTCGACTTTCTTCTTCGCACCGCCTTCACCTCACTAATCGTGCTTGTGATTGGTTATCTGATCTTCCTGCGATACAGCTCTCGCTTCGGTGAAGAGGTATAGCAGCAGCCACTTCTTGGTCAAACAATGACCGATTCAAGCACCTCAACGACGGTTGACAAGGGACGGTATCCCTTTGCCGATATTGTGGTCCTCTCCCCGGTCAGGGCATCGGAGAAGAGACCTGCTTTCACCTACGACATCCCGGAGAGGCTTGCTGGTCACCTTGAGATCGGCTCACTAGTGGTCGTGCCGTTTGGCACACGTCGCCTCTACGGCATCGTCGTCGCGTTGAGCGGGCAATCGCCGGTGCCAGAGACACGCCCAATTGAGTCGCTAGTCGATCCCAAGCCAGTGCTCTCGCCGGAGCATATCGCCTTAGCCCGTTGGCTGCGCGATGAGTACCTGGCTTCGCTCTATGAATGCCTACAGCTGATGCTCCCGCCGGGCATGGTCGGTCACACCGAGATCCGAGTGGCGTTGAACGAGGACGTGCCCCAGGACGCTGCCAATACGGACGCGCAGGCCCAGCTCTTGGCGCTGCTTCAACGTCGAGGACCGCTACAAAGGGGGCAGCTAGACGCTGCGCTGTCCGGCGTCGATTGGCGGGCGGCCTCCGAGCAGCTCTCACGGCGCGACGTGGTCACTCGGGAGTCATTCCTAGCTGCGCCCCGCGCCCAACCCAAGCGCATCGATACCGTGGAGCTCATCCCCACGGTGGACGAAGCAACAGCTCTGGCCGGCCTACGGAGCGACTACTACCCGCCGATCCTGGACCTGTTGCATGCCGAGGACAACCCGGTGCCGGTTTCGCAGGTCTATGAGGAGACCGGGTGCACCAGCTACCACCTGAACAAACTGGAGGAACGCGGACTGGTCGCTATCTCTAGCCAGGAAGTTTGGCGGGATCCACTGGATGACGACGTCTTCGTCCCGACCACACCGCCGCCTCTCACCTCTGATCAGCAGGTCGTGTGGGAGGCGATAGAGAGCGCTATCGGCCAAGCAGGCGGTCGGGCCCGCGACAGACAGGCAGCAGACTGGGTCGGTGCCCGTTCAAGGTCTGTTGAGGATCTCTCCAGTCCGGCCCCCGAGGTGTTCCTTCTGCACGGTGTGACCGGCTCCGGAAAGACCGAGATCTACCTGCGCGCCGTCGCTCAGGTGCTGAGACAAGGTCGGAAAGCCATCATTCTGGTGCCGGAGATATCCCTCACGCCGCAGACGGTGGCTCGCTTTGCGGGACGCTTTCCAGAACGTGGAGATGGACGACTTCCCGTGGCGGTGCTCCACAGCGCTCTCACGGCCGGGGAACGGTACGACACCTGGCGACGCGCCCGGGCTGGGCTCGTAGACGTGGTGGTCGGTCCTCGATCCGCACTATTCACGCCTCTCTCACCGCTAGGGCTCATCGTGTTGGACGAGGAGCACGATGACAGCTACAAGCAGGAGGCTCCGCGTCCCCGCTATCATGCCCGCGACACGGCTCTCCAACTCGGCCGGCTGAGCGACGCGACTGTTGTCCTGGGATCTGCCACGCCGAGCCTGACATCCTATCATCGCGCCAAGCAGGGCGAGTTCAATTTGCAGGAGATGCCACGCCGTATCATGGGGCATACGCGACGCCTTCAGGAACTTCAAGCCCGCTATCATGTCCGCGACACCCACTACGAAGCCGTGGACGGCGAAGCTAGTGAAGCGAGTTATCTGCCGCTCCCACCGGTGCGGATCGTCGATCTCCGCGCTGAGCTTCGCGCTGGCAACCGGTCGATCTTCAGTCGGCCTCTGCAGCAGGCCATCGACGAAGCGCTGAGCGGAGGGGAACAGGTGATCCTGTTTCTCAACCGACGGGGAACAGCTACCTTTGTGCTCTGCCGTGACTGCGGCTACGTGGCGCGCTGCCCGCACTGCGACGTCCCATTGACGTACCACAGCCCCCGGTCGCGCCTGATCTGCCATCACTGCAACTACCGCGAGCCTCAACCCCGGCGCTGTCCCCAGTGCGGCAGCAGGCGCATCCGCTACTTCGGCCTGGGAACGGAGCGTCTGGAGAACACCGTGCGCCAACGGTGGTCGGATGCGCGGCTCTTGCGGTGGGATCGCGATACTGCGCGCACACACGAAGCTCACACCAACATCCTGCAGAGGTTCGCCAGCGGGGCTGCCGACATCCTCATCGGCACACAGATGATTGCGAAGGGGCTTGACCTCCCGCTGGTGACGGTGGTCGGCGTCATCTCTGCGGACACCGCCCTCAACCTGCCCGACTTCCGTGCCAGTGAGCGCACCTTTCAGCTGCTCACTCAGGTTGCTGGGCGGGCTGGGCGCGGACTGCTAGGCGGGCGCGTCGTGATCCAGACCTACCACCCAGACCATTACGCCGTCTCCTCCGCCGCCGATCATGACTACAAGACCTTCGCCAAGCAAGAGCTAGCCTTCCGACGCCAGCAAGGCTATCCTCCTTACACCCGCATGGCGAAGCTCGTCTATGAGGATAAGGATTACTCCCGCGCTCAGGCTAGAGCGCGGGAGTTGAGCGTCGCGCTGCGTGATGCGCTAGCCCAGGACGGCCTCCCAACGACCCACCTACTGGGGCCGGCCCCGCCCTTCTTCGCCCGTCTCCGGGGCCGCTATCGATGGCAGATCCTCCTCCGCCATCCCAATCCGCCAGCCCTTCTCACCAGCATCCACATCCCCGACGGTTGGCACGTCGAGGTTGATCCTGTGAACGTGCTCTAGCGTGCCGTTGACAGAGGATCTCGCAATTGCTTCGTCTTCCCGACATCGTCCAAGCTTTTGCAAACCCGCGGTCGGTGATATAATCCCTTCGTCCACTGAGGCCGTGGTGAGAGACGCACGCCAAGTGTCTAGAAAGTTGCCTCACACCGCATGCAGATCTACCTTGATAGCGTCGGCTGCCGTCTGAACTGGAGCGAGATCGAGAGGCTGGCCCGGCAGTTGACGGCTGTCGGACACACCGTCGTGAACAGCCCGGAAGGTGCCGACGTCCTCATCGTCAACACGTGCGCTGTCACCGCTCAGGCTGAGCGCAAGACGCGACACACCATTCGCTCGCTCCACCGCGACAATCCCGGTGCCAGGCTCGCCGTGATCGGCTGCTACGCTACGCTGCGACCGGACACATCGGCGAACCTTCCTGGGGTCTCCTGGGTTATCGCCAATGCCGAGAAGGGTCGCACGGTGGATATGGTGACCACGGAATGCCCTTCGTCCTTGGCATGGCAAAGAACGCTGGGCGATGCAGAGACATTGCGTACGCGTGCCTTCGTCAAGGTGCAGGACGGCTGCGACAACCACTGCACCTACTGCATCATACGCGCACTTCGTGGCGCGTCTCAAAGCCGCCCCTTGGCACACGTCATCGCAGAGATTCAGGCTCTCATCGAGGAGGCCGGCTGTCAGGAAGCTGTCCTAACCGGTGCTAGTCTCGGCGCATACGGTCGCGATCGAGGGCTGGCCCACGGGCTTCGCACGTTGGTCGAGACAATCCTGGTCGAAACGGATCTACCCCGGCTTCGCCTCTCATCCTTGGAGCCGTGGGATCTGGATGAGACCTTCTTCGAACTGTGGGACGACCCGCGCCTCTGTCGTCAAATCCATCTACCGCTTCAGGCCGGCTGTGACGCGACGCTGCGTCGCATGGGACGGCCGATAACCACGAAGGCGTTCGCCCACTTGGTGGAAGCTGCCCGGGAAACGATCCCTGACCTGGCTGTGACGACGGACATCTTGGTCGGCTTCCCAGGCGAAGATGAAGCGACATTCCGAGAGAGCTACGCGTTTGTGGAGCGTATGGCGTTTGCGAAGCTCCACGTCTTCCCCTACTCCCCGCGCCCCGGGACAGCCGCCGTCAAGCTACCAGAACAAGTGCCCTATCACGAGCGCGAAGAACGGGCGGAGCGGATGCGAAAGCTTGGGACGGAACAGCGACGCCGCTTCCAGACTCGCTTCCTCAACCACGAGATGGACGTACTGTGGGAAAAGCAACGGCAGGACGGTCGCTGGACCGGCTGGACCGACAACTACATTCGAGTCGTGGCCCACGTCAAGGGGGATCGAGGATACATATCCCTGCACAATCAGATCACACCGGTACGGCTATTGGCACTGCAGAATGGTTACCTCGAGGGAGAAGTGATCTTATGAGTACGTGTCCCTTCTGTCGCATCGCAGCAGGTGAGGAATCCGCGCGCATTGCCTATCAGGACGAAGCTGTGACTGCCTTCCACGATCGTAACCCACAAGCGCCCACACACGTGCTGATTATCCCAAATGAGCACATTGAGAGCGTCAAAAAGGTCAAGGCTGAAGACGCGAACGTGCTGGGCATGCTGATTGTGGTCGCACGTCGGATCGCACAGGAGGAAGGTCTTACAGCGGGGTACCGACTGGTGGTCAACACGGGCGCTCAAGCAGGGCAATCCGTCCATCACCTGCATATGCACCTACTGGGCGGGCGTCCCATGAGCTGGCCACCTGGATAGCATGGAGCTAGGGCAAAGATAGGATACGGACTCAAGTAAGGAGACACAGGTATGGCGGACTATCGCATCCGTGAACACCCGATCCTCCCAGTTGAGGATTCTGAGACCGTCCAGTTCACCTGGAAGGGACAAGGGATGACGGGTCAAAAGGGCGAGACCATCGCTTCGGCCCTGTTTGCCAACGGCGTGCGCATCTTCGGGCACCATCACAAGGACAACGCGCCCCA
>Ga0207796_1000841_pt1 | contig 11254 bp, 6 predicted proteins | sample Pon1CUnioCityCA_6_FD_187274 | JGI IMG/M metagenome (GOLD analysis project Ga0207796, IMG submission 187274) | Marine sediment microbial community from Union City, CA, USA - Pond 1C Sediment 1 (SPAdes) | ecosystem: Environmental > Aquatic > Marine > Intertidal zone > Salt pond sediment ...
TGGAGGGATCGCCAATTTGCCAGGTTCCGGGCAGGATCGGCGTCCCGCTGCCGGTGTCACCCTCCGGACGGTAGACCACCCGGAACTTGGTGACGCAGTCGGCCAGGTATCCCCAGAACGGCACGTCGTTGCCGAAGGGGTGCCGGGTCGGATAGCCCAGCTGAGCCAATCCGGAGGCGTTGAGGGCGGCCACCGGTGTTTGATTTCCTCCCAAGGCCAGGAGCGCGCCGTAACAGTCCGGCGGGTTCTGCCAGATGGGGAGGGATAGGGCGTCCAGGCCAAGCTCGTCCGCCCGTGGCTTGAAGGCGGCGATCAGGTCTTGGTTGGTCTTGAAGACGCCGTCGCCGAAGTCAAGCTGGTCGCCGTCGGTGAAGCTACGAGCCCCCTCTCGGTCGTTGAACAGGATCTCGGTAGAGAAGAAGCTTTTTTCCAGCGCTTCCTGCTCGTCACGCGTGTGGGCGGCGAAGGCATCCAGGCCGAAGTCGACGCCATCATCCCGTATGTCGGCGGGGACGTAGTTCGGCAGCAACTTGCCGTTGGTGACCACGACCGTGCCGTCGCGGGCGGACAGCAGATCGCCGTCCAAGAACGGGGTCCGTAGATCGGGCAGCCACCAGGTGCCCTCGGTGGAGAACCAGATGTCGATCTTGTAGCGATCTAAGAGCTGGTGCAGCGTGCTGGCGTTGTCCATCCAGTAGGATCGGTCGTACTCTTGGACCTGGTCCAGGAAGCTGAGGATTTCGTCTCTAGCCCCCACGAAGTGTACTGCGTCGAGGCCGATGTCGTATCGAACGTCGAACAGGTAGAGCAGGGCTTGGTTGGCGATGATGGCGCCGTTGGTCACTAGAAGATCCCCGGCAGTGAAGCTGAACTCGCCCTGGTTATCCAGCTCGGTGGAAAAGGCCACCAAGTAGCCGTCTGCGTCGAGCACGTCGGCGGCGTCCAGGCCCAGATCCTTGTGCTCTGGGACTTCGAATCCTCTGAGCAGCTCCCAATTGTGGGCACACACCACGCCGTTGGGTCCCAGCAGGTCGCCGTCTGAGACGTAGAGGCCCACATCGTCTCTGAAACTGATGAAGTCCTCCTCCGTGGAGAAGGCCATCTCTTTGCACGCTTCTAGCTGGTTCTGGCTGCGGACCAGACTCGCGGGCAAGACCAGCGTACAAACCAGGATCAAGCCCAGCGCGATAAACGTGAGTTGCTTCTGCATGTCTCGCTCTCCTCTCTCATCTGGTCGTCTGACCGAAGCCCTTTAGGACCACCGGCAGGTAGACGCCAACTTGTTGTGGACCCTCCGGCGCTCCCATGTGGAATGCATCCAGGCCTAGGAAGTCCGCCTTGGGCTCGAAGCACATGATCAGCTGCTGGTTCGTGGTGACGATGCCGTTGCCTGCCAGGAGCACGTCGCCATCGGTGAAGCTACGGTCGTTCTCGTATAGAATCTCAGTGGAGAACTGGATCCTGTTCTCGTCCCCCATCCGGGTGCTGGTGACGGCGTCCAGGCCGAAGTCGACACCTCGGTCCGGGATGCCGGCGGGCACGTCCGGCGGAAGCAGATGCTGGATGTGAGCCACGACGTCGCCGTCGCGTGCCGACAGCACGTCGCCGTCCAGGAAGCCGACCCCTTCGAGCGGCATCCAAGTTCCCTCCGTCGAGAACCAGATGTCAATCTCGTACTCTTCCAGCCGATCCCCTAGGTCGCCGGGGTTCTGGAGCCAGTAGTCCCGATCCAGCTGGGCCTCTCGGATGGCGGCCAGAAACGCTTGGATGTTCTGCGGAGGCCCCACCAAGTGGAGGCCGTCCAGGCCGACGTCATGCCTGACCTGGAAGCCATAGGTGAGGGCCACGTTGGGGATGATCACACCGTTGGTGGTCAGCAGGTCACCGGCGGTGAAGCTGCCGTGGGGGCTGTCCAGCTCGGTGGAGAAGGCCACCAGGTAGCGCTCCGCGTCGATGACGTCCGCAGCGTCGAGGCCCAGATCTGCTGACACGTCGAAGTCTCCCACCAAGTCGGCGTTTCGGGCGCAGACCACGCAGTTGCGACCGAGGAGGTCCCCGTCGGAGATGTAGGGGTTCCCATCAGGCGGTTCCGGCCCGCGCGTGATGAAATCCTCCTCGGTGGAAAAGGCCAGCTCCTCACACGCCGGCGGCATGGACGGCTGTTGACCGGTGGCCGATCCGAGCGGTACCAGGGCGACGAGCGCCAGTAGCAGCCCCATCGCCGCTCTTGTTACAGGCTTGCGCATATCACGCTCCTTTCAGGGCTTCGCCCTGCTGAAAGCGGACACGATCACAAGGTGTCATGGCATAGCCACCTCCCTGAGGTATGGGGCACCAGTGGGGGCGGATCCTCCGCTCACCAGCCTGGAGCTATCGTTTTGTGGAAGAGCGACGCCGTGTTGTGGGTACGTCCCGGGCGCCAGAGTGCGCTATTCTGCAGCACTCAGATACGCGCTTAGGTCCCGCGAGATGGTGCGTCAGCGTGCCAGTCGGACCTCGCCTGGGAAAGCAGGATGGGGTAGCGGTGGCGCGGTCCTACCATGGTGAGAAGAACGACTGGGTTGGGACCGGTTGCTTTCCACTTCCGATTCTACACGAGTTTACGTAGCATGTCAAGTTGGACAATCTAAGTTGCGCAGATGATCTACTCGCGTTGATTTATCGTGTCTGTGAGGACGGGGGTGTGTCGATGGGGCTGCGGCTATCCTGACGCCTGCGGCACGCGGTAGATGGTGGTCCGGCCCTGCTGGAAGGCAGGCTGCAGCAGCTCATCGAAACGGCGCAGGGCCTGGGTAGCGTTGCAGGTCCGCTCGGATCCCTGGCACAGCTCCTCGGCGTAGCGCCGCTCGGGCGGGCCGACGATGACGTAGTCGACCTCCCACTTGCGGAGCAGGTCGAGCCTCTGCTGGTCATTGGGCGAGGTGTAGATGGTGGCGATGTCGGGCTCGCGCTGGCCCTGCTCCTGGTAGCTGCCGCGCCACTGGCTTTCGTGTAGCGCCCAACCGAGCACGGCTGGGTAGCCGGTGAAGGCACTGATGCGACCCTCGTAGTCGTAGCTCTTGCCTGGCGCCTCCAGGATGACGGGCGTTCCCTCGGCGTTGGTCCGCAGCCACTCGATGGCGGCCCAGTCGTCGGGATGGTTTTGGGCGACGTTGCTGGCCCCGTTGAGGTTGGGCGGGTGGCGGAAGCCGTCCACGCGGCTCCAGCTCGCCAGGGCCGGATAGACCAGGCCCGCCGCTGTCAGGATGACGGCTCCCACCAGGAAGATGGTCTGCACGGCGGTGCTGGTTCGCTCGTCCAGCCCGTTCAGGATCCACCAGACGCCAAAGGCGCTAGCGCAGCCCAGCATCACCCAGGCCTGATAATAGAACTTGAAGATGGTGTTCATGCGCACGCCGAAGCTATCGCGCAGGTAGACGAACTCGACCACGAAGGTGAGCCCCAGGCCGCAGAGGAGGAGAAGCGAGGTGAACTGGGTGGCGTCGGCGGACTCGGAGGTGTCGTCGCGCCGTCGCCACGGCTGGAGCAAGCCGACCGCGGCCCCGGCGATGAGGAGCGACAGGGTGAGAAAGAGCCAGGGATCCCGCAGGCGCGCCGTGACGATGGCTCGCAGCGCCGCCCCCACGCCGTCGCTCCCCACGATCTGCTGAACGCGGGGGTCGGCTAGCAGGCTTTGGACGATCTGAAGGCCGGGCTCGGTGACTATCGCCAGTACGCCCGTCAAGGCCAGGAGGAGCAGGGGAGCCACGACGACGACGCCCCAGGCTCGCGCAAACGAGGCCCAGATCTTGTCGCAATCTCTCGCTATCCAGAGCCGGATCAGCAGGAATGAGGTGACCACGAAGACGAAGGGGCCGAACATGACCAGGTACTGCGGCAGGCGGGTAGGCGCCAACAGGTAGGGCACCAGGCCACCGGCCTGGGAGCTGAACCCGATGTAGAAGGGCAGGTAGAGGAGGGCGCCGACCACGGTCAAGGCCAAGCCGAGCACCGCCGCTCTCTGGAGCGTCTCAACCAGCGTCTCGTCGGCCCGAGCGTAGCGTCCGGCGCCGTAGGCGAGGACGACGAGCCCAAGGTAGATGGGGAAGTCCCAGGTGTTCAAGAAGCCCAGCGCGCCCAGCGCCAGGGCACAGAAGGCGAAGAGGACCCAGTCCCCATCTAGCGCGTAGGCCACGGGTCCCAGCCGGAGCCGCCCAACGCCCTTTGCCCTGCTCGCGGCGGCCTCCCGCTCCCCGCTGCTCGCGGCGGATCCTTGATCCGCCACCTCTCGGTTACTCCAGGCGGATACGCGATCCGCCCGCGCTCCGACGCCGGCTAGCTCCTCTCCCGCGCTCGCGATGGTGTACCCCTCTCCCCTGCTCAGGTCGTCGTCCTGCCTCTCTCTGCTGCTCCCGGCGGATCCGCGATCGGCCGCCCCAGCGCTCGCCATGCCTCTCTCGGCCGCCTCTCGTCTCTCGCCCTCGCTCCCAGCGGATCCGTGATCGGCCGCTTTCATGCGCTCCCGACGCAACAGGTTGAACGCCAACCCCATTGCCATCAGGACGAAGGGCAGCGCCAGCACGTGTGGATGATTGTCCCCCAGCAGGAAGCTAAAGAAGGGAAACTCATCGATGGGGTTGAGCGGCATGGGCTGCCCCAGCAGCGTGCGGTCGCGGATCACGCGGGAGGCCCTCCACCACCACCAGCCGTGGCCTGGATACCAAGAGCCCGTGACCCGCCCCGCCTCTATCAAGTCCGGTATGTCGATCCAACGCCAGAACGCGCCCGGCAGCAGCCCCCGGGCGTAGAGCGTCTCGAGCAAGCCCTCCAGGTTGCCCATGACGGCGACGAAGAGCGAGCCCAGCAGTCCGTACCGCAGCGCCTGACCCTCGTCGCACCCGTTCCGCTGAGCGCTACTCACCAGGCCGTGGACCACCCCGAAGGCCCCGGTCAGGGTCAGGGCGAAGATCAGGGCGTCGTACAGCTCGAAGCCGACGCCCGGCAGCACGCCCGACAGCCGCGTCATCAGGGCCATCATCACGTAGCCGAAGTAGTAGTAGCTGATGGCGAAGCCGGAGAGCCAGGGGTCGTGGGGAGGGAAGGTGGGGCTGCGGAGGATGGCGTTGAGGAAGGCGATCTCCATGAACTTCTCGCCGCCGCTGCTCATGATCTTGTCCGGTGCGTAGGCCCGCAGGCCAGCCCAGGCGAGGAAGCCGGCCGCAAACAGGATCTCCACGGTGAGGATCATGCGCCGGTGGTCTCGGAGGAACGCGAACAGCGATGGCTCATCGTCGTCCCTGCGCCAGAGGTAACAGCCGATCGAGAGCGTTGCGGTGGCGACGATGGCGACCACGCCGGCGCCCAGCGTGTTGCGGAGGTACCCCAGGGAGGCGCCCATCCAAAGCAGGTAGCTGGTCAGCAGCAGGCCCAGGGGCTTGGCGAAGGCGTACCCGCGGCCGGGGAGCCACTTGAAGAGGCGATAGGCCAGCGGCAGGGCTGCCAATCCCAGCAATTGTATCAGGAGCCACCAGCTGATGACGTGGAGCAAGGGATGTTTTCCTTTCTGTGTGATCGTCTCCTGGGCCACATGGTACCATGCTCGCGCACCTTTGTCACTCCGAAGCCTTGTCTCGGGTGCGTTGACGCGTTGTCGCGGATTGTGAGCGAATGGTCCAGAATGTCCTCCAGAGGATTCCGTGGAACCTACACTAACTTGCTGGTGCAGCCGACGCCAACTGTTGAAACCGTCGGCTGCTATTAGGAAGTGCGTTGAAACGCACTGGAGGCGGATGGCTTTGGTTCGGCGGCCAGACGTGGGGCGTGAACTGGCACCTTTGCGGGCTTGGTCCGCAACGACTGAAGCCGCTACTACAACGGCTCCAGTCGTGGAAGAACGCTGGTCTTTCCCGTGATGGTAGTAGCGGCGCCTGGCGTCGAACCATCAGCCGTTTCGACGTCAGGGGCGAGCAGGGTGCAAACGTTCAGAGCGACAGACGCCAACGGTTGAAACCGTCGGCTGCTACTACGAAGTGCGTTGAAACGCACTGGAGCCGGATCGCCCTCGTCCCGCGGCCAGACGTGAGTGGTGTACTGGCACCTTTGGGGGCTTGCTCCGCAACGACTGATGGTTTTTGAGTTCTTAAACGGACAATAGGCCCACATAGCGCAAGAGCTCATGGGACGGTTCGCTGTAGCTACTGAGGAACTGGTCCATCCGCTGCTTGAGTTCTGACCAGCGATCGCTGTAACGATGCAGATGGAGGACTTCCTGATAGGCTTTGCGCCATAGTTTCTCGATAGGGTTGAGCCAGGGGGCATAGGTGGGCAAGTAGACGAGCGTAATGCCCTCCTGGCGCGCCGTCTCTTGGACATCGGTGTGATTGTGTACGTTGTACCAGTTGTCGAGAATGACCATGATCTCGTTGGCATCAGAGTTGATCTGTCGCAGATGTCTCAGAAAACGACAGATAAAAGCGACGTCTGTCTTCCGAGCCATTCGGAAAACGACTTCCCCTGTGGCTACATTGAGCGCTCCAAGGACACGATGATAGACATTGCTGCGGTGCGATCGACAAGCCAGAGGCTGTCCACAACCGGCCGGGTACCAGGCCTCGGCCACGGTAGGCTGCCGGTAGAAGGAGAACTCGTCCAGATAGTAAGTTATCACCTTCTCAGCCTCCTTGCGAGCCTTATCCACGCAGTCTTGAGCGGCGTCTCGCTTGGCAATGTAGTCAGGATCCGGGCTATGCACGTAATGTCGTCCCCGTTTGTATCTGATGCCCAAGGCGCGCAACAAGCGCCAGAGACCGCTCGAGCTGTACGCAGCCCACGCCGCCTCAACTTGCTGCAAAGCGCCCAGCGTCCAGCGGGCTCGCCCTATGCCCAACTGCTGCGGATCGATACGAACCAGTTCTCGCCAGGAAGTCACTTGGTCAGGGGGAAAAATCCCGCTTTCGGCGGGGCTTCTGAACCAGAGCCGCGATGCCTCCTTTCTCGTAAGCGTTCAACCAGGCGATCACCGTCTTCCGATTCCGACGACGCAACAGCCCGTGCTGCGAGACCCAGTAACTCGATCGACCGTCAGCTATCTGGATCAGCGCTGACGCCCGCTCGCGCATATAGGCACGCTCGTCTCGCCGCAGAGCCTGTTCTAGCTCGGCCCGTTCGCTTTCGCTCAATCTCAAATAACGTCGCTTCGGCATCTTTCACCTCCAAGTGTGAGATGCCGTAAGTATCCTATTGTCCAATCAAGTTGTCAAAATTCATAAGACGTGCCTGACCTGGCGGCGGGCGATGCTAGAGGGCCAGAGAGTGGAGAAGATGGCGAACGGTGTCGAGCTGGCCAACCAGGTGTCTGCCACGCAGCCCTGGATCGAAGAAAAGCTGGTCAGACGCGGTCGCGGGGGAATCGGTCTTCTGGCGAAGCTGTGGAACCCACGGCGGGACACGGTGGGATGGTATACAGATCACCCCGACGGCAGCCGATTATGTGGTATAATAGTAGATGAGAGCAGGTACAGTTGGGAGTCTGCAGACGACCAAACCCTGGGCAGAGCGGCACGCGACCTGCGAGGCGCCGGGGGTGTGAGCGGAGGCAGCGGCGCCCCATCAGGGAGCGCTGGTATCATCGGGAGGTGCTAGAGCGAGGGAGGCGAGAGCAATGAATGTCTATCGACTGACACAAGTTGATCGTGACCTGCTACTGGCTGGCGCCGACCTAGAGGCCGTGCTGGCGGAGCGGGAACGAGAGAAACTGGAACGCGACGAGCGTACCGAGGAGCGCCTTGGCGCAGAAGCCAAGGCCCGTCCTGGGCATCAAGCACCGCGACCAGGCGAGCGAGGCGACACGCCATCGAAACCGGCCTCAGCCTGAATCCAGCACGTGCGCGTGTTGACTTGGTCCCAGTGGCCGTAGCCAGCGCCGCCGGCAACCATGCGCGCCGGAAACACCAATGTATGCACTGACGTAGCTCGGCGATGGCTGACCTGGAAACACGGGGCCGGCCGACCGGAGGCATGCTGAGTCTGGGGACCGAACCTGAATCGCGAGCTGGTGCTGGCTGGCGCCGGGGAGGCCGCAGCATAGCGGGAACGTCGCAGGGCGGTACACCTGCATAGCGGTGAGCGGAAGCGCCAACCGTCAGGCTCAAGTGGGCACGCAAGCCTAGCGCGGCAGAGGTTGGCGCTTTCGTCTGCAATCTACGTACTCCGCGGATCATCGAAGAGGCACTGCAGCTATCCGATCGCGTGTACAGCGAATCGGCGCAGAGCCCGCTGGACAGAGGTCGTGGATACTGAGACAGGGATGTTGCCATGTTGGTCACCCGCGGATCTCGTCGCCCATTACCCCCTAGCCGATGCCAGGACGGGCTCCGGGTGTCAACGGATTACCGGCAGTAGGGTATGTGTATCCTGCAACATCCACCGCCATCGTGCCGCAGATAATGGCATCAAGGGTCTAGCTTACGCACTCGAACCCCACTGGTTGACCGACTAAGCGAAGGCCGTTCCCCTCGCTGGGCATGGATCACCCCGGCCCAGCGCGCCTTCCTCCAGGTCTTGTCTTGGGCATCGCACTTGACGTATCAACCCATCGGTGATAAGGTCACAGCCGTGCATCCTACCACCGCCGGTATCAAGGGAGGCCCATGAGCTACGCCCGACGCATCGCCGCTGAACTGGATATTCGCTCGGAACAGGCCGCGGCCACCATCGCGCTCTTCGACGAGGGGAACACCCTCCCCTTCATCGCCCGCTACCGGAAGGAGCAGACGGGCATGTTGGACGAGCAGCAGCTGCGCCGACTGAAGAAGCTGCTCGATCGGCTGCGCACGCTGGACGATCGAAGCCAGACGATTCTGGCGAGCATCCAGGAGCAGGGGAAGATGACGCCCGAGCTGCGCCAGAGGATCCTCGCCGCGGAGACTCTGACGGAGCTGGAGGACCTCTACCGGCCCTACAAACCGAAGCGGCGCACGCGCGCCGACGTCGCCCGCGAGAAGGGGCTGCAGGGCCTGGCGGATCTGATCCTGGAGCAGCCAGAGACGGAAGACACGGTGGCGGAGATCGCGGCGCCGTTCCTCAGCGACGACGCGCCGACGGTGGAGGAGGCCCTGTCCGGCGCGCGGGACATCGTGGCCCAGACGATCAGCGACGATCCAGACGTGCGTCGCGCAACCCGGGAGCGCGCGCTGCGATTGAGCGTGCTGCGCGCCGAGAGAAAGGACGAGGAGGACGATACGGATCCCCGCGGCACGTATGAGCTCTACTACGACTTCAAGATGAAGGTTACCGGCCTACGCCCGCACCAAATCCTGGCCATCAACCGTGGCGAGGCGGAGGAGGTGCTCCGCGTTCGGGTGGAGATCCCCGAGCGGGCGTGGCGCGGCAGCATCGGCTCGCGCTACCAACCGATCTACGGCTCGCCGCTGGACGAACAGCTCATCGTGGCCATCGAGGACGCCGCTCAGCGGCTGCTGCTCCCCGCCATTGAGCGCGACGTGCGCCGCAACCTCAGCGAACGGGCTGAGGCCCACGCCATCCGGGTCTTCGCCGACAACGTGCGGGCGCTGCTGAACCAGCCACCGCTGACAGGGCACACGGTGCTGGGCATCGACCCCGGCTTCCGCACCGGCTGCAAGGTGGCTGTCGTCGATCCATCGGGAAGGGTGCTGGACACGGCCACCATCTACCCCCACGAGCCCCAGAACCAGTGGGACGAGACATTGAAGAGCCTGAAGGAGCTGGTGGACAAACACCAGGTGACGCTGATGGCCATCGGCAACGGCACCGCTTCCCGGGAGTCAGAGCAGCTGGCCGCGGAGCTGATCGAGGGTCTAAGTGATGAGAGCGAAGACGACCCGAGCCTGCACTACTTGATGGTCGACGAGACCGGGGCCAGCGTCTACAGCGCCAGCCCGCTGGCCCGCGCGGAGCTGCCGGGGCTGGACGTCAGCCTGCGGGGCGCGGTCTCCATCGCACGCCGCGTGCAGGACCCGTTGGCGGAATTGGTGAAGATTGATCCGCGGTCGCTGGGCGTCGGCATGTATCAGCACGACATCAACCAAACGGAGCTTCAGGAGACGCTGGATGAGGTGGTGGAGAGCGTGGTGAACAGCGTGGGCGTCGATCTGAACACGGCCTCCCCGGCGCTCCTCACCCACATCGCGGGCATCGGCCCCACGCTGGCCGCGCGCATCGTCTCTTACCGCGACACTTACGGCCCTTTCCTAGATCGCAAGTCGCTCAAAGAGGTTTCAGGAATCGGCCCCAAGACGTTCAAGCAGGCGGCCGGCTTCCTGCGCATCCGGGACGGCAAGAACCCGTTGGACGCCAGCGCCATCCACCCGGAGAGCTACGACGTGGCGGAGATGGTGCTCGACCTGGCCGGCCTGAGCACTAAGACGCCGCCGACCGACCGCGCCCGGACGCTGGTCACGCTGCTGGAGGAATGGCCCGTGGACCAGCTGGCCAAGGAGCTGGACGTTGGCGTACCCACCCTGGCCGACATCTTCAAACAGCTCGTGCAGCCCGGCCGTGATCCGCGCGAGGACTTGCCGACACCCATCCTCCGCACCGACGTGCTGAAGATGGAGGACCTGAGACCCCACATGCGGCTCAAGGGCACGGTGCGCAATGTGGTCGATTTCGGCGCCTTCCTCGACATCGGGGTGAAGAACGATGGCCTGCTCCACCGCAGCCAGATTCCCGCTGAGGCGGTGCTGCGGGTGGGGGACGTCGTGGACGTGGAGATCCTGAAGGTGGAGGAGGAGCGCGGGCGCATCAGCCTGGGGTGGGTACGGGGCTAAGCTTGTCAAATGCACGTATCGAACGAAGCACCTTCACGAAGTCACCAGAGTTCGTAAACCCCTCTTGCTTTGACCCGCTCAGCATGACTGGCCTGGCCGTGACCTCGGTCAGCGTGCCGGGCATGTGCTTCGCAGGGAAGCGGCGAAACACCGCACGGTCGACTTGGTTTGTCTCCTAGCTTCACCCGCTTCCCGAGCCACCGCGGTTCAGGGCGCCATCTAGGCTGCCAAGATGAAGAGGAGGTCGTTGACGTTGGTGCCCGTCGGACCGGTTCGGATCAGGCCGCCCGCCTCGGGACCGGACCCGGTCAGATTGGCGAAGAAATGGTAGCTATCGTTCTCGGCCAGCGCGGCCCGGGCGTCAAGACCCAGCTCTCGCGCCCGGCCGATGGTCTCCCCAGTCACCGTGGCACCAGCTGCATCGGTAGGACCGTCGGTGCCGTCGGTGGCCAACGCCATGAGAAGAA
>Ga0207796_1000842_pt1 | contig 11234 bp, 12 predicted proteins | sample Pon1CUnioCityCA_6_FD_187274 | JGI IMG/M metagenome (GOLD analysis project Ga0207796, IMG submission 187274) | Marine sediment microbial community from Union City, CA, USA - Pond 1C Sediment 1 (SPAdes) | ecosystem: Environmental > Aquatic > Marine > Intertidal zone > Salt pond sediment ...
GAAGGTGACTTCCCCGACCTGCAATATGACCCAACCCACGACGACATACACAACTGCAATGCGAATCACCTTGCGTTCGCGCAATTGTGTAATGAAGCCCTTCCTGTCTTCCGGGCTGTTCATGGATTGACGATCACTCACTTGCTCCTCTTAGACAGGCCGGCTTGGCGCCGGGCGGCTGTTGCGCGATCCATGATGCAAACACGCGCCGCATAAGTATAGGGCTTAAAAATTCCCTCTCGGTGGCCGGTGCCCCGCAGCGATATACAGCCGGGGCATATTCATTGGTTTCTCTCGTACTCGCCTTGACTTACGGTGTCGGGCGCGGGCAAATGTTTTCAGTTGTTTACGTGTAATCCGGTTGGACGGGGAAGGGGGAATTCATGGCCAAGCGAAATTTGCAGGACTGGTCGGCAATAGCGGAAATCCTGAGTAGCGTTGCTGTTCTGGCGACTCTCGTTTTCTTTGTACTTGAGATTCAACAAACAAACGACGCGGTAAAGGGGAACACCTACCAGGGAATGGCCGCCATGACGGTGGACTTTAACGCGCAGTTTTTTGAAAATCCGGAGGTGTCGGAATTCATCGCCAAGACGGCTTCCGCGGACTATGAACTTTCGGCCAGCGAAGCAATTCGATTGCGTGCAATGATTTCAGCTTCGTACAGAATGATGAACAACATTTGGTTTCAGTACGAAGTCGGGACCATCACTGAACAACAGATGGAATCTCTGCTCTACCCGTCAGTCTTGAATTTTAAGCGAAGAGGAAGGATGAGGTTGGAGTGGGAACAAGGCGATGACAGATTGTTGCTCGACCCGAACCTCGTAGCGTATCTAGACAAGAAAATATACGAAACCAGTTCGCCATGATGCGCAGCATGCCCTGCATTTGTGTTTTCACCATCGCGATCCATTAGAAGGAGTAGGCATTGAAGAAACTTCTTCTTGTCACGACATTTTTCCTGCTCTCAGCAAACAATTCGTCAGCAGCCACCCTCGATGACAAATTGGAAGAATTCAGGCAATTCCTGCAGGCCTATCAGCGGGAAAATCTTGTCCTGAGCTTTTCCGTCGCTTTGGTTAAGGATGGCGAGATCGTGCTGTCGGAAGGCTTGGGCTGGCAGGATCACGATGCCGAGGAGCCTACGACACCAGACACGACCTACCTTGTTGCGTCGATCACCAAGACTTTCACGGCCGCAACCCTGCTGGCCATGGCGTCCGATGGGCATCTTGACCTCGACGCAGACTTCACGAGCCTCAGCGATTGGGACAGGCGTTGCGCCTGGTTGACGGGCAGCGGAATTATCTTCGGCGGTGGCGAGCTCGACGACGGTACCCCGGTGGAGGCACCACGCTGCGAAGGGCCGATCAGCATCCGGCACGTCTTGCAACATCGTGTGCAGGGCGAGGCCGGCTCGACGTTCCTTTACAACCCGATCGTTTTCGGGCGCCTGTCGAACTGGGTGGAGGAGAACACGGACCGGACCTGGCGCGAGTGGATGTATGAATATGTGATCGGGCCCGGCGGGCTCGACTCCATGGCTGCGGGCTGGCGTGACCCTGGCAGAGGCGCGGCGCTGACGAACCTTGCACCGCCATTCCGTCACGCCCCGGAGCAGGATGACGGCCTGGCCCCGTCAGTGCTGCCAAATCCTGAACTCAACGCAAGTTCCGGCATCATTGCGAGTGTGCTGGACCTGGCGCAGTACTCCATCGCCCTGGACGAGGGCAAGATCCTTTCGCCTGAGTTGCTTGAACAAATGTGGAGACCGCCATCTGAGCCTGATGGTAGTCCTGCGCCCTATGCATATGGCTGGTACGTGCAGGACTGGAAGGGGCACCGTCTCGTATGGCACGGGGGCTGGTGGCCGGATGCGTATGCAGGCCTGCTGCTCAAGGCTCCGGATGATGGATGGACGCTGATAGCGCTCGGTAACACTGACGGCATCCATTGGGGCAATCCCCTGAACCGGGCCGAGGTGGAGAAATCTCCGATTGCGGCGAAGTTCCTTAGCCTGTTCGTCTCTGACTAGCCTCCGCTCCGCTCCGCGGCCTCGCGCATGCAGACACCAAGGGATTCCAATCCCTTCGCCTCTCGACTTGTGCCCGACGCCGGGCTGACTTCCCGGCGTCCGGCTAGTGACCCCTGTCCGTTATGGACCTGATCCGGCGTTCTGTACGCCAGTACCCGAAGCGTAGGGCGAGCGTGTACGCGCCGATCAGGATTGCAGGCCCTGCCAGGCCGGGCAACCACGTGGATTTCCAGTCCTCCGGCGCTGGCCACCCATGTATAGCGACGCTGATGACTGTGATAAGCGACACAAGGACCATATACATGAGGATCGCACCCTTCCAGGTGGGAACCGGCAGTACGCCGCCGAAGTATGCGACCAAAAACAGATATCCGAAAATCGAGATAGCAAGAACGGCCTGGAAATCTCGTAACTGCTCATCGGGCTGGCCAAGCACATAGAGGCGATACAACAAGACTCCTGCCAACAGAACCTGCGTAACGCCCAGCCATAGGGCGGCGGCGAGTTGGGCGCTGGCACGCGTTCTTTCGTCTGGGATGATTTTTTGAAATAACATCATTCTTCTCCTTCGACCCAGAAAAGCTCATCCAGCGTCTTCCCGGTCGCCTTCGCGATCCGCAGGCACAGGCTGAGCGTCGGGTTGTAACCGCCCGCCTCGACCAGGCCGATGGTCTGGCGTGTCACGCCGACACGCGTTGCGAGCTCCGTCTGGGTCAGTCCCTCGGCCACTCGTGCCAGTCTCACGCGATTGGCGGTCTGCCCTAGAGGCATTCTGGAATGTCATGTATCTTTTGCATTATGCAAACTATATATGACATCCTGGCCGCAAGCAAGCCACTACGTACGAGCATTGCCGGTCTCAATCCGGCCCACTACAGCCGAGCCCCCGCCCGCCGCATCCACCATCACTTGGGCCCGAGCGTTCCATGCAGCGCTGGAACGCCGGCAGATGCCGCTCCTGGGAAGCCGCTCGAAGGTTGTCCAGCACGGCAAGAATGTCGGAACGGTCGGTCGTCGCCATCAGGCGGTCGTACATCTTGGCATTGGCGACTTCTGCTTCCACGGCTGCTTCGCAGGCGGCACGAACAGTTGGATAGCGTTCAACCTTTCCCGGCCAGGGATTATCTGGAATCCGCAGGCCATAGCGCGTAAGCAGAGTGCAGAGCGCATCCCTGTGCCGAGCCTCGGCCTCGCGAATGTTGATGAACGGGCGCACCTCGCCGAAGTCGGCAATCACCTGGCCGTAGGTCGTCCAGGCGTGATATTCATCGTCCAGCGCTTCGTACAGCGCCTGGACTTCCCGATCCGTCAGAGTAGCCATTCTATGGCCTCCTGTTGCAACGGAGCAGCGCGGGTCAAATCGATCCCGACATGTGGCCATAATTGAAGGCTAGCTGATCGGTCGACTTTTGCCAGACATGCGCGGACACGCGATGTGAGCGGGAAACCTCATGAGCCGACCTATGCCCAAACCAAGGGATTCCAACCCCTCGTTGTCCCAGGCATAACGACCGAAGCCGTTGAAAAGCTTGGTGGGCCCGCCAGAAGATACCGGCACCTCTGCGAGGCACCGGCCTGTCGCCTGCGGCTCGAGGGCGAATCTGGAGCCAGAATTGGCGTCTTCAATAGACGCCATGGCGCAGGGCTTGGCGTTCTCAGTTGAGGTCCTTCTCCGGCCCGAAGCGGACTTTAGTCGTTTGCTACTATCGGCGGTGCTAGGTTACCCATAGTGAACCTAAAAAATTGGCCGCGAGACGGAGCGAGCAACAATCCGAGGACCACAAATGTCAGTAGAAAAGTGGCGCGACTGGATGGAACTCATCGCGTTGATCACCGTTGTCGCCTCGTTGATCGCGCTGGTCGTGGAACTTCGGCAAACCCAGGGAGCGTTGCGCGCGCAAGCCTATCAAGCAAGGGCATTTGACGGGATCGCATGGAATATGGAGTTTGCAAAGGACGCGAGGATTCGGGATATACAGGATAGATTTTATGAACCAGACTTCGATCCGGCTTCCCTGAGCCCGTCTGAATTGTCTATCGCAGCCCGGCTGATCACCATCGTCAGAATCGATCTCGATAATGAACACTACCAATTCCAAAGCGGATTTCTGGATGAGAGTTTCTACCAGGGCGAGACGGTCCCGCGCATACGCTCTAATGCCCCGCTTTGGAGAGCGATGGGAATTGTCTCTCCCCGGCAAGAGTTCAGGGCCGAGGTGGATCGGATTCTTGCCGAGAATCGAGAGTAGTTGAGCGAGCGGATGCAAAAGTCATATTTCGTTGCAGTGATCTTGTTGAGCACGATTGGTTGTTGCAGCCTCGCGCAGGCTGAGTCGATCGACTCAAGGTCGCTCGTTTACGAGCTGGAGGAAAGGCTTGACGTTCCTTATTACCCGGAAGGCCACGAGCACGACTCTGAGTTGACCCGGTTGAACCTGGTGATTCCAAAGGGAGCCGAGAATCCGCCAGTGCTGATGTGGATCGGTGGCGGTGCCTGGGCTTACGTGGATCGCCATAAAGAAATGGCGCTGAGTCGAAGAATCGCGCAAAGAGGCGTGCTCGTGATTTCGGTGGGGCACCGACTTAGCCCGGCGCTGCTGACTGAAAACAAGAGAGAGGAGGGCATCCAGCACCCTGAGCACGTCAAGGATCTTGCCAGGGCTTTCAAATGGGTTTTTGACCAGGCAGGAGCCTATGGTTACTCAAACAAGAATATCTTTGTTGGTGGTTTTTCGAGCGGTGCTTACTTGTCCGCCTTGCTGGCTGCCGACAAGCGTTATTTGGCCGAGCACGATTTAAGTCCGGCAAATATCAGGGCGATCATCCCTGTTGGTGGTGGCTACGATATCCCGGAGTACAGAAGGCTGCTTGTTCAGGCGGATCCATCGTACGACGCACACCACATAATCCCCGTGTTCGGAGAAACCAACGAACAACATGTTGCAGCATCCCCGATTACCTATATCGAGGATTTCTCTACGCCCATGTTGATGATCTCCGAGCGAGATACCTATGGCTATGGGGCGAGCTTCGAGCAACGCCTGCGAGAGAAAGGGTTCCAGGAGTTCAGTGTCGTAAACGCCTACGACGAGACGCATGCCAGCCTTTGGACGCGGATGAGCAATGAAGAGGATTACTGGTATCGGAATTTGCTCGTGGACTACATATTCCGGATGAGGGACTGACCTGCACCTCCGGGTCGCAGAGCTCGGCCAGATGGCGGAAAAAAAGAACAAGAATCAGGCATTGGAGGTTCGCCTGTGGATTGATGGTCTCGAGCTCGTTGCCGAGCCGGGCAAGCGAAGTGCCGATTTCGACCTCCTGCTGGAGCGCAATAAAGCCAAGTCGTTTGTCTTCATTCCGTTGGCGAACTTAAGAGGCAAGAAAAGGCACAAGCGCTCGAGGCCGGACCCCCTCTCTCGCAAGAAGAAGCTCCCTGAAGGCAATTGGCTCGATGGTGAATTTCGCAATTCGGCAGATGGCGAGACTGTACCCGGCGTCCTCGGATTCGATATCCGGCGCCGCGATGCTCGCGAGATCGCGGCAAGGGTCGGAGTCAAACAATTTGTGTGGGGCACGCACGGGGCGCCGGCAGAAGGACATTTCACCAGGCTCTTTGAAGACGACGATGCCTATGCATGGGATTCCGCACGTCGACGCGCTATTGATGGCCTGAAGGACGCCTATGTCACGGCCACCAATATCCGGCAGCTCCCGCGAGCCGTTGAAGAATCGCAGACCACGATGCGGCGGTTCAGGCAACTGGTCTTCCTGGTCCTTGGCCTTGCATTGGCTGCCGGCTTCTTGCAGATGCTGCTGCTCGAAACCAGAAACTGGTTCACAACCATTGTCAGGGTCGCGATCTATCCGCCAGTTATACCCGCAGTACTCGTAGGTGTGTACCTGCGCGCGCTGATGAAAAAGGCTGAAGAGCAGGATCGCGATTTCACGGCTGCCGAGGCCAAGCGCAACTGGGCGCTGGTGGCACCGCACCTGCTCACGCTGTGGGGGCTTTGTTACGTGGCGGTGCTCGTACTGACCTGGTTGCAGGTCGTGCCCAGTGCCGACCTGCCCTTTCTCGGCCGAACCAGCGGTGTATCAACCTCATTTATTGTCTGTGTCTGGATGTTGCTGCCGATCGCGCACTCACGCGACGTCAAACCGCTCTTTTCCTCTGCCGTTGAGTCCGGTGTCGCCGCACTGGTGTCGATATTCACGATCAAAGTATCGCTCTATGTCACGAACCTGGTGACCGACGTCATCTGGAGAATAGCCGCAGGACTGTTGCCATTCGACATCCCTGAAGCCTTGCAAAGGGTGATCAGCAGCATCGTCCATTTCGGTGCCGAAGTGTTTTTTGTGGCCGTGCTGTTGGGGTACGCCTGGTCACGAACACGCCAGCAGTTCATGCGGCTGTGATCAGCACCAATGATCTCCCGGTGTCCCGGCAAAAATCCTAAGCCGTTGAAAGAGTTGGTGGGCCCGCCAGGCTCAGCTGCTGGACAGCCGCCCATCGGCCTGACTCGACGCCCTGACTGCCTCTTTCATGACCTGGATCAAGGTAGTGCCGGTAAGACGGACTAGCTTCCCAGGTATCGGGGACCTAACTGACAGCACCGTTCTCTCGCACTGCTGCGCAGGGACTCGAGTCGAACCTGGCCAGAGCCAAGGAGACACGCAATGACAGTGACAACACAGGAATGTATCAAGTTCGCGACCGAGCACCCGGTTTGCTGGCTGGCCACCGTGGACGGAGATCAGCCGAGAGTGCGCACGTTTTTGCTGTGGCGGGCCAATAAAGACGGCTTCTACTTCGAGACGTTCACTCCCAAAGACGTGTACGAACAGTTGAAGAAAAATCCGAAGGTGGAAATTTGCTTCTTCAATGGCGCGTCCGATCTCGAAAAGGCCAAGACGATGCGCATCGCCGGCGAGGTGGAGTTTCTGGACGACCCCGAGCTGAAGAAGCAACTGTTGGAGGAACGGCCTTTTCTGCAGGAGGCCGCACCTGTACTGGAAATCTTCCGGTTAAATTCGGGGGAAGGGTTCTTCTGGACGATGGCCGATTTCCTGAAAGAAAAGGGAATCGAGCACGTGACATTCTGAGCGGGAAGCGCAAGATACCAAGGAATCACAATCCCCCGGTGTCCCGGCATAAAACTGTAAGCCTTTGGAGAAGTCGGTGGGCCCGCCGGCAAAAGCCAGCGTGAAAAGGTGAGCGGTCGACTTTGGGGCTGAGTTGGAGCTTGGCTCGGCGACTCTTGTTCCAGGGCGACGTTGTGGGAGCGAAAGGCCTTCGCTCGGGCTGTGAATCGACAAACCCGCTTCAATCCCACATCATCTGGTGAGGCTTCGTGGGGGGGACCACACGCATGACGTTGCTCGCTGAACTGAAGCGGCGAAATGTGATTCGCGTGGGCGCGGCCTACGTGGTCGTGGCCTGGCTGGTCATACAGGTCGTAGAGACCATCTTCCCCGCGTTCGGTTTTGGCGATGTTGCCGTCCGCAATACGACGATCGTGTTCGTCATCGGTTTCATCCCGGCGCTGATTTTCGCCTGGGCCTTCGAGCTGACGCCCGAGGGCCTGAAGCGCGAGCAGGACGTAGACCGCAGCGAATCGATCACCCCATATACCGACAAGAAGCTCGATCGAGCGATCATGGTCGTGCTTGCCCTGGGGCTGGCCTTTTTTGCCTTCGACAAGTTCGTGCTGGACCCGCAGCGGGACGAGGCTTTGAAGGCCACCCTGAGCGCGGACATTGCGGTGGCGGTGGAGGAGGCCCGGGGCACCGACCGCAGCGAGGCTGTGATCACCGTGGAGGACAACCGATCGATCGCGGTACTGCCTTTCGTCAACATGAGCGACGATGAGAACAACGAGTACTTTGCCGACGGCCTGTCCGAGGAACTGCTCAACCTGCTCGCCAAGATTCCCCAACTGAAAGTCGCTTCGCGTTCCTCCGCCTTTTCCTACAAGGGAAAGGACTTCAAGATCTCCGATGTCGGCCGCGAACTGAATGTTGCCCACGTGCTGGAAGGCAGCGTACGCAAGTCGGGCAACCAGATCCGCATTACGGCCCAGCTGATCGAAGTCGAGGATGGTTTCCACCTGTGGTCGGAGACCTGGGACAGGACGCTCGACAACATCTTCGCGATCCAGGATGAAATTGCCGCCGCGGTGGTGGACGAACTGGAAATCACACTGCTGGGCGCGGTGCCGAACGTCGAGGAAACCGATCCCGAGGCGTACTCGCTCGTTCTGCAGGCCCGCTATTTCAGCAACCAGCTGAAGCCCGAGGGCTGGGAACAATCGATCCCCCTTTACCAGAAGGCGCTGGAGATCGCGCCCGACTACGCGATGGCCTGGGCGGGGCTCAGCCGGGATTACATCAACCTCGCCGGGTACAACGTCCTTCCGCCCGAAGAAGGCTACCGCCTGGCCGAGGAAGCCGCCGAAAAGGCGCTTTCCATTAAGCCGGATACTGCGACCGCGCATGCGGCGCTCGGCTGGATTTCCATGCACTTCGATGGCGACCTCGAGTCCGCCGCGCGGTCTTTCAAGCGCGCCCTGGATCTCGATCCGAACAACCTGTCGACCCTGCGCAACGCTGCCACGTTTTCCTACGCGCTCGGCCGGCTCGACGACGCCATCGCCCTGGGCGAGTACTCGCTGGCCCTTGACCCGGTCAATCCGTCCGCCTATTTCAACCTCACGCATCACTACAACGTAGCCGGGCGCTATGAAGAAGCGATCGAATCGGCTAAGGGGGCGCTGAGGCTGAATCCCGGCATGCCGGGCGCCAACTATTACATGGGCGAATCGCTTCTGCGATTGGGACAACCCGAGCGGGCGCTGGAGGTGTTCCAACAGGAAACCGACGACGAATGGCGCGTGAAGGGCACCGCGCTGGCGCTTTTCTCACTCGGCCGCATGCCGGAATTCGAGGACAAGTTCGCCGAGCTACGCGAAGGCTGGGAAGACCGCTGGCCAATCGAGATTGCCCACGTGTATGCCTGGATCGGCGAGATGGACCCGATATTTGCACTGCTGGAGAAAGACATCGAAATCAACGGTCCAGGCGGCGTCACGGTCGATCCGTTCTTCACCTCGGCGCACGACGACCCGCGCTGGCACGCCCTGCTGGAACAGGCCGGGATCTCCGCGGAAGAGCTGCAAGAAATCGAATTCACCGTCCAGTTGCCCGATTGAATGATCTCCCGGTGTCCCGGCGTAAAACCCCAAGCCTTTGAAAAGCTTGGTGGGCCCGCCAGGATTATCGGCGCTGCGTGAGGCCGAAACACCTCCGCGGAACGATCACACAGCTAAGCATCAGCGATTTATCAGGGAATCATCAGCGTTCCTGCTGGCGAAGTGCCGGCGGTGGCCGCATACTCCGATCACATGCAACCATCAAGCGTAAAGGCCGCGACCGCGGTTGGCGTTCGCTGGGCGCATGCAAAAAAAAGCGATCAATCAAGAGGAGCCGATAATGAAGAATAGTTTTTTCAGAGTACTCGCCGTCGTTTTGCTGAGCGTGTCTGCGATGAGTATTACGCAGGCGCAGGAAGAGCCCCCGTTTATTCCTGGTGACTATTGGGAAGTAACCGGCGTTAAGACCGCCGATGGCGCAGGCTTGAAGTATGCACGATGGCTTGCAGGCGAATGGCGTAAGAACAGCGAGTTCGCCAAGTCGCAGGGATGGATCAAGGATTTCATGGTCATCAACAACGTTCACGCGCGAGCTGATGAGCCGGACCTGTATCTCATTCGCGTGTTCGAGAACATGGCGACAGTTGAAGAGGGCGAAAAGCGCCGCAAGGAATACATGGCTTGGTCAAAGCGGAGCATGGACGAGATGGCTGCCGAGAGTGGCAATCGCGCCGAGTATCGTACGATCATGAGCACGTCATTGCTGCGCCATATGAAGTTCCGCGACTAGTTCGGAACCGGCTGTAGAATTAAAGGCAGGCAGGTCGATGATCTGCCTGCCTTTTTTTGGACACTGTATTTCTACGCCCCGGATCGAATTCGTAGGAGCATGAGTTGCTGTTTATCGGCGCGCAGTCCTTCGATCTCGCAGTCATTCCAGAAGCCCTTGCCGGCGCACTTCTGGCGCTCGCCTATCAGCCGCCGCGCTCCAGCTACGCCCCACACCAAGGGATTCCAAGCCCCCGGTGTCGCGGCATAAAACCCTAAGCCGTTGAAAAGCCTGGTGGGCCCGCCAGGATCACCGGCACCTCTGCGAGGCACAGTCGCATATACTCGGCCCATCTCCGCTAGAGAGGCGCGCCCGTGTTGCTCCGCAGGATCACTAAGCATGTTAAAGCGCAGAACTGGTTCGCGGTCGGCATCGACTTCGTCATCGTCGTCGTCGGCGTGTTCGTTGGCCTGCAGGTCCAGGATTGGAATGATTCCCGCAAGGAGCGAGTCGAAGAGAGCTTGTTAATGGTTCGACTGTTAGAGGAGGCTCGATCGCTGATCGACGCTCACGACCGGGAACTGGACTCGCTTCGGTCGCGGGCAGAGGTGCTGATCGGCGCGAATCCAGTCTTGTTCTCGCAAGCGCCAAGCAGGGCGCTTACAGAGCTGGAATGCCGCCGCGTCTCTGCATCACACGTGCACCGGCGACCTGCCGACGAACTTCCGGTCCTTGACGAGATGCTCGAGACCGGTCGCTTCGATCTGCTGCAGGATGCGCGTTTAAAGGACCGCCTGCGAGAGTATTTGCTGCTTCGGGAACGCGGCCGTGCCTACTATAAAGAGGCGGTGAATGAACTTTTCCGACTGCACAGCAGGTTTCCTTCGCTGATAATCGTTCGTCGCTTGCCGGTCACCTCAGACAGCGATGCTAATTGGGGAGGCCTGAGCGGCGAAGGATATAGATGGGTGCCGCAGTGTGATGTCGACAAAATGAGGGCGAACGCGGCATTCCTGAACGAATATGTTGACAATCTGAGTCGCATCAACACGCTGATCGGTTTTGTGGCGGAACGGCGGGACCATCTCCTCGAACTCGAAGACACTTTGGCCGATTTGACGGCGAGTAAGGGGCGCGCGTACTGAGCGGGGACCAGTTCATCGACGTCGACGATGCCCACGGATCCTTCATTGAAGGTGCCTGGGCGGCGTTTCAGAAAGAGAAGCGGCCACCCAGGACCGGGCCACTGAAGCTGAAGTCTTGCATCAGCTTTTGC
>Ga0207796_1000843_pt1 | contig 11209 bp, 7 predicted proteins | sample Pon1CUnioCityCA_6_FD_187274 | JGI IMG/M metagenome (GOLD analysis project Ga0207796, IMG submission 187274) | Marine sediment microbial community from Union City, CA, USA - Pond 1C Sediment 1 (SPAdes) | ecosystem: Environmental > Aquatic > Marine > Intertidal zone > Salt pond sediment ...
CGTGCTCCGATAGGTGCCCTGGTAGGTGTTGCAGCCGCCAGAACCGCTGACTTGGCCGTTGGTAAAGAGGGCCGTGACCTCGCTGCCGGGGATCGTTTTGTCCAGGAGCCAGGTGGTCCCTTCCAGGGTGTACGTGCCTGCAAAGGTCACTTCAACGTGGTCAGAAGCCAGCAGGTCGCGCTGCTTCGGCGAGGCTGAGAAGGCAGCGATGTAGCCGGGCACCTGACCGGAGGCCGGCACGGCCAGTTCTACCGACCAGGTGCCTGCCCCGTCTGTGCCCACGTCCGTCCCTTGCAAGGTCGTTGGCTGCTCGGCCAGCACGTTCCCGTCCTGGTCGACGGCTACGACGACGACGTTGCCCTCGGGCAGGCCCGCGCCCGTGCCGCTGACCCGGATCGGGTTGCCGACGTCGAGCGTCGTGCCCTGGGCAGGTTGGTCGATCCTGATGTACGACTGCACGGCCGGTGTTTGGCCCAAGCTCACGTCCACGCTGTCCTCAACGATGATGCTGCCGTCTTTTGGGGAGGTGGAAAAGGCCCGAATCCTGCCTGCGGTGCCCGGTTCGACCTCGATGACCAGTTCGGTCGACCAGGTGCCCTCCGCGCCCGTTCCCACTTCTTTCCCTTGCAGGGTCGCCGGTTGCCGGGCCAGTACGTTGCCCCCCGCATCCAGCGCCTCCACGACAAGGTTGCCCTCGGGCAGGCTCGCGCCGGTGCCACGCACGAGTACCGGGTTGGCGATGTCCACAAGCGCGCCCTGGGCCGGTTCGTCGATAAAGATGTACGTCGGCAAGGCTGCGGTGCGGCCCAGGCTCACTTCCACCTTGTCCTCGGCGACGATGTTGCCGTCCAGCGCCGAAGGATGATAGGCCCAAATCCTGCCTGCCGTGCCTGGCTCGACCTTGATGGTCAGCTCGGTGGACCAGACACCCTCGCCGCCGGTTCCCACGTCCGGCCCCTGCAGGGTCGCCGGTTGCCGGTCCAGCACATTGCCCTGCCAGTCCAGGGCCTCGACCACGACGTTGCCCTCGGTCAGGCCAACGCCCTTGCCCTGGACCTTGAACGGTTGGCTGATGTCCACCACCTGGCCCTGGTCCGGCTCGGTGATGACGATCATGGCTCCAGAAGGAGCCCGTGTTGGGATGAGAGCTTGAGTCGCAGTGGGGAGCGGCCTGGGCACGGGCGTAGTGTCCTTGCCTCCAGAAAAGACGGCGAAGGCGGCTGCAAGGCACACAACGACGGTGCACAGGACCAGGATGGCGGCAATGACAGCCACCGCCAAAGCCCAGCCCGTCTTCCGCTCCTCGGCAGATGCTCCGTCTTCCGCTTCGACAGGTACCGCCTCCTCTTGAGCTGCCCCTTCCTCAGCAGCTAGTTGGTCCTTCTGTTCTTCAGTCATAAACTTCCTCCGCTTGATATTGTGTTCTTGAACTGGTAGTGCTTGTCCCCGTTTCGGCGAGAAACGGCAGCCACAATCAAAGCTGGGTCGCGGCTGTTTCCAGTGCGAGCAGCTTTTGTTCCTGACCATACACCAAGATGGTGTCCCCCGCTACCAGAGTTGTTCCTGCATCCAACTCCGAACCGAATAGAACGCGGGGTTGTTCATCCCCGGCCGACCGATCCAACAGGCCAACTACTTCCACCTCAAACTGCTCGGGCAAACTCAGATCGTCCAGTGTTTTGCCGATCCAGGCTGCCGGAACCCCTATTAGCTGGACGTCATAACCAGGCAAGATTTCGATGCTGTCCACGGCTGCTTGCTGGGCGCGGTAGATGCTCTTGGGGTTGGACAACAGGCCGGTAACGATCAACAGCACCAGAGCCGGGAGCAGAAACTCGGCTCCAAACTCCTCAACCACGAATATGAGGGCGGCGAAAGGCGTATTCACAATGGCAATCAGGCTGCCTGTCAGAGCCGGAGCAATGAAGAGGGTCGGTTCAAACTGGAGAACTTGGGCAAAAGCGACCGCAACCATCGTCCCAAAAAACATACTTGGCACCAGCAAACCGGCCGAGCCTCCGGATTTGATGGTCGACAGTGTGGCCAGCATCTTGGCCACCAGGCCAATCAAAGCCATGCTCAGGGTCATTTGGCCGGCAAAGGCACTGATGACCATCGACTCGCCGGAGCCAAGCACGAGCTCCAGGCCGCGATCGGTAATCCCAAACCAGCGGGTCACATAGTAAACGACCAGGGCGATGACACCCGTCATCCCAAAGCCCACCAGCAGGCGAACAAAGCGGTTCTTGATCCCCTGCTGGAACCAGGCGTGAAACTGCCCGTTCAGAATCCGGTATAGCTGGCCCACAAAGGCAATAGCAACGCCCATCAGTACCACGCCGAGCCAGTAGCGCATGTCACCAAATGGCGGGGGACTGATGTTCTCGACCCCAAACATCATGGGTCTGGCCCCACCGACAAAGCTTGACATCACTTGCGCCGTCAAGGCTGCAATCAAGGAATAGAACAGCTTGTCCAGCAGAGGCCGGTTTCGGTACATGATTTCAGAGGCAAAAAAGGCCGCTGCCAGTGGCGCCCCCAACAACACCGTTACCGCCGCCGCGATACCACTCAATTGCGCGGCCTGCAAATAATCTGGGTTGGGCGCAACCCAGGGCAGGGTCGTACCCTTGGGCAGGTCCTCTATCTTGGGCGCTTTGTTGGACCTCAGTCTGTAATACCAGGCTCCCAGATTCTCACCAATCAGGGCCGAGCTGGCTTCCAGTCCCCCACTGCCGCCACTGCCAAGCGTGACCAGCGTGGCCACAAATTTCCGGACGGCCATGGCAAAGGTGGATTTGCGCCAACGCGCCTCCAGGCCGCTCTGGTCAGCCGGAGACCCTTTCCTGACCGATGGATCAGCGGCAAAGTAGAGCGCAATCGCTCGCTCAATACCATCCCCCTCAATGGCGTTGAGCGGTTCGATCTCGCCTTCTTCGTCCCGAAAGTTGATCACCTCAGAGCGGAACTGGGCTATGAGGCCCACGATTATGGCGCCGATCGACAGGGGAATGAACAGCACCCACGGCGTGGGCGCGTGCTCGATCCAGTGCAGTACCTCGTGAAAGAGCCAATGGACAGACTCTTTTAGAGCAAAGATCGCGATCCAGACCACGATGCCGATGACCACGGACTGGACCACCAGAGTGCGCTGCTCCCTGCCAAGGCTTAGTCCTCTAAATGCTGCGCGCAGATTTCCAATCATACGGTCAGTCCGTCGCTGCCTTTTGGGTCATGGGTACGGCGGTAGTTCAGAATGAGAATGTAAACGCTCACCACAAACACCCAGGCAGGGAATATAAATCTTGCCTCTCTAGCCCAACCGGCGGCAACCAGGAACCCCAGGGCCAGGACGTAGGTGATGATGGTCAACCAGCGCGGCATCACGCCCGACCTGGCCCAGAGCGTACCGATTGCCATCATATACACGCCCCCCATGCGCAGGACATAGTTACCAATGATCTGGTTCATGAGTGCAAAGCCAAAGATATAGGTATCGTCGTCGGCCAATCCGGCGGCAGCAAAAGTGGTCATACTCATAATCGCACCAAAAATGGCCGCCCAGATGAAAAGCAGTACCACAGTGATTATGCCACTGCCCAAAAAGATGGTCGCAAAGAACCGGTCTTCGTGCTCTCCCAACCTATCGCGTACTACGCCCGTGAACCACAGAAACGCGATGCCGGCAAAGGGTACTATCGCCAGCGTCACGGAAGCGGTAGCGGACCAGGTCTCCAACCATTCCCTGGTAATATCCTCCGGCCTGGCCCTGGTGACGCCATATACCAGTATCATACAGGTGATCATCAGGATCGAGTAGACGATGCCGGCTATCGCTGCCGAGCGCGGCCCTCTGAGTTCGCGCCGCACCAGGTATTCAGGGTGTTCAGCCATGATGCCTTTCCTTTCATCTGACAGTGTGGTTGATGGATTCTCCACATCCCCATCAGGGTAGTCTCAGGCCGGCGCTGTGGCTGTGTCTGTCTCTTCCTCCGATTCAGCCGTTTTCGCGCGTTTCCCCAACTCCAGGGCCAACGGGATCAAGATCACCATGATGATGAGCGAGTAGACCACCACCATGACAACCTCATCGTTGCCAAAGTTCATCGTGGCGACCACCATCGCCGCCGCGATATTGCGCTGCCCGGCGCCCAGGGCCTGCAACCAATCACCAGCTTTACCCAGTTTGCCCAGCAGGTAACCTCCAGCCGTGGTCAAGATCACCAGGATCAGGGCGGCCAGCAAACCGCCGGAGCCTAACAAGCCGACCACGTCGCTGAAATTCAGCACGACCATCAGCACCAACAGGATCAGCAAGCTCAGGTTGGAGGCCTGGGAAAAGAAGGGGAGCACCGAGGCGGCCACATCTGGATAGCGAGCGCGCACAAACAGGCTCACCGCCAGCGGGATCAGGATCAGGTAAACCAGCCCGGAAGCGATATCCCAAAACGTAACCGAAATCCCGCTCAGCAGCAAGGGCAGGGCGATCGGCAGCACAACGATCGTGGCCACCACCAGGAGCACCATCAAACCCGTAGCCGCGGCGGTATCCACTTTGGCAAACACAGCCGTTTTGGGCAGCGCCGGCGCACCGGCGGCCAATGAAACCAGCAGCAGCCCGACGGCCAAAGACTCATCCAGAGAGAAAATCTGAATCAGGATGACGGCGAATATCGGGGGGACGACAAAGTTGGCCAGCAGCGCCATGATGACGAAACGGCCGTTGCGCAGCGGCCCAGTGATTTGCTTTACCGTCAGGCTCAAGCCCATCGAAACGATCGTGCCCAGGACAAAGACCAGGCCCATCAGGTTGTAGAGTGTGTTCAACAGTTCCATCGTGATTCTTCCCCTTTCTATTAGCGCAGCTCAATGGCTGCAATCAAGATGACTGGTCAATTAGAACACCAGTCCTACCACCGCGTTGATCAACCACGATGCGACGGCGATGGCGGCCGCGGCGATCAGGGCAGGCACGAAGCCTTTCACCTTTAGCCCTTTGACCACGTTTCCGGCAAACATCAAGACGAGCGCGGCGACGATCAGATGGATGATGGCGCCCAGGAACCCGCCAAGCGAGAGTCCCGAAGCGCCCGTCAACCACACGATCAAGGCACTCACCACTGCGATGACGAGCGCGGCAACGATGGCTGGGACAAAGCCGCTGACCTTGAGCCCCAGGCCAAACTTGCCCACCACCCAGATAGCCAGGGCGTAAAGCAAAATCCCAACGACAACACTTGGAATCGTTCCAGCAAGAATCTTTGTTTTCCTGTTCTGTGTTTTCCATCTCCACACTCCTGGCGAAGGCTCAGGCAAACCAGCCTTCGCCAGGATTATGAGAAATCCAGTTATTGGCGCGCCACCGCAAAACGGAGGCGTGCTCCTGAAGATGCACTACTGTTGCGCCATCAGCCGTTTCAGTTCGGCTTCGTCATCTTTGATGACCTCGCCAGACACGTCGATCACCACCTGCTGGATCTCGCCGCTGAAGCGGAACGGCGCTTCGTAGACCTCCGGATTCACCGAGTCAAAGGCCGCATAGCCGCAGCTTGCGCCCAGCATGCCAAACATGTTGGGCGTCGAATACGGGACCTCCAGGTTGCCTACCAGCTTGTCGTTGATATAGAGTTGGAAGCGACCCGGCGCCCCTTTGCCCTCCCTGAACTGGGGGTCGCCGGTGGGCTCAAACTCGTAGCGCAGACTGACATCCCCCGTGGGGACCGGTTCGCTCGAGACCACCTCGAACCTTTCCAGCCCGACATAGTTGTGGATGTAGTGTAGACGCCCTTCTTTGACATAGAGCGCGTACCCGGCCAGGCGACCGCCGTGTGTCATCAGTATCCCCTCCGCGCCTCCCTCCGGAATGACCACATCGGCGGTGATGCTGTGCGGGCGGTTATACAACTTGGGCGCGGCGGAAAAGGAAATTGGACCGCCGCCGGGATAGTAGACGTATTTCTGCCGCGGTCGGGAAACGGTCGGCCGGGGAACGTTCCCTCGCTGCAAGTCGCCTGTAGCCAGGGGCAAAACACCATATTTGCCGGCTTCTGCGTACCAGCGCTGGGCCATCTCCTGCACCTTGTCCGGCATCTCTGCCGCCAGGTTCCTGGTCTCTGCCGGGTCCTCCTCCACGTTGTAGAGTTCCCAGCCATTGGCATCCAGGTCATTCAACACTTCAGTCGTCAGGGGTGCGCCAAAGTAGCGTCCCGCTTCGGCCGCTTCGGCAAAGCTGGGGCCGGGGAAGGGGCAAACCGCTTTCCAACCCTCGTGATAGATGGAACGATGGCCAAACATCTCAAAGTACTGGGTGTGGTGTTTGCTTTCGGCCTCGGCATCGTCAAAGCTATGAGCAAAGCTGAGCCCCTGGACAGGTGATTGCGGCACGCCGCGAATCATCGCCGGCGCTGTGATGTCCAACGCTTCCAGAACCGTCGGCACCAGGTCAACGGCGTGGGCGTATTGCGTCCGTATTTCGTTGCCGGCCTTGATGCCCTCCGGCCAGAACAAAATGCAGGGGTCGCTGACGCCGCCGCGATAGGTTTCCCGCTTCCAGCGGCGGAAGGGAGTATCGCCGGCCCAGGTCCAACCCCAGGAGTAGTGGGGGAACGTGTTGGGGCTGCCCCATTCATCATAGTATTCCAGATTGTCTTCCAGTGTCTCCTCAACCGAGTTGAAGAATAGCGCTTCGTTGAAGGTACCGTTGACGCCGCCTTCGGCGCTGGCCCCATTGTCGGAAATGACGACGACGATCGTGTTTTCCAGCTCCCCGATCTTTTCAAGAAACTCGATGATGCGGCCGAAATGATGGTCCGTCTGCTCCAAGAAAGCGGCATAGACCTCCATCTGGCGCGCATACATCTTTTTGGCCTCATCCGGCAACGAGTCCCACGCAGGCACATCGGGGTCGTGGGCGGACAGCTCCGCATCTGCCGGGAGAATGCCCATCTCCTTCTGGCGCTCAAAGACGATCTTGCGGTATTCGTCCCAGCCCATATTGAATTTGCCCTCGTACTTTTCGATCCATTCCGGCTCCACATGATGCGGGGCGTGTCCGGCGCCGGTGGCGTAATACAGGAAGAAGGGCTTATCTGGCGCGTTGACGTGGGCATCCTGGATGAACTCGATGGCCTTATCGGCCAGGTCGATGTTCAGGTGGTAGCCTTCCTCCGGCGTCTTGGGCACGGGAATCGGGTGGTTGTCGTAGGTCAGATCGGGGAAGAATTGGTCGGTGTCGCCGCCCAAAAAGCCATAGTAGCGTTCGAACCCACGACCCAGCGGCCAGCGATGGAAGGGACCGGCGGTGGTGGTTTCTTCTGGAGGAGTCAGGTGCCACTTGCCCACGGCGAAGGTGTTGTAGCCATGCTCCAACAGCGTCTCCGAGATGAAGCCGTGTTCAAAGCCCATATAGCCATTGTGAGCCGGATAACCAATCGATAGCTCAGTGATGGCCGACAGGCCCAGGGTATGGTGGTTGCGCCCGGTCATCACGCAGCCGCGCGTGGGCGAACAGAGCGCCGTGGTTTGAAAGTTGGTGTAGCGCAAGCCACGCTGCGCCAGCTTTTCCAGGTTGGGTGTATTGACCAGGCCGCCGAAGGGTGATAGCTGCCCATAGCCAACGTCGTCCAGCACGAAAAAGATGACATTCGGGGCACCTTCTTTCGCGCGGTTTGGCTCCGGCCAGGCGGGTGACGACTCGTCTAGCGTCCGGCCAATTATGCCTGGGAAGGGTGTTCCAGGTTTGTATTCAACGATATCAGACATTGTTTAGCTCCTTTTTAGTCTACCTATTTAACGAATGCGCTCTACCGATGGTGGAATCACCTGCCATCGAGGATAGCCTCATATTTGGTTTCTCATTTAGTTTTCCCTCCTTTGCGTCTGTTACCTATTGATAAACTGTGGTGGCACATAGTGAACAATTTTGTCCGGATCAGGCTGGTAAACACGCAATAGAATTACCATCTTGCCACCGGGCGTATACAGCCAGTTCCCTTCTTCTGGCTGGCTGGAAAACTTGACCACCAGCGAGCCATCTTCCTCGAAGCGCATTTTGTCCATCGTAAGTACGTAAGAATCGAATTCATTTGGGTGCACGAGGACCTTTTCATCATGGGCGGTAATGGAATAGAAACCAATTTCTGACAGTGGTGGCAAATTCTCTTTCGCAAAAACAATGTCCCCTTCACCTTCAACGAAGCTCATAAAGTAGTTTGCTTCTTCTTTCGAGTTTCCCCATAACCCAAAATCGGCTCCTGCTGCTCTGCCCATGTAGTTGCCGCTAAGGTATTCACGGGTACCAAAAGTTGTGGTTGCCCCAATATAGCCATTGCCGACTTGAAGATTAGCGGCCTCTTGCTTGATGGCCGCATAAGCGGCATCAGTGCCAGCCCGAACTTCGGCCTTTTGTTCTGCGGTGAGGGAAACATCACTCATAATGCCAATCGCCGCAAAGCGCTCAAACAGAGCGGTCTCTGTGTCTGGAACTTCGGTAAGCAATTCGTTCACGTACTCGACGAAATCAGGCGAAAAGGCTTTTTTCTCATCGTAAGTGGGGTAACTACGATGTTCTTGAGGGGCATCCACAATTTGTATGGCATCTTGAATGGCACGCACGCGTTCATACTCATCTTCGTTGGCAATATCGATGCGGATCACAATGATGGCATGATCACCTTCCATCAAGACTGGCGTGGCATCCTTGTCCGGGAGCTGCTGGTGCTTATTGTGGAATACAAAACGGCCGGCCTCGCCGCGGTTAGCGCGGGTTCCCATATAGTAAAAATTATGGGTGAAGACATCAATGCATTGATAAACAATATATCGATCCTTGACCTCCGGGATTTCAAGGGTGACCGGGCCGTGGGAAATATCGATAAACAGCCCACCCGTCATCGAGGTTAGATTGGGTGCCACAATCGGTTGCCCAACATTTTTCCACGGCAGCTTGGGATTCATCGCCGGTTTGTTGGGGGTTAGTCCCATAAACTTGAGCATCCCATTGATGGTTTTTACCTGCTCCAGCATGGGATAGGCGTACACAAACGCTTCTTCTGCAATTTGTTTGGTTTCTTCCAGTATAATCTTGTTCATACTAATCTCCTTTGTTTTGATGTGATGGTGGCTTTGCTTCGTGCTTTACGCCTTCTGCACAGCCGGTGGCAGCCAGTCGAAGGTCAGTGCTTCGGAACGTGCGTTGTAGAGGCGCAGACAAAGATATAAAGGCTCTTTGGGTGCTGGCAACCAGTTACTTTCCTTATCAACACCTGGGCTGTCGGACTGAAGATAGATGGTTAACGAGCCATCCTGTCCGTATTTCATCTCGTCGTAGGTGCCAATCTGATACCTATCCAGTGGGTTTTCCACAAGAAAGCCAGCCGGATGGTCGTACATGGTGATAGACCAAAAGGCATCAACTGGTGGAAGCATGCCTTTCTCAAAGCGAATCGTATAGTTGTGTTCGCCGTGCAGAGGCTCATCGTCGGCATCTATGTAGGCAAAGTTGAAAAAGTTCTCGCGCGAGTCCTGTCCCGGCTGCGCCCGCAGCGAAACCGCTGTCCGAAAGAGAAAGTCGAAAGCGCCACTGGGGGTCGAATAGTCGATGGAATTTGGGATCATAACCCAGTTATTTTTTGTGATCCCCAGACGCTGTTCGGCCTCCTGGGTCATTATCTGGCGGCCAACTTCAACGGCTCTGCGTAAGCCCCTGGCCGTAGCTGGGTCGAGTTTGGCAGCGTCGAAGGCTTTATCTGGCCCGATGCCAATGCTCTCGAATAATCCCACGATGGCTGCATCGGGGCCATAGGGCGGGTTGCGGCGCAGCCCGTCGTTGAGTATCGCAAACCAGTTGAGGGAGTCGCTCACATCATAAGGAAGCCATTCCTCGTACTGATTGTCGCCCATCGTGTTGCGCTTCCCCTTGCGCCACTCACTCAATGCCGTCAGCGCGTATTGGTCTTGAATGGCATTGGCGTTGGGCAAGTCATCTGGCCCCTTTACTTCAGTTCGCCCGATAATCCACAATGCATTGGTATCAATATTGACCCGTTCTACTTCGGCAGGTAGCACGCCTTCCCAATTGGGGCCGACAAAGGCGTATGAACCTCCTTGACGGCCGATCGTTTGGTTGCTCAAGTTCTCAACTTTCTGATAGAAATCGGAATAGTTGATCGTGAAGTAGCGATTTGGGATGGGTGGAATATCGACCACAATCGGTTCCAGCGACAGATCCAACCAGGTGCTAGAATAGACGGTGGCATTATTGGCGGAAACCACACCGCTTTTCCTACATGTGGCCGCACCCACAAGTTGCTGTAAATGAATAAATTTATTGAAACAACCAAAAGCCGCCAAGCTTGTGTGTCGCACTCGGTAAAGTTCGGTCATCGTAAAGCCCCAAGCGAAGGCGGCTGTACCCAGCGTATAGGCTTGTTCTTCACGAATCTGCTCTGGGGTTAACTTGGAAGTCGGTTTTTGTTTCATTTTGTTCTCCTTTGAGGTAGTTTTGTTCATGATAGTTTCCCTTTATTTTGGATGGTTAGGAGTGGCAGTCCGGCAACCGAAGGTTGCTTGATATCTGCCACTCCTTATTCAGTTCTTTTACTTGCGTTTATGAGACTGCTTATCTTTAATCTACACGCACAATCAGCGGCGGTTCCCATGTGCCATCAAGAGCCGCTGGTTTCGGCCAATAAATGCGCATGACCAGGTAGAAGGACCCTTCGGGCGCGGGCAGGACTTAACTTACTTTCATGATTTCACTGGGCCGCCAGGTTTGATCGAACCACGTTTCTAGCGGGCCGTATACGCGCAGAATGGCGATAAAGCCTTTACCAGGGATGGTCTGAATCCAGTTGTTTTCTTGTCCGGTGGGTGGCTCTGGCGCAAAGTAGATATCGTGAGAACCATCCGGATTGGGGGCCACCTGGCTGCGGGTGCTGTTCAGTCCGGGGAACTGCTGATCGGTTTGCAGCATTGAACGGGTCTGTGGGTCATAGACCATCACGGACCAGAAATCTTTGGCGGGAACATCCGGAGGCAAGTGCAGTTTGTAGATCTTGCCGCCATCCAGATATTGGCCCGTTGCATCCAAGCTGGCAATCCCATATTGAGAACCCACCCCCACCATTTCGATCTCCATGGCAGGTGTTACCCCGGTGTAGGGGTAATGGAACAGGGTGCGCGCATCCATCACCCGCGCACCGTTTTCTTC
>Ga0207796_1000845_pt1 | contig 11191 bp, 9 predicted proteins | sample Pon1CUnioCityCA_6_FD_187274 | JGI IMG/M metagenome (GOLD analysis project Ga0207796, IMG submission 187274) | Marine sediment microbial community from Union City, CA, USA - Pond 1C Sediment 1 (SPAdes) | ecosystem: Environmental > Aquatic > Marine > Intertidal zone > Salt pond sediment ...
CGGCTGCTCGAGGCTTTCTCCCGGCCTGCACCGCCTCCGAGGCTGGCGACACAGCCGCTCATCGAGCCACTGAGCGCGCGAGAGCTCGAGGTCCTGGCGCTGCTGGCCGACCATCTGAGGTATCAGGAGATCGCGCAGGCGCTCTTCATCTCTGTGAACACGGTGAAGACTCACTTGAAGAACGTGTACGGGAAGCTGGGCGTGCACGATCGGCGGGAGGCCGTGGACAGGGCCAAGGAGCTGGGGCTGCTGCCTTAGCAGCGCCGTGAACGGGCGGTGCCCGCAACCGTCGAACCCGGCGCTAGCTCTCCAGACTGGCTCCCCAGCACCCATAACGCGCCTTCGACGTGCGACGCACCTTTGGAGCGGTCGCTCAGGCCCCGTCAAGGCTGAGCCACTGTCCCGCGTCCATGACCTGCCAAATGCCCGGCCGCTGGGGCATTCTGCGAAGCCGACCATCGGTCGGCCGTAGCGCGTCGGCGAACTTCCCGCCGTCGGTCCCCTGCCGCCGTCTCCGCGGATTCGCCTAACCGCGGGCTGCCGCGGGCGGCAGCTCCAGTCGCATCTGGGGCTGGCCTACGGGCGGCCTCCCGATCACCCTCCACGGGACAGTTCCCACGCAGCTGGTGGGCACGGACTTCCGCGTGAACACTGCGAAGCAGCGCAGCGCCAGCGGATCACGGCCTGCCTTCGGACGCTAGTCCGGCGGGCGCCCACGTCGCGGCGTGCCTGGTCGGGAGACCAGGCACAACACCTGGGGGCAAACCTAGTGAAGGCCATTCGATCGGCCGATATGCCGGATCCCTCGCCAGGGAAGAACCACCTCTTTGCTGCGTACGCTGCCGGAACCCTCGCAAGATGTGCGGGCCCGCGGAATTCGCGTCGTCTGCGAATTCTGCCGAGGCGACCGGAGGTCGCGCATTCTGCCAAGTCCAGCTTCGCTGGCCCATCACCCACCCCAATCACCCGCCAATCATCCGCGGCGGGTGATGTCATTTCCAAGGCGGACCCGTATACTGGAGGCACCGATCGGGTCAGGGCGGCGGCAGCTGGCAGCAAGACAATCGCCGCGCCGCCCACAGATCAAGAGGGAGCAGGAGGCGAGAGATGTCGGAAGAGCAAGTGAACCTGGGAAGGCGGATGGACCGCTGGTCTTACCTATGGCTGGTCATCGGCACGGTGATCAGCCTGTTCTGGACCGTGCCCCTGGTCTGGTGGCTGTCACCCATATTCTTGCTGCGCTTCATCCGCACGCAGAAGGTCTGGCGGGGCTTCCTGCTGGCCTGGCTGTCGACGGCCGTCGTCGTCGGTATCACGCAGTTCGAGATGCTCAGCGCGCTGATGCCCGCGCCGCTGCCCATCTTCATCGTCATGGTCGTCTTCTCGGCCTTGCCCTACGCCCTGCCCTACCTGGCGGACCGTCTGCTGGCACACCGGATAAGGAGCTTCGCTTCCACGCTCGTCTACCCCCTGGCGGTGACCGCCGTCGACTATGTGATGGCCAAGGCAAACCCGATGGGCAGCATCGGGGCGCAGGGATACTTCCAATATGGCAACGTGGCGCTGATGCAGTTGCTGTCCATCACCGGGATGTGGGGCATCGTGTTCCTGGTGAACTGGCTCGGCTCGGTCGTCAACTGGGCCTGGGAGCTGGAGGCCGATTGGCCGCGCATCCGCCGCGGCGTCGCCCTCTACGCCGGCATTCTCCTAGCGGTGCTGCTGTTCGGCGGACTGCGACTGGCCTTCGCGCCGCCCGTCACGGCCACGGTGCGCATGCACGGCATCACGGCGGTCGATATGCGGAAGAACTGGTCCGGCCTGCACCAGATCGGGCGGGAGCAGGGCTGGGAGGCGCTGCGAGAGGCTGCGGCCGACTATCGGGAACAGGTTCTGGAGGCGACGATCCGGGAGGCTCGGGGAGGAGCGCAACTCGTCCACTGGCCGGAGATGGCCGTGATGGTCCCCGGCGAGGATGAGTCAGCTTTCCTCGCCCGCTGCCAGCAAATCGCCCAGCAGGAGGGCGTCTACCTGGCCATGGGCGTCGGCACCGTGTTCAACGATGACCGCCGGACGGAGGTCAAGCTGCTGGTCATCGATCCCGACGGCGAGATCGTGCTCGAGCACCATAAGTACGCGTTGGCGGCGATGGAGGGGACGAGGGGCGGCGACGCCGTCCTCCGCACGGTGGCGACCCCGTTCGGGACCCTCTCCGGGCTGATCTGCAACGACACCAATCACGAGGAGGTGGTCACCCAGGCGGGGCGGAACGGAACCGACATCCTGCTGTCGCCCAGCCTGGAGTACCGCGCCATCGACCCCATCCACGCCCACATGGCGATCTATCGCGGGGTTGAGAACGGCGTGACGGTGGTGCGCCAGGCGGACAACGGCCTCTCCTTCGTCTCGGATCCTTACGGCCGCGTGGTCTCGGCCGTCGACCACTGGGGCGCCAGCGAGCGGGTGATGATGGCGCAGGTGCCGGCCGACGCCGGTGTCTTCACCGTCTACCCCTACATCGGCGATCTGTTCGCCTGGCTGGCCGTGGCCGGATTCCTCGGCCTGACGCTCCTGGTGGTGATTCGCGGGCGCAGGGCTCGGACCGGCGAGCAGGCATAGGACCGCACCCCGGCCGCTCCCGCCCGGGCGGAACCGCCCGGGCGCTTCGATCCTGAGCGGATTCGCCGCCGGGTCCCATAGGCAAAGGACAGGAGGCTCAACCATGTCACATCCATCGTCTGAGAAAGCGAACCCTGTGCTGGGCTTCTCGCTGGCAAGACCGATTCTGACAGCTCTCATCCTGCTGGTCATCGCGCTCGTCTTCAAGTGGATAGACACGTTTGTCCTGCGGCTGGATGAGCGCCTGGGCGAGATCATCCTCAGCAAAACCATCGGGTTTGGCCTGGTCATCGTGTTCGTGAGGGCGGGCGGGCGCAGCTTGCGCGACGTCGGCCTCCACTCCAGGCGGCTGGGCCTGAGCCTGCTCATGGGAGCAGGCATTGCTGTGGCCGCGCTGATCTTTGCCTATGCTGCTGAGTTCGCCACCCAACTGGGCAGTCAACCGGCGTTCCGCATCCAGGCGCTCGATCCAAAGGCCGGCGTCCAGGGCGGGCTCCTCTTCGCGCTGTGGATGATTATGGGGAACGTGATCAACGCCTTCATGGAAGAGGGGCTTTTTCGAGGCGTGATGATTCGCCTGTTCCGGGTCAAGCTCTCGCCCTGGGGGGCCAACGGGCTTCAGGCCTTCCTGTTCGGCCTGTGGCATCTCCCCTGGGTGTTGAAGTGGGCACAGACGGGACAGCTGGAGGCGCACGGTGGGATTCTTGCCGCTGCGCTGTTCCAGTTCTTCCCGATGCTGCTGGTGGGATTCGCGTGGGGCTACTTCTACACAAAGACGGACAGCCTCTGGGTGCCGTGGATGGCGCACTTCTTGAACAACACGGTGCTCAACCTGCTCCACATCACCACGGCCGGAGGCCTCGAGAGCGGCTCATCGATCCGCGGGCCGGTCGCCCTCGTCGTGACGCTGCTGGCCATGGTTGTGGTCAGGGCCCTTGCCAGGCGGTATCGATTGCCGGAGGTCCAGCCGTGGGGGCAATGGGCTGTCAAGGCTTCGACGTAGTTATGGCCCGGAGCACCGCCGCGGACAGACGGTTCTGGGCAGGGCCAGGCCTGGCGCCAGGTCCCACGCAGCACCCCCCGCTCACGCCAGATCTGACGATCTGGCGCCGGGCCGTCGGCCCGCACGTCACGGGGGCGGTCGTGGGACCTTCCCCTGCGCAGCCGGCATCCTGAGAACTGAAGTAAGTCACCTGCCGGAGGAAGGTTGGGCAGGGGAAGCGAGAAGGCAAGAACACGCGGACGATCGATAGATGACGCTACAAGACGACGTACAGAGAGAAAAGGAGAATCAGACATGACGACGACCGGCTCACGCGAACGCCCCAAGACGGCCGAAAGGAGCGGCGCCCTGAGGATGACGCTGGGTGTCGCCCTGTCCGCCCTGAGCGGCGGATTGCTGCTGCTGTCCTTCCCGCCCTACGGCCTATGGCCGCTCGTGTGGGTGGCCTTTGTGCCGTACCTATTTGCCCAGTACCGGCTTCTGCCCCGCAAGTGGTCGAGTCTGGCGCCGTCCATCGCCCTCCTGATCTACCTGGGCCCATTCATGGCACGGCTGTTCGGGACACAGTTTGGCCCCGTCTTCACCTTCCTGGGCGTGCTGATTGCCATCATCACCTACTTCGCCAATACGGAGCGTGCGTTCATCGAGTCCACCGGGTACCGCTGGTTCATCCCGCACGGTGTGATCAACTGGGTCGGCTTCGAGATGATCCGCGCGACCGTCATTCCCCTGGTCGCGACGAGCGCCTTCATCGGCTACACCCAGGCGACCCAGGCGTGGGTGACCCAGCCGGTGTCGATCTTCAGCGTCTACGGGCTGAACCTGCTGATCATGCTGGTCAACTTCGCCCTGGCGCAGGGGGTAATGGCCTGGTTCGATCGTAGGTGGCAGTCCGAGGGGGTTGTGCCGGTGGATGGCCAGGCCACGGTCCGCTGGCTGGCCATCGCCACAGGCGCCGCTGCCGTCTGGATCGTCATCGGCGTGATCCTGCTCAACACCGGCCCGGCGAGCCCGGAGGCGGTGCGCGTGGCCGCTGTCCAGCCGGGCTACGAGAGCGCGGCTTTCCACGATGAGACTAGGACGTCCCAGGACCGCTTCGATGCCTTTGCCGATTGGACGCGCCAGGCCGCAGCGCAGGGTGCGGAAGTCGTCTTCACGCCCGAGATGTACTTCAACCTTGACCCACAGGAGACGTTGACGGACCAGTTCCGCGCGCTGGCGAGGGAGACCGGCGCCTACCTAATGCTCAACTACAGCTACGGCGTGGAGGGCGAGCCGTGGCGCAATGAGGCCGTGCTCCTGTCGCCCTCGGGCGAGTTCTCGGCCGTGTACGGAAAGAATCACGCCCCGCCTGGGGAGCCGCTGTCGCCCACCGCAGGGGCCTATCCGGTATTCGACACGCCGCTGGGTCGACTAGCCGCCATGATCTGTCACGACGCCAATTACACCGACGTCGCTCGCAAGCTGACGCGCAACGGGGCCCAGCTAATCTCCGCATCGCTCAATGAGTTTGGCGGTTTCGGCGAGCAGTTCTGGACGAACGCCACCTTCCGGGCTGTGGAAAACCAGACCGCCGTCGTGGTCACGTCAAGAGAGACGGGGTCGGCCATCATCGACCCCCAGGGGCACCAGGTGGCGCTCACCATCAAACCGCACGAGGAGGCGCTGCTCGTCGAGGACGTGAGCCTGGGCAGCAGAGGCACGCTCTACACCACCGTGGGCGACTGGCTGGGCTGGCTGAGTCTGATCGGGTGGGTGTTCTTCGTGGTCCTCCAAGTCTCGGTGACCAGGCGGACAAAGAAGGCCGCCACAGCCTGACGGTGCCTTGCACCTGCCCGGTGCGAGGGACCTGGGCTGAGGGCATCCTGGAATAGAGCACACCACCAGGGTGCCACGCACCAGGGGGCTGCATGAAGCGCGTCGAGATACGCATCACGGGACGCATCGACGAGGACTGGGCGGACTGGTTCGGCGATCTGGAGATCGCGCATACCGAGGAGGATGAGACCGTCCTGACAGGGACGGTCTCGGACCAGTCCGCGCTCTACGGCTTGCTGGCCAGGCTGCGGGACCTGGGCCTGGCGCTCATCTCGGTGGAGTCGGAAGATAGCGATGCACCGCCGTGAACGGGCGGGCATGGGACCGGCGTCAACAAACGGTGCTGGGAATTGGCCCACCGCACGCAGCATGCCAGTCACCGCGGCATTTTGGTAAGGCCGGCATAGCCCGCCCAGCGCCGGCCCGTGAGCCTGCAGAATTTCCGTCGTATGCGAGTTCCGCCAAGTCCAACGCAGTTGGGCCGTCATTCCGACCGAGCGATGGAGGGCAGCGACAGCGCATGCCCGCCAACGCCGTCTGCCACGACCAGACCTGTCAGGTTTTGGAAACCTGACAGGTCTACGACGGGATGATTCATAGGCTTCCGCGGATCGATTCGAGACGCGGACAGTGGATCCGAGGGCTATGCGGGTAGCTATCCAGGGTGTGCAGACGCTGCGCGGTGCGGACATCCCCGTGCTGGCCGTCGAGGGACCACGAGCGATCCCACTATCGCAACCAGCATACCTGGATCGCCTTCCTCGACGCCGTGGGCCACTGTCAATTGCTCGACCCCCGGTTTGAGGACTGCCGGGCAGTGCTTGAGCCCTGCGAGATCGACGAGGTGGCGTGGCCTGAGCGCGGGTACGACGTGGTTGAGGTTGCGCCAGATAACGAGCCCCAGCGTGCCACTAGCTCGCGCACGCAAGCCCCAGGCCTTCACCGGGCAGCGTTGATCGTGCCGCCGCGCTGGCCTTCCATCGTCTGCGATTGGAGGTGAACGGGTTCACCGAGCCAAATCAGCGCTACGATGGGGTGCGAGCGCTGATCCGGTGGAAGGATGACAGCCCCGGCTCTATCCTAGCGCAGCGTTCCTCGCGGTCGCCACCGGATCAAGGGCGCACGAACCCGTCCACTGCCACGGGGACGGCCTGCCCAAGGTCCTCCGCGCTGTCGTATAACAGTTGCAGCACGTACCCGGCGTTGTGCGTGTACGCGCCCGGGTCCTCGTGCACGTAGTGGTAGTTGTACGCCGCCCGCACCAGCCGGGGCGTCCATGAGGTGTACCGGTCGGCGAACGTCACCTCGCCCCCATCGGGATCATTGAAGAAGTAGGGGAAGGCGTCGCCATCGTAGATGATCGGCTCCCCGATGATCTCCTCCGCGTAAGCCTGTATCGCTGTGAGAAGCCCCTCGTGGAACGCCGTCACCTCACTGAGGATCGGCTCGTCGACGGCGCCGTCCCCATCGTAGTCCACCTCGCTCTCGCGGATCTCGCGCAGGTCTGCCTCATTGACAACGTTGAGATGGCACGGGCTGCACTGGTCGGGGTTCCGGAACGTGGTGTGCGGATCGTGGCATTCGATGCACGTGTCATAGTCCGCCACGTGTTCGAACCGCCCCACGTACGACTTGCCGGAATACTGATACCCCACCTGGACGTCCCCGCCCCACAGTGTCGCTGCAGCGATGGCGTAATGCACGTTGATGAAGCCCAGGTCCTGTGACACCACGTCTGGCTCCAACCCGGCCAGCGTCTCATCCACATCCGGCGTCGACTGCCGTCCCTGGTGACACTGCATGCAGTTGGCCGCCTGGGTTCCTTCCTGCACCACGATGTCCGATGGAAACGACACCTCGGTCATCTGGTGCGCAGCCTCGCTGTGACAGGTGCGACACGCGAGTACCGACACGCCCAGAATTGGACGGTCCACCTGCGCCGCTGGAGAACCGTCCGCCCCCACAAAATCAACGTATCCATCCATACCATGGCATTTGGCGCAGAAAACCGGGATCTCCGGCGGGTCGTCCTCGGCCCAATGGACAAACGACTCCGAGTCAGCATCCGCGTGACCGGATCGGGCCCATTTCTCGCTGACGGCCTCTACCGACTCCGGGGCGACAAAAAACCCGTAGCTCCACGCTCCTACGCCCACGATGGCGATCAGGATCAGTCCGATAATCACGCTATCAGGCCGTTTCATCCTTCCCTGTCCCCTCCTGAACCGTTGTATCTCTGCGCACGATGGGCGTGCTATCCGGGCCCCCGCTGGCACTGCAGCACACCCCTCAATCGAAAACGGACCCCGAAGCGAGTCCTGCCCGCCGATTGCGCATCCCGTGGTCGTCCTCAACATCGCACGTCGGCAATTTGCAGATTGCCTTCAAGCAGTATATACTGACTTGCGGAAAACTCAAATCGCTCCACGATAATGACCGCCAGGACGTATGACACCGAAGACAGACCGAGGGATCAGTATGCAGCGAAGGACGAAGCAGCTCTTTTGGCTCCTCATCTACGTGATTCTCGTGACAGCCCCCATGCTGGTCCTCTTGCTAGGGCCGCGCCCGGAGGGCCGAACCTTCTGGCGGGAGCTGTCCGTGGCATTGGGCTTCGCCGGGTTTTCCATCATGGGCCTCCAGTTCATTCCTACCGCTCGCCTTCCGTTTCTCGGCGACGTGTTTGCGCCCGATGTCCTCTACGCCTTTCACCATCGGCTCTCCATCGCTGGCTTTCTGTTGACGCTGGCCCATCCTTTGATCCTCTTCATTCACAATCCCTACACGCTCAGGCTGCTCAACGTGTTCACGGCCACGTGGCGCGCCCGGGCAGGCGTTGCGGCCGTCCTGGTCCTCCTCCCTCTCATCCTCACGTCCGTCAGGCGAGTGGCGCTTGGCCTCAGCTACGAGACCTGGCGCGGCCTCCACGACGTCTTCTCCGTTGCCGTCATCGGGTTCGCGTTCTACCACATTCTGAACGTGGACTATTACACGTCGGTGCCGCTGCAGCGCGGGCTCATCACTGCCCTCGTGGTCGTCTGGGGCGGTATGATCATTTACATCCGGCTCATAAAGCCCTGGAGCCTATGGCAGCGCCCCTACGCGGTCGTCGACGTAATCGAGGAACGGGGCAATACGTGGAGCCTCGTTCTGGAACCCGTCGGGCACGACGGCCTGAGGTTCAACGCCGGTCAGGTGGCCTGGCTGTCCCTGGGACACTCGCCGTTTCGGATCGAGGAGCACCCTTTCTCTTTCGCCTCCAGCGCCGAGCATCCTGAGCGGATAACGTTCGCGATCAAGGAGCTGGGAGATTTCACGTCCACCCTTGGTGACACGCCGCCGGGGACGAGGGCGTACATCGACGGTCCGTACGGCACGTTCGACCTGGACGAGGACCCGGAGACGACGCTCATCCTGATCGCCGGCGGCATCGGCTCTGCCCCGGTCATGAGCATGCTGCGGACGCTGGCCGACCGTGGGGAAGACCGGTCTGTCCAGTTCTTCTACGGGAACCCGACGTGGGAGTCGATCATCTTCCGCGAGGAACTGGAGGCGCTGGAAGAGAGGTTGAACCTGGAGGTCATCCACGTGCTGGAGGACCCGCCGGAGGGCTGGGAGGGGCCGAGCGGGTTCATCAATACCGACGTGCTGCAGCACTTGCTCTGCCCTGGCTTCAAGGGCTGCAAGTACTTCATCTGCGGCCCGCTGCCCATGCTCCAGGCGGTGGAGCGCTCGCTCCAGGAGCTGGCCGTCGAGCGGGGTCAGATCCGGGACGAGGTCATCCTTGAGCACGTCCACTCGGAGCGGTACAAGATGGCCTAGACAGCAGCGGGGAAAGGAAGCGCTGACCAAACCCGGTTGCCGCAGTCTGATAGGAGAAGCGAATGGAGAGGATCTACGCGATACGATTGTTCGTCGGCACGGTGGCTCTGGTCCTTGCGCTGGCTCTCCTCTTTGCCGGCGTGCAAGGGGGACTCCCCTTCTGACGTAGTTCTCCTGCGCGGGTCAGCCAGGACCAGACCTGTCAGGTTTTGGAAACCTGACAGGTCTAGGCCCCAGGATACCACAATAGGGATCTGCGTGATCCACGCGGGCCTGTTGACGCGCCGCCTGCGAGCGCGACGGACCAATCCCCCGGGGGATGAGAACGGATGAGGCCTCAAGATCGGCTACGAGAGCTCCTTCAACCGCTACTTCTACGAGCCCGAGTCCTTGCGCCCGCTCGCGGAAATCCGGGCCGACATCGAGGCGTTGGACCAGGAGACCGACGGGCTGATGCAGCAGATACTGGTGGATGTCAGTAGCGGTCGGTGAGGGCCCCTATGTCCAGGGTACATATTCAACCTTCCCATTAATATAGCCAGAGAACTTATCCATATTGAAGGTAGCCGATAACATAGAAGCGGATTCGCGCTATGTTGAAGCCAGGCATTCACAAGGTGCCGGACACGAGGTGCTTGGCAAGGAGGCACAGTAGTGAGCAGCGCATCTGAGACAGCCATCCAGACCCGGGCCGGACGGTATGTCCTGCAGCCCGCGGGCTACCGCGCATTCGTTCCCGCGCCACTGCCGCCTGATCCCCCCGTACAGCTCACGGGCGAACTACGGAGGCTGCTCTCGCACGCTGATCGCCCGCCAGGCTAACTGGATGGGTCCATCCAGACTCTGCCAAATCCCGACTCGTTCGTATTCATGTACGTGCGTAAGGAGGCAGTGCTTTCCAGCCAGATCGAGGGTACGCAGAGTTCGCTCCACGACCTGCTGGCCGCTGAGGCAGAGATTCTATCCCCTGAGCGCCCACGCGACGTAGAAGAGGTGATCAACTACGTCAGGGCCGTCAATCACGGGCTGGAGCGGTTGACGGACATGCCCGTCTGCATCCGCCTTATCCGGGAGATGCACCGGGTCCTGCTGGAAGGTGTGCGGGGTTCGGATCGAAAACCGGGTGAACTGCGTCGCGGCCAGAACTACATTGGCCCCAGGCCCGGCACGCTCGCGGAGGCGGTATTCATCCCACCGCCCGCCGATCTGATTCCGGAGACCCTTGGAGAGCTGGAATCCTTCCTGCACTCGGAGGACGACCTCCCGCTGCTTGTCAAGATTGGACTGGCGCACGCCCAGTTCGAGACGATTCACCCATTTGAGGATGGGAATGGTCGCGTGGGCCGCCTGCTAATCACCTTTCTGCTTTGTGAGCGCCAGGTTCTGATGAAGCCAGTCCTCTATCTGTCCTACTACCTCAGAAGGTACCGCCAAGAGTACTACGAGAGCCTCCAGGCAGTGCGTGATGCCGGCGACTGGGAAGGCTGGCTGACCTTCTTCCTGCAGGGCGTTGCGGAGGTGAGCGCCCAGGCCACCGAAACCGCCCGTCGCATCCTGGCCCTCCGCGAGAACCACCGCGCGTTGATCGCCCAGTATTTCGGCCGCGCTTCCGGGAACGGACATCGGCTGCTTGAGTGGCTCTATGAACGGCCGATTGTTTCGGTCAATGAGGTCCAGGATCTAATCGGAACCTCCTATCCTGCTGCAAACGCTCTGGTGAGTCGGATGGAGGACCACGGTATTCTGCGCGAGATCACAGGACACAGGCGCAACCGGCGTTTCCGCTACGAGGACTACGTCCAACTGTTCGCCGACGCCGAGCCCGAGGTTCAGCAGGCAGGAGAATGACTCGACGCTCCGCACTTAGCGCTGAAGAGAGAGGCTCTGTAGTCCCGTGGCTGTATCATTGCGAGCAGAAGGGCCCCTGAGAGA
>Ga0207796_1000847_pt1 | contig 11175 bp, 9 predicted proteins | sample Pon1CUnioCityCA_6_FD_187274 | JGI IMG/M metagenome (GOLD analysis project Ga0207796, IMG submission 187274) | Marine sediment microbial community from Union City, CA, USA - Pond 1C Sediment 1 (SPAdes) | ecosystem: Environmental > Aquatic > Marine > Intertidal zone > Salt pond sediment ...
CACACCAGCACCGGCCATATCCAGGCCGCGCCCAGCAGACCGCGCCGCGCCTGCGGGTCCCCGCCGCTGACGGAACCGGCGACGATCAGGCCCACCGCACCCAGATACCACCACCAGGGCAATCCCTTCAGCGTCAGGCGCAGCTCAGCCACGACCACCCGCGCGAACGCGGGCAGCGGTGGCATTCGCAGCGCAAGCCGCTGCCCGATCTCCAGCGACGGCAGGGAGATCGATCGCAACCACCTGACCGGACGCGCCATCAGGCCCTCTCTTTCCGAAACCCGCCGCCCCGCGCGCGCCGGGTCGAAGCGCTGGAAGAACAGCGCAGAGAGCAGAGCAATGCCAATTGCCACGCCAACCCAGAGGAGGCGCCCCGTGATCACGTCGGCGGCCCAGGTCACGCCCGCCCACCGAAACGTCTCCACCTCGCCCTCCACAATCGTGTATCCGACCCCCAGATCGAGCGTCCGGTCCGGAAAGGCCGTGTGAGCCGCCTCGTGCATGCTGGCCATGATGACCGACGCTCCAAACGGATCGTTCACCGGCTCCTGGATCACGCCCTGACCCCCGAAGGAGACCCCACTCAGCGAGACAGTGAGCACGGCCATCCAGAGCACGAAATAGGCGATGTTGCCGAAGCCGCCGCGCAGGAACGTGATCGATTCGAACAGGACGGCGACGGCGGCCACCAGCATCAGGCTGGGCAGCGTCGTAAAGAGAAAGGGGGCCAGCAGGGCCCACGGTTCCAGCCGCATCGACTCCCCGCGGACGAACTGCATCCCCCCTGCGGCGACGGCGACGACGGCGATGATGACGGCCAGGAATACGAAGTTGCTGACCGCCTTGCCCAGCGTATAGAGCGGCTTGCTCAATGTGGTCGTGGCGATGATCTGGCCCACACCCGTCTTCCAGTCCCGCTGGATGGCGTTCTTCACCAGGTAGAAGCCCGGGAGGGAGAGCACCATCGAGCTCAGCAGGGCGATCATACTCCCGATCCAGGCGGAGTTGTAGATGCCGCGCAGGTTGCCGAGATCGACCGTCAGCGCGTTCGACTCCAGCGATGGCACGGCCACGTAACCCAGGTACACCATCACGCCTACCGTGATGAGGAAGCTGTACCGCCGCGTCCGTTCCAGAAGATCGGCGCGGATCAGTTGAGCCAGCGCGCGTACTCTGGGCAGCATCATGCCCTCCCATCTCCGGCGATGACGTAGAGGTACGCGTCCTCCAGCGTCGGCTCGTCCGGCACGGCGCCCTCGCTGGGCTTCCGGTCGGACACGACCCGTGCGTGAACGCCGTCACTTCGCCGAACCGTGCTGCTCACGATCGCCCGCCCTTTGAGCGCGGGCAGTTCGTCGCTGGGCACCACAACCTCCCACGCCTTCCCCTCTACCATCTGCAGGAGCGTCTCCGGAAGGGCGTGCCTGACCAGGCGACCGCCCTCGATCAGGGCGATATCCGTGGCCACCGCCTCGACGTCGGTGACGATGTGGGTGGAAAGGATGACGATACGCTCACCGGCCAGGTCCGACAGCAGGTTCCGGAACCGCACCCGCTCCTGCGGGTCGAGACCCGCGGTGGGCTCATCGACGATCAGGAGCTGCGGATCGGTCAGCAGCGCCTGGGCGATGCCCACCCGCTGACGCATGCCGCCCGAATAGCCGCCCAGCGGCCGCCGGCGCGCTTCGGGACCCAGGTGGACCAGGTCCAGCAGCTCCCCGATGCGCCGGCCGGCGCGCCTCGCCCTCATCCCCTTGATGGCCGCCATGTACGCCAGGAACTCAACGGCGTTCAAGTTGGGGTAGACGCCGAAGTCCTGGGGCAGATAGCCCAGCACGGCACGGATTCGGTCAGGATCGTCGGCGATGTCGTTGCCGTTCCACAGCACCCGCCCCTCCGTGGGCTGCGTGATGGTGGCGATGATGCTCATCAGCGTCGACTTGCCAGCGCCGTTCGGCCCCAGGAGCCCCAGTACCCCCGCCTCCAGCGCCAGGGTGAAGTCACGCAGACCCCACACGCCGCCCGGGTACCGTTTGCTCACGTTCTGAATCGTCAACTCCATCGTACGTAATCCCTTCGCTCATGCTGCGCGTCCTGCAGGGCAAGAGGTGCAGCTGCCCGCTTGTCGATTCCGCGGCTCTCGCCCAAACCTTCCGGACCCCATCCTTTGTCAGCTCACCGCCCGCGTTTCCATCTCTCAGCTCGCCGCCCCCGACCACATCCCCCGCCGCGATGTTTGCCCTCTCCGGAGGCACGCCCTGGAGGTCGTCCTCGAGACGGGGACTACGAGCACGCCTGGCCCTACCTTCCGACCCCCCTGCCTGCCGCAATTGACACTCCGCCCCGGGTCACAGCCCTCATCTGCCACAGGGGGGACCACCACAGCAAGCGGCGACGCCATACCGTCGCGCTGTGGAATCCCCCCCTTCGCGGAGCCAGACCGACGAGCTCACGAATTCAATCCTTCAGCCGCCACGAAATGTCGAAGCTGCCGCCCGTCTCCTGGCCCTCTATCCGCAGGATGTGGAGGCCTGTCTCCGTCGCGGTCACGGTCACGAAGGCCTCGCGATCCTCCAGAAACGATTCCTGCCACAGGCTCTTCCCATCCGGGGATAGAAGCGTCACACTGAGCGAGCCCTTCTCCACGGACACGTCACACGCCAGCTCCACCGTCTGCCCTGCCTCCACGCGGAACGACTTACTCTCCATCCCATCAAACGTGACGTACTGGGCGCGCTTCCGCTGGCGTCCGCCGAGCGCCAGCCAGCCGATCTTGAGACTGCTGCCGCCGCACCCCACAAGCACGGTGCTGAGCACAATCAGTGCTAGGGCGACCAGACCAATCCGAGTTCTCGATGCCATCGTAACCTCCCTGTCTATGTCTCGTTCTATGTCTCGTGATGTCACTCGAGATTGTACGGCGGCCGTGGTCCCCGCGAATCTTCCAGTTGGGGAGTCCGGGCCCTGCACGCCCGGGTAGTCCTTCGCCTGGTCGACCGACCAGGGAGAGCGGACCGTTGCCTGTGATAATCGGATCCACAGCCCCTTGTCCACGAACTCAGAGGCCAGAGGGCGACATCGACACCTGGGGCAGGCTTCCATGCATGCCGCCCCCCCCTGATCACCCCCGATTCTCCAACCCCGCGCCTGGCCGCCCCCCGGTACAGCCCCACGTAGTCGAACACCGCAAGCCCGTTGATGGGACCGATGTGGCACACAGCCACGTAGGGAGCCTCGCAGCGCTCGCTGGTCCAGATCCAAATACCCGGCTCCAGCGCCGGCTCTTACCTCGCACGCAGACAAGCGCCCTAGAAACGGTTCTCAAACGCTCCCCGTGGTATCCTCGCGGTTGAACTTTAAGATGATGATCAGACGAAAGGCCTGCGTCCGCCCCGTGCGAACGCAGATCCACGGGTCGAAATGCAGGCCAGAGGTCGCGTCGCAGGGGACGATTACACTGCAGTAGCCCCCATTGAGGAGGTAACATGATGGCCAACCAATCATCTGGAGACACGCCGGGAGCTGATCGGCTCACCTGGGGGGCTTTTGTCCTGATGGCGATACTCGCTGGGGGCAGTACCGTGGCGGTTCGAATGAGCAATTCCGGGCTGCCACCCTTCTGGGGCGCCACCCTGCGGCTTGGTACGGCGGCGCTGGTCTTCTGGATCATCGTCCTGCTGCGTGGTATTCCCCTGCCGAGGGCTCGTGCTCTGCGGGGCGCCGTGCTCTACGGCCTCCTGTCGATGGGCTTGTCGTACGCGGGAATGTACTGGGGACTCACGCGCGCGCCGGCGAGCCTCGCCGGGGCGATGTTGGCCTTCGTCCCCCTGCTGACCTTCTTCTGCGCCTGGGCGCACGGGTTGGAGAAGTTCCGTTCGCAGGGCCTCATCGGCACCCTCGTAGCCACCGCGGGTGTTGTGTTCGGTGTCGTCGGAGGGTTCGGCGGCGCCATGCACGTCCCCTCCGTGCTGGCCCTGCTGGCCGGCGTGACCTGCATGGCTGAGGGTACTGTCGTGTTCAAACTTTTCCCCAGGAGTCATCCCGTCGCGACCAACGCGGTGGCTCTCACGACCGGTAGCCTGCCGCTGGCCCTCCTGTCCCTGCTGACCGGCGAGCGATGGACGCTGCCGACCACACTCAACAGCTGGGCCGCTTACGGCTATCTGGTGCTCATCGGCTCAGTTGTGGTCTTCTCCCTCGGTCTCCACATTCTTTCCCGCTGGACGGCCTCGGCGGCATCGTACGTGTTCCTGCTGATGCCCGTGTCCAGCGTCGTCATCGCTGCCCTGCTACTTGGGGAGGCGATCACCCTCTCCCTCGTCATAGGCACCGTACTCGTGGTCGCTGGCGTCTGGCTGGGGGCTATCCACGAGGCATCAGACACGGCCGACGTGGCCTGCGATCAGATGCCCAGCACAGCGGCGTGCTAGCTATGCGAAACGGGGCAGGGCCACGCGGACCGCTTGACCGGTTCCGCCGCCGCGCTGGCCCCCCTCACATCTTGCACGCCGGTCAAACGCTCCCTATTTTGTGCTACACGCAATCAGAGGATAGCTAGCCCGCATCGGCCAACATAGGACAGAGGGAGGCTATGATGTCCACTGGATAACGAGTCAGTCCGTTGGGCCGCGGTGCCGGTGCCGCTCCACGCAGAGGCCCCGCCCTGCGAGGATGCCCGCTAAATGGCGGGGGCTGACACCGGCCAGATGCCGCTACACGTGAGATGTCTGATGCGGTATCATAGGATCAACCGGATGAAGCTGGAACATACAAGCGACAGACGACGTAGACGATCGACGGGGAGGTTAGGCGAAGATGGTGATAGGACTGGGCTTTCTGATTCTGCTCATTGCAGGCGGCTTCGCCGTTGCCGCCGGGTTGGGGAACGGCTTTCGGACGAATTCGCTGGACACGCACCGTAAGACGCGTGGCACGGCTCAACCGAGCCCGCGGGATCTGCTTGATCGGCGGCTGGCCCGGAGTGAGATCGACAGAGATCAGTACGACGAGATTCGGAAACGACTTGAGAGCTAGTTGAGGAGGGGTGTGACGATGGGAGCTTGTTGCGGTGGACTGGGTTGGGGCAGTATGGGATGGGGCGGTATGGGCCTCATCGGCCCGATTGTAGGACTGGTGGCCGTCTTAGGTGTGTTTGGCTTGCTGGCAATAGGTGCCGTCTGGGCCGCCCGGCAGCTTGGTCGGGGTGGGAAAGTGGTCAGTTCACAGGGCCCGTCTGGCGACGCCCTCGAGATTGCCCGGCGGCGACTGGCGGCCGGGGAGATCACCTCTGAGGAGTTTGAGGAAATCCGGGATCGACTGCTAGGCTAGGGGCTCGGGTTCGACCTCCGCGACAGTCTCAGCGTCCCGGAGCACGGAGCAGGCAGGCGGCCCCACAGGGACCCTGCCTGCTCGTGGTGTCGGCGTGATAAGGGGCTACTCGCCCTCGTCAAATGGATCGGGGAGATTGAACCTGACAGCCAGCATACTGGGGGACCCGCGTCGCCCGTGGCTCGCGGCGCGGCGCCGACCGGCGTCATATCGTCTACTCCGACCTTCACCGCCGTTGTCCCCAAAGCCTGGCGTCCAGCCGGGTCCTCGGAGCGTTCGATCGCACGTGTCGAGCAGTAAGAGCCGCATGATCACCCTCCTGTGGCTGATCGTTGCCGCCCCGCCCCGCAGACCAATCGCTTGCAGAAGGTCCCAAAGAGGCCTAGAATGGTCGCATCGGCCTTTCCAGGCATGAGCAACGCAGATCATATCCTGCAACCGGAGGGATGACCGCATGACGGACCAGATCCGCATCGTCCTTGCCGACGATCACGCCGTTGTACGCCAGGGCATCCGCCGCTTCTTGGAGGAGGACGAGGCTCTCAACGTCGTCGCTGAGGCGGCCGATGGAGACGAGGCAGAGCGCCTTGTCGAGGAGCACCGGCCGGACGTGGCTGTGCTGGACATCCGCATGCCGCACGTATCCGGTGTCGAGGCTGCGCGCCGGATCAAGAAGCACTTCCCACAGGTGCGAATCCTGATCTTGACGGCCTACGACGATGACCCCTACGTCTTTGCCCTCCTCGAGGCTGGGGCGGATGGCTATGTGCTCAAGACGGCTAGTGGCGAGGAACTGGTCGCCGCCGTCCACACAGTCCATCGCGGCGAATCGGCCCTCAGCCCCGAGATCGCGAGCAAGGTGGTACGACAGGCGACGAGCGGTCGCCCAGCCGGTGCTACCGACCAGGTGGAGGCCCTCACCCCCAGAGAGATCGACGTCCTGCGGCTGGTTGCCAGAGGTATGACCAACCGCCAGGCGGGACGCGAGCTGAACATCAGCCATCGCACGGTGCAGGGGCACCTCGCGAGCATTTATGGCAAGTTGAACGTGAGCAGCCGCACCGAGGCGGTCACCGAGGCCATCAAGCGCGGCTGGATTGTCGTCGAGTGAGGGATTGTACGGGATGAAGCGCCTTCCGCGCCTGCTGCGCAGTCTGCAAGTACAGCTTTTCCTCTGGGCGGTGCTGCCGGCAACACTTGTCGTTATCGCGCTGGCCTTCACCGGCGTCTACGCCCACCAGCGGACGATGCGGGACTTCGTATCTGAGCGTGACCTGGCCCTGGTCCACTTGATCTCTCGCACGGTGGAAGACGGCCTTCTCCACGGGGCCGTAGGGGGGCAAGGGAGCGGGCTCTCCGACTGGCTGTCCCAGACTCTTGGGGAGCAGCCGGAGGCCATCTCACTGGCCGTGGTCGAAGAGTCGGGGGACGTGCTGTGGCGCCTACGGCCGCATGCTGACTCCGGGCGAGGAGACGGCGACTTGGGCTCAGTCCCGCTTACCCAGGTGGCCTCCCAGCCCCGTGAAGGCTCTCTCATCGTGCGTGACGACTCGGGGGACCGACTGCTGGTCACCTTTGCACCTGTCAGAGGCGCGGGTTGGTCGGTGGTCGCCTGGGAGTCCGTGGAGGACCTGATAGGACCGATCCTGCGGCTATCCAGTCTAGCGCCCATCGTCGCTGCTGGTGCTGCCGTACTGTCCCTCCTCATCCTTGGCTTTGGCTGGCGGACCATCGTCAGGCCTCTGCGGCAGCTGGCTCACGCGGCAGAGCAGGTTTCCTGGGGCGACTTCTCTGCCATCTCGGAGCCCATCGGGGGCGTGCAGGAGATACAGAATCTCCATCGGGCGCTGGCCGATATGACGGAGCGCATCCAGGGCTACGAGGCTGGCGTGCGCGACTATCTCGGTGCCGTGACCGAGGGGCAGGAAGCGGAACGGGCCCGACTGGCCCGCGAAATCCACGACGGTCCCGTCCAGGACCTCATTGCACTCAGTCAGCGAGCGGAGATGGCCAAACGTCTGGTCCAACGCGGGGAGACCGTGGAGGCTGAGGCGCTCCTGACGGAGCTGCGCGGTGCCGAGTTGGCCACCGTGGACGACCTGCGCCGAATGATCGGGGCGCTTCGTCCCAGCTATCTCGAGGACCTGGGGTTCATCCCTGCCCTCGAGGTGCTGGTCAGGCAGGTCGCCGCACAGACCACGGCCGACGTGCTGTTGGAGGATGTCTGCCAGGAGAAGCGACTGGCGCCGGAAGCAGAGTTGGCCGCCTATCGCATCGCCCAGGAGGCACTGAACAATGCCGTCCAGCACGCCCAGGCCGGGACGATCACCGTCCGCGTGCGCTGCGACAGCGACGGCCTGGTGCTCTCCGTGAGGGACGACGGTGTGGGGTTCGACCTCCCTCCCAGCCCGGATCTCCTCACCCAGGCTGGTCACTTCGGACTGCTCGGCATGCGTGAGCGAGCTGTCCTGCTCGGCGGTTCCTTTCGCGTTCAGAGCACAGCCGGCGAAGGGACCCGGATCACCGTTCGTCTCCCCGTTCGCCCTCCCACTTCATAAGCTGTTCTTCTCCCACCGCCCCCCGCCAAATGGCGCTCCCCCTGAGCGTGCCTCCGTGTTAGACTATCCTTACGATAGATAACTCAGGGAGGGTAGTGATGAAGACCGCAATTTGGATTGGACTAGGCATACTAGTGGTGGTGGCGTTGGTTTTCGCGGGGCTGGCAGCTGGATGGGCCGTTTGGGGCCGGCGCCTCTGGGCGGCTGGGCCGCCTGGCTACGCGACGGGGAGGAATCTGCGACTCAGCGATCAGTACTGCGGCGTCCGGGGATACGGCCGAGCACGGGGGATGATGGGCCGACGGACGGGGATGCCGGAGGAGTGCGCTGCTTGGGGCGACGAAGCACCAGGGTACCAGCGTTCGACGTTCCCCACCGATCTCACCATTGAGGACGCCCACGAGGCCGTCGAAGCGTACCTGGAGGCACAGGGTATTGCGCACTTGGAGGTGGCCGAGGTGATGGAGTTCGAGCGCAACTTCTACGCTGTGGCACAGGAACCGGACACCGGAATCGGCGCCATGGAGTTGCTGGTAGACAGGGAGACGGGTTCCGTCGGCCCGGAGATGGGGCCCAATATGATGTGGAATACTCGCTATGGGATGCACCGCCGCGGCGGCATGACGGGCCGCGCTCGTCAGGAGACCACCATCTCACCGGACGAGGCGGTCGAGATCGCCCAGCGCTGGCTGGATGGCAATCGCCCAGGCCTGGCCGCCGAGGAGCACGCGGATCCGTTCTACGGGTACTACACCATTCACACGCTGGAGGACGGCCACATTGAGGGCATGCTCAGCGTCCACGGAACGACAGGCCAGGTCTGGTACCACACCTGGCACGGCTCGTTCATCCAGATGATCGAAGGGAGCGAGCATCACTGACCCACCGCACCCGTTGTCTCGCCCATTCGTGAGGGCCAGGCCCGGGAGCCGAAGGGTCGCGGGGCACGAGCCTGGCCTCGACCAGAGTCCAGGCCGCCCCAGCCGCCGCGCCCGCGCCCCCGGGTCACTCAATCGCTCACCTCCCTGCCCGATCGCACGCACGCCCCGGTCCATACACCCAGGACGCTTGACATCCCGCAGATACATAATATAATTAGGTATGTTCTCAGCTACCGGATTCCCGTCAAATCGCGTAGCAGGCCTAACCGCCGCAATAGCTCGCCAACGCGGATCGAAGGGAACGGGGACCATGCACCAGCCGCCCGCTCAGTTCACAAGCTCAGTGGGCAGCAACCGTCGCATGCGTGCCGGTGATTCACATCGACGGCGCCCGCCTCGACAACAGTATGGGGCGGATGGCCAGCGCCTAACCGGCCGGAACTCGTGATAGTCGAATGGACCGTCAGCCATCACAAATGGGAGGGAGTCACTATGTCATATCTCGACAGAGTCAGGGATCTGGCGCAGGACCCTGAGCAAATGGAGCAGGTCTATGCAGAAGCCCGGGAAGCCAGCGAGACCGACGCCTTCAAACGCGCAATCGACGACAGCCATGGATCCGCACCGGACAATCTCCTCTACGCCGCCTGGTTCCACCGTCTAACATACGCCGCCGACCAGGCGAAAGGCTTCGTCGTTGCCTGGGCCTGGGTCATTCCCCTGGCGCTCCTCAACGGCCTGCTGTTCTGGTGGCTCTCCGACGATCAGCGCTTCATGATCCAGCTGGCGGGCGCCCGCTACGCGGACGCCCAGAACTTCATGCCGGCCATCGTCCTCCTGGCCGGTCCCCTTTCCGCCGGCTTCGTCATGATCTACCTCACCGTCGTGGGCCGCCAGCGCTGGCCGCTCACCGTGCTCTTGGAGGCGGTACTGGCCGCCGCCACCGCGTACGTCCTCTTCACCTTCCCGCAGGCAGGTCCACAACCGTTCCAGAGTCAGTACCTCAGCCTCATGATCTTGCATCTGCCGCTGTTGTCCTGGGCCAGCGTGGGCATCCTCTTGATGGCCAAGCACCGCGATCCCGCCAATCGCTTCGCGTTTCTGATCAAATCGCTTGAGGTTGCCGTCATGGGCGGGCTGTTCGTCATCGCCGGCGGTCTGTTCACGGCGATCACCGTCGGCCTCTTCGATGCCCTCAACATCCAGTTCCCCGAGCTGGTGCAGCGGTTGTTCATCGCAGGCGGCGGAGGGCTGATCCCGGTGGTAGCCACCGCCGTGATCTACGATCCGACCGCGCCTCCGGCCCGGCAGGCGTTTGACGAAGGGTTGAGCAAGCTGGTAGCCCTGCTCATGCGGACGCTGCTGCCCCTAACCCTGGCGCTGTTGATCGTCTATCTGGGGTTCATTCCCTTCAACTTCCGGGCCCCCTTCGACAATCGCCAGGTGCTGATCACCTACAACGCCATGCTCTTTGGCGTCATCGCCCTCCTCCTCGGCGCCACTCCCGTCAGCCCGGCCGACGCCCCTCGCCGCCTGCGCCGCTGGCTGCGCCTCGCCATAAGCGCTGTGGCAGCCCTGGCCCTGATCGTCAGCCTGTACGCCCTGGCGGCCATCCTCTACCGCACCGCCCTCGATCGCCTCACGCCGAATCGCCTCGCCTTCATCGGCTGGAACGTGATCAATATCGGCCTCCTCTGCCTGGTCCTCCTCCAGGCGCGGGCTGGGGCGGCCCGGTGGCTGCAGGCCCTGAAACGTGCGTACAGCGTGGGAACCGTCGCCTATGTCGTCTGGACCGTGGTTGTGATCCTCACCATTCCCTGGCTGTTCGGCATCAACCAGGGTGTCGTCGACGCACTGCCCCGTCCCGTGCAGAAGATCATCTATGAAGAACCGGGCCCCATCCTACTCACATGTCCCGGCAGTCCCCACATCTACCGCCTTCACAACGGCGAAAAACGGTGGATTCAGGACATCGATACCTTCGATGAGCGGGGATACGTCTGGCAGGATGTCCACTCGCTCCCCTGTGACGACTTACGGGCAGTTCCCGATGGCGTGCCCATCCCGGCGAACGCCGGTACGCCGCCGCAGCCGTAGCGGCGCTGCTGGGCCAGATTGACCGACTCTCCAATCACTGGAAAGTATGCCGGGGAGGTGGGCCCAGCCTCCCCGGCCCCGCACCCCTGTCATTCCCAGCGGAGCGCAGCGCAGTCGAGGAATCTCCACCCCCTCCCCACCGACCCTCCGTGAATCTCCGTGCCTTCTCTGTGACGCTCTCTGTCACGGCCTTTTCCACACACATACCACCTCAGCCACGTCCCGTCCCCCAGAGACCCTCCGTGGATCTCTGTGTCTTCTCTGTGAATCTCTGTGTCACGCCGTTTCCCATCCACATCCCACCTCACCAA
>Ga0207796_1000848_pt1 | contig 11172 bp, 6 predicted proteins | sample Pon1CUnioCityCA_6_FD_187274 | JGI IMG/M metagenome (GOLD analysis project Ga0207796, IMG submission 187274) | Marine sediment microbial community from Union City, CA, USA - Pond 1C Sediment 1 (SPAdes) | ecosystem: Environmental > Aquatic > Marine > Intertidal zone > Salt pond sediment ...
TGACCTCGCGAACTTCGAGTTGGTTCAGGCCGTGCATGTGTTCCAGCAGTTCGGGGCCCTGCAAGTGGCGCTCTCCATGCGGACCCGCGATGCGGATGGGCCCCAGTTGGATGTCGCTGGCCGATCGGATCGGGTCGATGCGAATGCTGTTGATGCTCAGCGGTCCGCGATAGCGCCAGGAAAAATCGTTCCTCCCGTCACGCTCGATTTCCCACTGATGGCTTCGGCGATGGTGATACGGGGCGTTCGGGGATGCGTAGAAGAGTTCGACGAACGAGTCATCCGGTTCGACCGCAAGCGTGACGTCGACCCATACCTCCTGCGTGGAGGCCCAGAGGAGGGCGGCGAAAAGCGCGGCCACCAGCCCGACCAGAAGACTTTGGCCCATGGTTCTCAACCTTTGCACCACTGGTTCATGGGGAGTCGGGTGTCTCACGAGTGGTCCGGCTTCGGGTAACCGAGGCCATGGCGACCGCTCCGATCGCAACCGCGAACCACAGGGTTGTGATTCGGATCAGCAGGGTCGCCGCAATCGCTTCCGGGAGGCCGACTCCTGCCCACACCAGCAGCGCAGTCATTACCGCCTCGGTACTGCCGAGACCGCCCGGGGTGAACGTCAGCGCCCCTGCCAGGATGGCGATGGCAAAGATGAAGGCGGCGTGCATCCAGGGAACGTCGGTGCCCATCGCCTGCAGGATCACGAAAAAGGCCCCAGCTTCGGCGGCCCAGCCCAGGAGGCTCAGGATCACGGCCAGGGACAGGATCCGAGGGCGATGGAACCGCTCTGCCTGCAGCAGGATCTGAAAAAAATGCCCGCCCCATTTTTGTATGCCTGCCGAAGTCGGGAGGGCAGCCTGCAGGGCGAGTAGCCAATGACGCCGGGTCAGGAGCAGTACGAACAGGATCGCCAGTCCTCCACCGAGGTAGATCAACGGACGGGCTTCGGGATAGATCGCGAGGCCGAGCAGCGTCAGCGGCAGAATACCCGCCAGATCCGCGACCCGTTCGCTGAACACCGCCGCGAGGGTGTCTGGATACGGAACGCCGCGGCGTTTGAGGATCACCCCGCGGACCGCTTCGCCCGCTTTCGCCGGCGTGGTAATGAGGGCAAACCCTGCAAAATAGATCTGCAGACTGGGCCGCCAGGGTATGGCGTGGCCGAGAGTGGAGAGATACGCCTGCCAACGGATGAAACGCAACGCATAGTTCACGAGCGACAGCAGGAGGGCGATGAACAGGACCGGCAGGCCGACACTCGCGATCGCGCTGGCCACGGCGCGTCCGTCGCCGATGAGCGCAAAGACGAGGTAACCGCAGGCGGCCAGAGCGACCGAGAGCATCGCGGCCCGGTAGCGCCAATCGGAAAGAACAGTTTCGGGGGGCGTCGGGATCATGGCCGGAACACTGCGTGAGGGTCCCCGCCGGCGCCGCGCGAGTTCCTCAGCCACTCGCTCATATCGCGAACCAGAACACGAGTCCGAAAAGCAAACCCAGGATCTGGCTCGTCCGGTCGCGTGCCGCAAAGATCACGGGATCTTCATGCATTTCGCCGCGGTGCGCGAGCATCCACGCACGCCCGATCCAGAACAGCAGAATCGGAATGGCCAGCCAGATCAATTCCGGGTGGGTATACAGGGAAGTCGTGGCGTCGTCGTGGATGTAGAGGGCCAGCACGAGTACGGCCAGGTATCCGGATACAACCCCCAGGGTGGCGATCATGTCCAGATCGCTGGGTCGATACCCGCGCCCCGGCGTTCGTCCCATGGCGCCCCGCTCGATTGCCGAGTGCAGTTCGGCATAGCGCTTCACCATCGCAAGGCTCAGGAACACGAACATCGAGAAGGCGAGCATCCAGAACGTGGGTTCAATCTGGAACGCCGCAGCACCCGCGATCACGCGAAGGGTATACAACGCGGCCAGCACCATGACGTCCAGCAGCATCCGCCGTTTCAGGTCCAGCGAATAGGCCAGCGTAAGCAGGTAGTAGACGGCCAGCGCAGCGGTGAATTCCGGTGGCATCAGCCAGACGGCGCCGCCGAACGCGACGAGCAACAGGAGGGCTACGGCGATCAGGCCCGATTTGAGGGAAAGCTGGCCGGCTGCGAACGGCCGGTTGCGCTTCGTGAGGTGCTGCCGATCCTCTGGCAGATCCAGGAGGTCGTTCAGCAGGTAAACGCTGGATGCGCACAGGCCGAAGAAAAGAAACGCCAGTAGCCCCGTCCCGAGCAGCGACACATCGTCGATCTGGTGCGAGGCCAGCAGGGGAACGAACACCAGCAGGTTCTTCAGCCACTGGTGCAGACGCAAAGCCCGAGGCCACGGCGAAGTTCCCGGCCTCGGGCTCGGGATGGGTTCCACCAGTGTCCCCTGGGCACGGGCACGCTGCAAAAGGCCGGCCTGGGGATTGAACAGGAAACCCCTCCGCGCGGCCGCCAGGACGGGTAGATCGTCGTGCGCGTTGCCAACGTAGTCGAAACCGCGCTCTCCGAAACGCTCGACCAGTGCGTCTCTCTTGTCTTCGGCTGAGAGGTTGCGCTGACGATCGCTCGCGAGAACCTCGTCGAAAATATCCAGCTGTTCGGCGACCTGCAGTGCAAGCTTGCGGTTGCTCGCAGTGGCAAGCACAACAGATCTCCCCTCGCTTCGCGCCGATTCAATGATCCGGAGGATCTCCGGCGCAAACGGAAGGTGCTGCACGTTCAGTTCCGAGGATTGGGCGAGCCGATGCTTCAGAACCGCCTTGCCGCGCAGTAACCAGACAAAGGGCTTCCACGCCTGAAATGGCTTTTCGCGCAGGAACTGGAGGCCCGATTCGATCAGCAGATCGGAGCGCACCAGGGTACCGTCGAGGTCGATGACGAGGGGTGGGTCGATGAGAAATCCCTGGGGGTGGCGTAGTGGGGTGTATCTCATGCGAGGCGCCGAACCCGCGCGAAGGGTACTGAACGAGGGCGCCCCTGTCACCCTCGATCGGAATCCTGCTCCCTGCGGTTACTTGCACATCGCGTCTTCCGTAGCAAGCCCGTTTCGATTATCTTGACCCCAAACTGGAAGCGTTTGCCTAGATGGGTCTTTAGGAAGGGGTCGTACTCACCTGCACCTAGGCCTTGCCGACGTATGTTTGCTCCGGCCCGCTGGCAACTGAATTGGATTGATATAAATGAATATGCATCACGACCGCGCTGACGATTTTTCGCTGAGTCCCGTCCGGTTGCGAGCTTTGCGGACTCCCCGTGCCGGCACCGCTGCCCCGAAACTTCGCCACGCGATGCTGCGGAGTTGGCCGCTCGCGGTTGGAATGCTCGCTGCGACATTGGTACTGAGCGGCTGTTTGGGTTCGTCCGGCGGAACCAAGTCCGGGTTCAGCGTCCCCAATCCGTTTGCCGTCTCCCAGGACAACGTCGATAACGTTCGTGTGGGTACCTTGCGGGTCTTTGGGGACAGTTATTCGGTGCCGTCCTACAAGGGGACTCCTACCTGGCCCGCCTTTCTGCAATCCTCAGGAATCGCGGAGCGCACGGAGAATTATGCGGTCGGCGGGAACCGTGCGGCTTTCGGGCAAGGGCGGGGCTTCTTTGATCAGGTGAATGGGTGGTTGCGCACGAACCGCCCGGTGAATGACCGCGATCTCACGGTGGCCTATTTCGGTTACAACGACATCGGTTCCGGCGGGAACCGGGACGGATTTGCCAATGCCCGCGCCGGCTTCACCACGTCGGTGGGGTTGCTGATCGACGCCGGCGCCGCCAGCGAGAATCGCCGCCTTTTCCTGGCGCAGATCCACGACTGGAGCCGCAATCCCGATATCAACAGCGCGTTCCGTCAGCAGGTGATCGACTGGAACAACATCGTCGCCGAGACGGCCAACAGCAATCCGAACGTCGTCGCGGTCGATCTCTTTACCGTGTTCGATCGCATCTACGCTCGCCCGGGCGACTATGGATTCGCCAACGTGACGACCGTGGATGCAGGCAGAGCGTCGATTGATGCGCTGTACCTCGACGGCTCGCATTTCGGCCCCAAGGGCCAGGAGATGATCGCTCGGACCTTCAATCATTACCTCACCCGTGGTTGGGACTGGGCCAACCAGACGGCGGCGGGTGCTGCGGCCGTGCGTGAACTGAGCCGCGATCTGGACAACGGAATCCTGCGCCTCAGTCTGGCGGGGGACGATCCGTCCAGTTCCGGCCTGACCGCGTACACCTTCGGTGGTCGCGAGGGGGACATCTGGGACAGCCGGTACGACCTCGATGGTGCAGCACAGTTCGAACGCCGGGCCGGCAGGGGCAACGTGGATCCGCTGTTCGCGCGGGGCGATACCGGTGGCGTACTGCTCGACTATCGTCCGGCGCGCAAGGGACCGGGCGTGGATTCGCGCTTCGGGCTCTCGGTGGCCCGGTACGATGGGACGCTGAACGAGGCGGATTTCGCGGGTGGTCTGCAGACGGACTACGTGTCCGACGCGATGGCCGTCTACTGGCAACAGGCGACGGCCGGTCTTCTGTCGACCACGCAGTTTTCGTACCTCCAGAACGAATTCGACGGGCGCGGGAGTGACGACATCCTCGGGTTCGTGGTGGCCAACCAAGGTAGCGGCGACACGTGGTCCCTGGAGCAGCGTTTGAGCCGCCCCACGGATCTCGGTTACGCAATGGTCGTGCCCTGGGTGTCGCTCTCGCACGAATCGCACAAGCTGGATCCGGCGCGGGCGACGTCTCTCTACACCTCGGACGTCACCTACAGCGGTTCGCGGGCCAACGAGTGGATCGGTCAGCTGGGTCTCGACCTGCAACTCGCCCCCCTTCGGCTCACCGAAGGTCGGTCGCTGGTACTCAGCGGCAGCGCACGGTACCTCTCGAGCCTGCATCGTGACGCGCTGGAGGTGTCGATGGTCGAAGCCGCCCTGCCCGGTGTCGTCCAGCGCGAGCGCTTCGAGCGCGACCGTCTCGACCAAGCTGGACTGGGGCTTGGCGCCACTCTGAATTTCTCGAAGGATTTCGATGTCAGCGCGGCACTCGCCGTGTCCTCGGACCGGGGGGAGGTCGACGAGAGCCTGAGCGTGGTCGCAAAGTATCGATTCTAGGCGCCGACGGGCCACGGGTGGCCAGCTTGGGGTTCCTCTTTTTCGCATGATGCTCGGCGTGGCTTCGGTAGCGGCGACGTACATCTTGCGATTTGTTTAAAAAAGATCTAGAAATACATGAAATTCAAAGGGTCCACCTAGCGTGAATTCTTCCTTGACCCGCCTCTTCGAACTTCCGCGTACCGGCAAGCGCTGGCTGATGATGCTGGCCGACGTGCTCATGCTGCCGGCAGCACTCTGGTCCGCGTACGCACTGCGCTATGCCGATGCCACGCCCGACGCGATGGGCCGGGTCTGGTGGCTGTTTCTGATCATTCCGGTTCTAGGCGTTGCCGTATTCGCCGGCCTGGGGCTCTATCGAGCCGTGGTCCGCTTCATGGGCGCGCGTGCGATCTGGTCGGTGTTCCTCGGCGCGCTGATCCTGGGGCTGGTGGTATCGGCCGCCGGCGCACTCTCGGGCCAGTATATTTCCCGTTCCGTGCCGATCTTCTTCGCCGCACTGGTCTTCCTGTATGTGGGCGGGTCGCGTTTCGTCGTTCGCGCGATCTACCACGGGCTCCTCGCGGCGGGTTCCCGTGGCGCTGAAGCGGTGGCCATCTTCGGCTCCGGCGCGGCGGGCGCGCATCTGGCGGAATTGCTGCGCTCTGCGGGTCGACTGCGGCCGGTCGCCTTCCTGGACGAGGATCCCAAGCTGAGGCGCAGCGTGATCAATGGCATTCCCACCTATGCTCCGGACGAACTCCCGCAATTGGTCAAGCAGTTTCACGTGAGCCGCGTTTTGCTGGCGATTCCGTCGGCCAGCCGCGAGGCGCGCAGGAGAATCCTGACGCAGCTCGAGGCATATCCCGTCCATGTGCAGACGGTACCGCCGCTCAGCGACATCGTGGAACACCGTGCGCGTCTGGAGGAAATCCGGGATGTCGATATCGGGGATCTCCTGGGTCGCGATCCGGTCCCGGCCGTTCCGGAACTGCTGTCCGGAAACATCCGCGACCGCGTGGTCCTCGTCTCGGGTGCAGGGGGGTCGATCGGATCCGAGTTGTGCCGGACCGTCCTCAAACAGCGGCCGGCGAAGCTGATCCTGTTCGAGCAGAACGAGTATGCCCTCTACCAGATCGAACATGAACTGATTGGACTCGCGGCTCCCGAGGGCTTGGCCGACCGCCTGGTTCCGGTCCTCGGCTCGGTTTCCAGCGCCCCGCAGGTAAAGTCCGTGCTGCGCCATTTCGGCGTACAGACCATCTACCACGCGGCCGCGTACAAGCATGTGCCCCTCGTGGAAAAGAACCTCCTGCAGGGGGTCCAGAACAATGTCTTCGGAACGCGGATACTCGCGGAGGCCGCGGCGGAATCGGGCGTCGAGCGATTCGTGCTCATCAGTACGGACAAGGCCGTTCGTCCCACGAGCGTGATGGGCGCCACCAAGCGGCTGGCGGAACTGATCCTGCAGGACCTGGCCTCGCGTCAGAGCGATACCGTTTTCACGATGGTGCGCTTCGGCAACGTACTCGGTTCGTCCGGGTCGGTCGTGCCGCTGTTTCACCAGCAGATCGCCGCGGGGGGTCCCGTCACCGTTACGGATCCGGCTATCACACGCTATTTCATGACCGTTGCCGAGGCTGCCGAGCTCGTGGTTCAGGCGGGTGCCATGGCGCGCGGCGGCGACGTGTTCGTGTTGGACATGGGGGATCCCGTGCGCATCCTGGATCTGGCACGGCGGATGGTTCACCTGCATGGCTTCACGGTTCGTGACGAGGAGCACCCCGACGGGCAGATTGAAATCCAGTTCACCAAACTGCGTCCGGGCGAGAAGCTTTTCGAGGAACTGCTGATCGGCCAGAGTGCCAAGGGCACCCTGCACCCCAAGATTCTGCGTGCCGACGAGAGCCTGCTGTCCCCGGACGTTCTCCAGAAGCTGCTGACGCGCCTGCAACGGGCGATCACCGCCCAGTCTCCACACAGGACCCGGGCGGTCCTCCATGAAGCGGTCCCGGAATTCAAACCGGAACCCGAGCTTTCCGACTGGATGGGAGACTTCGCGGAGGCTGCGTCCTCGGGTGGGGGCGCCACCGACGTGATCGATTTTCCCGATCGCAAATCCGGTCCGGCCAGCTAACGGGACGACCCTTGCCAGGGCCTCCGGCTCTCCTCGCCGCCTTGGTTCATGAAGCCATCCCTGTGATATTCTTGCCGACTTTTGCAGCGTCGTGGTTTGTGCATGGGCGGGTCATCGATCCGGCCGTTTGACGAGGCCCGGGATCGCACCGGGGGTACTCGAGGGGAAGCAGGGTCGGATGAAGGTTCTTTACGTTGCTGGACGCGAGGCGAGCTACTCGCGCACGCGCATCGTCGCGGAGGCCCTGCGCAGGCGTGGTCACGAGGTGGTGCTCCGCACACCGCCGGACCGGCGTTTCCGCCACTATCCGCGGTTGCTCCTGCAGACGCTCTGGAATGCCCCGCGCTGTGACATCGTTCTGGTGGGGTTTTACGGGCAGTTGCTGGTGCCGTTCATCCGGCTGCTGACATGGAAGCCGATCGTGTTCGACATGTACATCACGACCTACGACACGATGGTGTTCGACCGCCGAAAGGCCAGGGCGGGCACGCTCAAGGCGCGTATCTACGGTTTCAGCGACTGGATTTCCTACAAGGCAGCGTCGATTTCGATCCTCGATACCGACCATGTGATCGCCCACTTCGGCCGCCTCTTCCGGGTCGATACCGGCAAGCTCCGGCGCCTGTTTCTCGCGGTCGATGACAGCGTCATCCATCCGCGCCAGGTGGAACGTGAAACGGGTGACCTGTTGGTGCATTTCCACGGTGAATACACGCCGTTCCACGGTGTGCGGCACATTCTGCGGGCGGCGAAGCTGCTCGAGGATGAGGGCATCCGGTTCCAGATCGTCGGCAAGGGCATCACCTACGAGGAAGACATGGCGCTCGCCCGCGAACTGGATCTCGGGAACGTTGTATTCCACGATCCCGTGCCCTACGACGAGCTCGCGAATTTCATGGCCCGCGCGGACATCTGCCTCGGAATCTTCGGCGACAACGATCGTGCGGGTCTGGTGATGACCAACAAGGTGATCGAGGCGATTGGTATGGCCAAGCCACTGATCACCGAGCATAACCAGCCGGTGCAGGAACTGCTGAAACACGCCGAGAGCGCCTACCTCGTGGAACCCGCCAATCCCGAGGCGTTGGCCGATGCGGTCCGCACGCTGGCCCGGGACCCGAAGCTACGGGACGAGATCGCCGCGAATGGCTACGCGATCTTCCAGAGATATTGCACGATCGAGAAGCTCGGCGAAGGCTTGGACGGCATCTTCGCGGAAGTCGTGCCGAAAAAGGCGCCCAACTGATCTCGGGAGGGTCCACTCCCGAAACCCGTAACGACAGGAATCCTCATGGAACAGATCAAGCACGCAGTTCTCGGCGGGGGCCTGACCGGCCTGAGCGCCGCCTATCACCTCGAACGTGACTACACCGTTTTCGAGAAGCTGCACGAGCCGGGCGGACTCGCGCGTTCGGAGGAAATCGACGGTTTCTACTTCGACTATGCGCCGCACATCCTGTACACGGTCGATCCCTACGCGTCGAAGCTCATTCACGAGCTGCTGGAAGGCAACATCCGGATCCAGAAGCGGGAGGCCTACCTTTACCACGGCAAGTACGACCTCTACACCCGGTTCCCCTATCAGTCGCACCTGTACGGATTGCCGGCGCAGGACATCATCGACTGCCTGAGCGGACTGGTCGATGTGCTGCGCGACCCGGATCGGCCCAAGCCCCAGAATTACCGGGAGTGGATCTACTGGCGCTTCGGGAAGGGGATCGCCGAGCACCTGATGATTCCCTACGCCGAGCGCATCTGGACCATCGACCCGAAGTACATGAACTTCAACTGGATCGACCGCCGCGTTCCAGAGCCCGACTTCGAGTCGATCCTGCGCGGCGCGCTGCAGGACGAGACCGAGCTCTCGGGGTTCAACAAGGATTTCTGGTACCCCATCGAGGGGGGCATCGAGGCGCTTCCGGCCGCTTTGGCCAAGCGGATCTCGGACATCCGGCTGAACAAGACCCTGACGCACATCGACCCGAAGGCGAAGACCATCGAGTTCGAGGGCGGCGAAGTCTGTGGGTACGAGAACCTCGTGTACACCCTGCCGTTGACGGATCTCCCGAGGTTCATCGACGGCATTCCGGCGGAGGTGATGACCGCGATCAACGGGCTTCAGCACAACCGCATCGAGTGCGTGAACATCGGGATCGACCGGACCGACATCAGTCCCTACCAGTGGCTCTATTTCTACGAGGACGACTTCATCTTCCACCGGATCAGCTTTCCGCGGAACTTCTCGGAAGCCACCTGCCCGCCCGGGACGAGTTCGGTGTGCTGCGAGATCGCCTCGTCCGACCACCGCCCGCCGCGCGTCGTGGGTCGCCAGGCGCTGATCGACGCCACCGTCGAGGGCCTGAAGAAGGCGGGGATCATGCGTGATTCCGACCGGGTCGTCGTATCCGACGTGCTGTCCGTGGACCCTGCCTACGTGATCTACGACCTCGACTACGAGACCAACGTGAAGGTCATCCACGACTACCTGCACGGGATCGGCATTCACCCCTGCGGGCGCTTCGGCGACTGGCAGTACTACAACATGGACCACTCGATCATGAGCGGAAAACGGGTCGCCGACCAGATCACGGGGCGCGCATCTTGATCGACCGTTCGGCGCGAGGCGGTCCTGCCGGATCGAGTGTTGGCGGGTGACTCGGCGCCTCCTGCGGTTCTTCCTCGGACGCGAGTGGGTGGTGCGGGCGCTGAAGGGCCTGTACACCACTTTCTTCGAGGAAATCAGCCGCATCCGCAACAGCAACCCCGACATCCGGGAAGTGATGCCGATGCCGGTTCGGCGCTCGGAACTGGCCGAACCCAGAATCAATCTGCTGCTGCCAGGCCTTTCCGAGCGGCACGTGTTCGGCGGCATCGCGACCGCCCTCGAGTTCCTGAAGGGGTTTGAGGGAAACGCCCCGAATTTCCGCATCATCGTGACCGACGAGACCCGGCTCGCAGAGACCGAACACCGGCGCTTTCCGGGTTGGGACTTCGTCACGCTGGGAGATGAGGATCGCGGCGGTCGGCGGATCGTGCCGGCCGAGGACCGGGAGCAGGCATCGCTGGCCGTGGCCGGGGGAGACCGCTTCATCGCAACGTCCTGGTGGACGGCGCACATCGCGCGCGACATCCTGCGCCAGCAGCGGGACCTGTTCGCGGGAGCCGATCCGTCGTTCATTTACCTGATTCAGGATTTCGAGCCGGGGTTCTATCCCTGGTCCGCACGGTACGTTCTCGCGGAACAGACCTACCAGGACCCCGACACCTACGTGCCCGTATTCAACACGGGGCTGCTCAAGGACCACTCGGTGCGGCTGGGCCTGGTTCCGGCCGACGCACTGCACTTCGATCCGGTGATCAACGAGGGGGTGCAGGAAAGCCTGCGCAAGCGCCCGGCTTCCCGCGAGCGCCAGGTGCTCGTCTACGGGCGTCCGACGGTCGAACGCAACGCCTTTCCGCTGGTGGTGATGTCTCTGCGTCGCCTCGTCGCGGCCGGGGACGTATCCGACTGGCGTTTCGTTTCCGTGGGCGAGGCCCACGCGCCGGTGGCCCTGGGCAAGGGCAAGGTGCTCGAATCGCTGGGCAAGCTGTCGATCGACGAATACGGGGAACAGCTCGGAAAATCCTTCGCCGGGCTCTCCCTGATGGTGTCGCCGCATCCGAGCTACCCGCCGCTGGAGATGGCCGCCGCCGGCATGCGCGTCGTGACCAACGGATACGGCGAGAAGGATCTGTCGCAGTGGGCCGAGAACATCGTTTCGGTTCGCCACCCGAACCCGCAGGCGATCGCGGATGCCCTCGGCGAGCAACTGTCGCGCTACGGCGCGCAAGGCGATCCCGAAACTCCTGAGCGAGGGTGCTCCCGGGAGTTCGAACACTATCTGCACGGGCGCCTGGATTTTTCCGGCCTCGCACGCGCCGCGCTCGCGGAAATGGATCGGCGGCGCGGCGACCTGGATGCGGCTGCCGCGGG
>Ga0207796_1000849_pt1 | contig 11164 bp, 8 predicted proteins | sample Pon1CUnioCityCA_6_FD_187274 | JGI IMG/M metagenome (GOLD analysis project Ga0207796, IMG submission 187274) | Marine sediment microbial community from Union City, CA, USA - Pond 1C Sediment 1 (SPAdes) | ecosystem: Environmental > Aquatic > Marine > Intertidal zone > Salt pond sediment ...
CAGGATTATCGACTTTTCAGTAATAATTTTAGGTTGCATAACACCTTCTTGATTAATGCCTTTTCACTATTATATAGCCAGAATTTCCCTCCGATCCTACTCGAAGGGAAATGCTGTTAGAGAGCATTCTCATTCCCCAAAGTCTGTCTCATGCTCTGAGAAATATGCTTCAGCTTCTTCCATCCACATCGGCCAATCAGCCATCCATGGTGCAGCCGTAGCCTCACGAATTCGATCACAAATGGGGATATAGGGCTTCAAGTCTATGATCGGTGTACCATCGAATGCATCTATCCAGGGGACAACCACCCATCCTTTTTCATCATTTACAGCCAATATAGGGATGGTAGTGAGGGCGATCGGGTTGGGTCGATATTCAGAGCGACAAGCAAAAACGCCCACCTCAACACCTTTAGCATAGGGTAATTCTGTGGTCAGGATATTACGACGGTCTTCACGATCCATCTGGTCCGCCCACCAAAAAACCATAACATGGCTAAAACATTCGAGCTGTTGTAATCCTGCACGGCAGGGTTCATCAATTTGAAGAAAACACTGTCCCTCCGTTGCATTCATTACCACCCGACCTATCGGCTGCAGTTTGTAGAATTGCTTTTGTTGGGTCTGATTCATTTTATGCCTCCATTCTTGGGTTTAATTATTTCAATTTGAGGATAGCATTTCGAAACAAGGATTGCCTGATAGATATTGCGGAAAAAAGCATCGATTTTCTATTTATTTGGACCTACCTTGATGGAAATTGCGGATTCTACACCCCACACGGTTATCACTTCAGCACAGGTCCATAAAGAGAACGATTCTCTGGAGAAATCTTAGCGATCAAGAAAAGATAATTATTTATCTCCCTAAAGCTTCTCATTCTATGTTCCCACAGGATCTCCTGAGCTTGCAGCACACCCCACACGGAGAGCGTCTCAGCACAGGTGCAAACAGAGGACGATTCTCAGGGGAATTCTACAGGATTGAGCACAAACAAACCCTTACCTTCCCAAGGCTTACTATTCCATGTTCCAGCAGGGTCTCCTGACCCTGCGGGACACCCCACATGGAGAGCATCTCAGCACAGGACCTAATAAAGCGCGGCTCATTGGGAAGGCTTTCGCAATCTAAGGCCAGTTAAGAGCGCCAATATTATCAGGTGGGTTTTGAAATAATGTATGCTAGAATACTAAATTAGGATTAGAGTAACTGATATTAGGAAGAATTTATGTTCAATTCTGAATTATCTCAAAAATTAAGGCCCTTTCTTTGGGTCCTTCCCATTTTCATCGTCTCCCTCGTCTTTATTGCTGATCCGAGATATTTCTCTTCATCACCGCTTCGAAGTGATGATTGGAACTGGATCATTGAGCCGATAATTTTTAATCCACTAAAAATCATCAATCTCTCAGATCGGCGGCCACTTTTATCCTCACTCTTAGCAGTATTGACACCGTTATTTGGTCTTAACATTCACTGGTATTACATCACAAATTGGTTTTTGTTATTTCTATCAGGCGTGGTTTGCTACCTGATCGTCAAGAATGCATTCCCGAAGCAGACTTATCTAGCCCTTCCAACAGCCCTGATATTGTTAATTTATCCTGTCAATTACGCCAGAACCTGGTTAATTATCATCAACAACACCTATGCCTTACTTTTAGCGCTTGTTGCGATCCTTATGATGGTTCTGTATGCAAGGACAGGCAAAATCCCTCTATTAATTCTCGGGAATGCTTTATTCCTGTTATCCTTAGGAACCTATGAAGCAGGACTGGGTATCGTGATCATGAGCGCTTTACTTTTGATCATCTTTATTAAAGAAATCCCGACCAAAAGACGTTTACTTATTGCTACATTCTTGATAACCGCGATCGGTTTCATCATTTGGCGGACCTGGATTCAACCGCAAATATTCTCCATTCAAGATTTCTATCTGGAATCTATCGACATAAACGCCATGACCACAATCAGGCGTTATATCCAGGGGTTGTTTATTTTCCTGTTCAATTGGTTGGGTCCGCTTTTAATCCCCTTTGGTGAAATAAAATACTGGCTCTTCGTGGGACTCTCCCTCTTTGGTGCGTTTTTGCTAATTATTTTCCTGCCGAATTTCATAAAGAGAGCCAAAACAAATCCAGATTTTATTTTTAATGAAAGAGTGGGCCGAATCAAATCATTGCTATTAATCGCATTATGGGGGGGATTAATCTGGTTTGCAGGCTATATCCCAGTGATTTTTCTTTATCAGCCAGTTTTCTATGGGGATGCGTCGCGTGTCAACTTCGCTGCCATTCCCGGTGCTTCTCTTGCATTGTCAGCAATATTGGCTGTGTTGATCACTGTGATTGTGCGAAAAAAAGAGAAAATCAATCGCCTCCTGTTTATTGCTGTGATCCCTCTGGTATTATTTGCTATGGGCTATCAAATTCATTCACAAAATATCCGCAATCAAATTTGGGAGGTTAACAAAAACTTTTGGCATAATACCTTTGAAGTGGTCCCGAGGTTGGAAGACAACACGAAGGTGGTTATTGTCATCCCGGGTTTTGTTGAACTGAAACCCTTTGAAATGCTGCCCTTTAGGGGTGATTGGGAAGCCGAATCCGCATTGCGGGTTCTTTATAATAACCCTGATTTATTTGCCGAATATTTTTACAGTGATATCCCCTTTCATCCGGACAATTGGGAGCCAACTGAAGTAGATCTGTCGCGATATTTATTTCTTTATTTTGACCCTAACGACTCCCAAGTCAGGATCATCGAAGATCCTGAGAATGCATTAGCACTACCCATACGTACTGAAGGCTACAATCCTAGTGAGCGCCTAAAGCCACCGCAGATAAATGGTGAAAAATACCGTGGATTGGTTGAATAAGACAAGATAAATAAAGAAGTCTCAATGAATCAAAAAAGAGTCATCATCTTGCTTGGTCTCCTATTTTGTATCAATGCCGCGTTATTCTACCTGCCATGGAATCCATTTAATACAACTGCCATAATCAATGAAGCTATTGGTGTGCAAATCCCTGACATTATGGTGTTCTATACACCAGATCAGCTCTATGATTTCTTAACCTTAATTGGTGAGGGTGGCAGGGCTGCCTTTCAGGGCATGCATCTTACAGTTGACCTGGCTTTTCCCCTAATTTATGGCTTATTTTTCTTCTTCCTGATGAAATATCTGCTGCCAAATAAGCAAGGCATAAACAAATTCCTCCCATTCATCTGCTTCCTTGCCGTTGAATTTGATTTGGCTGAAAATTTCACATTGATTTTCATTACGGATCAATTCCCCGAGTTCATTCCAAACCTATCAAAATTAGCGCAAGGTTTCACACTGCTCAAATTTTCTTTTATCTTTCTCAGCTTGTGTCTTATCCTTTATTTTGGAATGAAACGGCTTCTCAAGAATAGAAGTTTTGGATAGCTCTTTGGTTTATATGCGAATATCTAACTAATTTTCAGCTATCTACTTCAATCAAACCTTTCTGATGCATCAAGGGATTCTTTTTAATCACAGCATTAAATGTTGGCTCAATGCACTTCTTTACCCGATTGAAGGGTAGTAATCTGTCGGGAATGCTACTGAGGATATATTTATACCAACAGTCCATCATTTCCCTTAGGTTATCTCAATTTATTTTGATGAGTAAGTTAGGTGTTTTAGCCAGCGCCTAAGACTTCCCCTTCTCCCTCAAACTGATCAACATTAAGCCCCCGCCAACCGCCAATGGCAGCCCGGATACAAGCACAGCAAGCCAGCGGTTATGCCCGGCGGAGAAAAATGCAAAAATGGCAAATATCACACCCACAACTACAGCCACCCAGCCACCGATAGGCATCTTTACCCAGGCGACTACAGCACTGGCAACTGTCAACAAACCAAGGATAATCATTCCTAAGGACTCGAAGTCCAGATTCTCTTGCGCACCTTCAACCGCGCCAACCATTAAGATAAATAGGTAAAAACCCGCCACCAAAGTAACCAGGCTGAGACCAAGTAAACGAATTACACGATTCAAATAACCTCCAATCCATTTTCAATAGGAAAGAGAAGTTTAAATGAGTGAAAATTTTAATCAATCTTCGCTTTAAAATAGATTTTATCTCAAATAATCCTGTTGTTACTGAGAAAACTTCCCATGGTAAACCGCACCAATGAATTCATTTTTGTTAAAATCTTCAACATAAAAACATTCCGAAGCGAATCGTAATTCCAAAGGCGATCCCTTTTCTCGATATACTAGAAAGGAATTTCCTTTGAATTCAACAGCACTAAAATCAAGTCGGAAAACTCGATCATCATTCACATGTCTAGATTCTCGGTCAAGGGGCAGAATGATCACACTTTGATCCGTCACGCCTGCAAAGAATTCTGGCATATAAAATCTTGCCAAAAACCGGGTGAGCATCAATAAACCAACAGAAGCCCTTTCCTTGAAAATACCAGCTGACAGGAGTATTTCATCCTCATTCAAAAACGGCGTAATTTCTCTAACAATTTGCTTAAAACTTACACGAGCCATTCATTCCTCAATTCTTTTCAACCTTAAAATATTCGGATTTCATAGGTAATCAAGAAACTGTTAGCCTATATATAAATAATAAGCTTTTGACAAGTGGAAAACCTAAGATTTTATATTGATTTTTATTTGACTCAGAAAACCTCAATTTGATTTTCATTACGAATGAATATCCCTAATTTCTTCAAAACCAATCAAAACCAGCACAGGGATTCGCGCTACGAAAATTTTCTTCTATCTTTCTCAGTTAGATTTTTATCTTTTTATTTTGGATCACAAAGGCTTATCAAAAAACCAGGTTTTGGATAGATCAAACACAAGCAAATAAACGGCTGAACAATTAGTTTCTTACTTAGCCTCATAAAATTGCTTCGATGAGTTAAAGGAGAGCTTTTCTTATAGTACCTAGTGCTGAAATACTCATCTTATATAGACAGGATAAAGAGTAATTTTCATGTTGTGAGATACTATCAGGAAGAAACCTGGATCAAAACTGTGAAATTTCCTAAGATCAATCTTAATCTAAGTAAATCATATAGTAAGGGAATTCTACCCTATGCTTAAGATTTCTCTTCCTTCCATAAGCCAATAAAAAATAATACCCCACTAACCGCCAATGGCAGCCCAGGAACTAACGCAGAAGATCAGCAGATACAACCTGCTGTGAAAAACGCAATAATGGCAAATATCACACCCACTACCACATCCATCCAAGCACCGTTAAGCATTTTTATTCAGGAGGCCACTGCGCTAATAACCATCAGCAACTTCTTGATTATTATTCCTAGGAATTTTCTGTTACATTCCTCTTGTCCATCCTTATCAATATCCACAACAGTAATGAATAAATAGAACTTCACCACTAAAGTAACCAGACTGAGCCTTAGCAAGTGGTTTGCGCCATTCAATCGAAAGTCGGGGTTTTCCAGAAGCCTTTATAGATAAAAATTATTTGAGCCAAGGCCTCTTCCTAATTCCTTGATACGCTTACACCAATATTGTCCGCATGATCGCTGATCCGTTCCAATAATCGTAGCGTCTCTGTAAAAATGACATCAGCTTCCGAATGACAAATGCCGCGTTCAAGACGATGAATGTGCTGCTGACGAACCTGCAAGTAAAGCGCATCAAACTCACTTTCCACATCGCAAACTCTTAAAGCCAGCTCGCGATCCCTCTCATGGAAGGCTTTTAAAGCTTGTGCATAATTGGAATGAGCTCGAGAACATAAATTACTGAGTTGTTCAACAGCCTCATCCGTGAAGGGTACATCACGTTCCACTCGTTCCTGAGCGTATTGAGCAATATCTTCTGCCATGTCCCCGACACGTTCAACATCAACCAGCAAATTCTTGATCTGGAAACTCCGTTTTTGCTGGGCGTGGCTTAAATCTGATCGCATCAAACGGTTGACGAACCCCTCAAGCTCATCTGTGACAGGATCGACCACACGATCTTCCAATTCGATGACACGTTGAGCAACGTCCAAATCCATATCCAGTAAAGCCTGGCAACTCATCTCAATCATCTCAGCTGTGACTTCACCCAGGCGGGTGAGCTCACGAGCGGCTTCATTTATGGCAACAGAAGGCACAGCATACTGCTTTTCATCGATATAATGCGTAACTTTTTCTTTTCCTTTTTCAGGCTTCACTGGTGCCAGCCGTTTTACAAGATTGGCAATGGGTTTTACAAATGGAAATAATAAAAGGCTAACAGCCACATTGAATATCGTGTGCGCATTAGCAATTTGACGGGGTAAAACATCAGATGTCCTTTGAATGAGATTTTCAAATGGAATGATAAACGGTATGAAAACGAGGACACCTGAAATATTGATAAATATTTGCGCAAGTGAGGCTTGACGGGCTGTTGGGGATAAACGCAATGAAGCAATCAGTCCGGTAATACAGGTCCCGATATTTGCCCCCAAGATAATACTTATCGCTCCTTGCAAATTAATCGCCTGGCTGATACCCATTGCAACCGTCAGGCTCGAAACAGCCGAACTACTCTGTGTTAGTGCAGTCAGACCAGCACCTGCGAGAATCCCTAACCAGATATGATCACCTAATGCCAGAAGAAAACTCTCTATCCAAGGAATTTTGACCAGAGCATCTAAAGCATCGGACATCAGCCCCATCCCTACAAAAATGATGCCCAATCCCATGAAGATCTCTCCAAATTTTCGCCAATCCTTTCTTTTGAAAAATTCTAAAAAGATCAAACCTAAGATGACCAGGACCAATCGGAAATTGCCAATATCAAAAGAAACAAATTGAGCGGTCATTGTGGTTCCAATTTCCTGTCCCAGCATGACACCAATAGCCTGTTGCACAGTCATCAGGTTGGCATTAATCAAACCAATCATAGTCACCATGATCAAACTGCTGCTTTGAACAAGGGCTGTGGCAACGGAACCAAAGACAGCACTTTTAAAACGGTTATTGGTGACACGTTCAAGCCATATTTGAATTTGGTCCCCCGCTAATTTCTCAATACCTGAGCTGAGCAGCGAAATGCCAAAAAGAAATAACGCCAAACCACCTAAGATTTGAATGAACCCCACCACAGCATGCTCCTACTTTGAAAAGGAAGTAAAAGGAAATATCAATGGAATTGCCAGATAAATGAAAATGGAACAATTTCCAGACAAATAAAATATGGTGAAGGATCTAAGAAAGGATGGTGAATCAGTTATCTTTGAAATACCTCACATGAATATTTTGCCTGAAAAAACTCGCCTTAAAAATCTTATCACATAATCTTTAATTTTCTCTCCAATTTCGGCATATTTTAATACTATCGGTATCCTTTTACTAATTCATTCTGTAAACTAATAAGATTGAAGCATGATTAAGTTCTTAATAAGGTCAATTTCTTGCTTATCTAAATCTAAAGTAATTAACTTCATTAGAATGTGGCCAACATAAATTCCATAGGTTTGATGCTTTGCTGATATTACCTTAATTTCTCCTAATACTCGTTCATCTAAATAGATTGAGCAATATTATGAACAAATAGGAGACTTTAAAAGCAAGACTTAGTATATAGAGATCACCCTATTAGGAAATCTTATGGACCAAAGAGGAGAATGACTCCTGACGTGCCTGCCAAGATCACACAGAAATATCATGAAACATAAGAAAATAGAAATTTACCTGACATTTTCAACTCATCCAAAAGGTAAATCCAGTTTGTTCAATTCCCCCCTGCCAATCCAAGTAGCCCCTTCAATTTGGGCAAATAATATTTATTGCAAAAAGTAGCAATTCCATGAGGCAACCCACAAAGGCTAAATCTCAAGGCTGGATGCCATATTTTGGCGAGGAAAATGCAAAAGAATTCTCACCAATCACAAGCACATCATCAACTGGATGTTCTTCTAGAAATTCTGAAAGTTTTAAATCAGGATAATAACGCAAATCTACATCATAGGTGAGGTGATAATGTGATGCTATCAGTGGCAAGAGGGCATTATCATAGGAATTCCCAATGACCAGCAGGTTGCGGTCAGGGTTATTTGGAAATTCAAACCACATCAAGCCTTTATCACCACCGTAGAATCCTTCATAGTGGTTGTAATAGGGATCCTTTGGATAAATTCCCCTTAAATAATCCGCACTATTTCCATAAACAATTTCCTGACCGTTCTCATAAACCCGATAAGGACCTAATGCATAATCCACCACCGAAAAAGGTTCTCCTAAAGGTTGATAAGATTTCCTCGATTCCGAACCCTGGAAATAAATATCACTAAAGGTGATAAAGTCATGATAAACTTTTTGCTCAGAGATATCTGTAAAATTCTGTTCCAGCAACGCATAAATCTCTTCATATGCGCGTAAAATGCCGTGGATATTCCAATGATGATCCGTATGGTAGAAATATTTTAAGTGATCCTCATAACTGGTAATATCGAACTTATCAATCACCATTCCCGTTGGGGCATTTTCTATAAAATAATCAAAGTACTGTCCCCTCTCCAAATTGACCGCGATCCCATTGAGAGGATGATAGGGGCTATTTTGAATGCGCTCGATATAATAGACATAGAAATGGATGTCAGGAAATCCTTCTATTAGAGCTGCATAATTAGCAATCCTGCTATCAATTCGCCGCAGCGTGTTTTCCTCATACAAACTTGGACCGTACAGGATGGCTGTGTGATCACGGGTGATGAAAAATTCAGATTGCATTCCAGCAGGGATGGCTGGATCAGGCAAAAAAGCATAGGCTAAGTCTATTACCCCACGATCTGCTGATTTGGCGATTTGGATAAAATTAAAACGAAAAGGGAATTGATCCAATGCGGCTTTTTCCATATCTTTCTGGAAATCTCTCAGGATAAATTGTTGGGTAAACAGGTTTGTCGCAGTTTCGGAATTTCCATGGATTAAATCCTTCATTGCACGAAAAAAACCACGGTTAAGCAATTGAAAATCAACCAGATAACGTCCCTCCAACCATGATCGTTCATAAGGATTTTGACCGCGTATGATCCAAAATGGAAGGACGGAAGAAATCATCAGAAAGAAAAAGGAGATAAGGAAAAGGTAATGTCTCTTATTTCGCAGCATAATGAACCTTTAGAATTTTGCGTACATGAACGCTTGGAAACCGTTTGAAAGGATATAGGCTAGGGAAAGCACGAAAATCCCAAGGTATGCCAGGTCAGTCAATACCCAGCGAAAACTTGAGTTCAAGAATTTTCCCTTGAATAATTTTGCTGGAAGGGGCGTTGAAAATACTATCCCAGCCAGAATGAGTGGAATATAAGTGATAAGATTCAATGAGCGTAAATCCAGATCCCCAGTTAACCCATTTAATCCAACCAAAGCACCCATAAATGAAAGCGACCGATTGATATCTGGAATGCTGAATATTGCCCAACCTATCAGGATGATGGTCAAAGTATAAATATGTTGGACAATCACTGGGGTCTGTTTCAGGCGCTTCCCAAACCCGCTGACTTCAATCGCCAAGATCAAGCCATAGAATATCCCCCAAACAATAAAATTCCAGCTTGCGCCATGCCACAGCCCTGTGAGAAAGAACACAATTAGAATATTGGTCTGCTGTCGAAAGAATTTGTCCCGCCGTCGGGCAAATTCCAGAGGGAGAAAAACATAGGTGCGGAACCAATTCGTCAGGGATAAATGCCAGCGTCGCCAGAAATCCGTGATGCTACGGCTGATATAAGGAAAATTGAAGTTTTCAGGCAACTTAAATCCAAATAACCTGCCAATACCCAAAGCCATATCGGTGTAGCCGGCAAAATCGAAATAGATTACCAAGCTGAAGGCGATTAACCCCATCCAAGCGGTACCAGCACCTAACAGATCAGGATTTACGCCATAAATCTTATTGACGACAAGGATGATCGTATCTGCCAGCAGCACTTTTTTTGCCAAACCAATGATGAACCTGCGAATACCCCAATGAATATCTTCAAGATCAATTTTTCCGGGTTTCAATTGAGGTTCAATATCATGAAATAATGTGATCGGTCCCTGGATCAATTTCGGGAACATGATCAAATACGCAGCAACGTTTAATGGATTCCGCTGCGCTGGCTTTATCCCTCGGGAGATATCCAAGAGATATGAGAGTGAGGTAAAGGTTAAATAGGAAATGCCTAACATAATGGCCTGTTGATGGAAATCAATTTGACCAATCGTAAAATCAGGAAAAAAGTTACCAAAAATCCTCAGATATTTACAATAAAACATGATCAATAAATTGACAATCACCCCCAACCACATTGACACCCTTTTGAGTTTGGGCTGGTCCCCCCTAAGAAATTTATCAATCAGGAGTCCAAAACTATAATTTGCAATAAAAAAGAAAATTAATACCGGAAGATGCCTTACATCCCCCCAGGCAAAGAAGACCAGCGAAGCCAGAATCAGCACCACCAGCCGCCAATTACCCCTCGGTAGGATGTAGTATAGCGTCAATGTGATTGGCAAGAAAATGAAAATAAAAACAATGCTGGCAAATGACATGGCCTGCGACCAAAATGATCCGAATTTAATAAGTAACTGGCAGTATTGATTAAGAAAACCCAAAGCCTGTTAGTTTTATAAATCGATCCTTACTATCACAATCCAATCCCATAATGAATTTTTCTACTTGAGTCTCAAGAATCCATCAGAACGATGAGATCAGCATCATTATGAAGGTAACATGAAAGATTCTATAACTCATAAGAAAGAATGTCAAGCTTATTTTCTTTTAATTTACGTTCGCTGACATATAAAAATTACATGGCGGTTTGGTGTCAAACTTGCAACATACCAGTCAATTAGGATTTAACAAAATTAGGAGATTGGCATGAAACCTTTAAGAAAAAATGTTGCCATAGCCATTGATGGGGGCGGCATCCGGGGTGTGATCGTCACTCAGGCGCTAACGCTTCTCGAAGAAGAACTTGGCAAACCCCTCCAGGAAATTTTCCAACTGACGGTGGGTACATCCACTGGCTCAATCATCTCTGCAGGGATTGCGATTGGCTTATCAGCCCAAAAGATGACCCACCTCTATAAAACCATGGGAGAGACGATTTTCCCCAGAACACCCTACAAATGGTTTTTTCCCCTGACACGCTACCGTTATCCAGATGATCCCTTGAAGGC
>Ga0207796_1000850_pt1 | contig 11161 bp, 7 predicted proteins | sample Pon1CUnioCityCA_6_FD_187274 | JGI IMG/M metagenome (GOLD analysis project Ga0207796, IMG submission 187274) | Marine sediment microbial community from Union City, CA, USA - Pond 1C Sediment 1 (SPAdes) | ecosystem: Environmental > Aquatic > Marine > Intertidal zone > Salt pond sediment ...
AATCGTGAATGAATCGAACAAGAAGAGAGACGATGGCGATATGTTGGAGGTACACGTACCCCTTGACGTACCCGCCCGTATGCGCGATACTTATATCAACAATTACCGCACCTTGACCAGCAACGTGGGGCGTGTCATGCTCATGGCTGGCGATCAGAAGGTCGAGCACCTGAACGATGACTTTGTGGGGCCAGATATCTCGCCAGAGGACGCGAACCCAGAGCATCTGTTCCAGATCGCCAGCAAGGCGCGGATCGGGGCGTTCGCCACGCATCTGGGAATCATTGCCCGCTATGGCGCGGACTATCCCGATATCCCGTACCTGGTCAAGCTGAATGGCAAGACCAATCTAGTCAAGACACAGCAGCGAGATCCCGTCAGCCGCCAGTGGCATACCATGGAACAGCTGGGTCGCTTCCGAGAGCAGTCTGGCCTCAAGATCGTGGGGATCGGCTACACCATCTATCCAGGCAGTGAGTTCGAGTCCGAGATGCTGACCGAGGCTAGCAGGCTCGTCTTTGAAGCCCACCAGCTGGGGCTGGTTGCTGTCCTGTGGGCCTATCCACGGGGCCAGGCGGTAGGTGACGAATTCGATTCTCATCTCATCGCTGGTGTTGCCGGCGTCGCTGCTTCGCTGGGTACCGACGTCGTGAAGGTGAGCTATCCGCATGGCAACTATCAAGTCGCCGAGCATTTGCGGGAAGCCGTTCTGGCGGCGGGGCGCACGAAGGTGATCTGTGCCGGCGGCAAGTCGGTGGAAGCGGAGGAATTCCTGACCCGCCTGTACGAACAGGTACACATCAGCGGCGCCGCTGGAAACGCCACGGGCCGTAATATCCATCAACTCCCTTTGGAGGAAGCTGTCCGCTTCTGCAATGCCATCTATGCGGTGTCTGTGGAAAACAAGACCGTGGCTGAGGCGCTGGTCATCTACCAACGAGGTTCGAATGAGAGGGGATGAGCCACAAGAGTCGCAGATGTCTGCAAAGGACCCCAGATATCAAGGAGATACGGGGGCTGAGAAGGCTGAAGTGACCAGCCAGGACTTTTACGAGTACACGCAGGGCGTTTGCGAACATGGCGAGGTGCGGTTGGGCGTTCCGCTTCCCCTGGGAGCCCACCAGCGGAGCGATGGGGTGAACTTTGCCCTCTTTAGCCGTCACGCTACACGGGTCAGGCTCGAGCTGTTTGACCATCCCGAGGATCAGGCTCCCACAATGACCATCGCATTGGACCCTGCGCACCACCGCACTGGGGATGTGTGGCACGCCTGGATCAAGGGGGTGCAGCCCGGACAGCTCTATGGCTATCAGGTCGAAGGTCCCTACGAACCGGAGAAGGGCCATCGATTCAACCCCAACAAACTCCTGGTGGATCCTTTGGCTCCTGCGCTCACAGGCATGGACAACTGGGATTTCGGTCCAGCCCGGGGCTACGATCCTTCCTCGTCGCGGGCAGACCTCTCCTATTCAGAACTGGACGACACCGGGACTATGCCCAAGAGTATCTTTACCCAGGAGCATTTTGATTGGGAGGGGGATCAGCCCCTCCGCCACGCCGCGTCGGACACGGTGATCTACGAGGTTCACGTCCGTGGTTTTACCATTCACGAAAGTTCGGGGGTCGATTGCCCCGGAACCTACCGGGGGTTGGTGGAAAAGCTCCCATACCTCAAAGAGCTGGGAGTGACAGCCGTAGAGTTGATGCCGGTGCAAGAGTTCAACGAGTGTGCCATGGTCCGGGTCAATCCTCTGACTGGGGAGAGACTCAGGAACTACTGGGGCTACGATCCTGTCACCTTTTTCGCTCCAAAGGCTTCTTACGCTTATTCCGGTGGGTTGGGCCAGCAGAAGCTGGAGTTCAAAGAGATGGTCAAAGCCTTCCACGAGGCCGGAATCGAGGTCATCCTGGATGTGGTGTTCAATCATACCGCAGAAGGAAACGAGTTGGGGCCTACACTCTCTTTCCGGGGGCTGGACAACGATATCTACTACATCCTGGCTGAGGACAAGCGCTTTTACCGAGACTTTACGGGGACCGGCCATACTTTTGATGCCAACCACCCCGTCGTGCGGGACCTGATCTTGGCCGCGCTACGCCACTGGGTGGTGGAGATGCACGTGGATGGTTTTCGCTTCGACTTGGCTTCTGTTCTGGGCCGCGACGAGCAGGGAGATTTATTGCCCAACGCTCCATTGCTGGAGCGAATTGCCGAGGATCCAATCCTGCGCGAGGCCAGGATCATTGCAGAGGCGTGGGACGCCGGTGGTGCTTACCAGGTGGGGAGCTTTTCGGAACATCGCTGGGCAGAGTGGAATGGGCGCTATCGCGATGATGTTCGCCGTTTTTGGCGCGGCGACGCAGGAATGGTGGGCTTGTTTGCCAGCCGTATCTGTGGCAGCTCCGACATCTATCAAGGATCGGGCAAGGGGCCCGAAAGCAGCATCAACTTGGTCACCTGTCACGATGGATTCACACTCAACGATCTGGTGAGCTACGCGCACAAACACAATGAGGCAAACGGGGAGAACAACCGGGACGGAGCAGACGAGAACTATAGCTGCAACTACGGGGCAGAGGGTGAGACTGAGGATCCCGAGATCGAGGCTGTGCGGAAACGACAGATCAAGAATTTCTTTCTGACGCTGCTTGTGTCCCGGGGCGTACCCATGTTTCTGGGTGGGGATGAATTCCGCCGAACGCAGGGCGGCAACAACAATGCCTACTGCCAGGATAACGAGACCAGTTGGTGCGATTGGACCATATTAGGGCATCACCAGGAGATCCACCGCTTTGTCAGGGGCATGATAGCCTTTCGCCGCAACCATCCGGTTTTATCTAGCGAAGATTTCTACACCGAGGCTGATATCCGTTGGTTCAGCCCGGAGGGCACCTATCCAAACTGGTCCGATCTGGAGGAGAGACAAGCGGCCTGCCTGATCCTGGGCCACGGAGAGCAGGATCTGTTGCTGCTATTCAACGCCGGAGCTGAGGCTGTAACCTTTGCCCTGCCTGTACCGCCGAAGGCAGGACGCTGGCATCTGGCTGTAGACACCTTTGGCTCATTTCCTCAGGACTTGCTGGAAGATGGCCGGGAGCTAGACCTCGAGGACCAGCGAGCCTATCGGGCAGGGCCCCAGTCCAGCGTGATCTTGATCAACCTACCCTCGCGCGCGGAAAAAGGAGATGGGTCTGATGAAAACACCTAGCTTCCCTCAACCGTTCTCACACCAGCACGCACCGGTACGAAACGTCAACGAGATCCTGGAAGAGGAATCGACCATTGGCCAGCGCGCGGCCGATTGGACCACCAACATCATGGGGTCGTGGCGCTTCATCATCGTCCAGTCTCTAGTGTTAATCGTATGGGTCGTCTTGAACGTCGTCGCCTGGACCAAGCACTGGGATCCCTATCCCTTTATCTTGATGAACCTGGTCATGTCTCTGCAAGCAGCCTACACTGCCCCGATCATTATGATGAGTCAGAATCGCCAGGCCATGCGGGACAGACTCGAGGCACACAATGACTACCTGGTCAACCAGAAAGCCGAAGAAGAAGTTCGCGCCATCTTGGATCATCTGGCAGCACAAGACCGGGCACTGGCCCAAATGCATGAACTCCTGACGGCTCTGCAAACGCAGATCAGCGAATGACCAGAAGATGAGGTGAACCTATGAATACAGACGAGCAGTTTCCCAATCTCCCAAGTCGCATCAGCGGCCTGGGCAAGCTGGCCTACAATCTTTGGTGGAGCTGGCATCCACCCGCACGGGAGCTCTTCCGCGCGCTGGATCTGCAGGCCTGGCGTGAGAGCGGGCACAATCCGGTGCGAATGCTGTCGTCTCTTCCGAAGGGCGTGATCGAGAATGCAGTCAGCGACGAGAACTTTTTGGCGCATTATGATACCGTCATGGAGCAGTTGGACGCAGAAACGGCTGCACTAACAGGCTGGTTTGCGCGCGAATATGGCCAGGTCGCGGCGCCGCTGGCCTACTTTTCCGCCGAGTACGGACTGCACGTCTCCCTCCCAATCTACGCAGGTGGGCTGGGCATCCTTGCCGGGGATTACCTAAAGGCGTGCAGCGATCTGGGCGTTCCGGTCGTGGGAGTGGGGCTCATCTATTCGAACGGGTACGTCTGGCAGCAGATCCGGGAGGATGGCTGGCAGGAAGACGTGGAAAAGACCTTGGACCGCACCTACGACCCCATCAGTCCAGTACTGGATGACCAGGGCGAGCAGCTCTTGGTACGAGTTCCCCTCTTTGATCCGCCGGTCTACGTGGCTGTGTGGAAGGTGGCCGTTGGACGCGTGCCACTGTACTTGCTGGACACTGACATTGAGGCCAACCAGCCCTGGGACCGGGCTATCGCTCACCGGCTCTACGCCAGCAATCCCGAGCAGCGCTTGCGGCAAGAGATCGTGCTGGGCATGGGAGGAATGCGCGTGCTCGGAGCTCTCGGCATCGAACCCGCAGCCATTCATCTCAACGAGGGCCATCCGGCGTTGTCTGTGCTGGAACGCAGTCGAGTATTGGTGGAGGCGGGAATCGATTTCGAGCAGGCAGCCCAGCAGGTGCGGCAGAGCTCCATCTTTACCACGCATACGCCGGTAGCGGCAGGCACAGATGTATTTCCCTTTCAACTGATGGAAAAGTACTTTGCCTCGCACTTGCATGAACTGGGCACAGATCGGGAGACCTTTCTCCAACTTGGGACCAACCCCCAGGATACCAGTGCTGGCTTTAACATGACAGTCTTCGCCCTGCGGATGGCCCGATTCAGCAATGCCGTTAGCCAGCGCCACGGAGAAGTGGCTCGCAAAATGTGGGCTGGCCTTTGGCCGGATCGAAAAGAGGAAAAAGTGCCCATCGCCTACATCACCAACGGCGTACACCTGGAAGCCTGGATCGACCCCCTTCGCTTGCAGCCGCTATGGGACCGTACACTTGGGCCAGATTGGCGCACTGAGCAGGATCGGCCGGATACCTGGAAAGCGGTGGAAGAACTCCCTGACAAAGAGATATGGCATCTCCACCAGGATCTCAAGGCCGAGTTGATTGCACAGATCGACGAGCGGGTGCGAAAACGCTGGCAAAGTGATAGGGTGGCTGCTGCCAACGTTGTCGCTCTCGGTGCTTTGCTCGATCCTGACGTTCTGACCCTGGGCTTCGCCCGGCGGTTCACCGCCTACAAGCGTCCGGATCTCATTCTGTTCGATCTGGAGAGGCTGAAACGACTGCTGACCGATCCCTGGCGCCCACTGCAGATCGTATTTGCCGGAAAAGCGCACCCGGCCGACGCCGACGGCAAGCGGCTGATTCAGAAAGTCTTCCGCCTGGCCCAGGACCCCGACTTTGGCGGCCGGATCGCTTTCGTCGAGAACTATGACGAGCAACTGGCCGAGTACATGGTGCATGGAGTGGACGTCTGGCTAAATAACCCGGTGCCTCCGCTAGAGGCAAGTGGGACCAGCGGCATGAAGGCCAGCGTGAATGGGGTTCCCAATCTCTCGATCTTGGACGGTTGGTGGATTGAGGGCTACAACGGATCCAATGGTTGGGCCTTTGGCGATCAGGTCCAGGATGGCGAACGCACACAGGCAGATGCTGAGGCCCTCTATGGTCTGCTGGAGCAAGAGATCATCCCCCTATACTATGAGCGCTCCGATGATGGCGTGCCACACGGGTTCGTGCAAGTGATGAAAGGCACCATCAGGAGCGTATCCCCGCAGTTCAGTGCCCGGCGGATGGCAAAGGAGTATGTGGACCGGTTCTATATCCATGCTCTTGGCCTGGATGAATAAGAGAGCAGGTACCAGTGCCTTATCGCCATAGGGCCGGGGTCAGTCCATGGTTGTGCTCTGGGTTGACTTAAACTCAATTTAAGACAATCTCGAGTATAGCTTAAAGACATCCATACCGCTTCCGTGATATCCTGTAAAGGAGAAAAAGGCTCGACCACCATCGTGGGACAAGCTATCGTCCCACGCGATGGCATCGAGCAGGGGAGGGTAGAATGAATCGACAGGGAATTTCGCTGGGGCGTGTCTTGGGCATCCCAATTGAGTTGGACTATTCTTGGTTCTTGATTTTTGCTTTGGTTGTCTGGACGCTTGCTTCTGGCTATTTTCCGTCCGAATTCAGCAACTGGCCAACGGCGGAGTACTGGCTGGTGGGTGCAGCCACGGCTGTCGTGTTCTTCCTGAGCGTGCTGCTTCACGAGTTGGGGCACTCGGTTGTGGCCAGACATTATGGCATTCCTGTCAGCGGCATCAAGCTCTTTGTATTTGGCGGCGTATCGCAGATCGAGACCGAGCCGCCGAGCGCCAAGGTGGAGTTGATCATGGCCGCAGTAGGGCCATTGGTGAGCTTTGCGCTCGCCGGGGTCTTTGCCGGACTGGGCGTCGCTTTTGCCTCTGTCGCCCCTCTGCTCGCTCTGGCCAAGTACCTGGCCTATATCAACGCCGCGTTGGGGCTCTTTAACCTCGTTCCGGGCTTTCCCCTGGACGGCGGACGCGTCTTTCGCGCCATTGTGTGGGGCATCACCAAGAACCTGCGCCGGGCGACGGTCATTGCCGGTACCTTGGGCCGCTTCATTGGCTTCCTGTTCATCCTTTTCGGTGTGTACCAGGTGTTTACCGGGAGCTTAATCAATGGCTTGTGGATCGGTTTCATCGGTTGGTTCCTGGAGAGTGCTGCTATGGCCCAGGTCAGGCAGCAGAGGCTGCACGATTTGCTGGCTGGGCGCAGGGTATCCCAGGCGATGAGCACCACCTATATGTCCATACCGCCGGACATCAGCCTTCAGCAATTGGTGGACCGTTATATCCTGGGCAACGGCGAGCGTAGTTTTGTGGTCGAAGAAGGCGACAAGGTAGATGGGCTGCTGACACTACATGACATCAAGAGTCTGGACCGGTCCGAGTGGCCGGCGACGACGGCTGCTCAGGCCATGATCCCACTGGCTCAAGTCAAGCGAGTTCAGCCTGAAGGGGAGTTGTGGGCAGCCATCGAGGAGATGAACCATGATGGCGTGAATCAACTGCCCGTCATGATAAATGGCCACTTGGAAGGGATGCTCCGTCGCCAAGACATTATCAGCTACCTACGCAACTTGCAGGACCTTGCGTGATTCATCGATGTTGGGAGAAAGGCGCTTGACTGCTAACACAATAGACAAGTTCGCAAACAGCATCGGAGCCAATCGAACGGTGCTCGCCCTTTCTGTGGCGCGCCTGGGAGATGCTGTGGGAAACAGCATCCTAATCGTCGTCATTCCGCTGTATGTCGCCAAGCTGCCCGCACCCTGGTTTCCGATTCCAGAGACCGTGCTGGTGGGCGTGCTGATCTCGCTGTATGGGCTGACCAATGCGCTCCTGCAACCCTTTGTCGGAGCATGGATCGACAGAGTGAGCAGGCGAAAGCCATTCATTGAGGCCGGGCTCGTGCTGATGGCTATTGGTACCCTGGCCTTTGTGTTTGCCGGTCAATTCTCTGCCCTGCTGCTCATCCGTGGCCTGCAAGGCATTGGCGTGGCCCTGACCATCCCTGCCTCACTGGCCTTGATGGCATCGGCCACCGAAAAGCGAACACGGGGTGGCTCCATGGGGGTCTATACCGGCATGAGGATGGTGGGCTTTGCCATCGGTCCTCTAATCGGAGGGTTTCTATATGACCACGTCAACTTTAATGCTGCTTTTTACACGGGCGCGGCATTCATCTTCCTGGGGCTGGTCTTCGTGCAACTATGGGTCCACGAGACGCCGGACGAGAGCCGTGCCCAGTCGGCGGGCGCCTTTCGGGTCCTGGATCGGGGGTTGCTGACAGGCGGCATTATCGGCCTGGCCATTGCCACGTTCTTGATGGCGAGTTCCTTTTCGATGATGAGTGCGTTGGAAAAAGAGTTCAACCAGCGCTTGGGCCAGGGGGCATTGGGTTTTGGTGTGGCCTTCAGTGCACTTATGGTCAGCCGACTCCTGGCCCAGGTGCCACTGGGTTGGCTATCTGACCGGATCGGCCGCAAGCCTTTGATCATCGGCGGTCTGATTCTGATGGCACCCGCTACGGTCCTGCTGGGTTTGGCTGCGACCACACTGCAACTGACCGGATTCCGCGTGTTCCAGGGCGTAGCCTCGGCAGCCATTGCTGCCCCTACCTTTGCGCTGGCGGCGGATCTCTCCCGCTCAGGTGGCGAGGGCCGGCAACTCAGCATTGTTACCACTGGGTTTGGCTTGGGCATCGCCCTGGGCCCGCTGCTCGCTGGCGTGATGGCCACGGTCTTGTTCGAGCTGCCCTTCATCATTGGCGGCGCACTGACACTTGTGGGTGCCTGGATCGTCTACCGCTACGTGCCGGAGACGGTACATCGGCGCGAATCGGGTGCGGTCAAGGTTCGCGGGGCAGTTCAACCTGTCGACAGCAAGTAGGAAATGCCCCTGCACATGAACGAGAGAGAGCATGGTGCCAAGATGAAGCGCCTGTTGACCTGTCTGGGAGTCATTGTCATGATTCTCCTGCTCCTCGGAGCTGGGTTAACTGGTGGCATCGCGCTGGACCGGCAGGTGCTGGCCAGGTATGTGCCGCCTAACAACGTCCCGGTCGGGGCGACCGCGGATTTCCAGCTGATGGCTGAGGCGTGGAACACTATTGACGAATCCTATGTAGACCGTCCCGCTGTCCAGTCTCAGGCGCTGACCTACGGCGCCATCGGGGGGATGGTCGACGCGCTTGGCGATACGGGACACAGCCGCTTTCTGAGTCCCGAGATGGTTCAGGCACAGCACGACTTTACCTCCGGTCAGTTTGAGGGCATCGGTGCCTACGTGGAGATGAAGGATGGGCACGTCATCATCTTAGCTCCCATGGATGGGTCCCCTGCACAGCAGGCGGGGCTGCACCCCGGGGACATCATCCTCGAGGTGGATGGTGAGAATGTGACAGGGATGCCGATTGATCAGGTGGTGGGCCGGATCTTGGGACCGGCTGGTACCTCCGTTACCCTTACCATAATGACTCCAGGCACTGAAGAGACACGGGACGTCACGCTGGTGCGAGCGCAGATTGACCTGCAGAATGTGGTCTGGCGGCAGCTGCCAGGTACAGAGATAGCTCATGTGCGCATTGTCGCCTTTAGCCAGGGAGTCACAGACGATCTCAAGAAGGCATTGCGCGAAATCCAGCAGGAGGGTTTGGTCGGCGTCATTCTCGACCTGCGCAGCAACCCGGGTGGCTTGTTGAGCGAAGCCATAGGCACGGCAAGCCAGTTCCTGGAAAGCGGCAATGTGCTGCTGGAAAAGGATGCTCAAGGCAAGACTACAGCGGTACCTGTGCTGAAGGGAGGACTTGCCCCCGACCTGCCCTTGGTGGTGCTCATCGATGCGGGCACCGCCAGCGCGGCTGAGATCGTCTCCGGCGCCTTGCAGGATGCCGAACGGGCCAGGCTAGTGGGCGAGACGACCTTTGGCACGGGTACAGTCCTCAATGAGTTCACCCTATCCGATGGTTCGGCTCTCCTGCTTGCAACTGAGGAATGGCTGACGCCCAATGGCCGGACGATCTGGCACCAGGGCATAGCCCCGGACATTCAGGTGACCTTGGCGCAAGGCACAAGCCCTCTGCTGCCACAGGCTGAGGAGGGAATGACACCGGCGCAGCTGCAGGACAGCGGAGACGCCCAGCTCTTGCGGGCATTGGAACTGCTCGAGCAATCAGCAGCACAGCAGCCAACCTGGCTTCACATGTTCGCAGATGTTATTGACGCACTCCATTTCGGTTGCGGATCCGTTGTCATCCACACTAACTGGTGGGCCTCTTCCCCTTGAGGCTAGGAAAGGCCTCCAATTCTCAGCATACCTGCCTCGCGCTTTCACGCGCAACTGCGCAAGATCCTATTTTCGCTTGACGCGTTATGGCCTATGGGAATGCCCGTTCTGAGAAGTAACCCCCGCTTGCCTGGAAACACCTATGCCTGCGAACCCTCGCATCCAGCGGGATTGTGGCCAGGCCAGGACGCAGCATCACTCCTGGGGGAACAGATACGGGTTAGAATGACCACAGGAGCCTCAACCTGAGTGAGCCGGCGGTATCTTCCAGCAGAATCAGTCACTACTGTCCGGGCGGGTTTTCGGCGGAGATTGCCGCCTGTTTCAGTCGTCTGGCCTCGATGATGAGTTGCAGCAACATCTCAACTCTGGAGTCGAGTTTCTTTTCACTCTTCGTAGTAGAAACAGCCATCTTCCTTTTCCTCCAATCCATCCATCCTGAAAAGCGGCACAAAGGGCGGATACGGTTTGACGCACACCAACCTTTGAGCCGCCACGTCCACAAAGATCGCCTCAAAGATGCAATGCAACATGTCACGTTTGTGCTTCTTGGGCGCGTTGGCCCACTCTTGCCCCAGGCTTTCTAGAGTCTCGCCTGCTTGCTCGACCTCGGGCGTTTCGGGCGTCTGCAGCGCATCAAGCTGGGCATGCAAGTCCACCTTCTGCCTCCGATACTCACCTTCGCCCATGTCGCCTTCCTCCATGAAGAGGAATTTCAGCCGCCTCAGCTTGCCCTCCAGGTACTGCCGCTTGCCCTCGATGTTTTCGCGTTCCTCCTGATGCTCGGAGAGTTCCTCTAGCCGCTCGCGCCAATCCTCGGGCAATACCAGCCGCGACACCAACTCTGCGACTTGGGCATCTATCTCCTCTGCAGGCGCAAACTCACCACCTGCCGGGCAGTCCACAGATCGTCGCTTGGCAGGGCAAAGATAGTATTGCGTCTCGTGGCCCTTCCGTCCCTTCCCCTCACTGGTCTGTGAGGTCAGCCGCAAACCACACTTGGAGCAGCGCGCCAGTCGGGCCAGGAGGTAGACTCGGTCAGCTCTACGCCCGGCACCCTTGCCCTCGCCGCGCCGGGCGCGAATCGCTTGCACCTGGTCCCACGTTTCGCGACGGATCAGCGGTTCGTGCCGGCCAGGGTAGTACTGATCGCCATGTTGCACTTCGCCGAGGTAGAACCGGTTGGTGAGCAGGTAGCGCACCCCCTCCCGCGTCCATCTCCCCGACCGGGCTCGGCCGCTGGGGGGATAGCCCTTCCGGTTCAGAAGATCTGCGATGGTGGTATCGCTGAATTCGCCGGTCGCATAGCTCTCAAAGGCTCGAAGCACTGCCTCAGCCGC
>Ga0207796_1000851_pt1 | contig 11133 bp, 13 predicted proteins | sample Pon1CUnioCityCA_6_FD_187274 | JGI IMG/M metagenome (GOLD analysis project Ga0207796, IMG submission 187274) | Marine sediment microbial community from Union City, CA, USA - Pond 1C Sediment 1 (SPAdes) | ecosystem: Environmental > Aquatic > Marine > Intertidal zone > Salt pond sediment ...
CATTCCCTGCGCAGGATGTTTGAAGCGCAGGTCGCGATGTTTCCGGCGATGATGAACGAGCGAGTGGCTGCTGTCATTGATAAATACCGGGATCAAGCCCTGGGTTGGAAGATGACCGGCGCGGGTGGAGGCGGCTACCTCATTCTCGCCTCCGAAAAACCCATCTCCCATGCCGTACGGGTCATCGCCCGGCGTGAAAGCGAATAGAAAGCCCTTCGAAAATCAGCACATCTATCAAGGGATCATATAGAATCTTCTAGCTGGTTATTTGCGTTTGACATTTTCTGATCCTGATTTAGAAAATGTTTATAGAAAATTTATACTTGTGCAATTATTTTTCATAACAAGCTAGGCTACTCAAATGGATTTATTAATGACGAAGATTTTGTGATAAGTTATCCATTCCCAGTTGCGTGCTGAGGGTGAAAACCCCATTGGTAAATAGGTGATTATTCAACCAATTTACATGGATGGGAACTTGACCTCAAAGCGTTGCTGATTAATAAATCACATAAAAGAATCTTGACAATAACAACCCCATCTGAACTATGTTAGCAAAAGTTGAAAAGTGAACTCTCATAAAGATCAAAAGTGAACTCTAAAATTGCGCAGTGGAAGATCAAGTGAGTGAACCAATTGTTGATTCCACCATAAGCGAATATGCATGCGATCTTTCTCAACATTAGGAATTAGATGAACATCGACTGATTCTCTTAGAGGAACTTTTGGCACCTGAATGCTGTGATTGAATAAAGATATTCGACGGTAGGCATTCACCATTCGAGTTTCGCGTAAGCAAAAGATATCTAAAGGCGAGGAATAAGGCTTAGGAACCGAAAAACTTCTAAACAGACTATTACCCGAATTTAAGGCTTTATTGAATCGGATAGATGGGATTTCTTTGGTGGTGGAATGAACTTGGTGATTGTTATAACGGTTGATCTCATCTTTCAGGACTTTACGTGCTTCTTCCAATGTTGCAAGGTTTTCATAGATACAGGTACGCACAATGCGGTCTTGTAACCAGCGATAAGGGCGTTCAATCTTCCCTTTGGCTTGAGGCGATAGGGCATGAGTAACTTTGACAGAGAGTTGGTTCATCACCTTTTGCCACTGGGTATCGACATCATCTGTTTCGAGGACATGTTTTCGCCATACACTATCACGGCCTTGTACAAAGCGAAACACACGGAGAGAATCCACATAGTAACGCAATGGCAACCCATAAGTTTGGATCAGGTTTTGGGCTGCCTGGATATGAGCCCATGACGTTTCTCTTTCAACAAAATCAGCATAAAGGAGTTTTCGGCTATAGTCATCAATGGAGGTGATTAAATACCACTTTTCTTTAGCCAAGGGTGCCCAAAGGTGAAGAGAAGCATCGTGTTGAATTAAAGCACCGATCGAAGCTGTCAAGACTTCCTGATCATGATGTTTTCTTTTCTTGCGAGGTTTATAGCAATCAAATTGCTTTGCTCGATCAATAATGGTGGTCACAGAGACTTCAATACCTTTTAGCTTTAGACGGTCGCGCATAGCAGTGTAGTTGTATCCTGAAATGGGTAAATCCGGATCTTCCACTAGTTTTTTCTCCTTCAGCAGTGCGCTCTCAATCTCCGCTTCAACTTCCTGTGATAATTTAGCTGGTGAGGATCGTTGATATTTAACTGAAAACTTTTCAGGATCTTCACGATACGATTTTAACAATGCAAAGAAACGTGTTTTACCAATCTCCAATATTTCTTGAATCTCTGATCTCGCAAAGGTCCCCTGACAGTATCCTTGAAAAAATACACGAATTTGTTCATCAGTGAGCCGTTTGTGAAGTTGTGTCATTTATTCCTCCAGTTTATGAAGGAATTTACCCAATTCTATAACTTGCGGATATCTAGCAGCTGTTCACTTTTCAACTGGATAAGGTTCACTTTTCAACTTTAAATGGTTCACTTTTCAACTTTATTTCACAAACCCCATCTGAACTATTGAAAATTGATAAAGATTCTGCTATGATAATAAATAGATCATATTTATTTCCACCTTCCTCATAACTATCCAAATCCTCAATGATTGAGGAAGATCATATCAACGGCGATACATCAAAAATTGATGTATTGGCTTTTTTATCTCCAAATTTAAGATCGAAAGGAGTCTGTGATGAAACATAAGACCTTATTTACCGTAAGCGGGATTGTCTTATTGGTTTTTGGACTGTTATGGTTGATCATTCCGTCAATTGGATTATCAATCTATGGCCTTGATGAGGGTGTGAATGATAATGCCAGCATTATCTCGCGTTATTGGGGTTCAGCATTCGTAGGATTTGCTGTTCTTGTCTTTCTTGCAAGAAAGGGTCAATCAGATTCCATTGGAGTACGTGCCATCATCTATGGTGGTTTCGTTATGGCGCTCACTGGTTTGATTGCTGCCTTTATTGATGCATTTTGGGGTAATACCAATAACTTGATCTGGACTTCAGTGGCAATTTACGCCATCTTCAGCATCTGGTATGGCTATTTGGCATTCAAGAAAGCGGTCTGAGTGACCTGACATCAAGAAATATAAAAATAATTTCTATAGCCAATAATGGTTGTGGTGACGCGTTTAATTTTCAGAATAAATTCATTTATGTGACAAATTGATTCATTTTTTTCATATGATGTTAGGCATTAAATTCTGGAGCCGGTATTGTTAGAAAGCTACCGGGACTTATGGGGATATTCACTCATTTGACAAGAATCTCTCAAAATCTCAGGGTTTTACGTCATTCATCCTAATACACCGGTGTATAATTGTCCGTGATGTCTGAAAAAGCTTCAGTTGAAGCCGTCCAATCAGCAATTACTGATGAAATTTTTTTTGCACTGGGGTTGCGCCATCGCGGCCTTCTGCGGCGTGGATTTGGGTGGGTTTTTGCCCGTCCGACAGGGATCTTTGCGCGCTTCATGGCAGCCGTGGACGAGGCGGTTGGCCAGGCGGGACCGCCAGCCGGCTGCCAGAAGATGCTGGATCAGCTTGGTGTGAACATACACACGAAAGGTCGGGAGCACATCCCGCTGAAGGGCCCGGTGATCATCCTCTCGAATCACCCGGGCGCTTATGATTCAATGGCGATTGGCAGCCTGGTCCCTCGCCCTGATTTAAAGGCGATCGTATCAAAAACCCGGCTTTACGAAGTTCTGCCGAATATTTACCCCCATTTTTTTCCCGTTGCCAAGGATGCCTCTGAAAACATGGTAGCAATTCGAGGGGCAGTAACGCACCTCAACCAAGGTGGGATCTTGCTGCAGTTCGGATCCGGTCTGATCGAGCCGGACCCGTTAACCCATGTGGTTGATGACGCAGTTTTTGCGAAGTGGTCTCCCAGCCTGGAGATCCTCTTTCGCAAAGCACCCGAAACGAAGGTGGTGCCGACCATTGCTAGTGGGGTGTTGCTGGAAAGATTTCTCAGGCATCCGCTGGTCCGATTGCGCCGGAGCGGATTGGATAAGCGCCGGCTGGCTGAATTCTTACAAATCATTCGGCAATTGGTTAATCCCGAAGCTGTTCAGGCGGAACCGTGGATCAGTTTTGGTTCACCTTTCACGCTAAAAGAGATCCTGCAGGAAAGTGAGGATCGGCGCGTCATGCCTGCTGTGATCCAGCGGATGAAAGCCCACCTGGTGGAACACCTGGCTTGGCGGACAGGTCCGGAACCAGGTTGAGTTAATTTACATCAATCCCTGAACAAAGATAAAGACACTCTTAAAAAGATGCTGACAGTGCAAACTGAAGCCTTATTATGTAAATTGAAAGCGGGGTTTTTATTCGAACATGCAACGACATCCAAAAACTGCTTTGGATACGGTAGAAACCTGGCTGGGAAATCCACCCTAAAATTTTTATGATCAGTGAAATGGTACTGACTGACAGAGAGCGTGATCAGCTGACTCTCTGTACTGAATTGAGTAAGAAAATCCGGTGCTTCTTCAAAGGGCTAACTGAAAGCAACCTTCGTGACACATAGTACTGTTGCCAGGATTGACGGCGAGCTGGTTATCCTGGCAACAATATTTAAAGTTTTATTTTTTCTTATTTTCCTCACCTTTTTTCTCATAGGTGAATACCTTAGTGATCGGCACACCAAATACGTCAGCGATTTTAAAGGCCAGTTCCAGAGAAGGATTATAGTTACCGCCCTCAATGGCGATGATCGTCTGGCGTGAGACGCCTGCTTTTTTAGCCAGGTCCTTTTGTGTCATCTCATCAGCGAAGAAGCGCAGCTCGCGAATGTTGTTCTTAATGAGGTTCTCTTTTGTCATGCTTACACCCCTTTGCGGTAAAGGACCAGGTTTGTGATGCCTTCCGCGATTGTCCCGAGGAAGGTGGCTGAGAAGATGAGGTTCAGCATCAGGGTCGGGGGGCCTTTAAACAGCAGGGAGACCAGCCCGGCGAAGAAACCGATACCGCTGGTGATGCAGGCAGCCTGGCGGCTTTTAAGTGAGATCAATATATCACGCTCATCTTCGATAAATTCACCCTTCACCGCTTCACCGATGGTTTCTTCATCTACATCGTGGTTACGGATTGCCTCCCGGGCAGCAATATCAACCGATAGGAAGATGTGGAACAGGACCTGGAGGATGATCGATGCCAGCACCAGGATGCCAATGAAGATCAGCATCATCACAGCCCACTCACGCAGGCTGTCCTCGAGCGAGAGGCGGGTGAAAGCTACCAGGTAGTAGACGCCGAAGACCAGGGTCGTGATCGTCATCTGTGCCAGGGTTCGTTTTTCTGTGTATGACATGTTATTTCTCCTTGATAATGTTAAGTTTATATTACTAATAGTATAACAAATTTAACATTATGTCAAGTCAACTTAACTTGTTTTTTGTTAATAAACGGTTAACAGCACAATCCATAGCATCAAATCTCTTTATTTGGGATGAATTTATTTTAATATGCGGTATCTTTGGAAATTTGGACAGGTTCAGAACAAAACCCTTGCATGGTTTTGTGAAAAGGTGTTTTTCGTTTCAATTTGAATAAGGAGAATTTCAGAAAAGATAATTCGACTTTCAATTTGAAGGGCAAAGGGGACGCCGTTACCTTCCATTAGGTTCATTTAAATGAATAATCCAAACATCCCAAATGTTAGGTTGTCTAAATAGTGATAAATTGACAGCAGGCGCGTGAAAAAATCAATGCAATTTATTAAATTTTGTTTTTCACCTATTTGATGTCACCTGTTATAGCCGCCACCACTGATATATTTTTCCAGTTGGTCAATGGTGAATTCCTGGCTGGTGATGATCCCTTTTATCACATCGCCGATCGAGATCAGTCCGACAACCTGGTCGTCCTCTACAACAGGGAGGTGCCGGATGTGCTTTTCCGTCATCATCTGCATGCAGTCTTTGATGGTTTGCGACGGATGGACGGTGAAAACTTCTTTGGTCATGACATCACGCACCGGTTCATTCAAGTGGCAGACGTTCTCCCTGGCAATTTCGCGAACGAAATCGCGCTCCGAGACAATCCCTGCAATTTGATCCCCTTCCAGTACAAGCAGATCACCGATCCTTTTTTCCGCCATGATCTTTATGGTTTCGATGACAGAGGTGTCAGGTGACACCGAAAAAACCTTGTCCCCCTTCATTTTCAGAAGGTCCCTTACGGTGGTCAACATGGCTATCTCCTTTCAAGAATAGTGGCTTGGAATTCGATAGTCGAGCAGAGCGATGAAGCTATGATTCAATAAACTGCTCCGTAAGTAATTTTACCAAAGAATTGAACAGTCGTAGAAATTTTCGTTATCATCAATGATTTGTTGGCTTTAGAATTTTTGATTTAAGTGAATGGTGAATGGTGGAGATGGAAATATTGGGTGAATTGTGAAAGGATCATTTCATTTTTTTATTTTGCCTTATTTAGGTAACATGCAAATAAACTTGATTGTAGATCAATTAATTAAGCCGGGAGCACCAATTTATGGAATGAACCTGTATAATGAGGTTGTCATAAGTGTAAGGAGAAATGATGGAAGCAAAGATTATTTCACGACCTGAGATGACCCTGGTTGGGATTGTGGGGACCGCGCCAAGCGTCAATGAGCTGGATATCGGGGAATTATGGGAGCGTTTTATCGCTGAAAGCAGGAACCTTCCTCACCAGATTGACGAGGAAAAAGGTTACGAGGTGCATATTGAGGAGGAGCAGTCTCCGAGAATGCACTTCTGCCTGATCGGGGTTGAGGTGAGTCAGGTAGAGGCGCTGCCCCTGGAATTTTTCAGCAAGGTGATCCCGGCCGGGCAATATGCCCTTTTCACCCATAGCTTTCGTGAAGGGAGTTATGGCGATGCCTTTAAGTCAGCCTATGACTGGGTAAAGGCATCAGAATATAAACCGGCCTGTGCTTTTGATATTCAGTGCTATGATGCACGTTTCAAAGGTGCGGATGACCCCGACTCTATTCTTGAGATCCTGATCCCGGTCATCCGAGGATAAAACGGGTAACTCTAGTAATTTCATCGCATCCATCTATTGATGATTAAGGAATCAAAGGAGAATAACATGGAACAGAGATTTAGTATTGACGAACTGGATCAGCCAGCATGGCAAATCATCGGTGGGGGTATCAACGACTACAACACCCATCAAGCAGGTAAAGATCATGCCAAAAACCTTTGTTTTGTACTGAAGGACAACCAGGGCGAAATTGTCGGCGGTGTGATTGGCACGACCTATTGGGAATGGCTTTCTGTGGAGCTGATGTGGATCCGGGAAGACCTGCGCGGCTTAGGTTACGGCTCACAACTGCTCCAAATGGCCGAAGAGAAAGCCAAAGCGCGAGGGGCACAACACGCCTTTTTGGATACTTTTAGCTTCCAAGCGCCAGAATTTTACAAAAAGTATGGGTACCGGGTCTTCGGAGAATTGTCTGATTTCCCACATGGTCAAACCCGATTTTTCATGACGAAAGATCTATAAGGATTGTCCAACTTTCAGCGAGACATCCATATTTAGACAAAGAACCGCTAAACGAAAAATAAGGACAAACACCTCTTGGAAATCAATATAAGATTGGCAAAAAAAGAAGACCTTCCTCAATTGATAGATTTATGCCTGCAGGCATTTAAACCCATTTTTGATTCTTTTGAGAAAGTATTAGGTCCGGAGATTTATCCCATAATTTACCCCGATTGGCGAAGAGCTCAAACCCAGGTTGTGATGGACGAAATAGATAATGAAGACATAATCGTTTGGGTAGGCGAGGTAGGGGATGAAGTGGCTGGGTTGGTCACTCAAAAACTGGATCAAAAATCTCGGATTGGGGAAGTACACTTTTTAGCTGTAAATCCTATTTTCCAAAATCGAGGTTTGGGGACAGCCTTGAACAGGCATGTGTTGGATCAATTGCGAGATGCAGGGATGACAGTCGCTATGGTGAGCACCGGTGGGGATATTTCCCATGCACCAGCGCGGCACACCTATGAAAAAGTGGGCTTTATCCCCTTGCCCATCGTCAACTATTATAAAAAATTATGAGGATGGTTTACTCAACCTTCCTCTGTATTTCCCTGGAGGATTTCTGCCTGCGGAATGGAGTTTAGAAAGCGTTTTGCAGTTTCAATATTACAAAAAGCCAAGTGCAGGTAGTAGTTGATGGGTCCTTCCATAGGCTTGCCTCCCTCGACGTGTACACCATGGGCACAGATGCCGTAGTGACCGGGTTTTAATGGGTAATCTCTGTATTTTGTATGATTCTTGATGAGCACTGCCTTGATGCCATAGCCAATCAGGTAGAAGAACCCAGCCAGAAAAAAGGGGATTAAAAAAGACAGGATAAACAAGTAGTCGTTAAGGATATCCGCGGCACCAAGATGAGCAATAGCTGCTAAGCCCAACAACATGCCGATTGAAATCGTCACCATATCAATGAGAGTGAAGGCCTTCACCGGGCCAATATGTTTGGGACAGTATGGAATTCTGAGAATATATTTATTTTTGACGAGATTACCATGGATATCGAAAACATCCCCCAACATTGGTTTATGGGTATCCCTGGCAAGGCCCCAAAAATTGATCTTGTATTCCCCTTCAAGGGTGAAATAGTGCTGGCTTTCTTTGTTGACAGGATCGCCGCAGTAGATACAGGGCGGTTGGACTGTTAGAACATCTTGATCGACATTGCCGTTGGCATCCATGCCAGAAAGGGGAACCTCAATTCTTACCCGGTTTTTCATGAGCAATTCTCCTGTATTTCAATGAAATGTATAAAGCTTGTGTGTTGTAAAGTAAGTTTATGAAAAATTGCTGGGTTTGTCAATTTAATATAATCGATCTTTGCAATTCTCATCTTCCAAATGGGTGTTTGTGATTGACTTTTTGAGCAGTAGTGTCTTCTGATTTGAGGCTTTCCCTTAGAAAGGTAGAATTATAGGGACTATGTAATTTGATAGACGAGGTGAATTCTAAGCGGCGCTAAAAAGGAGAGGTGATGATGGCAAAGGACAAACTTGAGGATTATAAAAAGAAACGTGATTTTAAAAGAACATCTGAGCCGGGAGACGGTACAATCGATTTTGATTGGGCAGGTGAAGGACCCGTTTTCGTCATTCAAAAACACGATGCCAGCAACTTGCATTATGATTTTCGGATCGAGGTGGATGGGGTATTGAAATCCTGGGCAGTACCGAAAGGACCCTCAACAGATCCTGGTGTTAAACGTCTGGCGATTCCTACCGAAGATCATCCCCTGGCCTATGCAGATTTTGAAGGGGTCATTCCCGAGGGTGAATATGGGGGAGGGACCATTTTGGTTTGGGATCGGGGAAATTATAAAAATAACAAGAAAGAAGAGCCTGAAAAAGGGTCCATTCCATCAATAGAGGAACAGATTGAGGATGGGCATCTGACGATCTGGATAGACGGTGAAAAGCTGCGCGGTGGTTATGCCATGATCCGGACAGGAGGGGGTGAAAATCCACGCTGGCTGCTGATTAAAATGGATGATTCAGAAGCTGATGCCCGGCGTAACCCAACCTCCACGGAAAATAAATCAGTCAAAACCGGGCGGACGCTGGATGAGATCCAGGAAGAAGGGGGGAAGGATGACTGAATGGATAGATAAACTCTCTGAAGATGATCAAAATAAAGCCAAACATGAAGAAATGCCAGACTGGATGGACCCAATGCTGGCGAAGCTGACCCATGATTATTTTTCAGGTGAGGATTGGATCTTTGAACGCAAGCTGGATGGTGAAAGGGTCCTGGCTTATGTTGATGAAGATCAAAATGTCAACTTGAAGTCGCGCAACCAGAAAAACCTGAATGACAGCTACCCTGAAATCCAGGAAGCATTGTCATCCCAGGCTAAAGCCAGTTGTATTTTGGATGGCGAAGTAGTGGCTTTCAATCATAAAGATCTCAGTGATTTTCATAAGCTGCAGCCGCGCATGCACGCTTCCAGCCGGGAGGAATCACTTGAGAGCGACATTAAGGTTTATTATTACCTGTTTGACTGCCTGTTTATCAGCGGTTACGACGTGACCGGTTGCAGCCTGGATGGACGAAAGAAACTGCTCAAAGATTGTCTGGATTACAAAGACCCTTTACGCTTGATCAAATATCGCAAGGATGATGGGTTGGCATATTATCAGGAAGCCTGCCAGAAGGGCTGGGAAGGGCTGATCGCCAAACATGCGGGTTCAACCTATGTCCCCAGCCGCTCTTCGAAGTGGCTGAAGTTCAAATGTGTTATGCAGCAAGAATTTGTGATTGGCGGTTTGACAGAACCTCAAGGCGAACGTATTGGTTTTGGCGCGCTCTTATTGGGTTTTTACCGAAATGGAGACCTGATTTACGCCGGGAAGGTGGGTACAGGTTTTGATGATGAGACTTTACAAGATCTACGAGCTTCTTTAGACTCAATTACACGGCAAACATCCCCTTTTGATGAAGGTCATCCCGAAACTAAAAACGTGCAGTTTGTAACACCCAAGTTGATATGTGAGGTTGCCTTCACTGAATGGACAGATGAAGATCGATTGCGGCATCCTCGCTATAAGGGTATGCGCAGAGATAAAGATATCAAGGATGTTCACAAGGAGGAAGAGAGCTAAGCCGCTGAACTTGAGGAGGCCTGGGATGAAAATTAACGGACACGAGATTGAGATTTCAAATAGGGATAAGGTGTTCTTCCCGCAGGTGGGGCTAACGAAAGGGGATCTCATTGACTATTACGAAGAAATTTCCGACGTGATGCTCCCTCATATTGAAGATTACCCGATCAGTATGCAGCGTTTTCCTGATGGTTTGGAGGGCGAAGGTTGGTATGCCAAGGATGCACCGGATTATTTCCCAGATTGGATAGAAACCCTTAAATTTCCAAAGCGAGAGGGAGGCAGCTTTCGAGCGCCCATTGTGAAGGATAAAGCTGCCCTGGTCTATCTAGCTGATCAAGCTGTTATCACTACCCATCTTTATCTGGCTCAAGCGGATGACCTGGAGCACCCTGACAAGTTGATTTATGACCTGGACCCGCCGGAGGGCACACAAGAATTTGATGAAGTACGAAAAGCTGCGCTTGGGATCCGCGATCTCATGGAAGAATTAGGTCTTTTATGCTGGGTGCAGACAACGGGATCAATGGGTTTTCATGTGATTGTGCCTTTAGACCGCCAATGGGGATTTGATCGTGTCCGGGAATTCGCTGAAGACGCAGCCCTGGTGCTGGTGCGAAGGCAGGAAAAGGTTTTCACCCTTGAACATCGAAAAGATCAGCGGAAGGGGCGTATTTATCTCGATACTAATCGCAATGCCTACGGGGCGACAGCAGTAGCACCCTATGCAGTGAGAGCACGACCGCAAGCTTCGCTCGCGACACCTGTTGACTGGGAAGAAGTCGCTCATGGTGTCAATCCCCGTGATTGGACTATAGAAAATATTTTTCGACGGCTGGGTCAAAAAGATGATCCCTGGTCGGAATTAGGACAGTACGCACAAAGTCTTAATGAGCATCGTGAAAAACTTGATCAATTATTAGACCAGGAAGCACCGGCAGAGGAAGAAGAGAAGTAATCCTATCATGACTGGTCAGATCATATTTATTTCACGGTTATTTTTTTTACTCAGGGAAAAGGTTCATCTTGA
>Ga0207796_1000852_pt1 | contig 11132 bp, 6 predicted proteins | sample Pon1CUnioCityCA_6_FD_187274 | JGI IMG/M metagenome (GOLD analysis project Ga0207796, IMG submission 187274) | Marine sediment microbial community from Union City, CA, USA - Pond 1C Sediment 1 (SPAdes) | ecosystem: Environmental > Aquatic > Marine > Intertidal zone > Salt pond sediment ...
CCCATCCAGCCCCGCCTGAGCCAGGACATCGCCCAGGCCGGCACCGAAGCCCGCGGCGTCCTGTTCCTCGGCGGCGACTACCGCGACATCCCCTCGTTCGATCCCGTGATCGCCCGACCGGTGACCGACACCGCCAAGACGGAGCCCTCCTTCACCCTCCAGGGCTGGTACCCCACCGACATGGCCGCCATCAACCGCGTCGAGACCGCCTTCGCGACCCTGGAGCGCCTGGTGGTCGTGCCCGCCCAGTTCAGGAACCCCGGCACGGAGCGCCTGTGGGACCGCCTGTCCTACGACATCACCTACTCGACCGACCTGGACACCCTCGACCCCACCATCTGGCGGGCCGAGGCCGGTCAGGTGCCCCATCAAGCCACGTTCAGCGTGGAGGCCACTGACGCGTCCGGCGTTGAACGGGTCGTGGTCGCCTACAGCGTCGGCGACGGCACCTGGCACAGCCTCGAGCTGACCCCCAACGCTGGCACCGACACTTGGTCCGGTAGCGTCCCCTTGGACGAGGGCGATACCGTCGCTTACTTCGTCCAGGCGGCGGACGGGGCGGGCAACGTGGCCACGAGCGACAACAAGGGCTTCTTCTTCGAACCCGTCACCTATGAGATCTATCTGCCGCTCGTCCTGAGAGGAAGCTAGCTGCAAGGAGCGCTTTCAGGCGATAACCTATCATCGACAAAGCCCCTGTCGCGAGACGCGACAGGGGCTTTGTGGCATACGAGCCGCTAGCTCACTTACTTGACCACGCCCCACACCTCGATCTCGGCCAGACAGGTGTCGTCGTATGTGGTACCGGGATAGACATCGTCGATGATCACCCTAATGGCGGTCGTCTCAATATTCGGTCCCGGGGCCCGCGCCATAGCGAATTCCTGAAGCCCTCGGACATCCTCGAAGTCGATCGTCGTTCGCTCCCCATTGGAGAAGACCACCGTCGCGCTCTTGATACGGTTGTTCTTGGCGAACAGGTCGGCGTTCTTGTCGAAGCCGACGTCGAAAGCGAGGGCGCGCAACTCAATCTTACCCGGGAACGTTAGCTGAATCCACTCGCCGATCCCCGGCCCGGAGACGCCCTCCACCCAGGACGTCTCCTTCGCGCCGTCGATGGCGGCGTACGGAGAATAGCCCCCGTAGCGATCCGATGGGAGTTGGGACGAGGCGCTGACCTCGGCGAAGGGTGAGAGATTGCGGGGCTCCGGCGCCACAGCCGACACCGTCTCGATGCTGGCGACCTCAATCTGTCGGGCTTCCGAGGCAGGGACGCCGGTGTACAATCGACCCCAGATCCTGATCTGCGCGCCAGCCCAGGCTGCTTCGTTGATCCGCTCTCTTATCACGTCTTTGGTCGTCCCGATACCGTACTGCTCGCCATCGTCTCGCACAAAACGCTGACCAAACTGGTTGCCGGGTGGCAGCTTGTAGACCGTGCCCGTCCAACCCTCCACCGGCTCGCCGTCGAGCTCCGGCTGTGAGATCCTATCAATCCGCTCTATCTCGATGGTCCGGGCCTCCGTTGTCGGAACACCGATGTGGAGCTTTCCCCAGACCTTGACCCGCGCGCCGGTCGTTCGAGCCTCGTTGACCTGTTCCCGCACGACATCCGTCGGGTTACCTATGCCGAACTGCTCTCCGTCCTCTCGCTCGAAGATCTGGCCAAACTGATTGCCCGGCGGCAGATCGACGATGGTGCCCAGCCAACCCTCCACCGGCTCTCCCTCAGCCTCCGCGAGCTGGGGTTCCGGTGTCAGCGCTGGTTGTACGCTTGGCGCTTCCGGGGGCCGTTCCGTCGCGACTGCGGTCGGAACCTGGATGGCGTCGACGGCGGTCGGGCCACACCCGACGACGAGGGTTGCACTCAGAATGAGCATGCCAGCTAGTGTGAACAGTCTCCCCCTCATGGTATCTCCTTGCACTCGCTCAAATGACTTAGATCGATGCTTCCGATGTCTTGACGCCTTTCGCCTGCAGAAGGTTCCTCAGCTCAAATCGTCTCCCCCAGACGTCGCACGCTCGGGCGGGGTCTACTCGTGGATGTTGACCAGCGTGTCGATGTCGGCCCATTCGAACAGCCAACCGGCCTCCGCCGTCGGCAGATTGACGCAGCCGTGGCTCATGGGGTGACCGAAGTTACCGTGCCAGGTGACGCCGTGCAGCCCGTAGCCCTGGTGGAAGTACATCACGTAGGGCACGTCCTCGATATAGTAGTCGGCACCGGCCATATCGTCGTAGCGGAACTTGACCCAGATGCGGAACTGCCCCAGTGGCGTCGGCGTGTTGGGCAGACCGGTGGAGACCAACGTGGTGCGCACCGGCACGTCGCCCTCGTACGCCGTGAGTCGCTGCTCCGAGATATCCACATCGATCCAGCGCCCCTTGATGAGCTCATCCGGCGAGGCCAGCGACGGTATGGGCGTGGGCTCAGCGGACTCAGGCGTGGGGCTCGGCTCCGGCGTCGAGACCAGGGGGGCAGAGGTTGGCACCTCTAGCCTCTGTCCCACGTAGACCAAGTCGGGGTTGGCCAGCTGGTTGACGACCGCCAGTTCTTCGACGGAGATGCCATACGCCCGAGCGATGACCGTCAGCGTCTCCCCCTTCCGGACCACGTGCGGGGGCGGAGCGGTGGCGGAGCTTGGCGTAGGGCTGGGAGTCAACTCGTCCTCGCCAACGCGGGTCGGCTCTGCCGTCGGGCTGGGCGACGGCGTCGCAGCGACCGTTTCCGGGAGAGGTGTGGCACTGGGCGTGGCCGTAGGATCTGCGGCGGTGTCGGCAAGCACGCCTTGCGTTGACTGGTCGGTGAGCCAACCGACGGTGAGCGCGACCAAACCCACGGCAGCGACGGCGATCATAGTGCGCCTCAGCCATCTGCTTATTAAGCCGATTCTTGAGTCGTTCTCGATGATCTTGGACATTGAAGGCCTCCTGAAGACTCGCTCCTGCACTGCTCCTTATCTGCTTTCAGTATAGCCCTTGGAGGCGCCAAATACATCCGTCAGAAGTCCGGTTCCCATGCTGCCCAAGAGACCAGGGTGTTCCTGGTCAGTTGACCAGGTCGCTCGGCGTGGAAGCCACCTTTAACTTGACGGTAGCCTCGGTCAAGGTGACAAGAGAACTCCCCGATCGATGGCGACCGGGGAGTCAGCGTGTCTTCCAAGCTCTGGCGTGACTGGGCTAGGCGGTGGGATCGAGCACGCGCCCGACAAACAGGACGGTGCCGGTCTCGATGTCACGAATCAAGAAAAGGAAGGGATGGTCAACCGTGACCACCACCGGCTCCTCCGGCATGGAGAGCCGTTTCATCACCACCGCCGTGGCTGCTGCAGCCTCCGTGCCCTCCTCGTCCACAGAGACAAAAGCCTTGTGCACCACGTCGGAGATGAAAAGGTCCCTATCGCCCGTCATACCGGAGAAGTCTGCATCGCCGGAGAACGCCGCCGGCATGCCCAGCTCCGCAAGAGCCTGGTTCAGGCTGAAGCGCGAATCGAACTCAAATATCGGCATGCTCAGAGCCACCTGACGATACGTCAAGCCGCTGACGATGTCCTGCACCCGCGCACCGTCGAGGGAATCCTCGAATGCCTCAAACTCCTCCCCGTCCGGCAGCAGGATGACCATGGACATCTCGCGCCCGTCATAGGGCAGCTCCACGGCCTGATAGCCTTCACCAGTGCCGTATCCAAAGGACTCAGTTTGACGCATCATCGGTACCGTCACCTGATCATCCTTGAGGAGTGTGAAAGAACCGTCGCGGGTAGCTTCCTCTTGAAAAGGATGGGCCCACGCCGCGTTGAAGTAGATGGCGTTGGTCAAGACAAGCCGGGTCAGGGGATCGATGGCGCCTGAGGGGATCAGGTTCTCGATCTTGCCCTCGGTCTCCTCGCTGACCCACTCGTTTATGGTGGCGCGTGATGCCTCCGGCGCGCCAGCGAAGTCGAGAACGCGCAATCCAGCTCCGTAGTTCTCGGCCAGGACGTCGAGGAAAGCATCGCGGAAAGCGTAGTCCCTCTGGCCCCAGATGGCATTGGCGATGTTCAAACGGAAGCCCTCCTCGTCCTTCGCCTCAGCACCCTCGCCCCGCTGGGCGAGCTCCTGATCCAGCGCGTTGAACGCTGGATGGAGCTGATCCTGCGGCAGGGTAAAGGCGAGCGCGTCGGCCATCTGCTGCTCGGTCTCGCCGCGCGCGCCGGCGTAGGTCATGGCCAGCGCCAGGGAGATGCTGTAGGGTGAATAGAATAAATTGTCGTCCCCTTGCTGATCCACGAGGAATCGATACAGCTCGAAGGCAAACGTACTGTTTCCCTCCACCAACTCGCCTAGATCCGCGTCGGATACGTCGGGCGAGACCAGGCGCTCCTTCTCAGATGCAACGGCTACTCCAGGCACCTTGACAGCCTCCTCTGAACTATCCTGCTCCGGTGGAGCGGATGTTGGCTCCACGGGCTCGGTCTCGGGCGCCGCGGTCGCCGGCAGCGCGGTAGGCTGTGGTTCTACCGTCTGCTGCGCGGTCAGGCCGCACCCGCTGACAACCAACGAGCCCAGTATGAGCACTAAAACAATGGCCGAAAGCTTGCTTCTCATCATCCCCCCTCTGTCTGTGCTATCGACGCTGAAGCTGGCTTGTCCCATCCATCATCGCTAGTCGCCGTTCACAGCGACAATTCCAATGATCCACAAACCAGGACAGCGCTCTCCCAACATGTCGGATCCTCCCAGACCCGCAGGCCCTTTTGGCCCGCTGTCTTTAAGACGACTTGGGGAGGCGAGAAGTTCCATCCATCAGCACGGAAAATGAGGAGGAATCTACATGAACGGGACGAGGCAGAACGAAAACGTGCGTCGGCCACAGCGACGCTCAGCAAGCTCACAACGGGAACGTGTAGACCTGGTACCGGGTAGGATCTGAGAATCCAACCTTCTCCGCCACGCGAACCGAGGGCAGGTTCTCCTCGTCGCAATGCCAATGGGGTGTGAAGCCATGCTCCACGCTGTGCTCCACACAGGCCGCTGCGACCAAGGTGGCATAGCCGCGATTTCGATGCCCGGGTGCCGTGGCCAGCCCGAGTTCGTAGTCGTCGCCGCTGGCATACACCGTGAGGCACCAACTCACGATAGCTTCGCCCTGGACGAGGCAGAAGCCGAAACCTTTCTCCAAGAAGTCATCAACCGTGTGCCAAAAGGAAAGGATCCAGCCCAGAATGCTCTCGTGGTTTCTCAGCCGTTCGTTCTGCAGCAACGGGCGATCCAGACACCGCATTACGGCTTCGGAAGGAAGCCGCCCCCGCCAATCCACGCTCAGATGGTCGAACTGGTACAAGCGACGCCACACTTTCTTGGGTGCCACGCCGGGTAGCAGGAGGTCGACGCTCTCTTCCCAACCATCCGGCGAGACATGGAGCGTAAGCGCCGGAATCTGACGGCGCCGAGCATCGGGGACCACGTGCTCGCGGAGAAGAACGGATAGAGCTCGGTTGAACACGTGGTTGTCGGGACGCCCGGCGAGAAGCATGGTCCCCATCCGATTCCACATCCATGCCGCTCGAGGGGCCGCTGCGTCGTCGATACAGACCCTGGCTGGCGTGTGACCGGCGATCACCGATTCGACCACCAGGTTGTAACGGAGGTCCTGGAACAGCTCCAAGACGCGCTCATAGTCGCGCCTTCTCACTTCATGCATCTCTCAGCTCGACGATCCCTGTCAGCCCTTTGCGCAGAGGGACTGGGGTGCTCCGATCACATCGGCCGGCGAAGCACGAGTAGGTCCCCGTTGATCGTTGCACTTCAACGCTCAGTAACCATGTGAGCGAACAACGGGTAGCGTGACAACCTCCAATGTTACCGGGCGACTGAGGCGCCTCCCCAGTGCGGCGGCGATCTCGTCGACCGCTGGCCCCTCGAGGGGGTCAACGGATCGTACTGTGGCGACTACGACCAGACGCCCTTGTTCGGTATGATGTTCGAACTCGACCAGTCTCCCCTCTCGAGCCTCCATCCGCTCAGTGAGCGTCTGGCGAATTTCCCTGCGCGTGTCAGCGTGCTGTACGATGCCGGCCATAATGACGCCCAGCGGAATGGCAATGATCACTATCAGAAGCACAAAGCCAATCAACCCCCGCCTGATCCGGCGATTCGTATCGGGATGCCAAGTTTGAGGCCGAACCCCCAAAAGAATGAAGACAATCACGCCAGCCAGGCTAATGGCAGCAATGTTAGCGAGGAAGAGCAGAAAGGCTCCCCCGGCCACCTGGGGCCTCCCCAGCGCCAACCCTAGACCGGCCACGCCCAAGGGCGGCATCAACGCGGCGGAGATAGCAACGCCCGGCAGAGCAGCGCTCACCTCCTCACGAGATGCAGCATAGGCTCCGGCCATCCCAGAGGCCAGCGCCACTACGAGATCGATCAAGGTGGGCTGAGTGCGCATCATGATCTCGTCTGTGAGGTCCCTAAACGGCGAAAGAATGCCAATGAGGACTGCCAGCAGGAGAGCCAACACAACACCTTTGAACATCGATTCGATGGAAAGCCGTACCAGCCGCACATCTCCCAACACCATGCCCAGCGAGAAGCCCAGAATAGGCGACATCAGAGGGGCAACAAGCATCGCGCCAATCACCACGGCGGCGCTGTCCAACAGCAGCCCCAGGGTAGCGATGATGGACGACAGGACGATGAGCACGAAGAAGTTGACCCCTGGTCGCGCACTGTCGCTCATCGCTTCGCGCAGCTCCAGTTGTTCCTCCACGTTCAAATGTGGAAAGAGTTGAAACAGAACCCGCTTCACCCTACGAGCCCAGTACTCGGTCGGCCCACCGTAGCGGCGAAGGATCACCGCTGTCTTGGGGACACGCGCAGCGATCTGCTGAGGGATGCTACCGAAGACAAACTGGTCGAACAGCCCTTGCTCGGAGGCGCCAAGCAGCACCAGGTCGTACTTCTCGGCCTCCCGAACGATGCCCTCGACAACGCTATCGGCGACGATGACTTTCTGCTCTGGGGGATGGGCAAACGACAGGCCGTTCAGCGTCCGGGCGATACGCTGCTTGTTGTTCTCCATCAGTTGAGGGGTGGCTCGCCCTAGCTGGACGTAGAGAGCCGTCACACGTGAATCGTAGGCTTCGGACAGGACCAGGGCCAGCCGTGCTGCAATGGGCGCGTGAGGCCCGCCAGCGGTAGGCACGAGGATCTTGCCCGCTTCACGCCATTGCTCCCCTTTGACAACCGTGACCTCGCAGGGTGCGTCCCGAATGACGGCGTCGATGATGGGCCCCATGGACGCGCCGGCGGAGCGGGTGTAGCCACGCCAGCCCAGCAGGATCATGTCAACCCCCTCCTCACGGGCCGTATCTAGGATGCCCTCGGCCACGCTGTGCGCCACACGCGTCATCGTCATAATGGCAAAGCTCTCCTCCTTTGCCTGCGCCATTGCCCGCTCCAACAGGACGCGACCAACAGCCGCTCGATGGCGCCCCTCCTCCAGCGGCACCTGATCCGGAACTGTCACGACCTGCAGAGCCAAGGCCTCGCCGTCCTGCTGACTGACCAACACACCTGCCAGGCGGAGCAGCGTCCCGGCGGTAGCCGGGTTGGCAATCGGCACCAAGACGCGATAACCAGTCTTCTCCCTCTTCTTGGAGGAAGGCCTAAAGACAGTGACACCCTCCTGTGCAACGATGTGGTGGCCTCGGGCATACGCCAGGTAAAGCACGAGGCCCAGGCCGAAACAGCCGATGGCCCAGGCCAGCACGGTCGGTCTCCAAAGCGAACTGATCAGCACGTCGACCAGAAGGGTCAGCCCGGGAATCCAGGGGTGGAACGGCAACTGAAAGGACGTGGGCTCCGACTGCGGCGCGAGCACAAGGGCCAAGTTGACGCCCATAAGAACCAACAAGTAGAGCAGACCAGTCAGCTGGCTCATGAACCGCGTTGGGAGAGCCGTCAGGAACAGCAAGACTGTGGCAACAAGGACGATGGTCCAGATGGGGGTCCCGAAACGTCGGTGCGCGCGAAGCAGGCCCGATGGCCAGTAGCCATCCTTGGTCATGGCGTAGATCTGGCGCACGACGAGGACAAAGGCACTGTTGAAAGCTAGAGCGAGAGCCAGAGTCCCCACAGCGAGAATCAGTGGCCGTCCGGCCCCTCGAGCCACATTGCCCCCGAGCAGCGCCAACGGCGGGTGTGACCCCGTCCACGCCGCTGGTCCCACGACCCCGGTGACCACCAAAGCGATCAACGCCCCTACTACAGCAGCCAGCATCGGAGTCAGCAACAGAGCCCGAGGCGAGTTGTGACTTCGCCGCTCCATCTCATTCTGAAGGCTAGCGGTGATCTCCAGCCCAACAAACGACGCCATCAATATCGTGAGGGCTTGCCGCCAGTCCCGGGGACCCCCTCTGTAATTCCCGAAATCGATGTGGGGCACGGCCAACAGGGTGAAGCCGATGAGGATTACCATGAGAACCAAGAAGGTGGTGACCAAGCCACGTCGACCCTCTCGGGTGCCGAAGGCGTTGTTAATGGCCAACAAGACCACCGAACCGACCGTCCATGGCCAGACAGGGAGCGCCAGATCAAGGTGGTCGCGTAGCAAAGTAGCGATCTGCAAGCCCAGCCCATGGGCGAGGAGGGCGCACATTCCCAGGCTAGATAGAATCAGCGCCCAGCCCGTCAGGAAGGCTAGCCATCCCCCCCTGGCTTCGTGAACCTGGCTGTACGCGCTGCCACGCCTGCGGCCCCTCAGGGCCAGTTCGACGTACCCCAAGAGATTGGCCAACAGCAGCAGAAGAGCCAGTAGGAAAGCTAGAGGGGTGAGCGGTCCAGCCTCGACGATACCCTCGCCCATAAGGACGAAGACAGCGACAATGACCATCACGCCCAACCCTCGAGCGATGACCTGACGCAGGCTAAGGCCTCGGCTATAGCGGATTTCGCTCATTTTTCCCGTCCCAGTATCGATGGGTTAGTCAGAGGCGTCGCAGTTTGCGGAAGCGTTCCTCTCTACCCTTAGCATCACCAGCGACCTCCATCCCCCTATCCGGATCCTTCCTTGGTCAGGCTAAGGCGTCGCCGTCGGTGTGGAGAGCGGCGAGGTCGCCTGGGTCTCTGTGACAGTCGACTGGGCCGCCAGAGGTGCCGCGAGGCCCATCACGTCAGCCCAGAGAGCCTCCAAGCTTGGACGAGCGCGGAAGGATCCCTGGGCGATCAGCTCGTCCACAGCCAACATACGTTCGCGTAGATCGTCCAGCGCCTCCGCCTGCGAGGGCATCAGGTCGCTGGCCTGGGCAAGATGCGTAACAGCAAGACTGAGGGCGTCGCGTGCCGACCCAGGGTTCTCCTCCACCAACAAGAGGCGGACTTTCAGCAGACCTTCCGCGGTCTGCAACAGCGAAAGCCGGGCTACAGCCTGATCGAGCTGTCCCTGCAGGTCGCTCACGTTCTCCTCCACGGTGTCCTCGGTCACCTCAATCTGCTGACTGAGCTCTCGTTCCGCCTCGTCTAGCTGTTCCTGGACCTTTCCGATCTCTTCTTCCAGGTCAGATGCCGTGGCTGTGAAGCCCGCTTGAACGTGTTCGATGTCCTGTCGTTGAGCCTGCAGGTCCTCCTCCAGGGCCGTGATGCGCGGCGCCAGCCCTTGCACTTGCGCCTTAAGCGCCTCCTGATCCTGGACTTGAGCAGTGACCGCCTCCTGCAGCTCAGCGATCTCAGTCTCCAGCGTCACAATGCGATCCTGCAAAGCCCGGTGGTTGTCGAATATGCTGTCCGAGTTCTTCGCCACCTGATCCTCCAGGATGGCGATCCGAGCACTGTTCTCTTGAACCGGCCACGTCAGACGTCGGTAAGCCCACGGCACGCCGTAGAAGAGTCCCGCCCCAATCAGCGCACCGAGGACAACGACAAAGAAAAGGCGAACCAGAAAGCGGAAGAAGCTTCCTAGGGCTCGGACGAACGCGCTGCCTGATGAATCTCTCTGTTCTTTCATCGCCTAGTCCCTCACTGACCTTCGGGCGTCGGCGTCGGGGATGGCGTCGAGACCCCCTCGACCTCGCCGAAGATATCGTTCAGCAACGTCTGCAGCCCGCTGAAGAAGCCTTGCGCGCGCTCGGCCTGCTGCTGCAGCGTCACTACATCCTCCGAGACGGCCTGCAGCTCCTCAGACATAGTAGCCACTTCCTCCTCCAAGGCATCGGCCTGTTCACTCAGCTCCGATGTCCTCTCACTCAGGTCATCCAGCGATGCTTCGACCTTCTCCATTCGGTTGGTCAGACCCTCCAGGGCTTCTATCCGCGTCCGCAGACCGTCAACGTCCGTCCCCAAAGTCTGCACATCCGCAGCCACACCGTTTACTTCGCCCTTAAGGCTGAGGACCGCAGGGCTGTGGCTGACGTCCAAGGAGCCATTGATGCCCGCCCAGACGATCAAAGCGAAGATCATGCCCAGGAATCCTCCTAGAAGCGCGGTCCAGAGCCAGGAGAGACGGCGCCACCAGGGCGCTGAAGGCGTGGCCTCAGCCGAGGGCGCTGGAGAAACAGGCGGAAGCTCGGCCTCGGCCGGTTCCTCCTCCAACGGCTCCTCGTCAGGCTCGAGGACGGCTTCCTCTTCAACAGATTCTTGCTCTACCTCGGGCGCCGCTTCCTCGACATCCTCCTCCGAGGGCTCCCCCGCCACCAGGGGCGTCTCCTCCCCACCCTCTTCGGACGTCTCCTCTTCCAGACGCACAAGCTCCGCAGAGAACGATTCCCCCGGCGGAACAGCCTCAATCTCGCGCTCCGCCTCCTTCAAGGGCTCTTCCTCAGCCTCGCGAATCGCCTCTTCTTCGACAGCCTCTTGCTCTACCTTAGGTGAGCCTTCTTTGGTCCTCTCCTCTGAGGGCTCCTCCGGCGTGAGCGGCATCTCCTCCTCACCTTCCTCGGGCGTCTCTTGTTCCAGGCGCACAGGCTCCGCAGAGAACGATTCGCCTGGCGGAACGGCTTCCATCCGGTGCTCCGCTTCCTCCTCCGGCGCAGCGAGATCCTCCGATGTCGGCTCGGTCTCAACCTCAGATTCCTCTTCAGAAACGTCGGGCGTCGACAGCGCGGCCTCCTCCGTTGGGGTCTCGAACCTATGCGATGCGAGGGGAGAACCCTCCGCCG
>Ga0207796_1000854_pt1 | contig 11115 bp, 6 predicted proteins | sample Pon1CUnioCityCA_6_FD_187274 | JGI IMG/M metagenome (GOLD analysis project Ga0207796, IMG submission 187274) | Marine sediment microbial community from Union City, CA, USA - Pond 1C Sediment 1 (SPAdes) | ecosystem: Environmental > Aquatic > Marine > Intertidal zone > Salt pond sediment ...
AGCTACAATTGGGGCGGCTACCTGATCTGGGCCCTCTACCCGGGCAAGCCCGTGTTTATCGATGGCCGGACCGACCTGTACGCGCTCAACGGCACGGTTCTCGAGGACTATGCGCGGGTCCATTGGGTCCGGCCTGGCTCGGAGGAGATCCTGAAGCGCTATGATGTTGGGTATGTGGTCACTGAGCGCACCGGGTTGCTGGACATGATGCTAGCTGACAAGATGGAGTGGGGTGTTGTTCATCAGGATAATCTGGCTGTGATCTACCAGCGCCTCTCTGGCATGCCGTGAGCACTTTTCGCTTGCGTTATAAGTTGAAAGGTTCTCGTGTTGCCTACTGAGGGCATTGCGATCTGGGGAGCAGGCGAAAGTTATATGCGACGTAGGTCCTTTCATTTGTTCTTGCGGTTGCGAGCCAATTCGTGTATAATGGCTTTGCTTGAAGGTTTAGCTGTTCGATCGAGACAAGGCGCGCCAGGCTGTGCTAGGTCTCTGTGTCTGTGGCATGGGGATAGTTCTATAACCGAACTGGTTCTGGTTCTTTGTCACTGAGCGTGCCAGCCTGCCGGGCTGGTTGCTCAGCGGGTAAGGCGGTCGGGACTGGACGTACCTCGAAGACCCAGCCGTAGTCTTTGCCTGAATAGCGCGCATACTACAGCCGGTAGGATTGCAGAGAGACGCGCGATCAGGGCAGTCTGCTCTGATCTGCAGGCGGTGTTTCTCACAAGTGGGTTCAGACCCGTGGAGGAACCTTCTTCGAAAGATGCCCCCAGCCTCCGATCCAGAAACTCGACCTAAAGGTGTGAGAATGTCCAAGATGGGCTCCCGCTTCCGTCCAGTCTGGCTGATAGCTGGCGCGGCAGTGGTAATCTGGGCATTCGGTGTCATCGTAGGGTACTACATTGTCCACAAACCCTTTGGTCCCAACAATGCAGCAGCCCTTCTGAGAACTGCGCTGGATATCGCGGTCTGGTGGCTGATGTTGGCCGCGGCTACTGGTCTAGGATGGGGGATCATCAGGCGCTACCTCGGTCAGGCGATCACGCCCTTGGAGGCCACGGTCTTTAGCTGCGGTCTGGGACTCGGCATCCTCTCTTTGCTAACCCTGGCGCTAGGCTTGGCCGGAGGCCTAAGAACTTGGCTTATTTGGCTGCTGATGGCTGCTATCGCCGTTGCCGGTGCTTGGCCGTTGCGCGATCTCGTGAAGCGGCTGATAAGATCGAACCCGTTGCGTGCCAAGACGCGCTTCGAGCGAGCGCTGCTAATCTACGTTCTCCTGGCACTTGTCCCGGTTTTCCTGTCTACTCTGGCACCCCCTATTGCATGGGATAGCCAGGTGTACCATCTTTCCGGACCCAAGCTGTATCTTGAGCAAGGGCGCATCACTGGCGGCATCGATATCCCCTATCTAGGCTTTCCAGCATTGGTGGAGATGTTGTTCACCACGGCGATGTTGCTCAAGGGCACTGCCGCCGCCAAGTTGATCCATTTCACGTACGCCTTGCTGTCGCTGCTGTTGATCTATGCCCTAGCCCAGCGCTATCTCACGCGACGGGCAGGACTGCTGGGCATGGCCATCCTGGCGGCAACCCCCTCGATGATGCTGATAGCTTCTTGGGCCTATGTGGATTTGGCGCTCCTTTTCTACGAACTGGTGGCGTTCTATCTGCTCCTGCTCTGGGCGGAAGCAGCTTGCAACAACCATCTCGTATCCCCCAGAGAAGCTCTGCAACTCGATACTCGCTCGCAGGTTCCTGCTGCGCAAGGGAACGACAACATTCTGCTGTTGGTCGGAGTCTTCAGCGGTTTCGCCATGGGAGTCAAGTACACCGCTGTCCTGCTGCCTGCCACGTTGGCGGTCATCGTGCTGTGGACAAGCCGGAAGGAAGGCTGGCGTCTGGTTTTGCGGAGGGGATTGCTGGTTGCGACAAGCGCGGCCCTGGTAGCCGCTCCCTGGTTTCTGCGGAACTGGGCATTCACCGGAAATCCGGTGTATCCGTTCTTTTTGCCTGGTCGCTTTTGGGACACATTTCGTGCCTGGTTCTACAGCCGGCCTGGTACTGGCCTGGCCTCGACAGAACCTTGGAGGTTGCTGATCGCCCCGTTGGAAGCAACCATCTATGGCCTTGAAGGTGCGGAAGGATACTCAGCAAGCATCGGCCCGTTGTTCCTACTGGCAATCCCCCTTCTGTTACTGACCTGGCGCAGATGGACTCGGTCACAGCGCGGGTTCGTGGGTTTGGTTATGATCATCTGCATTCCACAGTATCTCCTTTGGCTTTACGGTGTCGCTCAATCGGCGCTGCTCATTCAGACGCGGCTTCTCTTTCCTATCTTTGGCTTTCTTGCTCTGCTGGCTGGCTTCGCCCTGGATCGGCTATATATGCTGGACACGCCCCAGTTTTCGCTCGCGCGCTTTCTTTCGGGCGTTGTCCTGCTCGTGCTTGGGCTCGACCTCCTGAGTGTCGGCCTCCGCTCTGCGCACAGCAATCCCCTGGCCTATCTTGCAGGGTATCAAAGTGCCCAAGACTATGTGCGCCGGTACCAGCCCGACTACCAGGAAGCCGTCGAGTACGTCAATGAGGAGTTGCCCCCCTCGGCCAGGATCTACTTCCTCTGGGAACCTCGGAGTTTCTATTGCGAGCGCGACGTCCGCCCTGATGCCATCCTGGATGGCTTCCTGCATCTGCGCTACCGTTTTGAAGATGCAGCGGCCATTGATAGTTACCTGCTCGACGAGGGCTTTACCCACGTGTTGCTCCACAGTCGTGGGATGGGCTTCATTATCAAGGCAGGCTTTGATCCCGTTACGTCAGACGACGTGGCCGTCCTGCAGGAGCTGCAAAGTCGCTACTGGTCGCCACTAGGCGAATGGGGGGACGCCTACGTCCTTTACGAGCTAGTCCCATGACCAATTTCCTGAGTGAGAGATATCTTCTACCTCCGCACCGTGAGCTATTCGTCGCGATGGCTTTAGCTCTCCTGATGCTGAGTGCCGGGACTCTATGTACCAGGCTGAGCGGTGCCATGGAACCCATCCTGCCCACAGGCCCATCCGACATCCTGCTGGCACCTTGCCACCGATTGGCACGGGGAGGCGTTCGATGACTAGCTCAAGATTGTGGCTCAGGCGAGACCTGGTCCTAGTGGCGTTCCTCTTTGTCCTGCTCTTCGCTCTCGATGTGTATGCCGTGCACTCTGTCTTTACCTCCCGATATCCTGGAGCCAATGACTTTTTCTCGCGCTGGAAGGGAGCCCAGGTCTTCTGGAAGGAAGGGCTGGACCCTTACTCCGACGAAGCAACACTGGCCATCCAAGAAGGCATCTACGGCCGGTCGGCCCAACCCGACGAGGACCCTGGGCCATTCGCCTATCCCTTCTACACTGTGTTCTTGCTTGCCCCTCTGGCGCCACTGTCCTACGCTTGGGCGGAGGCCGTATGGCTGGTGATTCTGCAGTTTTCACTCGTAGGTGGAGTATTGCTCTGCCTGATGTTGGTGGACTTGCGGCTGTCCCGTGGCCTGATGGTGATGACGGCACTGTGGGGCGTTGCCTTCTACCACAGCGCGCGGACCATGCTCCTAGGGCAGTTCGCAGGGCTGGTCTTTTTGTGGGTGGTGGGCACCCTATGGGCTCTAAGGAAAGACCGCTATGTCGTGGCAGGCGTGCTGCTCGCCCTGACCACGATCAAGCCCCAGATGAGTTTTCTATTGATTCCGGCGCTGTTGATCTGGGGAGTGGGGCAGCGGCGCTGGCGTTTCCTCGGTTCCTTTGCAGGGACAATGGCACTTCTTCTGGGGGCGTCTTTTTTTCTGCTGCCCGCCTGGCTCGGCGAGTTCGTGGCCCAAGTGCTACGCTATCCTTCCTACACAGCCATTGGCTCACCGATCTGGATCGTGACCCATCTCTATCTGCCCTTCCTGGGCACACCAGGGGAGGTAGCGCTCTCGGCTTTGTTTCTTCTCTATCTGCTGGTCGAGTGGCGACATCTGCCCCGCGCCGCGGCTACCTCAGATTTGTTCCTCTGGCTCCTCGGGCTGACCTTGCTTGTCACCAATCTTGTGGCTCTGCGCACGGCGACTACCAATTATACGGTGCTGTATATTCCTCTATTCTTCATCCTCAAGGTGGCAGCGGGCCGTCTGCCCAGGGCATCCTTCTGGTTGGCCCTATTCTACATATTTGGTGTGGTCGGGCTATGGGCGCTATTTCTGACGACAGTGCAAGGTGACTATGAGAATCCGATCATGTACCTACCCTTGCCGTCTGTGCTCCTTCTAGGCATTCTGTGGGCAAAAGCAGTAAGTAACCCAGCCTCCGCTGGGCAGCAGACCAGGATGGGTTGAGAGGTAGAGCCGTGAACACCGTCAAACGACAGGAATGGACCTGGGTCATCGTGGTTTCGGCCATGATAGTCGCAGCAGCTGCGCTGCCGTACCTAACCGGCTACTTGGCCCAGACGCCAGACTTGCGCTTCTCTGGCACGGTGATAGACCAGGTGGACTATCACAGCCACCTCGCCAAGATGTGGCAGGGATATCGCGGAGAATGGCGTTACCGCCTGCTGTTCACTTCGGAACCGCATCGTGGAGCCTACGTACAGACATTCTACGTCGCCCTAGGCCATCTAGCTCGGATCACTCGTCTCGAACTGCCAGCGGCCTATCATCTTGCCCGTTCGATCTTTGGCTTCTTGATGCTACTGGCCATCCACCGGTTCATCTGCCTGTTTGTACCATCAACCCGCACCCGGCGGGTAGCCTTTCTCCTTGCTACCATAGTCTCCGGGTTAGGGTGGCTCACTGAGGCCCTGGTTCCCACATCGCCTGGTGGCTTATCTCCAATCGATTTCTGGCTCCTTGACGCCTTTACCTACCTAGCCGTGCTGGCTTTTCCCCACTTTTGCGCCGCCGTGGCTCTGCTCTTGAGCATCTACATCCTTCTTCTCAAACGGGCTGAGGGGCCCAATCTCTGGGAGGGTATTCTGGCTGTCCTTGCCTCGCTAGTCCTGGGTATCATCCATCCCTATGCCCTTCTCCTGGCAGACGCCGTGCCGTTGCTCTACTGGAGCACGGAGGTGCTGCGAAAACGACGTGTGAACTGGGGCGGATTATTGGTCGTCGTAGTCATGGGTATCAGCCAGATGGCCCTCCTGATCTATGATCTGTGGGTGTTCCGCACCCAGCCGGTATTCGCAGCCTGGGCTGCACAGAATGTGACCCTATCGCCTCCGCCTAGCGCCTACCTGTGGGGCTATGGACTGCTGTTGGTCCTGGGGATCGTGGGGCTTGTTGTGTGGGCCCGGCACGGTTGGCCCGGCTTGGCCTTTCCTTTGATCTGGATCGTACTGGTGGCTGTGCTGACGTACATCCCCTGGAATCTCCAGCGGCGTTTTTTGGAGGGGGTGCAGGTGCCGCTGGGGTTGCTGGCTGGCGTGGGATTGGCCGAGGGTTTGTTCCCTGAGCCCAGGGGGCAGCGCCTGAGCAGGCCGCGCTGGCTAGCCATGGCGTTGCTGGTCGCCCTGGCTGCCACGAGTAACCTCTATCTGACAGTCGGACACACAGTAGCTGCGGCGAGCCGAGATTCGCGGCTGTTCTGGCCTGCGGAAGTGGTGGCCGGGGTAGACTGGCTGGGGAAGTATACCGGGCCGGACGATACCGTGCTATCCAGTTTCGAGGTGGGCAATCTGATCCCCGGTCGCATCGGCCACCGTGTAGTGTTGGGGCATTGGATGGAGACGATCGACTATGAGAAAAAGCACGCGGCGGTAGCCCGCTTCTTCGCTGCCGATACCCCGGATGAGGAGCGAGTTGCCTTGCTGGAGGAGCAAGGCGTGGCCTATCTCTTCTACGGACCCCAGGAGCAGGCGCTGGGGGCTTTTGATCCAGAAGGCAGTAGGCATCTACTCCAACGATTTTCCCAGGATGGAGTCCGTGTGTATGCGGTCAACGTGCCGTAGCCTGCATACCGGCTGCGCGTGCTTCCGACGGGCGAAAGGGCAGAGGAGCAGGCGACGAACATGTTCTGCAGAGATGAAGGGTATAGAACTGTCTATACCACTCGACGGCGCTCCGGCTTGGTTGCTGACCCGCCTGAATCGGCTAGCAGACGCACCCACCCTCTTGACTTGTCACCCTGTTTTCCTCCATGGTGTGTCACGCCTGACAGTTGCGAGGAGATGCCGCGCCACAGGGAAGCAATAATGACACCCAACAGCGGTAGACTCCGGGGCGAGCAGTTGGCGCGTCGCATCGCCAGCCCATGGGCCATTATCGCCATCCTATTGATGGCGTTCGCCCTACGTACGATCAACTTGAATGGTCGGCCCTTGTGGTACGATGAGGCTTTTTCTGTGCTGTATGCCGAACAGTCTTTCGAGACGATGTTCTACGGCACGGTGACCCAGGTGGATGGTGCTGCTGCAGAAGAGCATCCCCTTTTCTTCTATTTTGTCCTGCACTTCTGGATGGAGCTTGTGGGTCAGTCACCTTTCGCCGTACGGATCCTGTCCGTGCTTCTGGGCACAGCCACGGTGGCTATGGTCTACAGGTTAGCCCGGCAGCTCTTCGATGGGCGAATTGGGTTGCTGGCAGCCTTTTTGACAGCCTTGGTCCCCTTTCACGTCTATTACTCCCAGGAAGCACGAATGTACAGCCTGTTGGGGTTTGTAGCCATCAGTGCCACCTACTTCTTTGTCCGTGCCTGGAGTGGCGGCCGCTGGCTCGACTGGCTGGCCTTTGGGGTCACTGGCGCACTGACCCTGTATGCGCACAACCTGGGTTTTGTTTTGATCTTTGGGCTGGATCTGTGGGTGCTTTGGTGCTGGTTTCGACCTGGAGGCCGGCGCTGGCAGAATCTCCGCCCTCTGATTCTGTCGCACTTGCTCATGCTGATCCTGTTTGCCCCGGGGCTGTCTATCCTGCCAAGCCAATTCGGCAAGATTCAACGAGCCTATTGGGTGCAGCGACCGGACCTAACCACCATCATCCAGACGTTCCTCGTTTTCCATTTCGGGTACGACAATCAAGCGCTGCCAACCTGGCTGCTCCCGCCTGCCCTATTCCTGAGCCTGTTGCTTCCTGCCTTTCTCGCGCTACGATTAATCCGCGCCCGGGCACCCCACCGTTGGTCCCTGGCTTACGCCTTGCTCTTGCTGCTGGCCATCTTCCCCCCCCTTATTGTCTTTGTCCTCTCCCAGGTCCAACCGGTCTACATTGTGCGTGCCTTCCTGCCATCGGCGCTGGCGTACTATGTGTTGGTTGCTGGTGGGCTTGGCATCCGCGCTGTTCCCAGGCCTATCCGCTGGGTACTGATGCTGTCTGCGATGACTATCGCTGTTGCCTCATTGGTTAATCACTACACCTATGCCTTGTTTCCACGTTCGCCGTTTGACGAGGCTGCGGCGTATCTACGCGCCAACAGTCAACCAGGCGATGCCATTGTCCATAGCAACAAACTTACCTTCCTGCCAGCCCATTACTACGACCGCAGTTTGCCACAAGCTTTCATTGCTGACGAGCCGGGCAGCCCCTCCGACACGTTGGCCTACGCCACGCAGCAAGCATTGGGTTTGTTTGCCACGCCTGACCTGGCAACGGCTACCGAAGGTCACAGGCGAGTGTGGCTTGTCATCTTCCAACGGGCCATCGATGAGTATCTGGCCCTCGGGTATGACGGGCATCCCCACCGCGCTTGGCTTGAGCAGCACTGTGTGCGAGTGTCCACTGTTACATTCAACGATCTGAGTGTATACGAGTACGACACCTGTGCTGACCTTGAGTCCTCATCGTACCGCTCAGCTGGATGGAGCCAGTGAACCCGGGACCGGCTCAGAGTCAGTGCTCTTTCGGTGGAATGAGAGCCTCTGGCGCGTTGACTTGACGCGGACTCCGCCATGAGGTACCAGACAAAGTCAAGCAGGGTACGTTTGCTGTGGCTGGAGATTTCTGCTACAATGCACACTGGGCTACCCGCAGCAGGGTGTTGGATCACATAACTCATCCAATGGATTCCGGCGTGTTCTGAAGAAGCAGGAGATCTGTCGCAATATGCAGAAGCTCATTACAGGCTGAGGGTCACCTTCAGCCCGGGAGGTGAGAGATGGAAAGCCGACGAGCCTCCGCAAGGCGGCCCAGTGCGGGGTCCGGACTGGATCTGGCAGTGCTGGTCGTCCTCTTTGTGGCTTCGCTGGGCGTGCACTGGCAATACGCCCGGGCGGTCGTCCTTCCTCCCTCCGACGCTTCTGCCTTCTACCTGACCACGGCAGCCAATGCTGTCGAGGGTCGCGGCCTGGAGGTCGATGTCCTGTGGAGCTACCAGGTGCTTTTCCCTAATGTGACCCATCCCAGCCACGAACATTGGATGCCTTTGACCACAGGGCTGATCGCCGTTGCTTATGCCATCCAACGAGCTGTGACAGGTGTTCTGGAACCTATGCTGCAGACAGGGCAGATGCCTGGGCTCATCGTAGGGTCGCTTCTCGCTCCGCTCACTTACTTGTTTGGACTCCGCGTCATGCCGCAGGGGCGAGGCAACCGTTGGGTTTCGCTGGGTGCTGCCTTGCTGGTCGTGGTCAATGCGACCTTGAGCTACCAGTCCGCCAGCGCTGACAGCAGTGCCATCTATGCATTGGTTGCATTCGGCGCTCTGGCAGTTGCTGTGCGCAGGCCCGGGGAACAGGGAGGGTATCTCGGCGCCGGATTGCTTGTCGCCTTGGCCTACCTTACCAGAGCAGATGCTCTGTTGCTATTGGTGGCCATTCCCCTGGCTTGGTGGTTGCTGCCGTCACCTCCACGCAGGACGGTTGAGATTCCAGATACCCCGGCTGCTCGTCTGGCGTGGGAGAGATGGCCCAGACAGCAGCGAACCAAGGAAGACGAGTCGGGTCCGGCTGGGCCCGGACTGCGCCATGTGGTGGACCTGCTTGTGGCTTTTGCCCTTGTCGTCACTCCATGGCTGGTGCGCAACTACCTGGCCTTTGGCACGCCCTTGCCTGGTTCCATTCTGAACCAGGCTTGGCTTAGGGACTATGTCGATGCTTTCAACTACCTCTCCCATCCCACGTTGCATACTTGGTTGGCGCAACCGTGGTCGGTGATCCTCGATCAGCGGGTCCAAGCCCTCGCGAACAACGCCGGAGTGTTGCTACTGGGCACCTTTCCGTGGGGCGTGCTGGCCCTGCCCGGGATGGGGCTGCTCAGGCGAGAGTCTTCGTTCTTCCCATCGGTTGTGTATGGAGTGCTGCTCTTTTTCGTTGTGGCTCTGATCTTTCCAGTCTCTGCGATGTTCGGTACGTTCTACCACTCGTTTGGGGCGGTGGTCCCTTTCCTGGCACTGGCGGCCATGTATGCTGTTGAGCGGGGGAGTCGCCTGCTCAGGCGGCGTGGTAGGCTTGCAAGATTTGCTTTCATTTCCGTGGGAATCGCTCTCTTGGCGCTGAGCGGCTGGCAGGTGTTGCAGAGCCTGTCGGCAGTCGGTGAGCGCCACTCGGCCGAGAAGGTTCAGTTTGAGGCGGTAGCGGCCTGGCTGGCTCAGAATGCAGAGTCGGGAGACGTGGTCATGACCACGCAGCCCTACACGCTGAACTATGTCAGCGGACATCCTGCAATCGTCCTCCCGGGCAACGAGCTGCCTGATGCCGCCTGGCAGGCGGCGCAACGCTACAACGCCCGTCTCCTGATCGTCACACAGCCGTTTGGCCTGTACCCCGAGATCCTGACGTCACAGCCTGATCCGCGCATCCGGCTGCTGGCAGAGATCCAGGGCAGCCAGATCTATCAGATCGGAGGAGGTCAGCCTTGAGCCAACCCAAGCCCCCGGCCCGTTGGGTCCCCTGGGCGCTCGTGGCCCTGGCGCTCGCGGTCCGCTTGCTGACTGCGTGGCCCTTGCAGCAACCGGGCTATATGGACGCCTATTACTATGCTGTCGGAGCGCAGCAGTTGTACACCGGACAGGGGTTCGAGGAGCCCTTTATCTGGAACTATCTCGAGCCGCCGGGGAGTGTGCCCCACCCGGGTTATCTCTATTGGATGCCGTTGGCGTCTATCCTGGGCTGGATCGGGCTCGCGCTGTTCGGCGATTCCTTTGGCGCGCTCCAGGCGCCCTTTGTGTTTCTCTCGGCGCTTCTGCCGCTGGCGTCCTATACCATTGCCTGGGATCTGACCGGCCAGCAGCGACACGCCGTGCTGGCCGGTCTGTTGGCGGTGTTCCCCGGCATGTATACTCACTTCTTGGTACTGCCCGACAATTTCGCCCCCTTTGCCCTGGCAGGCAGCGTCTGTCTGTGGGCTGCTGGCCGGGGCCTGCGCGACCGGAAACTGCTGTGGTTTGGGTTGGCGGGATTGGCCGCTGGCATCGGCCACCTGAGTCGGGCCGATGGGCTCATGCTGCTTGGGGTGGCCCTGGCAGCAGCGATAGCCCTTGTCCTGCCCTGGCTCCAAGACGACGGCAGCCAGCGCAAGACTGGATGGGCCTGGCTGGCAAGCACAGCGCTGGTTCTCGGCGGCTATCTAATCGTGATGGTGCCGTGGTTCTGGCGTAACTGGCGGATCTTCGGCTCCCCACTTCCTGGTGCTGGGGCCAGGACCATGTTCCTGACTATCTATGACGACCTGTTTGCGTACGGCCGCCCACTGACCTTGCAGGGCTACCTGGCCTGGGGATGGGAGGAAATCCTTGGCTCGAAAGCCCGCGCGCTGTGGCTGAATCTGCAACGCCTATGGGTGGAGAACCTTCTGGTCTTCCTGCTGCCTTTCACGACTCTGGGGCTGTGGGCGCTGCGCCGCGAGCGGCTGCTGTGGCCCTTTTTCCTTTACCTACCCCTTCTTTTCCTGTCCATGACATTCATCTTTACCTTCCCCGGTCCTCGAGGGGGCCTGTTCCACTCCGGCGGGGCGCTGCTGCCATTCTTCTTCGCCGCCGCTGGTCCGGGGTTGGAGATTGCGCTGCGGTGGGTAGCGAAGAGACGTCGCGGCTGGCACGTTCGCCAGGCCTGGAGCGTGTTTGCCATGGGCATGATAGTACTGGCCGTGCTCATTCAGGCTGACGCCCTTTGGCGTGCGGATGTATACAAGGGCGCCTGGAACGACCGAGATCAGGGCTATGCCGAGATCGGGG
>Ga0207796_1000855_pt1 | contig 11115 bp, 10 predicted proteins | sample Pon1CUnioCityCA_6_FD_187274 | JGI IMG/M metagenome (GOLD analysis project Ga0207796, IMG submission 187274) | Marine sediment microbial community from Union City, CA, USA - Pond 1C Sediment 1 (SPAdes) | ecosystem: Environmental > Aquatic > Marine > Intertidal zone > Salt pond sediment ...
TGGAGGGTAAGGAAGTCAGTACAGTGTCAATCGGCTACGACCACATGGAGGTATGACGGATGACGGACAGAAGTGAAAACGGTGAAAGGGAGTTCACGGTAAGCGGCAGCCAGCTCCTTTCCAGAGTGAAGGAACTGGTCCACCAGGGCAACGTGAGGCACATTATCATAAGGAACGAGGAGGGAAGGACCCTGCTGGAGCTTCCCCTCACCATGGGCATAGTCGGAGTAGCCCTTATACCCGCCTACGCCGCTGTCGGGGCCATAGCCGCCCTCATCGCCAAGTGCAACATCGTTGTCAGGAACACGGAGGACTCAGGGGAACAGCAGGGCTCCTGAGGACCTCCCACCCCCGCGAAACCGAGGCTCTGTAGGCTCATCATTCCCAGATTGAACCGGGGGGTACTCGACCGCCACCCAGTCCTCCCGTGTTCCCCGCATTCCCTCGATTTGCTGTGTCTTCATGGAGCCCCCGGTCCAGTCGCGCAGCAATGGCACCATTCCCTCCGATGACGGCTCGAGGGGCATTACTCCGTTCTCCGTCCTGACGGATCTCATGATGTTCCCTGCGTACTCCGGATCGTGCGCCTCCGGGGCCGGGTAGCATTCGAAGTTGAACCATCGCTTCCCGTTCGTTATACATCAGGCACAGTAAGGTTTTCCCGCCCTTCGGGGCTGCGCGGCTTGCCGGTGAGTTCCTCCCCTTCTATTTCATTCCTTTGCCGATTAGGTTATTGTACTCTGATCATACCAGTGTATCGGGGAGGTTGCCTGATGGACATGCAGACTCTTATCCACGGGATCCAGGCGGTTGTGCTGGGTCTATCCGTTGGCCTCATACTCCTGATCATAAGAAAACACGCTCCCGGAAGCCGGCTCAGGCTCTGGGTGTTCCTCGCGGGCATAGCCGGCGCCGCCTACCTCGTGATGAAGATGTTCGGCGTACCGGCGGACTCCACCTTCTCGAAGATAGCCCTTGCGGCCACCATAATGCTGTCGTCGAACATCGTGCTCCAGATACTCAATCTACTCTTCTGGGATTACCTCCTGAAAAAGCAGGTGGAGGTCCACATACCGCGCCTTGTGATCGACATCATCAACTTCATAGTCCTTGCCATAGTCGCGGTTGCCATACTCAACGGCATATTCGGGGTCAAGCTGACCGCATTCCTGGTTACGTCAACGGTTCTCTCCGCGGTGATAGGTCTCTCGCTGCAGGACATACTGGGCAACCTCTTTGCCGGCCTCGCCCTTCAGATGGAGCGGCCCTACAAACTGGGAGAGTGGATCAGCGTAGGCGAGGAAGAGGGCATCGTCATACAGATGAACTGGAGGACGCTGACCATCAGGACAAGGTCCGGAGACAACGTCACCATACCCAACGCGACGGTTTCCAAGGACATCGTGACCAATCATTCAAGACCGGACCGGAATCACATGTGCCGGATCCGGGTCGGTCTCACCTACGATACCAGGCCCGACAGTGTGAAGAGGATAATCACCTCCACGCTCGACAGGACAGACGGGGTTCTCGACCACCCGCCGCCCAGAGTTTTTCTTGACAGGTTCGACGACTACTCGGTGGTCTACGATGTAAGGTTCTGGATCAGCGAGTACCACAGAAAGCCCGAACTGGAGAACGTCGTTCGAACGAGGATCTGGTACGTTCTGAAGAGGGAGGGAATGACTATTCCGTTCCCGATCAGGGACGTGACCGTCAGGGAAGTCTCACAGGAGGGAGCTGCTGTCCTGCGGGACGGCCTGAAGCGCGAGGTGGTCAGGGGCCTACGGGGGGTGGAGCTGTTCAGGCCTCTTTCCGACAGCCAGATCGAGGACCTTGCCGAGAACTCTTCCCTCCTGGTCTTCTCATCCGGAGAGACACTGGTCAGGCAGGGTGATTCAGGCGATTCCCTCTTCATAATCACAGGCGGTGAGGTCGAGATATCGGTTGCCGGCGTGTCCGGAGGAAGCACACACATAGCGAACCTGCGGACCGGCGATTACTTCGGGGAGATGAGCCTGCTTACCGGAGAGCCCAGGACCGCCTCCGTCACAGCCACCTGCGAGACTGAAGTGATAATGGTGGAGAAGAGGGGAATGAAGGAGCTGCTGGAGAACGAGGCCTCGATACTGGAGCCCCTCTCGGCCATGCTGGACAAGAGGCTTCAGGACCTGTCCGGCCGCGTCGTGGACCAGAAGACGAAAGATGAAAAGACCAGGCAGCCCGACAGGAAGGAACACCTGCTGGGACGCATCAGGGATTTCTTCGGCATCAGGTGATCCCCGTCCCCTCCCGGTCCCTTCATCTCACCTGCTCAGAAGATTACCTGGCTGAATGCGTAGTAGATGGCCATCAGCGATGAGAACACCGCGCTGGCGAGGAACCTCCATTTAAGAGGCATCCTGTTCTGTATGAGGTAATTAGCCGCTAGCGCGAACGGTACGTTCACTGAGAAGGACAGCAGGCCCTTCGTCACCAGTCCCCATCCTATTCCGCTCCAGTTGCCGGAGAACACCTGAATGAAGAGCAGGTGCCTTGCTATCCAGAGCGGGTTGAAGTAGAGCAGGGCCAGACCTGTCCTGGCCAATGCCCCCCCCAGACCGCCCATGCCCGATGTCCTGCGGTCTATGTACCGGAACCAGGCGGGTATCTCCAGGGCGTAGAGTGAGCCTCCCACCAGCATCATTCCCGCCAGCCTGGGCAGGGAGAACTGGGAGAGGAGCAGGGCCGCCACCGTGTCCCCTGTGGAGTATATGAGTACGCCCCTGAGGCAGTCCGAAGCCCGGTAGGGATTTCTCAAGTTCTCCTGCCGGCACCTTCAAGGAGCATCAGCAGCCTCTGGTTGCTCATGGGAGAGACGTAGTGCCCCGAGATGGCCGGCCCCCGCGGCCCAAGGGCGTCCAGCACCGCGAAGTAGGTCCCGATACCGTACATGAAAGGCGGTTCCCCCACCGCCTTGGAGTTGTAGATGCCGGCGTTGTCATGAAGTGGAGGGAGGAATTCGACGTTGACCTCCGTCGGGGCCGAGAAAATGTCGGGCACCTTGTAGGTGGCGAGAGAATCCGTCAGAAGATCGCCCCCGGGGCTGGAATACTTGAGCTCCTCCATGGTCATCCAGCCGATGCCCTGCACAAGGCCTCCCTCGATCTGCCCAAGGTCCACCAGAGGATTGATGCTCTCTCCAGCGTCATGGACTATCCGCACCGAGTCCACTGTGAAAGTTCCCCTAAGGCAGTCGACGGTTACCCTGGTCACCGCGGCGCCGCTTACATGGTAGGCGAAGGGGCTTCCCTTTTCGGCGGCGCTGTCGAAGTGCAGCCCCGGAGTGGCGTAATGGGCCTGAGCGGAGAGGCTGACCCTTGCCAGGTAGGCCCCGGCGACGAGGTCCTCCCAGAGGTATCCCGTCCTCACTCCGTCGAGCAGCACTTCCTCCTTCTCAATTTCCAGGCGGCATGAGGCGGAGGCGTCCAGGTGTTCACGGGCGAAGTCCAGCAGCCGCTCGAGTATCCTGCTGCACGCTGTCCTGGTGGCGTTGCCGTTCATGTCCGCCCCCGTACTGGCGGCGGTGGGTGACGTATTGGCGGCCCTCGTGGTGTTGGTGGTCTCTACCTTGATCCTGGATAGGTCTATGCCCAGTGTCCTGGAAGCGGCCTGGGCTATCTTGGTATTGACGCCCTGCCCCATCTCCACCGCCCCCGTGCTCACCCCCACGCTGCCGTCGGTATAGACGTGAACCAGCGCGCTTGCCTGGTTGAGGGAGGTGTTGGTGAAGGATATCCCGAAACATACCGGCATATATGCGGTACCCGTCCTCAGATTAGGTGAAGCTTCCCTGGATCCGGTCTCTTCCGCCTGCTCCCCGGTCGCTCCTGAAAGAAGGTCCCAGGACCGCCTCAGTTCATCCCCCCTGTACTTCATCCCGTACGGGAAGTCGTCCCCTCCGCGAAGGAGGTTCCTTTCCTGGATGACTTCGGGTCTGATGCCTAGCTCGATGGAGGCCAGGTGTATTGCCGACTCCATCACGAACATGGCCTGGGGAGCTCCGAACCCCCTGAAGGCGGTGTTGGGAGGCAGGTTGGTCCTGCAGCACACACCGGTGGCCCTTACGTTGGGGATATGGTAGGCGTTGGTGCAGTGAAAGAGGGTCCTCTCCATGATGGCCGTGGACAGGTCCGACGCTGCTCCTCCGTTCTGGTAATAGGTCACTTCCCAGGCCAGCATTCGGCCGTCGCTATCCAGCCCGAGCCTGAAATCCGAACTGTAGGGATGCCGTTTCCCGGTCCAGGCCATGTCCCTCTGCCTGTCCAGCACCACCTTTACCGGTCTTCCCGTGAGAAAGGCGCCCAGGGCAGCCATCACCGCCCAGGGTGTCGCCTGGTCCTCCTTTCCTCCGAAGGCCCCTCCGAGCCTGCCGACGTCCACCTCCACCTTGTGCATGGGTATCCCTAGGACCCTTGCCGCCACTTTCTGAACGAATGTCGGACCCTGAGTGCCGGAGCATATCCTGACGCAACCGTTCTCCATCGGGACGGCGAATGATGCCTGGGTCTCCAGATAGAGGTGTTCCTGCCCGCCGGAATCGGCCCTTCCTGCGACGATGACGTCACAGTCCCTCCATGTTCCCGATGTGTCGCCCATGGAGAATGTCCTAGGAGGGGCCAGGAGCATTCCCCTCTCAAAAGCCTCCCTGGGGTCGAAGACCGGCTCCATCTCGATCATTCCCACTTCCACAAGCCCGGCGGCCATGACGGCGGTTTCCCGGGAATCCGCCAGCACAAGGGCAACGGGCTCTCCCCTGAAACCGACTTCCTCCCCCGCCAGCAGCACCTCGTCCATCAGGATGCTGCCTATCTGGTTCTCACCCGGGATGTCCCCGGCCTTGAGCACGGAATGGACTCCAGGCAGGGCAAGGGCGGCGGAAGCGTCGATGTTCCGGATCTTTCCATGGGGTGAAGGTGAGACCGCCACCGCACCGTGCAGGGCGTTCTCCGGAAGTCTGTGGTCGTCGACGAAGAGTGATCTTCCCTTTACGTGGAGGATCGAGTCCAGATGCTTCATGACATCAGCCCACCTTCGTCACACTCCGGGAAGAGCTTGATGAAATGCGCCCGCACCAGCCTGCCCAGAAGCAGCCGCTTGTACTCAGCCGACCCCCTCACGTCATCGATGGGCGAACTCTCTTCCATGGCCATTTCAGCTGCCTCCAGGACCGTTTCCTCGCAGACTCTCCTGCCTTCAAGCCAGGATGAGGTGCGCGAGAGGTAAAGGGGTATGGGAGCCACACCTCCGGCAGAGATGGATGCAGACTCGATCATCCCGTCCGCTGATCCGATCCCGCAGGCTGTGTTCACCGAGGCTATATCCAGATGCCGCCTCATCGATACCTTCTCGAAACTGTAGCGGTCGGTGGGTCCGGGTTCCGGGAAGGAGACGGTCTCCAGTATCTCCCCGTCTTCCATGAGTATCTCCCTGTAACCTGTGAAGAGATCCCTCAGCCGGGTCTTTCTCGAGCCGTCCCGACCCCTTATGCCGACATCCGCATCCAGTGCAAGGAGAATTATGGAAAGGTCGCCTATGGGGGATGCGTTGACAATGTTCCCCGCCACGGTGGCCCTGTTCCTGACCTGTGTGGAAGAGACGAGTTCCAGCGACCGGTGCAGGTCACCCATCTTCAGGACACCTGATGAGATGAGATCCGTCACCGTGGTCGATCCGCCCAGGACTACCCGCCCTCCCTCCCTCCTTATGCCGCGGAGAGACCCGTCACGAAGCAGGAAAGCAAGCTTCCGGTCCTTCATCCCTCCGCTTTCCGTCGCGAAGATGTCGGTACCCCCTCCGACCATCACCGTAGAGGGTCCACCGGGCCGGACTGTACTCCGGGACAGGACCGGGAGCCGGTCACGGACATCGGCGAAGTACCGGGGCAGGACACCCCGCTCCACCAGGAACCCCAGATGGGCGGTATCCCCGGGAAAACGGGCCGGGGAGCTTCCGACGGTCCTGACCACAGCTTCCGCCGCCCTTCTGACCGAAAGGTACCCGGTGCATCTGCATATGTTGCCCCCGAGGGAGGCGATCGCCCCTTCGGTATCAGGATTCAGGACCGACAGGAGGTAGCCGGTAAGGGACACTATCATCCCCGGCGTGCAGAAGCCGCACTGGGAAGCGCCGTTATCAACGAATGCCCGCTGCACGTGGGTCATGTTCCGGTCCGGTGTCAGGCCTTCTACCGTGACCAGGTGCCTGCCTTCAAGTTCACCCGTCGGCAGGATGCACGAGTTCACAGCAAGGTAGGAAACGCCTCCCTCGACGGCCTCTCCCAGCAGCACGGTGCAGGCGCCGCAGTCGCCTTCGCGGCAGCCCTCCCTGGTGCCGGTCATGGCCGCCTCGCCTCGTATCATGTCCAGCACCACTGCCCCCGGCGGGAGGGAAGTGGAGTAATCCCTGTCATTGAAAAGGAAGGAGATCATGCGTTCTACCTCCGGCCATGGATCCCGTCACAGTCGGGTCAGAAACCCATTTTCCTCAGACCTTCTTTGAGCTCTTTCCTGGAGGCCTCTCCGAAGGCGTAGATATCCCTAGCCCTGTGGAACTCCAGCAGCCCGACCCCCTGGATAGCAGGTTTGATATACACGTCAGGCTTTCTGATCTCCATCGTCCTGCTTACGATGGACCTCTGCATTATGTCGAACATCTCCATCACCGCGCCCATGGCGCTGGGTTCCTCGTCCGACCCGCTGCTGGAGATGCCCAGCACGTCGATGGCTATCACGGCGTCACAGTCCTCCAGCACGTCCCAGGGCACTGGGTCCACGCCTCCGCCGTCGATGAGCACCTTCCCATCCTTCTCAACAGGCGTGAAGAAGCCCGGCAGGCCCATGCTGGCCTTCACGGCGGGAATGAGTTCACCGGTGGAGATGACCACCCTCTCGGCACTCCAGAAGTCAGTTGCCACGACTTTGAGAGGGATCTCGAGGTCCCGGAAACGGTCGGTCCTTATGGCGTCGTAGAAGTAATCCATGAAGGAGCTACCCTTGAAGAGGCCGGAACCGAGGAAATCCAGGTCCATGAAGCCTATCACCTTCTTCAGGTTCTTCAGGAACTTCTCCGGCGGGTCGCCCTTCCGGACCACGGTGTCGTTAACCAGCTCCCTGATCTCGGCGCCCTTCATGCCCGAGGCGTACAGGGCTCCTATGACCGCGCCTATGCTGGTGCCGGAGATGCAGCACGGCCGGACCTCCATCTCGTCCAGCAGTTCCAGAAGGGGAATATGGGCCAGCCCCTTGGCACCTCCGCCGCCCAGGGCCAGTCCTATCCTGTCCCCTTTTCCCGCATCGCCGCGCCGGAACACGGTCCTCAACCTGTCCGCTATGCCCAAGTGGCCTCCATTCTCCGGATTTGTCCGGACGAAGCGGATATCGACGCCTGGACTCAGCTGCGCCTTTGACTATTGTATGATGCATCATTAAAACGGGAGGTGCCATGGTCAATGGTCTGAAGACGCTGGTCACGCTGCTGATGGCCGCCGGTGCCGGCGGATACCCCGTCGACGCCGTTTCCATCTGGGAGGGCTCCAGGGGATCTCCCGAAGTGGTGACCGTGATGGATTTTCCCTCCGGCCTGCTGCCCGGCGGAGCTTCCGGCATGGACCTCATGGTCCTGGACGATCCCGAGGACGGCGCCGAGCTCGCCGTGATCGGCTACGATCCCGGAGCCAGCTTCCTGGGTACTGTGACCTTCGGAATGTTCCTGAACCCTGCCAAGACAATAGCCTATTTCGATCATTCGGAAAGCCTAGTGATAGTATCGTCCGAATATCCCTCGAGGGCTACGAGGAACAACGTCTCATACAGATGGGACACGATGACGGGCGCTCTGGTCATGGAGGAGGAGTGGGTCAGCGACAGGTCGGCTGAACTCCTGGCTTCCACGGATTCACTGCTGGCCCTGGGTCTCATCAGCCAGGCCGCGGACAGCGTCTCGGCAATGTTCTACGGCTGGGCCTATTACGACACCGCAGAACTGGGATGCCGCTTCCTCAGGGCTTCGCACAGGGCGGCCATGACCGCTGGGGACCGGGAGGGCAGGGAGGCGGCGCTGGACCGCTACGATCAGCTGCTCTACGCCCTGGAGAGCACCCCCATGGACGACGACTGGTTCATTTTCATCGACTCCAGGGATGACTATCTAGCCTCCGGCTACGCCCTTCACATGTCTCCTGAAGAACTCTCGGAGATACTGGAGGACCTGTCCGACATACTGGATGACAACGGGGTTGCCGCCGCTTCTGTCCTCAGCAGGATATCCGGGTTGCTGAAGGAGGAATGAACTTCCGGGCGGAGTCGGTCACCACGTCTCCATATGGACCTTTTCCCTCTTGAAACGGTCCTGATACTCAGGTTCCTCCGCCGGGTAACCTACGGAGACCAGCGCTACGGGTATGATGTGGGAAGGAAGCCCGAAGAGCTCCACCATGCCGTCAATCCTCTCCTTCCTCGGGAACACACCAAGCCATACCGCTCCCAGGCCCTGCTCGACAGCCTCCAGCAGGAGGTTCTGCACGGCGGCGGAACAGTCCTGCGCTATGTAGCCGGGATCCTTCTGGAATTCGGTGTTGCCGCAGACCAGGATGGCGGCTCCGGCTTCGGGGACCATGGAGGAATAGGGGTGGTAGTCGGGGATCCTCCCCAGTGATTCCCTGTCCCTGACCACGATGAACTCCCAGGGCTGGAGGTTCCTAGCGGAGGGTGCCTGCATGGCCGACCTCAGCAGAGCCTCCATGACCTCCTCCGGTATGTCCCCCTGCCTGTACTTCCTTACGCTGCGCCTCTTCCGTATTGCTTCAAGCATCGCTTCTCCCTTCGGTGTCCGGTATGACCGGACCGCCTGTTCATCCCTTGATGACTCCCAGTGGACGAAGTCTGACAACGGGTTCCACCAGGTCCATCTGTGCCTCCATTACCTCATCTATGTCCTTGTAAGCATCCGGAGCTTCGCTCAGGTCAAGTTCCGGAGCTCCCTTCTTTCTTTTTCCGTAGCCCCTGTACTTCTTCCAGCCGCTGAACACGACTCCGCGCATTGCACGGTCGCATTCCCTCACCGTCAGCTTCCTTGACGCCTCCCGCCTGCCCATTACCCTTCCCGCACCGTGGGAGCAGCTGCGGAAGGAATCGGGATTACCCAGCCCCCGAACAATGTACGAGGGAGTCCCCATGCTTCCGGGGATTATTCCCATCTCTCCCTTCCCGGCTGAAGTCGCTCCCTTCCTGTGCACCCATACGTCACTTCCGAAATGCTCCTCCAGGGCGGCGTAGTTATGGTGGATGTTGACGCTTTCCCCGAAGTCACAGTCTCCTGAGGCTGACGAGTAGACCCCCTTGAAATTCTCCATCAGCCGCCTTCTGTTCTCCCTGGCGTATGAGAGGGCGAACTCCATGTCCCTTATGTACCCTTCACCCTCCCGGGAGCCGGATGGCAGGTATGAGAGTTCACCGGAAGGCACCTGAAGCTTGCCGGCCCGGCAGTATTCCACAGCCTCCCTGTGATGATGGTTGGCTATCCTGTAGCCCGGGTTGCGTGAGCCGGAGTGCACCATGAGCCAAACGTATCCATCCTCCCCGGCCTGGACCTCCATGAAATGGTTGCCCCCTCCCAGGGTGCCCAGGCTCCGTTCCGCCAGGTCCCTTCCCCTGCCGTCCATCCATTCCGGAAGCCTGTGGAACTGTTCCCATTCCTGTCTGGAACTGTGGGAATGCCCCTCTCCTGCGGGTATCGCACGCTCCGCGTCCCTCACTACTCTTCCAAGGGTGTCTTCGCCCAGTTCCCCGCACCTTGTCCCGGTCCTGACAGCCACCATTCCGCAGCCTATGTCGACCCCCACCGCGTAAGGTATAACGGCGTCCCTGCATGCTATGACGCCTCCTATGGGCATTCCGTAGCCGGGGTGGCAGTCGGCCATCACCGCCACGTGATGGAAGGTCATGGGGTGCCTAGAAAGGTCCACCGCCTGGCTCCTCGCAGACTTCTCCATATCTGCGCACCACGAGAGGATGGGTATCCTGCCGGATCTTTCATCCACCCATTTCAAGCCATCTTCCCCCGTTCCGGTCTCACATGGGAAATTTCTTTTCCATATAATGGAGATAACTGATGCGGAATGAAATGAAAAGGGCTTTGAAAGGCGGGTTGCGCATTGCTGGCAGTGTTGCTGGTCCTTTCGGTCTGTAGCGGCGCCGGATACCCCGGCAGCGAGAGCAGGGCCGACTACCGTATGGAGGTAAGCCTCATCCCCGACTCCTCCATGGTGCTTGGAACCACCTCCATTCTTTTCACCAGCGGAGGCGCATCACCTGTTGATACCCTCTGGCTCCACCTCTACCCCAACGCCTACCGTGATCCGGACTCACCCTTCGGCAGGGACCTGGAGGCAGTGGGACGCTACGGTTTCAGAGCTTCAGGAGATGACGAGAAGGGCTGGATCGAACTTTATGACTGGCGGGTGGACGGCGTTCCCGTTGAGGTCTCCGTCGACTACTGTCTAGGGTCTATCGTCCTCGAGGAACCTCTTCAGCCGGATAGCTCGGTGGTGCTCGAGGGAAGTTTCAGGGTGCATGTGCCCCGCTTCTGGAGCAGGATGGGACGCTCCGGAGAGACCTACCAGATCACCCAGTGGTATCCCAAGATGTGCGTTCTGGACGGCAGCGGCTGGCACCTGGGAAGGTACAGGTGGAGGGGTGAGTTCTACAGTGATTTCGGTGATTACTCACTGGAGCTCACTGTTCCCGACAGGTTCGTCACCGCCGCTACGGGTTCCGTGCGGGAGACCGTTCTCAGTGAGGATTCGACCCGCAGGACCGAGTACTGGTCAGCTTTCAACGTCCATGACATGGTCTGGTCGGCCAGTCCTGGATACACTGTAAGGGAGCACATCTTCCGCTACCCGGACAGCCTGGGGGCATGCTCCGTCAGGGTCCACCTGGTGCTGCTGGAAGATGACCCCGATCACTGGGCACAGGTGCCGGCGGTCATCGATTCCACTCTCCTCTATTACGGACAGTGGTACGTTCCCTATCCGTACGAAGACCTCTGGGTGGTGGAACCCGTCACCCTCATGGC
>Ga0207796_1000856_pt1 | contig 11111 bp, 14 predicted proteins | sample Pon1CUnioCityCA_6_FD_187274 | JGI IMG/M metagenome (GOLD analysis project Ga0207796, IMG submission 187274) | Marine sediment microbial community from Union City, CA, USA - Pond 1C Sediment 1 (SPAdes) | ecosystem: Environmental > Aquatic > Marine > Intertidal zone > Salt pond sediment ...
TCACCCGTCCCAGCGGCGTCGCTCCAGACTTTCGTGGGCTTCCTGCGCCTCGACGCTGAGCGTCGCGATGGGCCGGGCCTCCAGCCGCGCGAGACCGATCGGGTCCCCGGTCTCCTCGCAGTACCCGTACTCACCGAGATCGATCCGCCGCAGGGCCGCGTCGATCTTGCCGATCAGCTTGCGGTAGCGGTCCCGGGTGCGCAGTTCGAGGCTGGCTTCGGATTCGTGGGAGGCGCGGTCGTTGGGGTCCGGCTCCTGCCAGTTTTCGCTGCGCAGGTGTTCCAGCGTCTCCTCGGACTCGGCAATCAGATTCCGGCGCCAGGTCTCGAGCTTGTTCCGAAAATACTCGAGCTGACGAGGATTCATGTAGGGCTCGTCGTCCGAGGGACGGTACTCCTCTGCTGCTGTTTCCATACCGGCTTCCCCTGCACGCATGCCCGGCCCGCAGACGCGAAACCAGGTAACGGTACTTTGCAATTCGACCAGTATAGTCCAAGGCGCTACCTTATGACGCGGACGCCGGACCGCCCCAGCCCACGGCGGCGTGGAGAGAACAGCACGTGACCGATACCCAGCCCGAACACACCCTGATCCAGATCAGCGACCCCCACCTCGGAAGGGTGCCAGGGCCCATCCGCCCGGGGTATCCGGACAGCGACACCCAGTTGCAGGCCGTGCTCGCGGATATCCGGGAGCGGTATCCGGACCCGGACCTCGTGCTGGTCACCGGAGATCTCGCGGAGGATCCCGAGACCGTGACCTACGCCCGGCTCGCGCACTACCTGTCGGCGCTGCCGGCACCGGTGTCGGCACTGGCCGGCAACCACGACGATCACGGGCTTGCGCGGCAGACCTTCACGGCCGCGGGGCATGCCTTCGACGCCGAACAGCGGGTCGGAAACTGGCTGATCGTGAACCTGAATTCGGCCTGGCCCGGCCACACCCCGGGACGGTTGCCCGCGGAAGAACTCGCGCGCCTGCAGAGCGCCCTCCGGCATCACCCCGACTGCTGGGTGCTGGTCGCGGTGCACCATCCCGTGGTCCCCGTCGGCAGCCGCTGGCTGGACGCGCTGGGCCTGACCAACGGCGACGAACTGCTGGCGGTGCTGGAGCGCCACCCCAAGGTGCGGGCCTGCATTTTCGGTCACATCCACCAGGCCTTCGACGCGCTGCACGGTACAGTGCGCTTGCTAGGCTGCCCCTCGACCTGCGTGCAGTTTCTTCCGGGTTCGGAGGATTTCGCGCTGGATCCCGAGGACGCCGGATACCGGGTGATCCGGCTGCGTGACGACGGTACATTCGAGACGCGGATCGAACGCGTGCCCGACACGTCGATGGTCCCGGCCCTGTGAGCCCCCGACCGGAGCCGGATGCCGCCGACCCGCGGGCACAGGCGCTGAACCGCTGGCTGCAGCACCTGGATCCCGGCTTCGCGCCAGCGCACGCGCTGGGCGCGGACGCCAGCTTCCGGCGCTACTTCCGCACGCGCCGGGACGACACGCCCTTCGTGGTGATGGACGCGCCGCCCACGCACGAAGACACCGGGCCGTTCCTGCGCATCGCGTCCGTGCTTCACGCGCTGGGCCTGCGCGCGCCCCGGATTCTCGATGCCGACCCCGAACAGGGTTTCATCCTGATGGAGGATCTCGGCGACCGAACCTTCACGCGGGCGCTGGCCGCCGGGGTCCCGGAAGCCGATCTCTATCCCCTGGCGGCCGATACGCTCGCCGCGCTGCAGTCGCGCTGGGCCGCGCAGGAAGCCGACCTCGCCCCCGCGGCCGCCTTGCCCGTCTACGACACCGACCGGCTGCTGCAGGAAGCCCGGCTGTTCGTCGACTGGTACTGGCCGAAGGTCCATGGCGCCGAGGCCGTTCCCGAAACCCGCGCGGATTTCGAGCAGGCCTGGCGCTCCGTGCTGGAGGCGATGCCAGCGCTCCCGACCACGCTGGTTCTGCGCGATTTCCACGTCGACAACCTGATGCTGCTGCACGGCGGCGAGGGTATCGCGGCCTGCGGCCTGCTGGACTTCCAGGACGCGGTGGCCGGCAGCCCCGCGTACGATCTGGTGTCGCTGCTGGAGGACGCCCGACGCGATGTTTCGGCTCCGATCGCGGAGCGCATCCTCGATGCGGTGCTCGCGGAAGGGCCGTGGCCGGCACCCGAGTTCCTGCACCATTACCGGGTCCTCGGTGCGCAGCGTACGGTGAAGATCATCGGCATCTTCACGCGACTGGAACGCCGGGACCGGAAACCTGGATACCAGGTGCACCAGCCGCGGCTCTGGCGCCTGCTCGACCGCGGGCTTCGGCACCCGGAACTGGCGCCGGTGTCGGACTGGTTCCGGCGCCACTTCGATCCGGACGGACAGCCATGCGCGCGATGATCCTCGCGGCGGGCCGGGGCGAGCGCATGCGACCGTTGACCGACCACACGCCCAAGCCCCTGCTGCGTGTCGGCGACGTGTCGCTGATCGAACACGGGATCCGCCGCCTGCAGGCCGCGGGCTACCGTGAGCTGGTGATCAACCTGGGGCACCTCGGCCGCCAGATCGAGACCGCGCTCGGCGATGGTTCACGGCTCGGCGTCCGGATCCGCTATTCCCCGGAACCCCCCGGGGCCCTGGAAACGGCGGGCGGAATCCGTGAGGCCCTGGAGTGGCTGGGCGCAGAACCCTTCCTCGTGGTGAACGCGGATCTCTGGTGCGATCATCCGCTCACGCCGCCGGCGCTGGCCGACGCAACGCTGGCCCACCTCGTGCTGGTCGAAAACCCCGCGCACAACGCCGACGGGGACTTCGGCCTGGACGCCGGCCGGGTCACGCTCGCACCCGGGCCGCGCTACACGTTCAGCGGCATCGGCTGGTACCGCCCGGAGCTGTTCGCCGAACTCCCGCGTGGACGGCGGCCGCTGGCGCCGCTGCTGCGCGAAGCCGTCGCCGGGCGCCGGGTCACCGGCGAGTTGCATCGCGGCGTCTGGATCGACGTGGGCACGCCCGAGCGCTTGCGGGAACTGAATGCCGCGCACAAAAAAAACCCGGCGGGGCCGGGTTAATGCTCAGCAGAGCACCCTCGCTAGAGGGTCGGGGGAGAACGTTTCAGGGCTTGATGTAGGTGTAGCCCTCACGCTGCAGAATGGACAGCTGGGCGACGCCGCTCGGGACGATGTCGGCTTCGGTCGCGTCATACAGCGCGTCGAGCGGCACGCTGCGGGACACCAGGGTGTTCCGGCAGACCTGGAAATCCACGCCCTGGAGTTTCAGGCTGTCGACTGCCGCCTGGAGGTCCGGGTTCTCGTTTGCGCCCATCAGCAGGTTGATGCCGCCGCCATGCATGACGACCTTGATGTCCATGCCGTCGGCGCCCACCGCGTTGATGTGGTTCTGCACGTTTCGCAACGCGCCCATGTGCACGGCGGGATCGCCCTGGTTCACGTGATACACGACGCGGGTCACGTCGTCGGGTGTTGCCGCGGAAACCAGACCGGGAACGGCCATGGCCAGCAGCAGTACAGCGGCAAAAAGAATCTTGTTACGCATCGACATTTTCTCCATCTCGTTTGGGTGGCGGTGGTCCGCCTTGTCATATCCCGCGCGGAACGTACCGGCGGGTGGTCTCCAGAAGCGGACGGCGGTCGCCGTCACACCCGGATATAGGTCCAGCCCTCCGCCTGCCGGCGGGCGGCCTCGTGCACTCCGGATTCGACCTCCTGAACCCAGGGCAACAGCTCGATCACCCGCCCTTCCTCGCGGGCGTGGCGCGCCAGCGACTGGCCGCAGGCGGTAATCCTCAGGCCCGGGTAGGTGCTCACCAGGGTGCGCATGCGCTCCGGGAACGGGGCCAGGTCGGCGCGCACGAGATCCATCGCGATTCCGTGCACCACCATCTGCACCTGCAGATCCTGTCCGTTCAGCAGGGCGGTCTCGAACATGAACTCCACGTCGTCCAGCAGCACCTTGGCCGAGGCACTGTCGATCTCGGTGACGTGCAGCAGGACGCGTTGATCGTGACCCGGAGCCGCCGCCAGATCATGACCTGCATCGGCGGTCACTGCGTCCCCGGCCGCGATCGGCGGATCCCCGGCAATGCGGTCCCGGTCGAGCCCCAGAAAAACCATCGCACCCAGTGCCAGCACCGCCACGCCGGCCGCGACGGCCCACCAGGGACCCCGGGAGTCCGGTGCCCCGTGGTGTTCCCGGCCCGTTTCGGGAAGGAACTCGGGACGATACGCCATGGCCACCAGCTCCTTGAGCTGGACCATGTCGCAGACCTCCCGGCTCAAACCCTCGTCACCCGCAATGGACTTGAGGGTGACCAGACGATCCTCGGGCGAGAACTGGCCGTCCACGAAGGCGTTCAGAATCTCGTCGCTGGGTCGCAGATCACTCATGCGCGGTGGTCACCAGCGTCAGGACGGGTGAAGGTTTGCCCGGCCGTTGCTCGAGCAACAGTTTGCGCAGGTGCGCGCGGGCCCGGCTCAAGCGGCTCATCACGGTACCGATGGGGACATCGAGCACCTCCGAGACCTCGGAGTAGGCAAAACCCTCGAGGTCGACCAGGCTGACGACCTGCCGATGGTCCTCGCTGAGCTGCATCATCGCGCGGCGCACCTCGGCCACGATCCGGTTGCGCTCGGTCTGGCTCTCCGGGCAGTCGTCGCAGGGCAGCTCGAGCGAATCGACGTCGACCGTGTCTTTCTGGCGCCGGCCCCAGTCACGGTAGCAATTGGTCATGATCCGGAACACCCACGCCTTCAGCGCCGCCTCGTCCTGCAGGGTCTTCAGTCGGGTCAACGCCTTCATCATCGCTTCCTGAACCAGGTCGTCCGCAAGTGCGGCGTCGTGGCACCATGCATACGCCGTCCGATACAGTTGCGGACGCATGTCGCATACCTGCTGCCGCAAACGCCGCTGCGCGAGCCACGTCGCCATCCGTTATCTCCTCGCCCGACCGTTCATGCGATCTTGCTTGTTTTTGTAGGCTGTAAGACGCTAGTCGTCTTGATCATATTCCAATCCGATACCGTCCAGGGAGCGCCATGGCTTTCGATCCGGAGAAACTCGAGGCGGCTTTCGCCTTCAACCCGGAGCAGGTTGCACACCTGAGGGAGGCCTGGGCGGACCTGATGTTCCGGGCGGTCTGGGGCGATCTGAAGAGCGGGACGATCGGGGCGGTGCCGCGCCTGCGCAAGCGGGTCCTGGAAGTCGGCGAAAACCTGCGCTCGCTGGTTTCCGACCGCAGCTGGATTCCGCACGAGCGGGAGCGGGTGAAGGGCGCCATGGCCGCCAGCCTGAACCTGCGCGACAGCCTGCAACAGGCCGACCGCGCCGCCAGGCTGCTCACGGAGGGCCGCGATTTTGCCGATTTCGAGGCGGTCTACCTCGGGTTTCGGCGACAGCTTCTGACGTTCATCGAAGACCACGAGCAACGTTGGGGGGATCTGCTGGAGAGCCTCTACGGCGAATCCGGCGCTGAAGACGGCGACGAGGACTGACGCCCGTGGGACAGGAAATCGACGAGGACCGTTTCACCGCCGAAGACTACGAGCACTTCGGCCGCGCGCTGGCCTGGGAAACCGAGCGGCTGGGCCACTGGCTGCGCGCCCAGCAGGACCTACCCTCCGGACCCCCCCGGCTGGGGTTCGAGATCGAGGCCTGGCTGATCGACGCCGACTGCCAGCCGTTGCCGCGCAACGAGGCGTTTCTGGAAGCCTTCGACAACCCGATGGCGACGCTGGAACTGGCACAGTTCAATGTCGAACTCAACTCCAGCGTGTTTCACACCGGGCCCGACTGTTATCACCAGATGATGACCGAGCTGTCCGCGACCCTGCGTCGGGCCCGCGCGGCCGCCCGACAGGTTGGCGGCGACATCCTGCTCGCCGGCTCGTTGCCGACGCTCCTGCCGGAACAGCTGGGGATGCATCACATGTCCCGCCGCACCCGCTTCCGCGCCCTGAACGACGCGGTGCTCGAACGTCGGGCGCAACGCCCCCTGCGCCTCGACATCGAGGGCCAGGAACACCTGCACCACGAGCATTGCGGCGTGATGCTGGAGGCCGCCGCGACGTCGTTCCAGATCCACCTCGAGACCGCGCCGGCCACGGCCCACCGCGTCTACAATGCCGCGCTGGCCGCATCGGGGCCGGTGCTGGCGGCCGCGGGCAACACGCCGTTCGTGTTCGGCAGGAAGCTCTGGGAGGAAACCCGCATCCCGCTGTTCGAACAGGCGGTGGAGGTGGGCGGGTTCGGGGATTCCGCGCGCGGCCCGCTGCGGCGCGTCACCTTCGGCAGCGGCTACCTGCGGGAAAGCATCCACGAAAGCTTCGTCGAGAATCTGGAGCACTTCCCGGTGCTGCTTCCGAGCCGCCTCGGGGAAAACGATCCACGGCTTCCGCACCTGCGACTGCACAACGGAACGATCTGGCGCTGGAACCGGCCGATTCTCGGGGTCGAACCGGACGGTTCGTTCAACCTGCGCATCGAGCACCGCAGTCTGCCGGCCGGCCCCACCCTGACCGACATGCTGGCCAATGCCGCTTTCCTGCTCGGGCTGGTGGAAAGCCTGGTCGCCGAGGCCGGAAACGGTGCCGGCGACCTCCCGTTCGCGAATGCCCGCGACAATTTCTACGCGGCCGCGCGGTTCGGACTGAACAGCCGACTGCACTGGGCCGGCGAGAGCAGCCGACCGGTGCGGCAGCTGCTGCAACAGGTCCTGCTGCCGCGGGCGGCCGAAGGCCTGCGGCGTCTCGATGTCGATGGCAGCGAGTGCGACCACCTCCTCGGCATCATCGCCGCCCGCGTCGAGTCGGGACAGACCGGCAGCGACTGGCAGCAACGCTGGGTGGAGCAGCACGGGCGTGACATGGTCGCGCTGACCAAGGCGTACCGGGCGTGCCAGGAAACCGGGCACCCGGTCCACACCTGGAGCCTGTGATGCGGGCCGCGCCGTTCGATGAATACACCGGGTTGCCGGAAGGCTTCCTCGACGTTTCGCCGGGGCAACTGCACCGCTGTCTGCCGCGCCCTTCGGTGATCCGACTCGAGGGACGCCGCCAGCCTGCCCTGGCCGTGGTGCTGATGCTGCACGGCAACGAGCCCGTGGGCCTGCAAGCGGTGCAACGCCTGCTGCGCCGCTATACGCAGCGCCCCCTGCCGCGCGCGCTGACCCTGGTCATCGGCAACGTGCACGCGGCCGCGGTATCGCAGCGGCACCTCGACGACCAGCCGGACTTCAACCGGGTGTGGCCCGGGACAGAGCAGGCGGGTTCGCCCGAGGCCCTGATGTTCGGGCAAATCGTCGACACCCTGCGCGCCGAGGGCCTGTTCGCCGCCATCGACCTGCACAACAACACCGGCCGCAACCCGCACTACGCCTGCGTCAACGTCCTCGACGACACGTTTCTGCACCTCGCCGCGTTGTTCGGGCGCACCGTGGTGTACTTCACGCGGCCGCGGGGAGTGGCCTCCATGGCCCTGGCCGCACTCGCGCCGTCGGTCACCGTGGAATGCGGGCACCCGGGCGATGAAGCCGGCATCCGCCACGCGGAGGAGTTCATCGACAGCGTACTGCACCTGTCGCAGTTCCCGACCCGCGCGCCCGACCCGCGGTCGATCGAGATCTTTCACACGGTCGCCCAGATACGCGTGCGCCCGGGCCTGCGCGTGGCCGTGGAGGAGCCGGCCGATGTGCTGCTGGACCCCAACCTGGATTACCTGAACTTCCAGGTCCTGCCGGCAGGAACGCGCCTGGTGCGCCAGGCACAGCCGGGGTTGCAGGCGCTCACCGCTGTCTCGTCGGAGGGAAGAGACGTGACCGGGGATTACCTCGAGGAGTCGGGACGGGACCTGCGACTGCGTCGCCCGATGATGCCGTCGATGCTCACCCTGGACACGCGCGTGATCGCCCAGGATTGTCTCGGCTACCTGATGGAGCCACTGGACCTGAGCCGGGGCGGCGCGCGCGTCGCGCAACCCGCCGCGACCTGAAACCGCGGCCGACGCTCAGTCGTCGCGCTCGACCCGCTCCAGCAGCTGCGCCGGGCGGTCGCCCCTGCGGTAGTTGGGCAGATCGCGCGCCATGTCGGCGAGGGCGCGCTCGCGCGCGGCCTCGGTGTCGTACCAGCGGAAGGACTCCCAGCCGGGACCGAGCAGGTGGGCCGCGCTGAACGTGGTTCCCTCGGGCAGCGTGATACGGATACCGTAACGTTTCATCGGCGGGATCGAGGCGGGTGAGAGTTGGTGGCTACGCCCTGATTCGAACAGGGGACCCCATCATTATGAGTGATGTGCTCTAACCAGCTGAGCTACGTAGCCATGTGGGCTGCGAATTCTCGATTCCCGGTGGTCCAATGTCAAGCCGCGCCTTGCCCGCAGCCTTGGCTGGCACGCTGAAACGCTGCACACCTCTGACGCAGGACACTAGATGCGAAGGCGCTCGACGACCCGACCGTCACGCAGGTGCTCTTCCAGGATCTCGTCGATGTCCCGCTCGTCCTGGTAGGTGTACCAGACGCCTTCCGGGTAGACGACCGCGACCGGCCCCTCGTTGCAGCGGTCCAGGCAACCCGCGGTGTTCACCCGCACCTGCCCCTTGCCGTGAATGCCCATCTCCTTGGCCCGGGCCTTGGCATAGGCGCGCAGTTCCGTGGCGCCATGATCCTCGCAGCAATTGCCGTCCTCGCGGACGTTGTTGCAGAAAAAGATGTGTCTCTGGTAGTACGCCATGTCGCCTCCGGGTTCTGCAACCATCATACTGGGAGCCAGAGAAACCGTGCCAATCGCCGGCACCGCCGATGGTGAATTCGGGTGCCCCGGTCCCCGTACGCACCGAGAGACACTGCCTGAAGTCAGCCCGCATGCACCCGGACACGACCTCATCCGCTGCCATCTTCCGGAACCCTGCCGGGACCAAAGGCAAGAGCCGCTTCGCCGCGGAACTCGAAGACGCCGACCGCTGCGTCCACTGCGGCATGTGCCTGCCCCAGTGCCCGACCTACGTCCTCAGTCGCTCCGAAGGCGACTCGCCCCGTGGCCGCGTCACCCTGATGCAGGGACTCGCGCAGGGACCGCTGCAGCCGGACAATCCGACGCTGCGCAACCACCTGCAGGGGTGCCTGGGCTGTCGGTCCTGCGAGGTCGTCTGCCCGGCGCGGGTTCCGTTCGGCGCCCTGATCGACCGCACCCGCGAAATCCTGACCGGGCGATCACCATGGTCCTCGCGGGCACGGGAGCGCCTGTTCGGCCCGATCCGGAACCTGGCCCTGCGTCGGCGCGGCGTACGCCGGATCGGGGCCCTGGCCGCGCGCGCGGCGCGGGCACTGGGTATCCGTCATGTACTGCCCCGCTCGACCCGTCTGGGCCGCGTGCTGCGCCACACCGCGCCGTCGCTGGTGGCCGCACCCCGGCTCCCGACCCCGGTCCCGGGGAGAGCGGTGGACGTGCGGCTGTTCACCGGCTGCATGGACGCGTTCTTCACCGGACCGGACGCCGCGGCCGCGATCGAATTGCTGGAAAAACTGGATCTGCACGTGGACGTGCCGATCGGCCAGGTCTGTTGCGGGGCGATCGACCAGCACCTCGGGCGCCCGGTCGAGGCATCGGCCCTGCTGCAGGCGAACGCGCGCGCCTTCTCGCCCGGAGACACGCCGATCGTCGTGCTCGACAGCGGCTGCGAGGCGCAGCTGCGCGAGCATGCGGGCAGCAGGTGGCGGGAACGCGTGACCAGTCTGACCGGGTACCTGTCGCGTTTGCCGCTGGAGGATTTCGCCTGGCACGAGGCCCCCGTGCGTATCGCGCTTCACCTGCCCTGCACGCTGCGCAACGTCAACCGCGAGACTGCCGCCATCACGGCACTGTTCCGGCGTCTGCCGGGCGTGGAGGTGGTGGCCGCCGTACCGCCGCACAACTGTTGCGGCGCGGCCGGCACCGCGATGCTGACCCAGCCGGAGATCGCCGACACGCTGGGCCGGGAAACGCTCGACGCGCTGCAGGGCCACGTCCCCGACATCATCGTCAGCCCGAACGTCGGCTGCAGCGTGCATCTGCGCGCGCTGCAGCAAGGCGCTTCCGGCGCCCCGCGCGTACTCTCTCCGGCACGCTTCCTGTGCGAACGCAGCCGGGTTGAAGGGGGCCGGCGCCTGTCCTAGGATGGTGCGATGCGCAAACTCTCCCTGTTCGACGAACTGCTGAGCCAGGCCGATGCTTTCTTCAAGGTCGCCTCGGGACACGCCCGCTCGACGGGCCGGCCCTCTCCGGGGCAAGGCCTGCCGGAGCCTTTCCTGGAGCAGGACGAGCGCGACCGGGTCGGGCGCCTGATGCGGGTGAATCATGCCGGCGAAATCGCCGCACAGGGGCTGTACCAGGGCCAGATGCTGACCTCGCGCCGGCCCGAGGTCCGGGACCGGTTGGATCAGTCCGCCCGGGAAGAGGGCGACCACCTGCACTGGTGCGCGGAGCGCCTGCACCAGATGGGGACCCACACGAGCCTGCTCGGACCTTTCTGGTATCTGGGTTCGCTGGCGATGGGCGCCGTCGCGGGCCTGGCCGGGGACCGTTACAGCCTGGGATTCGTCGACGAGACGGAGCGCCAGGTGGAACGCCATATCGATGACCACCTGCAACGCCTGCCCGCGGCGGACAACGTCTCCGCGGCGATCCTGCTGCAGATGAAGCACGAAGAAGTGGAACACGGGGCCAAGGCGATGGAACTGGGTGGCGCGCCCCTGCCCTGGCCGATCCGGCGCCTGCTGATGCCGGCGGTGGCCGGCGTGATGACGCGAACCGCCTATTGGGTGTGATCGGCGCTCAGATCGCGCCGGTCATGTTCTTGCCGTAGAAGATTTCCATCATCTCCCGCTTCAGGAGCTTGGAGATGCGCGCCGCCTCGCGCGCCGGGTAATCCTCCTTGCCCAGCCCGAACATGTAGTTGTCGAGGTCGAAGTCCTTCAGCACCATCTTGGTGTGAAACAGGTACTCCTGGTACACGTTCACGTCGACCATCTGGTACTTGTCCTTGGTGTCGCGCGACAGGAATTCCTGGATCGAGTTGATCTTGTGATCGATGAAGTGCTTCTTGCCGCGGATGTCCCGGGTGAAGCCGCGAACCCGGTAGTCC
>Ga0207796_1000859_pt1 | contig 11098 bp, 12 predicted proteins | sample Pon1CUnioCityCA_6_FD_187274 | JGI IMG/M metagenome (GOLD analysis project Ga0207796, IMG submission 187274) | Marine sediment microbial community from Union City, CA, USA - Pond 1C Sediment 1 (SPAdes) | ecosystem: Environmental > Aquatic > Marine > Intertidal zone > Salt pond sediment ...
TGGCGGCCGCAGCTGGTCTGGCCCTGATCCTCTTGGGCGTCCTCACCCTGGTGATCCCGACGAACAGTCTGATCGTCAGTTTCGGCAGCACATTCCTCGTCGTCCTGGGCTTCGCCCTGCTCACGCCGTTGGTGACCAAGACGCTGATGCAAGCCATCAAGCCGCACCTCCAGCGTGCCCTAGGCGTCCTGGGACGGATGGCGCCCCGCGACGTGAGTAAGTCGCTCAGCCGCACCGCCATCGCCGTGGCCGCTCTTATGGTCGCGATGTCGGTGACGATCGGTATCAGCCTGATGATCACCAGCTTCCGGCAGACGGTCGTCGTGTGGTTGAGCGACGCCCTCCAAGGCGATATCGTCGTCTCGGGACCCAGCGTCTCTGGTCTACAGGACGTGACGCCCGTCGACCCCAAGGCAGCTTCCATCGTCGCGCGTCATCCCGACGTGGCGCGGGTGGACCTCCTGCGGTCGACCACAGTCGAATCGCCGGTCGGGCCAGTTGATGTCGAGGCGGGCAACAGCCCCGACTACGGCGATGGCCTCCGGTACCGTGCCGCCGACGCCTCCCCGAGGGAGACCTGGGATACGGTCCTAGACCAGCAGGCTTTGATCGTATCGGAACCCTTGGCCAACCGCCTTGATCTGACCTTGAACGATGCGCTCAGCCTCTACACCGACGAAGGGCTACGCAGCTTCCCCATCGCGGGGATCTACTATGACTATGCGTCGACCCGTGGAACAGCCATCATGTCATTGTCCAGCTACCGCGAAAGCTGGAACGATGATACCGTCACGGCCCTGGTCGTCCAGCTCAGACCAGACGTAGACCTGGATCGGACAGCCCGCGCTCTGGAGGAGGACCTGGCGCCGGTTCAGGGCCTGCTTGCGCGGCCCAATCAAGCCATCCGCCAAGCAGCGCTGGCGATCTTCGATCGCACCTTCGCCATCACCAGTGCACTGCAGGCCTTGGCGACCATCGTGGCTTTCATCGGCGTGCTGAGCGCCCTGCTGGCGCTCCAGCTGGAGAAGCAGCGTGAGTTCGGCATCCTGCGGGCCATCGGCTTGACAGTGCGCGAGCTCCGGGGGCTGATCCTGCTGGAGACCGGTCTGATGGGCACGGTTGCCGGTCTCCTATCGATGCCTGCCGGCCTCGCTCTAGCCGTGATCTTGATCTACGTCATCAATCGCCGTTCTTTTGGCTGGACGTTGCAGATGGTCGTCACATCGGCCCCTTTCGTGGAGGCCGTCGTTGTCTCGCTTATCGCCTCCTTGCTGGCGGGCGTCTATCCGGCGCTTCGGATGGGTAAGATGGCCCCGTCCGAAGCACTCCGTTACGAATGACATGGAGAGCACATGAATCCCTTCGAAGAACAGCCGAACCCGGACAACCAGACGCCAGGCCTGTACAAGTCCAAGCGGGGCTACCGGAGGATAATGGATTGGTACGATTCGCTTGTCAGTCGCTTCACCTTCCCGCTCGATTCCCAGTACGTGGATACGCGTTTCGGCCGCACCCATATGCTGGCAGCCGGCCCACCCGGCGCTAAGCCCCTCATTCTGGTGCAGGCCATCGCAGGTAGCGCGCCGCTCTGGTATCACCAGATTCCGTTCTTCGCCGATCACTACCGCGTGTACGCGCTGGACACGCCAGGCCAGCCAGGCCGGAGTGCTCCCCAGCCTCCCCCACTTCTCGAGGACGGTTACACTGATTGGCTGCTCGATGTCGTGGACGCACTCGCCATCGACAGAGCCTACTTCGCGGGCGTCAGTTCGGGCGGTTGGTATGTGTTGCGGCTCGCTATGCGGGCACCTGAGCGAACCGAGCGGATTGTCATGCTCAGCCCGACAGGATTGGCGAACGCTCGTTTCCCTATCGAGATCTGGGTGACCAACGTTCTCAGCAAGAAGAAAGATGCAGACACTCTCGAGGACGAACTGAGCACCCGCTCGTTCCTGCCATCCAGCGCTTCCAAGGAGTACGACCGTGACCTAGCGAGGGCCATGGCGCTGGCCACGCGCCATTTCCGGCTGGGCAAATCCCTTGACCTCTACGATGAGAGCAAAGGGCGCCTTAAGATATGGCAATCGGTAAGGGTACTGCGTACACTTTTCTTCGCTGAATCCAGGAGAAACCTTAGAAGGCTGAGAACGCCGGGGCTAGTGATTCTGGGAGAACATGACATGCTCTATAGCGCTCATCGGCTTGCTCAAAGAGTGCGGCGCAACATGCCCACAGTGGAGGTGGAGATCATCCCGGGGACAGGTCACTCTGCGATGTATGATGAGCCCGACGTGGTCAACGACTTGATGCTGCGCTTCTTCCAGAGATCATCAGGGAAGGTCTCGGACTAGATGCTAGGAGAAGAACCTGGTCCGTTGCGTCCGACAAGGCACTTGACAGCATCGCACAGTTACGCGATAATGGTGTGCGATTTACTCACATACCACAAACTACTAAGCGAGCGCGCTTTCCATTTGACGCGAGAAGCCTACAAAGGAGGCCAACAATGGCGAAGACGTTGAAACAGATGACCTGCTCTGCCTGTCGCGGCGACGAGCCACCGCTGACGGATCAGGAGCTTGAGCACTATCTGCCCCAGGTTCCCGAATGGAACCTGGTCGAGGAGCGTGGCGTCAAGAAGCTGAGACGGACCTTCAAGTTCGGCAACTTCGTCGAAGCGCTCGACTTCACCAACGACGTCGGCGCGGCAGCTGAGGAGCAGGGCCATCACCCGATCATCACCCTAACCTGGGGCAAGGCCACCGTCACCTGGTACACCCACAAGATTGAGGGGCTACACGAAAACGACTTCATCATGGCGGCTAGGACCGATGAACTGTACGCCGATGGTTAGCGCGTCGGCCCTTACGCAGGATCGAGGATAACTATGCCAATCAAGATCGTCACCGATAGCACCTGCGACCTTCCCAAGAAGATCATCACCGATCTCGGCATCACTGTCGTGCCGCTATACATCAACGTCGGCCAGGAGAGCTACCTGGATGAGGTGGACATGACACGCCAGGAGTTCTATGAGCGACTGCCAGACTTCGAACACCATCCCCAGACCTCCTCGCCCGGCCCGGAGATGTTCCGGGAGACCTACGAGCGGCTGGCTGCCGACGGAGCGGATGAGGTTCTCTCCATCCACATCTCCGTCAGCCTGAGCGGCACGCTGAACACGGCCCAGCTGGGCGCCGACGCTACCGACGTGATCCCAGTGACCGTCTTCGACTCCGGACAGCTGAGTATGGGAACCGGTTTCCTGGTTCAGGCGGCTGCCAGGATGGCCGCCGCTGGCCATTCCCTGATCGAGATCCTTCAAGCCCTCAAGGAAAAGGGCCAGCGCACCCATCTGTTTGCCGGGCTGGATACGCTGGAGTTTCTGCAGCGCAGCGGGCGGATGAACTGGGCCGTGTCCAAGATCGGCAATCTGCTCAGAATCAAGCCGCTCCTCACCATGCACAACGGTGAACCCGGCGTTCAGCGGGTGCGCACGGACAAGCGGGCGATGCAGCGCCTACTCGATCTTCTGACGGGTCTCGCACCCCTAGAGGAGCTGGCACTCGTGCACACAAGCGCCCCGGAGAAGATCAAGGAGCTCCGCGAGCGCGCCCGCCACCTCTTCCCTCCGGGGAAGGAACCGGTCGAAGTTGATGTGACGCCCGTCATCGGGACGCATATCGGTCCTGGGGCAGCCGGCTTCGCCTGCGTCTCAGCGGGCCAGAGGCAGGGCTAGGAACTATTGAAGAACAGCTAGCCTCAAGCGAGGATGCCCTGCGAGTCCTAGTCACCGGCGGCACCGGCTTGATCGGCCAGGCGCTGAGCGCTGACTTGGCCACTGACGGCCAGGACGTCATTGTACTCACCCGCAGCCCCGAGCGCGCCCCAGCCATGCCAGAGGGTGTCCGTTTGGTGCAGTGGGACGCCCGCACTGCCGACGGCTGGGCAGAACTGGCCGATGGTGCTGATGCCATCGTCAACCTGGCCGGCGCCAGCCTCAACCGCCGCTGGACGCCCCGTAACAAGCAACTGATCCGCGACAGCCGCCTGAACGCTGGACGCGCCGTGGTGGATGCAGTCCAGAGGGTACAGAGGAAACCCGGCGTCGTGGTCCAGGCGTCAGGCGCGGGCGGTTACGGTCCGCGAGGCGACCAAGTGGTGACGGAGATGACAGGACTCGCGGACACCTTTCTCGGGCGCACCGCCGCACAGTGGGAGGCCTCCACCGCGCCAGTGAAGGAGCAGGACGTCCGGCGGGCCATCATCCGCTCTGGGGTCGTGCTCAGTATGGAGGGCGGTGCTTTCCCACTGCTGGCACTACCCTACCGGCTCTTCGTGGGAGGACCTCTAGGAAGCGGGGACCAGTGGCTCCCTTGGATTCACATGGAGGACGAGGTCCGTGCCATCCGCTTCCTGATGGGAAATGAGGCCGCTGAGGGGCCCTTCAACCTGTCGGCGCCAAGCCCCCTGACCAACGTCGAGTTCGGCCGCGCGTTGGCGCGGGTGCTAGGGCGCCCGGCTTCCTTGCGCGTGCCTGCCTTCGCCGTGCGCCTTGTCCTGGGGGAGATGAGCACTGTGGTGCTCGATGGCCAGCGGGCGATTCCCAAGCGTCTGATGGACCTGGGCTTCGAGTTCCACTTCACGGAGGCCCGGCCCGCACTGCGCGATCTGCTGTGAAGTTCCAGCGTTGATCGCACACGAGGAGACGTCGATAGAACACAGACTCGCAGATAGGGCGCAAGGCATCGCGGCGTGTCGCTGCCGGCTACGCCGTGGCTCTCTGTCCCTGGCTCTAGGTGTCTCGCAAGCCCGACTACCCTTAGGAGGCGACCATGAATTGGAAAAATGTCTTGCCGGAGGCCGATCTGCCGAACGGCGCCCGCCGTGTCGTGACCGTTGCCGAGAGGGAGGTGCTGCTGATCAACCGCGCAGGGGAGATCCACGCGATCGGTAATCGTTGCCCCCATATGAATGCCAGGATGGAGAAAGGCGAGGTGACAGGGGATGGATCCATCGTCTGTCCTCGCCACCACAGCGTCTTCGATCTGGAGACTGGGGCCGTGGAGGAGTGGGTGCCCTGGCCGCCTGTCGTCGGGCGGGCCTTGGGTGCCCTCTCGCAGGAGAACGCCCTGCCGACCTACCCGACGAAGATCGAGGACGGCAGCATCTGGGTGGGTATTGAGGCGTCGGAATGAACGATCACGAGACCGCGACCTTGATGCAGACCGAGGATCTGCCCTACATCACCGGCGACCTGGACGGCGTGGGCGGCGAGATCAAGGTCGAGCCTGCTCACTTCGTCGTTGAGGAGATCCCTCTCTACGAGGCTTCCGGTGAGGGCCAACACGTCTACGTCCGGCTGACGAAGGAGAATTGGACCACCCGCGCCGTCGAGGATGAACTGGCCAGGATTTTCGAGCTGCGCGACGTCGACATTGGCTGCGCAGGGCGGAAGGACAAGCACGCCCGCACCACCCAAACGTTCTCCCTCAACCTGCCCAACGTCGATGAAGGGGAGGTCGCTCGTCGGATTCGAGAGCGCTTGCCCGTCGAGGTCGACTGGATCCGACGGCATCGTAACAAGATCAAGGCCGGCCACCTGCTGGGCAACCGCTTCCGCATTGTCGTGCTGAGGCCAGATCCTAACGCCGTGCCGCAGGCACAGGCCGTGGTGCAGGCGCTGCGGCAGCGCGGTCTCCCCAACTACTACGGCCCTCAGCGCTTTGGCCGTGAGGGCGACAATGCAGAGCGGGGCCGCGAGATCTTGCGGACAGGCCGTGGGCCGCGCAAGCGCTGGCTGCGCCGACTTCTGCTGCGCGCGTACCAGTCGGCCCTCTTCAACACCTGGCTGGTGGCCCGCATCCAGCGTGGCTGGTTCCAGCGCGTACTGACCGGTGACGTGGCCAAGAAACGGGACACTGGCGGACTCTTCGAGGTCGAGGACGTCGAAAGCGCCCAACCCCGCTTTGAGCGGGATGATATCACCTACACCGGCCCCATCTACGGCTCGCGTATGTGGTGGGCCAAGGGCGAACCGGGCGAGCTTGAGCGTGAGATTCTGGCGCAGGCTGAGGTGACGGAGGAGATGCTCGATCGGGCGCACCTCAGCGGCAGTCGGCGGCGCGCGCGCCTGGTGCTGGATGACCTCGAGGTCGCACCCCATCCCGACGGCTTCTTGCTCACTTTCAGCCTGCCGAAGGGCTCCTACGCCACCACAGTCCTGCGGGAGATCATGAAAGCGTGATAGGAGCAACTAAGCTTCTCCGCGGGGCAAGGGTGCGTCTGACCGCGCTTCACGAGGGCGACGTCCCCACGATGGCGCGATGGGATGAGGACGCGCGCACTCGACGCCTATTCGGCGCCCGCCCCGCCCGCCCACGCTCTGAGGCGGAGATCGCCCATTTCCTCAAAGACTTGAGAGAGAATGATCGGACTATCACCTTTGGCATCCGTCGTCTCGACGACGACACGCTGACCGGCGCCCTTGAGCTGGACGGCATCCTCTGGCCCCACCGGGTGTGCGGCTTTGGCGTGGTCATCGGAGATCGCGAGAACTGGGGCCGAGGCTATGGCTACGAGGCGGCGGAGCTTGGGCTGACCTTTGCCTTCGACGAGCTGAACTTGCACCGTGTCACCGCGACGGTTTTCAGCTACAACCAGCGGTCCATCGCACTTGTCGAGAAGCTGGGCTTCCAATACGAGGGCGTCTTCCGCGAGTTCCTGGAGCGGGATGGCAAACGCCACGACATGCTCCTCTACGGCCTGCTGCGACACGAATGGCAGGAAAGGCCACAGGGCACGTGATCGACCTTCTGCTTCGAGGGATGTTCGCGAGACTGCTATGACGCGGCTCATACGGGTCATCATTATCTTGGCAGCTTTCCTGCTGATCAGCCTGGGGCTTCGGGCTGGCTGGCAGCAGCTGGCGCGGCGGAACCGCCTGGCGTCGCCACCGCAGGGTCGGCTACAGCCGGTGACCGCGCTGGCGGGCGACGCGACGGGGTTCGCCCGCGCCGAGGGGCCGCGACCCTTTGACTTCCCCGCGGACCACGGGCCGCATCCCAACTTCCAGACCGAGTGGTGGTATTACACGGGCAATCTGCAGACCGTCGATGATCGCCGGTTCGGCTACCAGCTCACCTTCTTCCGTCGTGCCCTGACGCCGCCGGACCGGCGCGAGGACCGCGCCTCGGATTGGGCCACCGATCAGGTCTACATGGCCCACTTCGCTCTGACCGACGTGGCGGCAGACCAACACCAGGCCTTTGAGCGCTTCAGCCGTGGCGCGGCCGGCCTCGCCGGGGCGTTCTCCCCACCCTACCAAGTCTGGCTGGAGGACTGGCGTGTGGAGCAAGTGACCGAGGATCATCGCGTCTTACGGATGCAGGCCGCTCAAGAGGAGCTCGCCATCGATCTGCAGTTGATCGACCGCAAGGGGCCGATCCTACAGGGTGACCGCGGCTACAGCCAGAAGGGCCCCGACCCCGGCAATGCCTCCTACTACTACAGCCAGACGCGGCTGGAGACCTCTGGCACGGTGCAGGTCGGCGAGATGGCGCTTGATGTGGCGGGCTGGAGCTGGATGGACCACGAGTTCAGCACCGGCGCCCTCGCCCCACATCAGGTCGGGTGGGACTGGTTTGCGCTTCAGCTTGACGACAACACGGAGCTGATGGTCTTCCAGATTCGCCAGACCGACGGCGCCGTTGACCCCTTCTCCAGCGGCACGGTGATTGACATCGATGGTGGGGCCGGTCACCTGACTCACGAAGATTTCGCCATTCAGGTCGAGGCCACCTGGCGCAGCCCCCACTCCGGCGGCACCTATCCCTCCCGCTGGACGATTCGCGTGCCCAAGGCGGATATAGACTTGACCATCGAGCCCACCGTTGCCGATCAGGAGATGAACGTCTCCTACGCCTATTGGGAGGGAGCGGTACGCGTCCGCGGGGAGCACGCTGGTGAAACCGTAAGAGGCCAAGGTTACGTGGAGCTGACGGGCTACACCGACTCAGTGCGGGAGGGATTCTGAGCGCGCCACCGCCGTCAGGCACTGTTCGCCGTATGCTCCTGACCGATCCAGCTGGGGGGATGCGTGCTTCCAGCCCAGGATCCGCGATGGTAAGCGGTAGAGGACCTGAGAACCAAGCCATAGACTGTACAGGAGGGAGGTCATCCAATGAAACTAGCTAAAGCCATTGCCTTACTCGGCGCCGTCGCTATGAGCGCCGTGCTCATCTACGCCTTCACCACCGGCAACCTCAGCCAGGAGGGTAGCGTCCTGCTCTCGATGCCCTGGGGCATCGTCTCGCTGGTCGACCTCTACGTCGGCTTCATCCTCTTCTCCGGCTGGATCGTCTACCGAGAGAAGTCCGTCGTTAGGTCTGTCATCTGGGTGGTGCTGATGATGGTCCTGGGCTTCTTCACGGCCAGCGTCTACGCCTTCGTTGCGCTTCAGACGAGCGGCGGCGACTGGCGCCGCTTCTGGATGGGAAGGAGGTGGCAGGATGTCTAAGCCCTTCTGGTGCGAGTGTCCGGAGGAAGAACCAACCATCCGCCTCGGGGTAAGTACGTGTCTCATGGGCGAGAATGTGCGCTACGACGGCGGGCATCAGCGAGATCGCTTCTTGATGAACACGCTTGGCGACTTCGTCGAGTGGGTCCCCGTCTGCCCCGAAGTGGAGATCGGCCTGCCCGTACCGCGCGAGGCTATGCACCTGGAGGGCGACCCGGAGAATCCCCGCCTGGTCACCATTAAGACCGGCAAGGATTACACCGAGCGGATGCAGACCTGGGCCAATCAGCGGCTTGAGGAACTTGCGGACGCGAACCTGCATGGCTTTGTCTTCAAGAGCCGCTCGCCCAGCTCAGGCCTCTATCGGGTGAAGGTCTACAACGAGCACGGCATGCCCAGTCAGACCGGCACAGGTATTTTCCCGCGCGAGGTGATGCGCCGATTTCCCCTCCTGCCGCTGGAGGAGGACGGGCGTCTTCACGACATGGGTCTGCGAGAGAACTTCATCGAGCGCGTCTTCGTCTATCGTCGCTGGACCTATCTGCTGGACACAAACCCTACACCGGCGGGCGTGGTTGCTTTCCACACGGCTCACAAGCTGACGATGATGGCCCACAGTCCGGAGTATTACCAGAAGATGGGCCGTCTTGTCGCCCAGGCCGGCGATCTGCCCTGGGCTGAGCTCGTGGAACGCTACGGTCACCTGCTTATGGAGGGCCTGAAGGTAATGACGACAACGGGGCGACACGTCAATGTGCTGCAACACCTGATGGGCTATCTCAAGGATTTCCTAGACCAGCACGATAGGGCCGAGCTTCTCGGCGTCATCCAAGACTACCAGCGCGAATTGGTGCCACTCATCGTTCCGGTGACCCTGTTGAGGCACCACTTGAATCGCAATGCGGTACCGGAGTGGGTCCACAAGCAAGTGTATCTCAGACCATACCCCAAGGAACTGATGCTCCGGAACCACGTGTGAGGGACACAACTTGATGAGAATCTGGGACATCCCGCCGGAGAAGCTTTGCCGCAACCACCTGCTAGGCGAGCACGCCGAGCTGCACGCCATCTGGACCATCCTGACGGAGGATCGGCAGGGTGGCTACGCGAATCATCCCGAGGTAGAACGGTGGAGGGGCAAGCTCAAGGCGCTCTACAGCAAGCATGAGGAGATCGTGGAGGAGATTGTAGCCCGCGGCTACCGGCATAAGAGCCCTCTCGATCCGGAGTTGGCCACGGGCGCGGGGGTGCAGGACACCTTCGTCGATTCGATCGAGGAACAGGCCCAAATCCTTCGGGACAAGGGCTGCGACTGCCGGCCATGACGTGCTCCATACGCCCTCAAGACCTGCTAGCCACATTTGACATCTAACTCGCAGCGTGTAGAATAGCTTAGCTGCGATTCGCTCAAAACTGCATACTGCACAATTCTCCGACCCAGTTCCCTAAGATTCCTCGAAGAATTATGGGTGCTGGGCGATAGGGCTTGGCCGGAAACGGCCAAGGGCTGGAGACCAGCTCCAGCCTCAGCCTCCCGCGATTGGAAAGGAGAGTCGACGGCGAGAACCAACGGCGTCCGCGTCTTTCCACGCGGACGCCGTTTTGCGTCTTTGGGATCCTGTGCAGCCGGAAGATGCTGGAGAGCACCTCTTTCCATTGGACTCACGCATTCAAGTCGAACTGCAAGGAGGAGAGAAGCGTATGAAGCGTAGGATGACGATGCCACCCTCACCTTCACTGCGGTCGATGCCGACAGCGTCGATGTGCCCGTCAGCGACGCCGAGGCCTGCGCTGATTAAATGGTCGTCTTCCATGATGACAACAGCCTTCGCCTGACTATGCCTGGCTTCGGGAGCAGTTTCTGGGTCAAGGACCTGGTCTCCATCGAGGCCAAGTAGGACTTGGCTCAGCCAGACTGAATTAGCCCTACGAGTGAGAGGAGCCACCTATGAACAGACAATACCCTTCCGCACTGACGATCTTCCTGACGCTAGCGCTGCTGGTCGGCTGCAGTGTCCTACCGCGCAGAGAATCAACCGAGACAGGCCAGCCTGACGCTACCCTGACGGTCAAGTCCGCCGACGAAAGGGTTACCCTTAGCTGGGACGACATCCAGGAGCTGCCGAGCTACGAGGGCCCTGGTGGCCGCATCAGCAGCGTCGGTCATGTAACGCCGCCCGTGACGTTCAAGGGAGTCCCGGTCGAGGACCTGTGCAGCCTGGTGGGCGGTTTCACTGAGGAGAACAGTTTCCAGATCACGGCCAAGGACGGCTACGGGATGACGTTCTCCCACGACCAGATCGTGAACGGCGACTACGACACCTACGATCCCAGTACGGGCGAGAACCAGCCCTACGACGGGAACCTCACCACTGTGGTTGCCTACCTGGAGGAGGGTGAGCCCATTCCCGCCGAGGAGGACGGTCCGTTGCGCCTGGCCATTCTGGGCACCAACAAGGTCGTCACCGACGGCCACTGGTGGATCAAGTGGGTGGAGACCATCGAGGTGAAGCAGGCCCAGGATGAATGGAGCCTCCAACTGGAGGGCGAGATGAGCGAGGAGGTAGACAGCGGGTCCTT
>Ga0207796_1000860_pt1 | contig 11090 bp, 12 predicted proteins | sample Pon1CUnioCityCA_6_FD_187274 | JGI IMG/M metagenome (GOLD analysis project Ga0207796, IMG submission 187274) | Marine sediment microbial community from Union City, CA, USA - Pond 1C Sediment 1 (SPAdes) | ecosystem: Environmental > Aquatic > Marine > Intertidal zone > Salt pond sediment ...
ATCCAACGCCCAACTGGGCTCAACCACCTTCCGAAATTTGCAATCAAGCTGGTTTCGAGATTTCCATGGGGAAACCACGAAAACGCCCAAATCACCACTGAAAATATGACGATCAAACCCCCTGCTTTTCTAATGAAGGCTAAAGTGTTCTGCCAAACATATAATCCAATCGTTTGTAAATTCGGCAGATGGTAGAGGGGAATCTCCATAATAAAAGGACTTTGTTCTCCCTTAAAAATCAAGTGATTCGCCCCGACTCCCAACAAAAATAAAATGGCAAGGTTTAAAATCACCAAAAACCAGGTCACCCATGTCGCTTTTTCGCCAAAGAATGCGGGAGCTAAAAATGCAACGACTGCCATTCTGGCAGTACAGGGTACGAGGGGGATCAGTAGAATAGTCAGGCGTTTACCACGCTGTTTCTCAAAAATCCGGGTTCCCATCACCGCCGGAACATTGCAGCCGAAGCCAATGAAAAGTGATAAAAATGAACGACCGTGCAACCCCATAAAATGCATCCAGTGATCCATGACAAAAGCTGCCCTTGCAAGATATCCCACATCTTCAAGAAACCCAAGAATGGTAAAAAATAAAATCAGGATGGGGATAAAAGTTAAAACAGTTCCTGCGCCACCCAGGAGTCCATCAATCATCAATCCTGAAAACCAGTCAGGAGCATTGGAAAGGACATTTTCCAACCAATTTGCAGCAGGGAGCTCTAAACGCAATTGCAACCAATCCACAATGGGTATGGCAATCGAATACGTAAGATAGAAAACCAATCCAAATACAGCAATAAGAACCACAACACCCCATAAGGGGTGTGTGAGCACTCGATCCATGCGGTCTGTCAATACAATAGGACCGCGTTTTGGCTTGAATATCCCCACACGAATCATGCGTTCAATCCAACTATAGCGACTGCTGGTGATGTCAAGGATGGCATCTTCGTGTTGGAGCAAGATAGGTTGGATTCGCTCCCAAAGATTAACATACCTTTTTTGCATCATCGCCAGCATTTCTCTGTCACCTTCAAGGATCTTGAGCGCAACCCAGTATGCCGGGTATTTTGGATCAATTTGATCTTCAATCAAATTTTGAATTTGCTTTAAAATTTGGCAATATTCTGGACTTAGTGTGGGTCGATTTGGTTGGTATTGTTCCGGATCATCACTCAGATCAAGCGCTTTTTTGATAAGCGTTTTCAACCCCAAATTTCTTGTTGCAACCAGCGGGACAACCTGCAAACTAAGGGCGGTTTCGAGAATATCAATATCAATCTGGATCCCTTGTTGTGCAGCTACATCCATCATATTCAAGCCGATAAGGATTGGCACATCCAATGCCAGGACTTCTGTCACAAGGTAGAGATTGCGCTCCAGACAGGCGGCATTTGCAATCACAATCGTCACATCTGGTTTTTCATGGATGATGTAATCACGGGCAACCCGCTCTTCTTCAGAATTAGCTGTCAGGCTGTATATCCCTGGTAAATCTACCAGGTTGATATCCTTACCCTCCATTTGCATACTGCCGAATTTGAGTTCTACAGTCTTTCCCGGCCAGTTGCCAACATGCTGGCTCAACCCTGTCAGCATATTAAAAACAGTTGATTTTCCGACATTTGGTTGACCCACTAAGGCAATCGTCAGCTTTCGATTGGCACTCATCATCAACCCTACCGCCTCCTGTTAAGAACTTAATTCATTTCCTTTACCAGGACCTTACTCGCTTCTCCTCTACCCAGGGCAATCCGGGAATCCCTGATCAATACAATCACCGGCCCAAACCCGGAATTTTGTTGCACGATCACTTCAGCACCTTTTGTGAAACCCAGAACAAGCAACCGATTATTGAGGTTCTGACCTCCCGAGAAATGATGGACAATCCCTCTGCTGCCTTTTTTTAATTTTGTTAGCGGTTGGTATGGTCCTGCCACTTAATTACTCCAAAATGACCTTCTGTAAAATCTAATTAATCATTATCCGGTGTAAATTCGACCCACATTCTTGCCAGCTCATCTGCTTCAGGCTGGACATCAAGATATTCTTTCAAGTTCCCTGCACGCAGCACATGCACGCCCTCACCCACATGCACTTTGCCTATATCTGCAAAGGATATACCAGACTCTGCCAATGCAACGCTGGCTTCTCTAACCCTGCTTTCTGGCATCGTCGCGACCAGTGTTCCCGATGAGATCATCTTCATCGGATCGAACCCAAAGGCTTCAGAAAAACGTGCTGCCACCCCAGGCATTGGAATCCGATCATACTCAATAGTCAATCCCACATTGGAAAGTAAGGCAATCTCCCGCAGTGTCTCCAACAATCCCCCACGTGTGACATCGTGCATGCAGGATGCCCCATGCTTCGCTAAAATGAGGGCTTCTGGAATGACACTCACCTGACGATAAAGATTACCAGCTTCTTTTAAATCTGCTTCTGACAAACCTAATCTTCTCGCTGTATTTGCAAAGTCATCGGCTAAGATAGCGGTTCCTTCCAGTGGAATCCCCTTGGTAACAAAAATATGATCCCCTGGCTCTGCCCCACTCGTTAGAATTGGGACTTGATCTCCCAGTGTTGCCATCGCAGTCACAGCTACCAATGGCCTCGTCAAACTGGCGGAATAACCTGTATGGCCACCAACGATTGAAACACCCACTTCCTGAGCCCCCCGTCCGATATCCGCCATAATTTGCTCCAGAAGATCTTCATCCTCTTGATTGGGAACCAGAACCAAGACCTGCAGCCAGCGCGGTTTAGCACCGCAAGTGGCGATATCATTGCAGGCAACCTGCACAGCCAGCCAACCAATCTGGTGCACCGCTCCCACAATCGGGTCCAGATGAGAAGCCAGCAAATCCTCACCCACCCGTGTCAATGCGACATCCTCCCCAAATGTGGACCCCATAACCACATCGGGATCGGAAGATTGGAAGTACTTATAAACAGTTTTCTGAAGGACATCCAAAGAGAATTTCGACATAGCCATTCCTCATTTTTTGCTGGATGGTTTTTCGGGTGTATGACGATGCTTGCTATGACCATAATAAGCTTCTGATGCACTCCAAAACCGTACACCATCACGGATCACAATTTGCGCCCGACCGCTTTCTGCCAGATTACCCAGCGTCTCACGGACATCACTAGGGGACCATCGTGTCAATGCATCAACAAGCTCAGATTCTTTCATGGGATGACGTGTGATAATCCCCGTAATTGCTTTAATCAAGTCCTCATCATAGCTCAGATCGAAAGATCCCTTGGCTGGCAGGATAATTTTTGCGATCTCTCCCAAAATCTGGTGAGCCCTATCCAAGCCCTCTTCATCGGGCGGTCTCACCCATTCCTCTGCAGGGGGACGGGTTGGTTGAACCACATGTACTTCGTCAGGCTGAATCTTCTTCAGCCAGCCAGCGATCTCCAAGAGAGCTTCTTCGGTATCATTTAATCCCCTAACCAACATCACTTCGACCCACAAGTTATGTTCATAACTCTCTCGGAATGCGATCAAACCCCGAGTCAAGCGTTCAAAGGTCAGGGTCGGATGCGGTCGATTAATCCGACGATAAAGGACTGGATTCCCTGCATCCAGTGATGGCATAACCGCATCAGCAAGAAATAATTCCTCCCGAACTTCGGGCAAATATAGCAAAGATCCATTGGTTATCACCGCCACAGGCAGGTCCGTCATCCCCTTCACCCCCTGGATCATCTCACCAACCCCAGCGTTAAGGGTGGTCTCCCCGGAGCCGACAAAGGTCACCCAATCGATCTCTCTTGGTTGGTGCGCCTCCAAAGCATCTTGAACCTGGGACAATATTTCCAAATTCGGATAATTATAGCGACGCTCAGTGCGAAAAGGACTCGTTCTTCCCAGCTGGCAATAGACACAATTCCAATTACAGGTTTTAAGCGGGACCGGGTCGATTCCTAATGATTGACCTAATCGCCGGGAAGGGACGGGTCCAAAGACACGTTTAATCATAGTTTTGCCCTTTCTATTCTGTCCGTTCGCCAAAAAGTTTGGTTCCAATTCGGACAATGTTCGCACCTTCCTCAATGGCAATGCGGTAGCTGTTGCTCATGCCCATTGAAAGGTATTTCATCTCTACACTTGGCAAATCCAAAGCCTTCAATCGCTCAAAGGCTTGGCGGGTGAGTTGAAAATAAGGACGGCTTTTCTCTGGGTCGCCAAAGCGAGGACCCATGGTCATCAAACCTTGCAGCTTGAGATGTTTCAAGCGGGTCATCTTTTCTGCCAATCCCACCACTTTTTCAGGCAGAACGCCAGTTTTATTGGATTCTTCCCCACTGTTGACTTCAATTAATACGGGAAGAGTCCTTTCAGCCATTTCACAGCGGTGGTCCAGGTATTTCGCCAAGTGCCAGGAATCGATGGTTTGGCACATATCAAAGAACGCCGCCACATATTTCGCTTTATTGGTTTGCAGATGCCCAATCATATGCCATTGGGCTCGATCACCAATAACATCAATGATGGGTAGTGCTTCCTGGATATAGTTATACCCAATGTGTGTGATCCCAGCTTCGATCACAGCTTCAACTTCAGCCAAGTTACGTGTTTTAGCTGCGGCCACCAGGATGACCTCTGACGGAATCTGGGTGCGTATTTTCTGAATACTTTCAGCAATTTCCAATGTTAATTTATCCATATTAATGTTCCTTTGTTAACACGATGATGACCGCCACCAAGATTCCCGCCAGCAGGGAAAGGAGGGTGTATTCTCGGTTCTCTTCCTCAACCGCAGGCAACAAATGGGTGGCTCCGACATAGAGCAGCGCACCCGCAGAGAAGGCCAGCATCAACCCCAGGATGCTGCGGTTTATGGCATTAACGAATGGAAAAGAGATCAGGGTACCCAACGGCGTGGAGAAAGCCGCAGCAATTAATGACCAGATCACCGCCTTTTTCTTAGAGAATCCACCTCGATCTAGCAACAAAAAGGTCACAATCCCTTCCGGAAATTCATGCAGAACCATCCCAATTGCTGCCAACACGCCTGTGAAGATACTGACGTTAAAAGTTACCGAATAAATAACACCATCGATAAATGAGTGAATGCCAATCCCAATCATAGGGATGATACCTAAGGACACATTGGCTTTTTCCCGGTCATGAAAACGATATCGATCCAAAATCCTATTGGAGACATATAGGCTCAAAAATCCAATTAAAACAAAGAGGGGCGCCTGATTATTCATGACATAAGCCTCTGGCAGGATGTGCATCAATGAAACAGTTATTAAGACCCCAGCTGCGAAACTCATAAAATGGGCTACATTTCTGTTCCCCCATTCAGAATATCGATTGATGACATAAATTCCAGCTGAAGTCACCAAGGCAGCCAAAGTGCTTGCCGCCATTACCGCAATAAAAACATTATCAAATATCACAGGTACCTCCTGGTATCATGAAACTGCCTTGCTTTTGACAGAATCATGGGATGAATCCGCTCCAGATCTGATTTGGCTGAGCGCCTTTCGCAAGGTCTTGAGCGCTAAGTCTGCATAATGCTGATAATCTTTAGGTAAAAAGCTCAATGCATAAATCAACAGTGCCAATATAAGCTCCTGGCCTTCTTGAAGGGTTTTACCTTTGATCAACCGGGTTATCATACTGCCGCAAGCCATGGTCTCCAAGCATCCATCTGTCATATATGTTGCATCGTAAATAACCTTGCCCCTCAACAGCAAATCAATCTGGATGCTGTCACCGCAACATCCGCATCTAAAACACCGACAGAGAAACCGCTTTTTCGCAGACCACTGGCCAATAAACCGGTGACGAAGGATTTTCCCACACCGCCTTTACCGCTCATTACAGCAATTACTTTACCAACCTGATTGTAATCCGTAGCGCTTCCTTTTAATGCTTTGTGACCAGTCTTTTGATTTTTTGCTTTCTCAATCATTACCTTTACTACCTACTATTCACGCACCATTTTCGTGCCGCATTTCGGGCACTTAATATCCATACACCTCTGACCAACCACGTGGGTTATTCGATGCCCACACTTAGGGCAAACACATTTGCCAACCGGACCAGAACCAGGTATGTTACCGCCTCCTTGTCCTCGTCCTCTACCAGAATTCTTTCTGAACATTTGATCCTCCAAATCTAAAATGTAAGCTAAATCAATACTGTGAGTGCTTGCTTCCTAATCCTTCATCAAGATGCTGGGTCACCAAACGATCGTCCTGGTCAGCGGGACAAATAACGACCAACGCACGCGAAGTTGAATCCGACATATTTGCCCAGCGATGTGGAATATGCGCTTCAAAAATCAAACTGTCTCCAGGGCACAGGAAATATTCTTCCTCATCCACCCAAAACACAAGCTCACCAGATAGGCAATATACAAATTCTGTCCCGGTGTGGACAATTGGGGAATCACCACTTTCCTGCTTTGATCGCAATGTCATTAAAAGAGGCGTCCCTTCTCCCAATGCCAGACCGCCCCCCAGGTCTTCAAAGATCCCCTGTGAAAAGTTGATGCAGGGGCGATCTCCAGCCTGTTGAAAAACAACACTCGCCTGCTCAGTTTCTACCTCGAAAAAAGCTGTGACCGGTACGTTTAAAGCATCCGCTAATTGTTGCAAGGTGCTCACATTCGGGGATGACTTTTCGTTTTCAATCAGGCTGAGGGTATTGAAATTTAAACCGCTCATCTCAGCCAAGGCACGCTGTGATAAACCACGTGCCTGGCGTAGTGCTTGCAAACGCTGACCAACATTAATATCTTTTTCGGAAGGTTCCTCTGAGGGCAGGACTTGTGAAAGGTACCTGCGCCAATGACTCTGATTGGAATAAGCACGCACACGTAAAGATGTCATGATCGGATTCCTTTCGTCTATACTATTATTATAGTACATTTTAAAGATTTTTCAACCAATTAATTATTTACATTATCCAGATACTATTAACTTTGAAAAGTACTTACTCGCGAATTTCATGGATAGGATTGGAAAATAGATTGCAAATGATAAAAAATACCATCAAATTTATCTTTGACATCAGGCAGGCGTGATCGGCGAATAAGCTAATATTGAGCCAGCACCACGCACCTTTATCAAATTGTTGATTGTTTCAGAGCATGAAACCCAAAAAGTTTGATTAAATCAATAACTTATTGTTCCTGATTGAAAAACAATGATGATCGCATATCTCATTCAAAATCCCTCGTAATCTGTCCTTGCTTGTCAAAAAATCCGGATAGTTGGTGTGAGAAGCAGACTTATCAAGGTGAAGCAAATTCCACATGACCCATTTACCATGAGTGAGTACAAAACAAGGCTATAATTAATCTATATCCTTGACAGGACAATTAGGAGGCATTTATGACTAAAAAAATCTTCATTACTTTGGGAATAACCCTGATATTATCCGGTTGTGCTGGGCAGGGCAGCCGAACAGGAGGAATGCCCTGGTGGGGTTGGCTGCTCTTGATCCTCGCTCTGGTTGTCATTGTTTACATTATTGTCCGGGGGATGCGCAAGGGCAAAGAAGTCCCAACCGTTCCACCCATGCAACCCGAACCAGTCCGATTTGAAGCACCCCTAAAGCCCGATGACTTGACCGTCATTGAAGGCATTGGTCCGAAAATCCAGTCCGTTTTACAGACTGGTGGCATCAACACTTATCAGGAGCTCGCCAACCTATCCCCGGAAAATATCAAACAAGTCCTGGACGAAGGCGGCATCCGCTTGGCAGTGACCGATACCTGGCCAGAGCAGGCACGTCTCGCTGCAGAGGGCAAAATGGACGATCTTAAAGAATTGCAGGATCAGCTCACTGCCGGACGTAATTAGCTCAGCAATTTTTTTGTGATTGAAAATTATTTTACTGGAGTCCTTTATCCGCCGTTGAGAATGTTATCAAACATAACTTGGTAATTTCTCGCGCGATTTTCCCACGACCAGCCCTCGTTTTCAATCACCTGTCGATTCATCGCACCCATATTCGCACATAAGGTTCGGTCATCGCGCAACCTTTTAACCGCAGACCTGATGGGAGTAAATTCTCTCTCAACAATCATTCCGTTGATCCCCTGATGGATCAACAAGGGCACAATGCCCACCGGGGTTGAGATCACTGCCCTGGCAGAAGCCGCGGCTTCAAGAACGGGATTTGGCGTCCCTTCAGATTGGCTGGCACACAGATAGACATCGATCTCTCGGTAAAATTCCGACATTCGGACATGCGGCAGCCAATTTTTCTCTTTTGTAACAGTCTTCAATGTCACATTGTTCAGTGACTCACAAACCGGGATAATCAAATCTAATAAGCCTTTATTATCGCCATGTATGGCGGTGCTGCCAGTCCATCCAACAATGAGGGCTTGACCCGCATCAGAAGATCTTGGTAGATAAGGGCGAAATTTATCCACATCCACACCCGAAGGATTCAAAAATACCCTTCGGTGAAGTGGTGCAATAAGATCATACAAGCCCGGGCAGTTCACACTGACAGCACAAGCTCGATTGAGATACTTTTCCACGAGATCATTTAATGGGATCTTATATTTTTGCTGCCAGCTCCAAAAACTGGCGACCTGAATGCATAACTTTTCTTTGGGAACAAAATTTCTTTCTAAAAAATCCGTCTTCCACCACATACAATACACCAGATCAAATGAACGATGGTCAATCAGGGGTAATTCGGCGGCGAAAACCTTCGTAAAATCATACTTCCACTTCAAAACTTGCATGAAGGCATTGGATACATTATCATAAGCCCAACCTGGAAAATCGGCGACGATCAAGACTTTTGGCTTAACATGTAAACAGGGGGATCTATATTTCATTGGGTAATTTTCAAAATAGTATGCGCAAAAAAATACTGAAAAAAAGTTGTGTTAAGGTATCTGTTACTTAGGGTATCTGATCTGATCCTTTTACGTTCCAACCACCAAACTAAATTTTATTTCTTCAAATCTTAGCGATCAATTACCACGCCTCAATCATGGTATGCAAATCCTCAATTTCCATCTTCGATGAACGCATCTCTTCCAAAATTTCTTCGACCCGGTTCACTTCACCGCGCACAAAGCGTGAATACGGTGCCATGGCTTCTTCAATGCGTCCCAGGCTGCGCTGCACTTCTTTTTCAAAAGCTACACGAAGCGTACCGAGCAGGTCCTTGCGAAGCTTCACGAGTCGTTCATGCAAATCACGTTTGGCTTTTCGCCGCTGCGCAGGGATGATGAAAAAACCCAACACCGCCACCAGGCTGGCAGCAACAATACCCGTTATGTCCGCAGCCGCTGTTGTCGCCAGGGCAGTGATAAGAGCTCCCAACCCTACCGCCCCTATCTCAACTGCCATGGACGCCGCCACAGCATTTTGTGCCTCAAGAGCAATCTGCTCGCTTTTGATGTGCTTGTTGTAAGAAGAAACCACACGCTCAGCTTCTCGCCCGATTGCATCCAAAAGCCGACCCCGGTCCACATTGTAAGCCGCCATGAGCCCCTCACCAATAATCTGCCCTTTATGCTCTTGCCGACGATCGGCTAAATAGTTGGTGATCGCCTGCCATTGCCTCAAATCCGATTCCACCAGCCAGTCAATTAAGTCGTCGACCCTTCCATCAATTTTATCAGGGACCTCAGCAACTACTTCTCGTTCAAAGTCCGTTTGTAAGCGATCCCTTTTTATCAAGTCTAAAACCCTTGCCAACCGGAAACGCTCTTCAAAAAATTCGTCACCACGCTGTTCCATCTCTAAAAAGATTTTTTCAATCTCAGCCATTCGCAGGTTAAATTCTTTTTGCTTGTCCTCTTGATAAACCGCTTGCTGACGATCAACATTTCGCAATAATTCCTGGTCTTTTTCTAAAACCGCTTCCTGTGCCTTGGCTGCCTCGTATGTTTTCTCCATCAGATGGGCACCAACCCCCAAGGGATTTAGGAATTTAAGCATTAGCTGGCTTTCCTGGTCAAGGGTCTGGCGTATATAGGCTTCCAAAGCTTCAAATTGACTGGGCACCCATAGTTCCGGTTCCCCTGTTTTTGCTCTAAGGGCCAGACGGGAACTCACTGAAAAGATCTCTGGCGCCATCGCCAATAAATGATTGGTATTTTCACGAACAAAACGCTCAACCTGGTGCAGCTCTGCTTCATCCTGCAGCAAATCAATCTTATTGATCACAACCACGACCTTCTTACCCCAATCCCGGATATCCTCCATAAAACGGCGTTCACTCTCCGTAAATGGACGGTCAACCGAAGTGATGAATAATACCAGATCGGCACGGGGGACGAATTTTCGAGTTAGTTCTTCATGGAATCGAATGATGGCATTTGTACCCGGTGTATCCACAATACTGACCTCAGACAGCATGTCAACAGGCAGCAGGATCACTTCATGACTCTCTTCTGAGAGACGCTGGCTTTTGGACTCGCCAAATCGAAGGATATTGATCTTTGAGGTGGTCGGTGTAACACCTTCTTCAAGCCATTTTTCACCCAACAGAGCATTGATGAAAGCACTTTTGCCTGAATTAAATTCACCAACAACGACCAAAAGGAACAGGTCATCCAACTGGTCAATCGACTGAACCAAAGTCCTCAAATCTTCTTTTGACGCACCATATTCAACTAATTTGACCCTTAAATCGTTCAAGAACCGTCGTTCACGCTTTAATACTTGTTCCTGGGATTCATTTAATATTTTCATCAGCCATTCTCCTTTTGCTGATTATAGCACTTTAGGGAAAAACTCGACCATACCACGGACCAAAGTGATGTCTATTGTTGTCATATGCCGTTAGAACTGAAAAGCCCACCACGCTGGTGGGCTTTTTGACGATATCAATCAAGAGATTTGATACCTAAACCTTCATTATCCACATCAACTTCCACAGTTGAGTTTAGTCGTCGTCATCATCTTCATCGCCATCATCGTCATCCTCATCATCGTCGAAGTCGTCATCCTCATCATCGTCATCGTCATCATCATCGTCGAAGTCATAATCATCGTCCTCGAAGTCGTCATCCATGTCATCGTCCTCGAAGTCGTCATCCATGTCATCGTCCTCGAAGTCGTCATCCATGTCATCATCCTCGA
>Ga0207796_1000861_pt1 | contig 11048 bp, 11 predicted proteins | sample Pon1CUnioCityCA_6_FD_187274 | JGI IMG/M metagenome (GOLD analysis project Ga0207796, IMG submission 187274) | Marine sediment microbial community from Union City, CA, USA - Pond 1C Sediment 1 (SPAdes) | ecosystem: Environmental > Aquatic > Marine > Intertidal zone > Salt pond sediment ...
GGAATCCCTTTCCAGGCTCAAGGACAAGGGAATAGGCGAGGGAAAGACCCGCGGGGACCACGCCGACCTCTTCAACCAGCTGATGGCCGCCTATTCAGCGGGGAAGGACGCCAGGGAGCTTGCCGTCATCCTGGGGGCGGCGGCCCTGAGCGAGCTTGACCAGAAGTACCTGAAGTTCGCCGACGAGTACGAAAAGCGTTACATCAGCCAGGGGGAGCACGAGAACCGCAACATAGACGAGACGCTGGACCTGGGATGGGAACTCCTCAAGCTGCTCCCGAGGAACGAGATGAAGAGGATAGACCCGAAGAGGCTGGACAAGTACTGGCCCGTTGACGGCCGGGAGAAAGACTCCCCGGAAGAGGGGGAAGACTGATGGCCATAGTCGTCAGCGCCACCCGGATGGAGCTGCTGAACCTTCGCAAGAAGGCGAAGCTGGCCCGGAAGGGCCACAAGCTCCTGAAGGACAAGCTGGACGAGCTGATGAGACAGTTCAAGATACTGATAGCCGACTACGAGGGTGCCCGGCAGGAACTCGAGAAGGAGCTGGAGGTCGCCTACGGCGAGTTCCTCTTCGCCCGTGCGGCGATGACGGAGCCGGGCCTGATGGACGCCCTGCGCTATCCCGGTGCCGAGGCCAGGGTCACCACGGAGACCAGGAAGATAATGAACCTGGTGCTGCCCGTATTCCAGGTATCCATAGAGGGCAACGTCAGGAACTACGGCATGTTCGATACTCCGGTGGAGCTGGACGAGGCCCTCAAAGTCTACAAGGAGCTGCTTCCCAAGATAATCAAGCTTGCGGAGCAGGAGAAGGCCATAAGCCTGCTGGCAAAGGAGATAGATACCACAAGGAGAAGGGTCAACGCCCTGGAGTACAAGCTCATCCCGGAGCTGGAGGAGGCCATACGGGCCATCAGGCTCAAGCTCGAGGAGATGGAGCGGGGCAATCTCACAAGGCTGATGAAGGTCAAGGAGATGGTGCAGGCCAAGAGGGAAGTCTAGGGACTTTGCTGTGATAACAATGCCTTAACTGTCATCGAGTATTTTCAAGCCCGGATACCGCCGCAGGGAACTCATAACCTTGATATTTTCACATGAATTACTTATGAATCATTTGATGGAATATGCTTAAAGATCAATGGGAAAGGATGAAAATGAAAACAGTCTTTTTTACCGTAATCGCCCTTGCAGCGGTGAACCTTGCCTTCGCACAGCAGACGGAGACATACGGCTGGGAGGGTTCGGACACCATCCTCGGAATGTTCCCGGAGGATGGAGTCGAAGCTTCACTGGTGACTGACCCGGTCCACGGGGGATCCCAGTCGCTGGAGATCGAACGTCTCTCCGACGGCACTACACCCCAGGCTTACGTTGCATGGATAACGGGCCTCTCCGACGGTGACGAGGTCACCGCCAGCTTCTGGCGATACGACGTTACACCCGGCACTTACCCTTCCTGCAGGATATGGGCCCACTGGAACGACGACCCGGATGACGTCTACGGACATGCAGGCAGCGCCAGCGGCAACCCCGACTACGGCCTTGGCGAGGGATGGGACGAGACCGAGTACACATGGACCGTGGTGGACGGGCACACGGGCATAGTGATAGAGGCCAGGGTCTACTCCAACCCCGGCGACATAGTATGGGTGGACGACATGACGGTAACGGCCCCTACCGGTGCCAATATCATCCTGCCCGGTGGCCTTGCGCTGGAGAACACCACCTGGGCCGATATCAAGGCGACATTCTAGGCTGAATGGAAGGAAGAAAAATGACGAAACTCTTTACGATAATAGCCGCCCTGGCCATATCGGGCATCGCCTTCGGCGAGTACTCGGTGACCTACAGCTGGGAGGGCACGGCCACGATCATGGGCTCCTACGGCGACATCTACGCCGAGATATCCACCGAGCACGCCCACGACAGCGACCAGTCCCTCTACCTGCTGGACCAGGCCTCATCGGGAACTCCTCAGGCCTTCGTCGCGCTGATAACGGACATCCAGGTGGGAGACTCGGTCTACGGAGAGTTCTGGCGCTACGACGTCACCCCCGGGGCCGCCCCCTCCTGCAGGATCTGGGGCCACTGGATATCCGACCCCAGCGACATCAACAGCTACACCAGCTCCGCAGGCGGCAACCTCGACTACGGCCCCGGCACAGGCTGGGACCTGACGAGCTACACATGGGGATCGGCCTCCGGTGACGAGCAGCACCTGGTGATAGAGGTAAGGACCTACTCAAACTCCGGCGACGATGTCTGGGTAGACGAGATGACCGTCACCGCGCCTGACTGGGCGACAATACTGACACCCGACGAGACCAGGCTCCAGAGGGAGACCTGGGGCTCCATCAAGTCCATATTCTAGGGCGACCTGTACGAATAGAGGAAGCGGGGAGTTCTGTCTCCCCGCTTTTTCCATGCACGACTCGGACCGCCCGTATCAGAAAAGCCTGTCCAGCTCCTCCACCATGCGCCTTGCTCCGGCGAAGACCTCAGCCGGTCCGCTTGCCAGCATGTAGGCGGGAGTGGTGACTATCTTCCTGTCACGGTCCACCACCGCGTCATCCACCCGGCAATCGACATGGACGGCACCCATGGCCTCCACGGCTTCGGCGGTTCCGCTGTCATTGCCTATGGTGACCCGAGCGCCGGGCACGGCGCGTGCGATTATCACAGGGGCTATGCACATGGCGGCTATGGGCTTGCCATCTCCAAGCGCATCGTTGATGAGCTTTTCCACATCGGGGTTCACGGTGCATTCGGGGCCGTCGGATGCGAAGGAGCACAGGGTCAGGGCGGCGCCGAACCCTCCGGGGAAGACCACGGCGTCGTAGTCGCCGGCCTTCAGTTCCGATAGGGGCCGGATGTCTCCCCTGGCTATCCTGGCCGCTTCCCTGAGCGCGTTCCTGGGTTTCTCCTCGGGGCTCTCGGTAGTGTGGTCAACGGTTGCCGCCTGCTGGACGTCCGGGGCGGTGAACACCACATCGTATCCGGCGCCGTCCAGCGCTATCAGCGCGGAGACCGCCTCGTGTATCTCCGATCCGTCCTTCACGCCGCACCCGCTTAGCACGAAAGCCACTCTCTTGCCCATGTCTGTCCCTCCGGTCCGTTTGAGTAATTCCATAGGTCTCTTCCACTGTGATATTATAAACATGGAACGGCTGCATCAACCGTCGAGACTTTGCCCTTTTCCTGAAAGAAAGTATCTTCTGCCCAACTGAAAGGGAGTCCATATGAAAAGGTTATCCTATGCCTTTGCTATCCTTCTTCTGACCATGACATCCTGTTACTACGGGGCCATGCAGGGGGCCCATACCCTGGGCAAGAACCACATCACCATGACCGGAGGGGCGACACTTCCCGCCTACTTCTCCGCCGATTCCAAGCAGGAGGCCGAAGACACGCGGGTCGACTACCTCGAGGCCTACCCAACGGCGGATTTCGCAATAGGAGCCACCGAGACCATCGACCTGGGGGTCTCATCATTCGGCTACGGAGTGGGTCCCATGGTGAAGTACAATCTTCTGGACCCTCTGGACCCAACAGCCCTTTCTGCCATGCTCAACATGAACTACGTCATACCCATGCAGGTGATGATGCCGAGGCTGTCAGTCTGTGCCGGGCACAGGTTCGACAGGGACCTGGAGATCTTCGCCGGCAGCGACCTGGGATACGGCCCCGACCTGGCCAACATTCCCGAGTCGGAGGACGGTTCCCATGACTGGGACTCGGTTGACAATACCTTCTTCTCCTGCCTGCGCATAGGCTGCAAGTACGAGATAAAGCCCCCCGGAAGCCCGAACGAGGACAGGGCATACCTGCCCGAGTCGATACTGTTCCAGTTCTCCATTCCACTGGACATATCCAGGAGCATGATACTGGCCGGGCTGGGCATAACCTACTGACCTTAGGAAGGGTGCTTAGATGAGCCGTTCCCTGCACGACATGCACGTTCACACCAGTGACTCGCCGGACGCGGAGATAGCCGCATGGGAACTTGTCAGGCGGGGCATTCAGAAGGGCATGTCAACCATCGGTTTCGTGGCCCACCTGGACCTTAATCCCGCTGACTACTGCTACGATTCCCTCGACCCGCCGGAGTACGACTACTCCATAAGCAGGGCGAAGCACGAGTCCGACGGAAGGCTCACCGTCCTCAAGGGGCTGGAGGTGGGAGAGCCCCACAGGTTCCAGGGCAAGGCGAAGGAGCTGGTGGATTACGACGAGTACGATTTCATCGTGGGCGCTCTGCATTACCTGAAGGACGACGTGCTCATACTTGGCGAGGACGCCTTCCTGAACGGAGACCCCATGGGCATCGTCGAGGGCTACTACAGAGAAACGCTCAGGATGGTCCGCGGGGCGGAGATGAACGTGCTGGCGCACCTGGGGCTCTTCAGGAGGGGCATGGCCATGGCCGGGCTGGACACCTCCTTCGATGAGACCGGGATGTGGCCGGAGCTCATAGGAGATATCCTGGAGACCCTCGTCCGCCGGGGAATTGCCCTGGAGCTGAACACCTCCGGGCTTCGCCGGAAGGAGAAGGTGACCTACCCTGCGCTACCGGTCCTGAAACTGTACAGGGAGCTGGGGGGAGAACTGGTCACCGTGGGTTCGGATTCACACCGTGACCCCCACGTCTTCTACGGCCTCGGGGAAGGCTACGACATGCTTCGCGAGGCTGGTTTCGACGGCTTTCATACATGCAGCGGAAGGGTCTTCCGGAAGCACCGGCTGTGATTGAGCGAGCATGCTCGGCGCCATCCCTGCCGAAGGGGATCAAGTCCCCGCACAGAGCTTCAAAGTAGATGCAAGACAAGGCTACTCGTCGGTTGATTCCGGCGGGTAGAACGTGATCTCGGGAATATCCTCCAGCCGGTCTTCCCCGAAGGCCCGCCTGACGCGTCGGTCCCAGAAATCCACGATGAACCTGTAGACGGTCATGTCGCCCTTGAGCCTGAACCTTCGTTCCAGCACGGAGATGACGTTGCGTAAGACTTTGCCCGGATGGTATATGAGCTTCAGGAGCATGAACTGGAAGTAGATCCACAAACGGGCCCTGCTGATTAGCCTGTAGTTCTCACGCCACGTAGGCGAGAAGTTGATGTCCTCGAACTCGATGTCATCGGGCATCAGGTCTGCCACCTGTGTTCCCGGAAGCGGGGTGAGCATGAAGGTGACTATCTCATCAAGGCCCAGACGGGTGAGTTTCCGTACGAAGCGGTAGGTCATCCTCCTGTCTTCCTTCTCCTCCCCGGGAAATCCCAGGACGAAGTTGCAGTTTACGCCTATCCCCAGCTCATTGCACCATTTCACTACTTTGACGACGTGATCCAGGTCCACTTCCTTGTTCATGGCGTCAAGCACCTTCTCTGAAGCCGATTCCGGTGAAATGCCGAGATAGTAGCATCCGGCCTTTGCCAGGAGTTCCAGTTCCCCTCTGCCCAGTGTTTCCGCCTTTACGCCGGACGGGAAGCAGAAGCTGTAGTTCCTTCCCCTTCTGATGAGCTCCAGGGCGAATTCCCTGGTCCTCCTGCTGGAAAGGGAGAAGTTCTCGTCCTGAACATGGAACTCGCTCACACCGTACCTTCGATTGTAATGGTCCATCTCGTCGACTATCCGGCCAGGGCTTTTGGCCATCCAGCGGAGCCCCCACATCAGGGGAGTCTGGCAGAAGGCGCAGTTGTACGGGCAGCCGCGGCTTGTGAAGAGACTTATGTACCTCTCTGACCTCACCGGGCCGTGGGCATACCTCAGTTTCCAGTATGTATCCAGGGGAAGGGGATCGAAGAACCCGAAGGGGAACTCCTCGATCGGACATACCTGGGGAGTCCTCTCCCTGCTGTATCCGTGCCCGTGTATACCGTCTAGGGAGAAATCCCCACCTTCCTCCAGCATGGATAGAAGCATGGGGAACCTGTGCTCGCCCTCACCCTGCAGTACGTAATCGGCTCCTGCCTCGAGGAAAGGTTCCACAGCGAAAGTAGTGTGATACCCCCCCACAACTACCGGGACTCCGGGGAACCTGCTTCGGCATTCCCCGATGATGCTGATGGCCATCCCATGCTCCAGCGTGCAGTGTACGGAAAGGCCGATCACCTCGACGGTATCGGGTATCGCGGCTACGATCTCGCCCGGGAGAAGTCCCCTGACCTCGAAGCTGTCACGGTATGGCGTGAACCTGTGAGGAGCCAGGCCGTAGGCATCCACGATGGCCACCGAATGCCCGGATTCCCTGAGGATAGCTGCGAGGTAACCCATGTTGGTGGGTATTCCCGGTACGGAGCCGAAGGGACTGTTCCGGAAATTGACCACGGGTGTCTTGAGAAGCGCTACCCTCACTGCGGCGACCTCCTCGTAAAGAGTTCCAAGATAGTCCGTAATAATATGCCCGGCAAGAACCTGGGACTGTATATGACATTGGTCGACATGGCGCATTCCCATGTGCAGGTGCACTTTTCCCTGTTCATCTCACGTACGGTCCTTCTGGCGTCCACCGACCTCAGGAGAGAGATAAGGTCGTAACCGCAGTCCCTCAGGTTCCCCAGAACCTCGTCCCTTATCTCGCAGAGCCTGACATTGCCCAGCTCGTCAACCACAGTGAACTTGGTACCGGCCCTGCAGGGGGCTATCCATGCACCTCGGCACAACCGCGGCATCGCTGAGAGGAAAGTATTGTTGATGCCTCTGAAGAGAGAGCTAAGACGCCTTGTTTCGCTGCTTCTTGCCCGTTCTCCGAAGATATGCAGCTCTCTCAGGAAAAGGTCCACATCGATCCCGTCGGGCGCGCCCCCCGGTCCGTCCGGCCTCAGGAGGTGCAGCTCATGGTTGTTCGGCTTCAGCTCCCTGAGGGCAAAATCCCTGACCTCTCCGAGATCATGGGCCGATTGCCCCATGAAGACAGTGACGACGTCCATCGACAGGTTGTCCCTTCTCTCCCGCAGGTCCGAGATAAGTCCGGCCGAATACTTCAGCGATTCCAGGCATCCCTTCACACCACGGAGCTCATCATGGCGGTCGTCGGCGTAGTCGACACTGAAGGAAGCACGGAAATGGGTCTGCGGGTAACGGGAGGTCAGGCTTTCGAAGAGGGTCCGGGTCCTCTCGGGGGAGAGACCGTTGGAAGGGACAGTGACGAACCTGGAGGAAGCGTTCTCGACGAAGTATCCGATAATGTCCGCGAGATCGTCCCTCAGCACAGGCTCTCCACCTGACAGAAGGAGGTAAGGGACCTTCCCGGCGGACTTCGATATCAGCGAATACTCTTCAGCCGTGAGCTCTTCGCTTGAGGAACCATCACGCACGTTATCACCGTAGAAGCAGAAACTGCACCTTGCGTTGCATCTGGCTGTTACGAAGAGAATGACGAAGGAGGGGCGTTTCATATCCAATAGCCCCGGCATCATGCTCAACAAACCCATGCAACGCCTTCCCGCAATGTATGTTTGGACATGCCAAGGGTACTATCATATATAAATGACCGGGTTTTTAGAATACCGCCGGGGCCCTCGTTCTTCATTGAAACCGGTGTCCCCGCCCACTTCTCACCGAAAGGCGCTTGATGACAGAAATACCGGGCCCGGTTCCGGTGACGGTTATCATACCCGCATACAACGCTTCCGGGACCATCGAGAGATGTCTTGAATCTGTATTCTCACAGAGAATTCCCCCTGACGAGGCAATCCTGGTGGACGACTGTTCCACCGATGGTACTGCCGGAAAAGCAGAACGCTTCTCCGGACTGCGTATCATCAGAACGGAGAGCAATTCCGGACCTGCCCTGGCCAGGAACCTTGGAGTCGAGTCATCGACCCGGGAGATCATTCTCTTCGTTGATGCGGACGTAGTGATCCCCGAGGATACCGTATCGCTTGTCTGGGAGATCCTGGAGGCAAGACCGGACGTCTCAGCGGTCCAGGCGCTCTATTCACCGGTATGCCCGGCGGAGAACGCGGCATCCAGATATCAAAACTTCTACTACCATTACCATTTGAAGAAGTGCCATCCCGAAAGGTCTGCAGTCTTCGCCACCTACTGCGCCGGCATTAGGAAGAGAGCCTTCCTCTCCATCGGAGGGTTCGACACGTCGATCCCCGAACCCACGGTGGAGGACGAGGAGCTGGGCTACGGGCTGGTGGACCGTGGAGGCAAGATCCTCATCGAACATGGTCTGCAGGTTGACCACCTGGCCGAGTACGAGCTGGGACAGTTGATGCGGCGAAGATACAGGATGTCCACTGCCCAGGTGAAGAACGCCCTCAGGAAGACGGGCAGCAGACTGATGGGCAGATACCTGTCGCCCTCTGGAGGGGACACTCACCATCGCCCGGGAGTAACCGCAAGCATTGCCTGCTTCTGGCTGTTCCTGGTTCTCTCGGTTGCTTCCCTGGCGGTCCTTCTGCTGGGCGGTTCTCCATTTCCCCTTCTCCTGCCGGCTGCTGCGGCCCTCCTGTCGGCGGTATTACTCAATCTTCCATTCCTGGCTGCGGCGGGAAGGACCATGGGGGTCCGGACCGCACTGGTCTTCGTGTCGGTGCTGCTGGCGGATCTTCTGGCACTGGGCGCGGGGGTCGTCAGGGGCGCATGGCAGTTCGTAAGAGGCCGGAGATACTGAACTCAGCCGCCTCGTTCCGTCTCGTGCCTTCTCCTGAAAGCTATCCTGAGCAGAGAAACAGCGCCGTTGAACAGGGTCTTGACTTCGTACCAGCTCCTGATGGAAACCAGTCTCATGAGGATATACCGAGGGTCGAGGTAAACGCTGCGGTAGGCTTTTCGCCTCAGCTTCGCTATCTCCGCCGCTGTCATGGTGTATGGCTCGAAGGGGATCTCCTCCTTGAGCATACCCGTGTCCGAGATGTCCCTGAGAACAGTTCCGTACTTTTTCGAGTTCTCGTAGAGCTCCGCCCCCGGGAAGGGAGTAATGGGAAAGAATTCCGTGTAGAAGGAACGGAGGCGCTTTGCCAACCGGATGGTCTCCAGGCCCTCTTCATAGGTCTCCCCGGGGATGCCGAATATGTATGTCCCGAAAGTGCGGATGCCGACGCGGTGGGTGAGTTCGACAGCCTCGATGGTAGTCTCGATGCGAATGCCCTTTCTCAGGGTATCGAGGTTCTTCTGGACAGCGGACTCCACCCCGTAGTTGATGCACCAGCATCCTGCGGCCTTCATTTCCCGAAGCATTTCCTCGTCAACCGAGTCCCCCCTGGCCGAACACCACCATGTGATCTCCAGGTCCCTCTCCCGAATCAGGCGGCATATGCTTATCACGCGGTCCCTGTCATGAGTGAACAGTTCGTCCCAAAACTTTATCTCCCTGGCGCCGTAATCCCTGACATAGAATTCTATTTCATCCACTACGTTCTCCGGAGACCTCATGCGAAGGCAGTGTTCGCCCATGAGCCGGTAGCAGTAGAGACACATGTGCGTACAGCCACGTGAACTTATGACCTGCATCACCGGAAGCCTGAGAACCTGCCCAGCCGAGGGCTGGTACATCTCCAGGTCAACGAGGTCCACTGCCGGGAAGGGCAGTTCGTCCAGGTCCTCGATCAGAGGGCGCCGAGGGTTGTCGTATATCCTGCCGTCCCTCTCCCGCACGATGCATCCTCTGACACCCTCTCCCGTTTCTCCCCGCTCCCACCTTCCGATCAGTTCCCGGACCGTGTACTCGGCCTCCCCATGAACGATTGCGTCCAGGTCCGGGGAATAATCGAAGCACTGCCTCCAGAGAGCTGAGGGGGCGTGACCTCCTGCTATCAGCCTGATATCAGGCCTTGCTGACTTCAGCCTGGCGAACAGACGAGTGGTCCGCTCCCAGAACATTGCAATGACGAACGCTCCTGCAACGTCGGGTTCATGTGAGATTATCCTCTCGATCAGTTCATCACCGCTCCAGAAGGCCCCATCCTCTATGAAGACCTCGTGTCCGGCTTCCCGCAGCACGGCTGCAACGTACATCAGTCCGGTAGGAGGCCATACACCTGCAATGCCCTGGGTATCCTTCGATCGCATGTCGACGAAGGTCCAGTTGGGAACGAATAGCACTACGCGCATCAGGAGTACCTCCGGGACCTTCTTATACCCCACTGATGGAGCTTGTACTCCCCGATACGCTTGATTATTCGAAGGCCGTATAGAATGCTGGGGATTAGACCGATGGAAGAAGCCTCATCGAAGTACCTTGCCCTGATGGAGATCTCGTGGATCCTGAAACCCTTGTGAAGCCCCTGGATGATTATCTCGTTATCGAATATGAATCCATCGGAGTTCATGCTGTAGTCCACGGCTTCAAGGAACTCCCTCGTATATGCCCGAAGACCCGAGTGATACTCGGTGAACCTCGCGCCGAGGCAGATGTTCTCGAAGGTAGTCAGTAGAATGTTGGAGATGAACTTGTACTTGGGCATCCCGCCTTCCAGGGCGTTCCTCTTCACTATCATCCTGCTTCCGAATGAGGCATCTGCCCTGCCTTCAAGCAGCGGCTCCACCAGCTCCTCGAGGTAGGATGGGCTGTACTGGAGGTCGGGATGCAGCATGACCACGATATCAGCACCGAGGCCAAGGGCGTTGTCGTAGCATGTCTTCTGATTACCACCATACCCTCTGTTCTCCGGGTGTACGATGACCCTCAGTCCCAGAGACCTGGCCAGTTCCACGGTACCGTCGCTGCTGGCGTCATCCACCAGGATGACATCGTCCGCCAGGCCCTCGGGGATCTCCGAAAGGGTCTCCTGCAGTGTCAGCTCCGCATTGTAGGCGGGAAGAACGACTACGATCTTGGGCATGAAACCTCTTCAATGATGGAGGATCGAACGGATCGGCGGTAATATACCTCCAGGCTGGCGGGAACGGTAGAAACAGCGCTCGGAACTATCTTTCCTCCAGCCTCATTGAATCCGATGGCACCAGCTCCTCTGCCAGAGCTCCGGACCATTTCTCAAGGTGGGAACCGGACCCGTCCTGCCAGTAGAGATAGAAGCTGTGGTCAGGGAAGAGCTTCATGAAGCCGCGGTCATTGTCCGGGGTCTGGTGCGCGCAGA
>Ga0207796_1000862_pt1 | contig 11037 bp, 23 predicted proteins | sample Pon1CUnioCityCA_6_FD_187274 | JGI IMG/M metagenome (GOLD analysis project Ga0207796, IMG submission 187274) | Marine sediment microbial community from Union City, CA, USA - Pond 1C Sediment 1 (SPAdes) | ecosystem: Environmental > Aquatic > Marine > Intertidal zone > Salt pond sediment ...
CTGATCAGTCCGATTGCGATGGAGGACGGTCTGCGCTTTGCGATTCGCGAAGGCGGCCGCACCGTCGGGGCCGGCGTCGTCGCCAAAGTCATCGAGTGAGCAAAATGGCAAATCAGCGTATCAGAATTCGTCTCAAGGCCTTCGATCATCGTCTGATCGATCGCTCCGCCGCGGAAATCGTCGAGACCGCGAAGCGCACCGGCGCCCGGGTCAAGGGTCCGATCCCGCTTCCGACCAAGCGTGAACTCTACACCGTGCTGATTTCTCCGCACGTGAACAAGGACGCGCGCGACCAGTACGAGCTGCGGACGCACAAGCGCCTGATGGACATCCTCGACCCGACGGACAAGACCGTCGATGCGCTGATGAAGCTGGATCTGGCCGCTGGAGTCAACGTGCAAATCAGGCTTAACTAGCGGCAATTTTTCTGTCATACTAAGTGGCTTTCCGTGGCCCGGCGGGTTTCCAGCCGCCGGGCCACGGCGTTAGGGCGCCTCGGGGCGCTCACGAATTACGAAGGGGTTAGCAATGTCTCTTGGACTCATCGGTCGCAAGCTCGGGATGACGCGCGTCTTCACCGAAGACGGCGCCTCGCTGCCGGTCACGGTGGTTGAGGTCGGTCAGAACCGCGTGGTGCAGGTCAAGCGTACGGAAAGCGACGGTTACGGCGCGGTTCAGGTCACGTCCGGCACCCGCAAGCCCTCGCGTGTCGCGAAGCCCGTCGCGGGCCATTTCGCGAAGGCCGCCGTCGAGCCGGGCCGCGGCCTTTGGGAGTTCCGCGTCGATGCGGATCAGCTCGACGGCATGTCGCCTGGCGACGAGCTCGGCGTCGGCCTGTTCAGTGAGGGCCAGATCGTCGACGTGACCGCACGGAGCAAGGGCAAGGGGTTCCAGGGTGTGGTGAAGCGGCACAACTTCCGCATGCAGGACGCCACCCATGGCAACTCGCGTTCGCACCGAGCCCCGGGATCCATCGGTCAGAACCAGACGCCGGGCCGGGTATTCAAGGGCAAGAAGATGGCCGGCCACATGGGCGCGGTCCGCACGACGGTCCAGAACCTGAAGGTGGTGCGTGTCGACAGCGATCGCGGCCTTCTCTTGATCCAGGGCGCCGTGCCCGGGGCGCCGAGCGCCGACGTCATCATTCGTCCCGCCGTGAAGGCGCGGTGAGTCCAGGCCCAGGAAACGAACCATGCAAGTAACTACAGCTGATACGGCCGCGGCGATCGAACTTTCCGCCGCCTGCTTCGAGCGCGACTTCAACGAGTCGCTGGTGCACCAGAGCGTCGTTGCGCATCTGGCCGGCGCGCGCGCCGGTACGCGTGCGCAGAAAGGGCGTACCCAGGTCAGCGGTGGCGGCATCAAGCCGTTTCGCCAGAAGGGCACCGGTCGGGCCCGTGCCGGCACGATCCGCAGCCCCCTCTGGCGTGGGGGTGGCAAGGTGTTTGCGGCCCAGACCCGCGATTTCAGCCAGAAGCTGAACCGGAAAATGTACCGCGCGGCGATGGCGTCCATCCTGTCGGAGTTGCTGCGCCAGGACCGTCTGAAGGTCGTCGAGAGTTTTGCAGTCGCCTCCGGCAAGACGCGCGACGCAGTCGCCGCGCTGGCCGGCCTCGGACTCGAACGGGGCCTCGTCGTGGTGTCCGAGATCGACGACGGCACGCGGCTCGCGCTGCGTAACATCCCCCATGTCGAAATCGTGACCGCGGCCGAGCTCAACCCGGTGGTGCTGGTCGGCGCCGAAGCGGTCGTGATGACCGCGGACGCGGTCAAGCGTGTAGAGGAGTGGTTGGCATGAACAGCCGTTTGTTGCAGGTGATCCTCGGCCCGGTGGTTTCCGAGCGCTCCACGGCGGCAACCGAGACCGGTACGCACGTCTTCCGCGTTCTGCCGGATGCCTCGAAGGCGGAGATCAAGCAGGCCGTCGAAAAGATCTTCGAGGTCAAGGTGGATTCCGTGCGCACCCTTCGCATGAAGGGCAAGGTGAAGCGGTTTGGCGGCCGGCTGGGCCGGCGCAATCACTGGAAAAAGGCGTACGTCTCGCTGGCCGAGGGCCAGAAGATCGAAATCGGTGACGGAGAGCAGGTGTAAGCCATGGCGATCATCAAAACCAACCCGACCTCGGCGGGACGCCGTCACGCGGTGAAGATCCGGACCCCGGAGCTGCACTCCGGTGCCCCCTACGCGCCCCTGCTGGACAGCAAGTCCAAGACCGGCGGGCGGAACAACCAGGGCCGCATCACCACCCGCCATATCGGGGGAGGTCACAAGCAGCATTACCGGCTGGTGGATTTCAAGCGGACCAAGGACAACATTCCGGCCGTGGTCGAGCGCCTGGAATACGATCCCAACCGCAGCGCGCACCTCGCGCTCTTGAAATACGCCGATGGCGAGCGTCGCTACATCATCGCGCCGAAGGGCCTGCAGGCCGGCGACTCGGTGTTGAGTGGCAGCCAGGCGCCGGTTCGGGTCGGCAACGCGATGGAGCTGCGTTCGATTCCCGTCGGGACCGTGGTCCACTGCGTGGAGATGAAGCCGGGCAAGGGCGCTCAGATCGCCCGCTCCGCCGGCACCTCGGTACAGCTGGTGGCCCGTGAAGGGCGGCTGGCCACCCTGCGCCTTCGCTCCGGCGAGATGCGCCGCGTGCCCTCGGAATGCCGGGCGGTCGTGGGCGAGGTCGGCAATTCCGAGCACAGCCTGCGCAAGTTCGGCAAGGCGGGCGCGAAACGCTGGATCGGCGTGCGTCCCACCGTGCGCGGCACGGCGATGAACCCGGTCGATCATCCTCATGGCGGTGGCGAAGGCCGCAACATGGGCAAGCACCCGGTCACCCCGTGGGGCGTGCCGACGAAGGGTTACAAGACCCGACACAACAAGCGAACCGACCGCATGATCGTGCGTCGGGGCAAGAAGTAACGGAGTTCGATCATGCCGCGTTCATTGAAGAAAGGTCCGTTTGTCGACCACCACCTGATCAGGAAAGTCGACGTCGCCGTCGAGAAGAACGACCGCCGTCCGATCAAGACCTGGTCCCGGCGTTCCATGATCATTCCGCAGATGGTCGGTCTGACCCTGGCGGTGCACAACGGACGTCAGCACGTGCCCGTGCTGGTGACGGAGAACATGGTCGGGCACAAGCTCGGTGAGTTTGCCGCGACCCGGACCTTCAAGGGTCACGTGGCCAACAAGAAGTCGCGCTAAGGAATCGTCATGGAATCGCAAGAAACTATCGCAAAGCTCCGGTTCGCACGGATCTCGCCGCAGAAGGCCCGTCTGGTTGCCGACCAGATTCGGGGCAAGAAGGTCGAGCACGCTCTGAACGAGCTGACCTTCAGCCCGAAAAAGGCTGCGGCCATGGTCAAGAAGGTGCTGGAGTCCGCCATCGCGAACGCGGAGAACAACGACGGTGCCGACGTGGATGAGCTGCGTGTCAGCCGGATCCAGATCGATCAGGGTCCGACGCTGAAGCGGATGCACGCGCGTGCCAAGGGTCGCGGTAACCGCATCCTGAAGCGTACCAGTCACATCCTTGTCGGCGTCAGCGAAAAAGAGGCGAAATAACCATGGGTCAGAAAGTACATCCTACCGGTATCCGCCTCGGCATCTCCCGGCCCTGGTCCGCGATCTGGTACCAGGACGGCAATGCGTTCGGGCGCACCCTGAACAATGACATCGAGCTGCGGAACTTCCTGCGCAAGCGCCTGGCGCACGCATCGGTGAGCCGGATTCAGATCGAGCGTCCTTCGCGTGCGGTGCACGTGACCATTCACACCGCGCGTCCCGGCATCGTGATCGGCAAGAAGGGCGAGGACATCGAGGCGCTGCGCCGCGAGGTGGCCAGCCTTGCCTCGCTGGACGTGAACAACGTCAAGATCAACATCGAGGAAATCCGGAAGCCGGAAGTCGACGCGCAGCTGGTCGCCGAGGGCATCGCGCAGCAGCTCGAGCGGCGCATCATGTTCCGTCGCGCAATGAAGCGGGCGGTGGGCAACGCGCTCCGGCTCGGCGCCCAGGGCGTGAAGGTTCACGTCTCCGGCCGCCTCAACGGCGCGGAGATCGCGCGCTCGGAGTGGTACCGGGAAGGTCGCGTGCCGCTGCACACCCTGCGTGCCGACATCGATTACGGTTTTGCCGAGGCCAAGACGACCTACGGCGTGATCGGGATCAAGGTTTGGATCTTCAAGGGTGAGGTCTTTGGCCTGGAAGCTCCCGCGGAAACGCGCAGCGCCGGCGCCAACTAGGCCCTTGCCAACAGGAATCTGACATGCTTCAGCCAAAAAGAACCAAGTTCCGCAAGCAGTTCAAGGGCAAGAACCGCGGCCTTGCCACCGTGGGCGCCAAGGTGAGCTTCGGCGAATACGGTCTCCAGGCCGTGGACCGGGGCCGGATCACCGCGCGCCAGATCGAGGCCGCGCGCCGTGCGATGGTTCGCCACATCAAGCGCGGCGGCAAGATCTGGATTCGGGTGTTCCCCGACGTCCCGGTGTCGAAAAAGCCCCTCGAGGTCCGCATGGGCAAGGGCAAGGGCAACGTCGAGTATTGGGTCTGCAAGATCCAGCCGGGACGTGTGCTGTACGAAATGGAAGGCGTGAACGAGGAAACCGCGCGCGAGGCGTTCCGCCTGGCCGCGGCGAAGCTTCCCATCAAGACGACGTTCGCGCGCAGGCAGGTGATGTAATGAAATTCGTCGAACTGAAGCAGAAGAGCGAGTCCGAGCTGCAGGAAGAACTGGACGGTCTGTACCAGGAGCAGTTCGCGCTGCGCATGCAGAAGGCGGTCGGGCAACTGGCACGCCCCGACCGCGTGAAGAAGGTCCGCCGCGACATCGCGCGGATCCATACGCTGATCAACGAACGCAAGTTGGCAGGATAAGAATATGAACGACGAAACGTCGAAAAGTCAGCGTTCCATCATCGGGCGCGTGGTGAGTGACAAGGCGGACAAGACCCGGACGGTGCTGGTCGAGCGCAAGGTGCGCCACCCGCTGTACGGCAAGTTCATCCGCCGCAGCACCCGTCTGCACGTGCACGACGAGGCCAACGAGTCGCGGGTGGGGGACACCGTCCGGGTTCGCGAATGCCGGCCGCTGTCCAGGCTCAAGCGCTTCTCCCTCGTGGAAGTGGTCACCCGCGGCTCCGAGTGAGCCCGCGACATTCGTTGGAGACAAGGCAATGATTCAAATGCAGACCGTTCTCGATGCCGCCGACAACAGCGGCGCGCGCCGGGTGCAGTGCATCAAGGTGCTGGGTGGGTCGCATCGGCGCTATGCCCGTGTGGGTGACGTGATCAAGGTCAGCGTCAAGGACGCCATCCCGCGCGGCAAGGTGAAGAAAGGTGACGTGTACAACGCGGTGGTGGTTCGTACCGCGGCGGGCGTTCGGCGTCCGGACGGATCCGTGATCCGGTTCGACCGCAACGCGGCCGTGCTGCTGAACAACCAGCTGCAGCCGATCGGTACCCGTATCTTTGGACCGGTGACCCGTGAACTGCGTGGCGAGAAGTTCATGAAGATCATCTCGCTGGCCCCCGAAGTCTTGTGAGGCAGGCATGAAGAAGATACGCAAGGGCGACGACGTCGTCGTCATTACAGGCAAGGACAAGGGCCGTCGCGGCACCGTGTTGAAGGCCTATCCGGACAACCGTGTCCTGGTGCAGAACATCAATATGGTGAAGAAGCATCAGAAGCCGAACCCGAACATGGGGCGCACCGGCGGCATCATCGAGAAAGAGATGCCGGTCGACGTGTCCAACGTGATGCTGTTCAATCCGGTGACCGCGAAAGGCGACCGGGTTTCATTCAAGACCCTCGAAGACGGGCGCAAGGTTCGGGTGTTCCGCTCGAACGGCGAAGTCGTCGACGCATAAGGGCGGATAAAGAGCTATGGAACGTTTGAGAGCGCAGTACCTGGAGTCGGTGGTTCCGGCTCTGCAGGAGCAATTCAAGTACCAGAACGTGATGGAAGTGCCCCGTATCACCAAGGTCACCCTGAACATGGGTCTTGGCGATGCCGTCGCCGACAAGAAGATCATCGAGCACGCGGTGTCCGACATGACCGCGATCTCGGGTCAGAAGCCGGTGGTCACGAAGGCGCGGAAGTCGATCGCGGCGTTCAAGATCCGCGACGGCTACCCCATCGGCTGCAAGGTGACACTGCGCCGCGGACGGATGTACGAGTTCCTGGACCGGTTGATCAACGTGGCGCTGCCGCGCGTGCGCGACTTCCGTGGCTTCAGCGCCAAGGCGTTCGATGGTCGGGGCAACTACAGCCTGGGCGTGAAGGAACAGATCATCTTTCCGGAGATCGACTACGACAAGGTGGATCAGTTGCGCGGGATGAACATCACCATCACCACCAACGCGAAGAGTGACGAGGAGGCACGGGCGCTGCTCGCGGCTTTCCGTTTCCCCTTCCGTCAGTGATCCGAGGTTAAGAGAGATGGCAAAGATTTCAATGATGCAACGCGAGCTTCGCCGGGCCCAGCTGGTAGCCAGGTACGCCGCGCGTCGGGCCGAGTTGAAGGCGAAGATGCTGGACGAATCCCTGCCCGGGGAAGAGCGCATGGCGGCGATGCAGGCACTGCAGAAGCTGCCCCGCGATTCCAGCCCCGTGCGCAAGCGCAACCGTTGCGGCGTCACGGGTCGACCCAAGGGCTACTACCGCCGGTTTGGCCTCTCGCGCAACAAGTTGCGTGAATTCGCGATGCGCGGCGAGATCCCCGGCCTGCGCAAGGCAAGTTGGTAAGGAGAGAAACACCATGATGACCGATCCCATTGCCGACATGCTGACTCGTGTGCGCAACGCGCAGCGCGCCCAGAAAAAAACCGTCGCGATTCCCTACAGCCGCACGAAGGAGTCCATGCTCAAGGTGTTCGCCGAGGAGGGTTACGTCGGTGACGTCGCGGTTGAAGGTGAAGGTGCGGCGAAGACGCTGCGCGTGACCCTCAAGTACTTCGATGGCCGTGGCGTCATCGAGAAGCTCGAGCGTGTGAGCCGTCCGGGTCTGCGCATTTATCGCGGCAAGGACGAACTGCCCCGGGTGAACGCCGGTCTGGGTGTGTCCCTGATTTCGACGCCGCAAGGCGTGATGACCGATCGCGCGGCGCGGGCCCTGGGCCAGGGCGGCGAAGTGCTCTGCAAGATTTATTGAGGAAACGACCATGTCTCGGGTAGCAAAACGACCGCTCGACCTCCCGTCCGGGGTCTCGTTGCAGATCAGCGGCGAGGAAATCACCGTCAAGGGGCCCAAGGGCGTCATCGCCATGCGTTGCCCCGACACTGTCGCGGTGTCGGTGGATGGAAACGTGGTCTCCGTGGCGCCGGCAGCGAATGCCGCCAACGCCGCGCTCGCCGGCACCATCCGTTCGCTCTTGGGTAACCACGTCGAAGGGGTGAGCAAGGGGTTCGAACGCAGCCTGGAACTGGTCGGCGTGGGTTACCGCGCGCAGGCCCAGGGCAAGGTGCTGAATCTCTCGCTGGGTTTTTCCCATCCGATCGCCTTCGCGATCCCGGAGGGCATCACGATCGAAACCCCGAGCCAGACGGAAGTCGTGGTCAAGGGGCATGACCTCCAGCAGGTGGGCCAGGTGGCCGCCAACATTCGCAGCTTCCGTCCGCCGGAGCCCTACAAGGGCAAGGGTGTGAAGTACAAGGGCGAGCGCATTCTTCGTAAAGAAGCCAAGAAGAAGTAGGGTAATCCGGTGGAAAAGAAAGAATCCAGACTCAGAAGGGCGCGGCGCGCCCGGTTCCACATTCGCGAGCTCGGAGTGCACCGCCTTTGCGTGCACCGGACCCCGCGCCACATCTATGCGCAGATCATCGCCCCGACCGGTGATACGGTGCTTGCCGCCGCCTCGACGGTGGAGGCGGACGTGCGCGGAGAACTCAAGTACACGGGTAATGCCGAGGCCGCGGCTCGGGTGGGGCAACTCATCGCCGAGCGGGCCCTCAAGGCCGGCGTAGAACGGGTCGCGTTCGACCGGGCGGGTTTTCGCTATCACGGACGCGTCCAGGCCCTCGCCGACGCGGCCCGTGAAGGCGGCCTGCAGTTCTGATCGGACACGATTCAAGCGGAGACAGCAATGGCACGTAATGAACCAAGCGAGAGCACGGACGGCCTGCAGGAAAAACTGATCGGCGTGAACCGCGTCGCCAAGGTGGTCAAGGGCGGACGGCAGTTCCGGTTTGCGGCGCTGACCGTGGTCGGAGATGGCGAAGGCCGCGTCGGCTACGGCTATGGCAAGGCCCGGGAGGTTCCGCTCGCGATCCAGAAGGCGATGCAGCAGGCGCGCCAGAACATGAAGACCGTCTCACTGAGCCAGGGCACGCTGCATCACGCGGTCAACGGCCGTCATGGCGCCGCGAACGTCTACATGCAGCCGGCTTCGGAAGGGACCGGCGTGATCGCCGGGGGTGCCATGCGCGCCGTCCTCGAAATGGCCGGGGTCCGCAACGTGCTGGCGAAGTGCGTCGGTTCACGCAACCCCATCAACGTCGTGCAGGCGACCATCAACGGTCTGGTCGCGGTCAACGATCCCGAACGGATCGCGGCGAAGCGCGGCAAGACTGTCGAAGACATCCTGGGTTGATTATGAACAAGCTCAAACTCACTCTGGTCCGCTCGACGGCGGGCCGCCTGGCCAACCACAAGGCCTGCGTTCGGGGTCTGGGGCTGCGCAAGACGCAGAGCACGTCCGTGATCGAGGCCACGCCGGAAAACATGGGCATGGTGCGCAAGGTCGCCTACCTGCTCAAGGTCGAGGAGGCCTGATCATGCGGATGAATGAACTGACGTGCAGTCCGGGGACCCGGCCGAAGGGCAAGCGCCTGGGTCGCGGCATCGGGTCCGGGCTGGGCAAGACCGGCGGTCGGGGCCACAAGGGGCAGAAGTCCCGTTCCGGCGGCTACCACAAGGTCGGCTTCGAGGGCGGCCAGATGCCGCTTCAGCGCCGCCTCCCGAAGGTGGGTTTCCGTTCCCGTGTCGCCCTGCGCACGGCCGAGGTCCGGTTGCACGAGCTCGCCCTGATCGAGGGCGACGTCACCGTTGAGTCGCTGAAGGCGGCGGGGCTCATCCCCGGGACGGCCGAGCGTGCCAAGGTCTTCGTCTCGGGTTCTCTGGACAAGGCCTGCGTGCTGCGTGGGGTCGGTGTGACGGCAGGGGCCCGGGCCGCGATCGAAGCGGCCGGCGGAAGCGTTCAGGACTGATCATGGCGCGTGGAGCGACAGCCAAGGGTGCGGGTCTGGCCGGGTTCTCCGAACTCCGGCACCGTCTCCTGTTCGTGCTGGGAGCATTGGTCGTCTATCGGATCGGGACTTTCATCCCGGTGCCCGGGATCAACCCGGTGGCGGTCAGCAGCTTCTTCGACCAGCACAGCGGAACCATCCTCGACATGTTCAACATGTTCTCGGGCGGGGCGCTCGAGCGGCTGTCCATTTTTGCCCTGGGCGTGATGCCGTACATCTCCGCCGCGATCATCATGCAGTTGCTGGCGGCGACGGTGCCCCACCTGCAGCAGCTGAAGAAGGAAGGGGAATCCGGGCGGCGCAAGATCACGCAGTACACGCGTTACGGGACTGTGGTGCTCGCGTTGTTCCAGAGCATCGGGATCTCGGTGGCCCTGGGCGGCCAGACCATCCAGGGGATGCCGATGGCGCTGACCCCGATGCACGTGTTCGTGCCGACGGTGGTGGTTTCGCTCGTGACGGGCACCATGTTCCTGGTATGGCTCGGTGAGCAGATCACCGAGCGCGGGATCGGGAACGGGATCTCGATCATCATCTTCGCCGGGATCGTGGCCGGCCTGCCCGCGGCCATCGGCGGGACGCTCGAACTCGCGCGGACCGGGGAACTGGCGGCGGCCTTCGTCGTGATCCTGCTGGTCCTGGCGCTCGCGGTGACCGCCTTCGTCGTCTTCGTCGAGCGCGGACAGCGCCGCATCACCATCAATTACGCCAAGCGGCAGGTAGGCCGCAAGGTGATCGGCGGGCAATCCAGCCACCTTCCGCTCAAACTGAACATGGCCGGCGTGATTCCGCCGATCTTCGCTTCGAGCATCATTCTGTTCCCGGCGACGCTTGGGCAGTGGTTCGGTCAGACCGAGGGCATGGGCTGGCTGCGCGAGATTTCCACCACGCTGAGCCCCGGGCAGCCGCTGTATGTCGCGTTCTATGCCGCGGCGATCATTTTCTTCTGCTTTTTCTACACGGCCCTGGTCTTCAATTCGCGGGAGACCGCCGAAAACCTGAAAAAGCAGGGGGCGTTCATTCCGGGTATCCGGCCGGGGCTGCAGACCGAACGTTTCATCGATGGGGTGATGACCCGTCTCACGGCGGTCGGAGCGATCTACATCACCGCGGTCTGCCTGCTTCCCGAGTTTCTGATCCTGTACTGGAACGTTCCGTTCTATTTCGGGGGCACCTCGCTGCTGATCATCGTGATCGTGACCATGGACTTCATGGCGCAGCTGCAGGCGCATCTGATGTCGCATCAGTACGAAGGGCTGATGCGCAAGGCGAATCTCAAGGGTTTCGGCGGAAGTAACATCCGCTAGGTTTTTGGAGAAATTGCAATGAAAGTACGAGCATCAGTAAAGCCGATCTGCCGCAACTGCAAGCTGATCCGGCGCAACGGCGTGGTTCGCGTCATCTGTTCCGACCCGCGCCACAAGCAGCGCCAGGGCTGATCGGTTCCTTGAGGAAAGGTTGGCCTTTAGTTACACTAAGCGGCTTTGCCGCGTTTTGATGGAGAGTTTGGATGGCTCGCGTTGCTGGCATCAATATCCCAGACCAGAAGCATACGGTGATTGCGCTGACCGCAATCTACGGTATCGGTCGCACCCGTGCGCGGGAGATCTGCAGGGCCGCCGGGGTCCGGGAGGACATCAAGGTTCGCGATCTGACCGACGCGGAAATCGAAAACCTGCGCTCGGCGGTGGGCCAGTTCCCGGTCGAGGGTGACCTGCGCCGCGAAGTGAACATGAACATCAAGCGTCTGATGGACCTCGGGTGCTACCGCGGTCTGCGTCACCGCCGCGGATTG
>Ga0207796_1000863_pt1 | contig 11031 bp, 7 predicted proteins | sample Pon1CUnioCityCA_6_FD_187274 | JGI IMG/M metagenome (GOLD analysis project Ga0207796, IMG submission 187274) | Marine sediment microbial community from Union City, CA, USA - Pond 1C Sediment 1 (SPAdes) | ecosystem: Environmental > Aquatic > Marine > Intertidal zone > Salt pond sediment ...
CAGTACCATAGCTATATGTCCCTCACCATCGCGGCGACCGTCATCTCAGGATAGACGTTATATGATGCTGCAATTAGGCCATCAACAAGAAAGATCACCCGCCAGTACGTGCCCTCCCGCACAGCATGACACGACAGCCTCACTGCACGCGAACGCCGGGCGACTCGCGCGAATCTCCGAATCTCGCGCGAACCGCCAAGTGCCTACAATTCAATTGCCGGTGCTTTGCACCCTGTAACTCGGCCCAACACAGGAACGGGCCTCGCCACTACCTCCGCACTACGGGATGCACAACACCATGCCTGCATAGATGGTGCTAGCCGAAGGCAGACTCAATCCATTGGCCGACATGATCGTGTACGGCGATACGCCATACTCCCTGGCGATCTGCCAGAGCCACTCCCCTCGCTGCACCGTGTGGCGGTAGCGGCACCCCGAAGTCGATCCAGATGAACTACCGGACGTCGGAACCTTGATCCGCTGTCCGACATAGATCACACTGGGGTTGCGTATGCTGTTCGCCTGGACAATCGCGCTATAGGTAGTGCCGTACTTCCGGGCGATTGAATAAAGCGTCTCGCCACGCTGGACCACATGCACGACGTATCCATCCTCCTGCCCCCCAGAAGTCGGCGGGCTAGTTGGAGTTGGAGCCACCGTCGCCGTGGCCTCTTCTGTCGGTTCCTCCGTGGGTTCGTCGACTGTGGTCTCTTCTTCCGTTGGCTGGACATCGGCCTCAGTCGTCTGCGGAACCGGCGAGACCGCAGATACTACCGTCTCGCCTGGCGAGGGTGTCGCCACTTGAGTCGCTTCACCGCTACCCACCGAAGTAGCGGCAGGTGTCGTGGCCGATCCCTCGCGTTCTGCCGCTGACCTGGAGCATGCCCCCAGACCAGCAGCCATGGTCACCAGGACCAATAAGATCACTCCTTTGAACCACACTCCGCGTTTCATCAGGTTTCACCTCCCCGCTTGATCCTAACTGGGTGTTTGAGCTAGAACACCCTAGCTTTGTAAATAATACCACAAGTGCCGCTAGGCGTCAAGCGGGGCGCAACACCCAAAAACGACCGTCTCTGGCCGATCCTGATACAAATGGTCCGGACCTGGTTCGGGCAACAAAGTTACATCTATTTTGGAAAGGTGCAGTCCCTATCTACCAACGCGATATGGTTCCGAAACGTTCAAAACCACCAGGAGCCTCGCCAGACCGCCAAGGCCAGAGCCTGGACTAGATCACTCCCAGCTCGCGCCCTACTCTCTCAAATGCGGCCAACCCGGCATCCAGATCTGCCTGGCTGTGTGCAGCCGTATTCATCACCCGAATGCGGGCCTTTCCCCTGGGCACGGTAGGAAAGCCCAAGGCCATGGCAAACACACCGTTCTCGAAGAGCTTGCGCGAGAACTCTTTCGCCAACGGGGCCTCGCCCAGCATCACCGGGACGATGGGGGTCTCGCTGTGGCCTGTGTCGAATCCCAACTCTGCCATCGAAGCCTTAAAGTACTCGGTGTTGGCCCAAAGCTTCTCGATCAGCTCCGAGCTCTCCTCCAAGAGGTCCACTGCTGCCAGGCAGGCTGCCGTGTCGGCCGGCGTCACCGCACTGGAGAACAGGAAGGGGCGTGCCTTCTGTCGAAGATAGTCAATTACCACCTTCTTACCTGCAATCACCCCGCCCATCACGCCAAAGGCCTTGCTGAGCGTGCCTATCTCCACGTCGAACTTGCCCTGCAGGTCGAAATGGTGCACGATGCCCTTCCCACCGCCCAGCACACCCTCTCCGTGAGCATCGTCTACCATGGTCATGACGCCGTATTTTTCCGCAACTTCGTAGAGCTCATCCAGCGGTGCGACGTCGCCGTCCATGCTGAATACACCATCCGTCACCAGCAGGCCCCGTCGGAACTGGGGCAAGTGCTCCTTGATTTTCGCATCGGCATCCTGAGCATCACAGTGCTCGTACACGATGATCTTGGCGCCGGACAGCCTTGCCCCATCGATGATGCTGGCATGGTTCAGCCGGTCAGAAAAGATCACGTCTTGCTCGCCCGTGGCTCTGTCCCGCCCCACCAATGGTGCCAGGGCAGCCTGATTGGCGCAAAAACCGCTCTGCACGTAAAGCGAATCCTCGACCCCCTTGAACGCGGCAAGGCGCCTCTCCAGCTCCACGTGCAGACCCTGCGTCCCTGCGATGGATCGCACCGCCGCCGGCCCCACGCCCCACTCGTCGATGGCCTTTCGCGCCGCCTCCTTCATCCGGGGATGATTGGCCAGCCCCAGGTAGTTGTTCGTGCAAAAGTTCAGCACACGATTACCATCTACCTCCATCCAGGCATCAGCCGGGGAGCCCATGATCCGCAGGTTGATGAATAGACCCGCATCCTTCAAACCTGTTACATCTTGCCGAATGAAATCAAACTTGTCTGCCATCCTTTACTCCTTCTCTCCGAAGTAGCGCTGTCAAGCCCTCCCCGGACATCCCTAGACTGCTCTCCTCAGTCGCAGGCCACATCCGATCCGGGATATAGCCGGCCTTCCGCATGGCGCTGGCCTAGCTTTTCCAGCATGTCGATCGTCATTGCTTCCAGATCGTATTCAGGGCGCCAATCCCATTCCTCCCTGGCGGCACTATCGTCGATCGAGCACGGCCAGGAATCAGCAATCGCCTGTCGAGAGTCGGGCTTGTACCCGCAGGTGAACTCGGGGATATGCTTTCTAATCTCTGCAGCCAACTCCCCAGCTGAGAAACTCATCGAAGCCATATTGAAATCGGCGTGATGCACCAACCTGCTGCGATCCGCCTCCATCAGGTCGATCGTGCCCTTGATGCAATCTGGCATGTACATCATCGGCAATGTCGTATCCGCCTTCACAAAACAAGTGTAGCGCTTGTTGGCAATGGCCTCATAGTAGATCGCTACCGCATAGTCCGTCGTGCCGCCGCCAGGAAGCGTCTCGCTGCTGATAATGCCTGGATACCGCACACCTCGAACGTCCACACCGTAACGTACAGCATAGTACTCGCACAACAGCTCGCCCGCGACCTTTGAGATGCCATACATGGTAGTCGGCCGCAGGACAGTCTCCTGGGGCGTGTTGTGACGCGGTGTTTCGGGGCCAAAAACCGCGATGGAACTGGGACAAAAGACCCGGACTAGCTCGCGATCCCTCGCAACTTCCAGCACGTGGCACAGGCCGTTGATATTCACATCCCAGGCAAGGTGCGGCTTTTCCTCGCCCACTGCAGAGAGAATGGCAGCCATATGATAGATCGTATCGATATCATACTTTTCGACGACTGCCTCTAGCGTCCCCCTGTCCGTCACGTCTATATACTCAAAAGGGCCACCGTCGCACAGAACCGCACTCGGTTTAGTCCTGTGTCCAGTGGCCACCACATTCTCTGCGCCATATCGCCGGCGCAACTCCACGGTCAACTCGGAGCCGATTTGCCCTACGGCTCCCGTGACCAGAATCTTGGTCGTTTTTCTTCTTTCTGCCATAGAAAGACACTGCCCCCTATCGAATCTTTCGACCCGGCGAGTATAGCACACCCGCACCTGTTCGTCAAAACCGCTTCCGCCACTAGCCGCCAACTACAGGCCAGAGCCAGCCGCGTGCCTGCCCACTCAGCGCATGACTGGCAGATACATCTGCTCTATATATTCTTTGATCATCCGCCGCATCGAAAAGGCTGCGATGCTGGTACGCATCGCCTCTTTCATCACCTGCACCCAACCTCGTGGAATCCCCGCCGGATCGCGGTCGTAGTAGAGGGGCACCACCTGCTCCTCGAGCAGCCGGTAGAGGGCCTGGCTATCGACCTCGTCTTGTGTCTCCCAATCGTCGTACTGCACCTCGCCAAAGGCCCATCCATTGGCAGCTCGCCCTCCCTCCGCTGGATGATATGCCTCCGGCCACCAACCATCGAGGATACTCAAATTGGGCACGCCATTCATCGCTGCCTTCATCCCGCTTGTACCACTTGCTTCGTTGGGCCGCCTGGGGTTATTGAGCCAGACATCAACCCCCTGCACGAGGAAACGCGCCATATGCAGGTCATAGTCCTCCAGAAAGGCGATGCGCCCACCGAACTCGGGATCCTGCGCGTACTGGTATACTTCCTGGATCAACTGCTTACCCCCGCCATCAGCAGGGTGGGCCTTGCCCGCGAACACGATCTGCACCGGGCGGTGTTCCGCATGCAGGATCCGCTTCAGGCGCTGCACATCACGGAAGATGAGCGTCGCCCGCTTGTACGTCGCAAACCTTCGCGCAAAACCGATAGTGAGTGCCTCTGGTTCGAGCAACGTACCGGAGGCCAGCACCTGGCTGGCAACCATCTGCCCCTCGCGCCAGCGCGATCGGGTCCGCGCGTCGACAAAGGCCAGAAGCTTCTCCTTGAGATGTCCGTGAGCGGCCCAAAGCACCTGGTCCGGAATATCTTCCAGCCGCTCCCACAGGGCCGGATCATCGTGGCGGTCCTCCCAGTCCGGGCTGACATAGTCGGCAAAGAGACCCTTTAGTGTAGTCGATATCCAGCTCGGCACATGAACCCCATTCGTGATCGCCCTGATCGGCACGTCCTCGACCGGGCGTTCAGGCCATACCGATTGCCACATCCGCCGCGACACTTTGCCGTGAAGCTGGCTGACTCCATTACATCGGCCCGACAGCCGCAGGGCTAGCACCGTCATGTTGAACCGGCCATGGTACTCGCCCAGCCCCAGAAACTGCTCCCGGCTGATCCCCACCTCCTGCCAGAAGCGCCCAAAGTACTCGTCCATCAGGTGAAAGGGAAAGGCATCGTGCCCAGCAGGCACCGGCGTGTGAGTCGTAAAAGCCGTCGTGTTCCGTACCATCTCCGCTGCCTGGTCGAAACTAGATCCCCCCTGGACCAACCTGCGCAGTCGCTCCAACACCATAAAGGCCGAGTGTCCCTCGTTCATGTGCCACACGATGGGTTCGTGACCCAGTGACTCCAGGGCCCGCACCCCACCCAAACCCAATACCATCTCCTGTCGTATGCGTGTCTCCTGGTCGCCACCATAGAGCCGGGCTGAAAGATCGCGGTCCCAAGGTGCGTTCTGCGATACATTGGTATCCATCAGATAGATGTTGACCCGCCCAACCCGCACCTGCCAGACCTGCATATAGATTGGTGTGCCGCGCAGCACCACCTCAAGAATCAGCCGGTTACCGCCTGCATCGAGCACAGCATGAAGCGGTACCTGGTCAAAGTTCAGCGTGTCATAGATCGCCTCCTGCCAGCCATCAGGTGGGATACGCTGTCGAAAGTAGCCCTGCGGATAGATGAATCCCACGCCGACAAAGGGCAGGCCCAGATCGCTGACTTCCTTGCAGTGATCGCCTGACAGCACCCCCAGCCCGCCAGAATAGATGGGCAAGGACCCATGCAATCCAAACTCTGCAGAGAAATAGGCTACAGGCCGGTGCAGATCGGGATGCTCTTCCGAGAACCACAGGTGGCCGTTGCTCAAGTCGGTCTCGAAAGCATCGATGACGCGATCGTACAGACTCAAGAAATCAGGATCGCGAGCAAGTGCCTCCAGACGCTGCGGGTTCGCTAACTGCAACATCCGCACGGGATTGTGGCGCGTGCTCCTCCACAGAGGATAGCTGACAGCCTTGAAGAGATTGCGAGCCGGGGGATGCCAACTCCACCACAGGTTGTCGGCCAGGTCGACAAGGCGCCGGACACGGTCAGGGATCGGAACAGCGTTGTTCATCAGTCTTATCTCCTCCTTTGATTCGTGCCCCTTATCTTACAGAAGAATGACGCCTCTGACAAGTGGCCGAGCGCCTCGCACCAAGCATATGCCCCCCCTCGCCAAACAAAAACGCCGCCCTCTTTGCTGGGCGGCGTTCTTCCTCTCTGGTACTACTTCCTTTGCGCGCACGTAATGCATCTCTTGGTGTCGGGCAGGATAGCCAGGCGAGCGGGATCGATCTGCTCTCCGCAGACTTCACATACGCCATAATCGCCCTCTTCCGCCTTGCGCAGAGCGATCTCCAATGAGCGTACCTTGGTCTCCGCCCGCTGCTTTAGCGCCAGGCACATCTCCCACTCATATATACTGGGATCACCCTTTCCCAGACCATAGTCGCCCTTTCGTTCCAACCGCTCGTCCAGGCTCTTGATCTCGGCCAGCGCTTCATCCAGCTCTTGCTGCAATCGTTCTTTTAGGTCTATATTGCCAGTTGCCATAGTCATCATTCACTTCGCACAGCAGCCTAGCTTTGCACTGCTGCAGGTTCCGGATCTTCCGCAGGCTCTTCCTCCTCCACCGTGGAATCTTCCACGGCTTCCGCCGCATCCTCCGTCACCTCCGCCTCGGCCTCCGGAGCTTCCTCCGCCTCTACGACTGGCTCTTCCTCGGGCTCCTCTTCAGCCTCCACAGCGTCTTCCACTGCCTCAGCCTCGGGCTCATCCGCCGGCTCCTCTTCAGCCTCCACAGCGTCTTCCACTGCCTCAGCCTCAGGCTCATCCGCCGGCTCCTCTTCAGCCTCCACAGCGTCTTCCGCTACCTCAGCCTCAGGCTCATCCGCCGGCTCCTCTTCAGCCTCCACAGCGTCTTCCGCTACCTCAGCCTCGGGCCCATCCGCCGGCTCCTCTTCAGCCTCCACAGCGTCTTCCACTGCCTCGGCCTCGGGCTCATCCGCTGGCTCCTCTTCAGCCTCCACAGCGTCTTCCACTGCCTCGGCCTCGGGCTCATCGACAGCCTCTGACTCTGCTTCTAAAGGTTCCCCCACAGGCTCCTCAGCCGCTGCAGCTTCCTCCGCCACTTCAGCCGTGGGCTCGTCCGCAGGCCCTTCACCCGCCTCTGCCTCAGCCTCGACAACTTCCTCCACTTCTGCACCGGCCTCTTCCGCGGTCTCCTCTTCGGCCTCGGCAGCTTCCTCGGCCGCATCAGCCTCGGCTTCTTCAAGTGCTGCCTGCTTTTCCATCTCAGCCGCAGCCAGACGGGCAGCCCATTCGGACCACTCCGACTCCAGAACCCGCTTCAGACTCAGACCCAATCGCTTGCGACGCACATCGATGCGGATGACCCGCAACAGCAGCAAGTCGCCCTTTTTCACCACATCACGCGGATGCGAAATCGGGGCCTCTGCCAGCTCCGATACATGTATCAAGCCCTCGACGCCTTCCTCGACCTCGGCAAACGCGCCGAAATCCACCACGTTGGTCACCACACCCTCGATCAACTGCCCAAGCTCGTACTTGTCCTCAACCAGCGACCAGGGTTCGGGCTGCAGCCGCTTCAGGCTCAGACCGATGCGCTGCCGTTCGTGGTCCAGGCGCAGCACATAGACCTCAACCTCTTCACCTACGCTCACCACCTCCCGAGGATGCCGGATTCGCCGCCAGCTCAGTTCCGAAATATGAACCAGACCGTCGGCCCCTCCCAAGTCCACAAAGGCGCCAAAACTGCAAAGGCTGCTGACCTTGCCCGTGCGCACCTCTCCTTCGCGCAAATCCTCAAGCAACTTCTTGCGTGCCTTCTTTCGCCAAGCCCGCTGGGCCGCTGTCGAAGACAAGATCAGGCGACGCTTGCGCTGGTTGATCTCGATCACTTTGACCGGCAGTTTCTCGCCAACCATAGTGGACAGGCGGTCTAGTCGCTCCTCCTGGCTGAGACCATGTGGGAAGCCCGGCACCTGCGATGCAGGGATAAAACCCCTGATCTCTTCCACGGGGACTACCAGTCCCCCCTTGTTATAGCCGATAACTTCTTCTTCCCAAATCTCTCCAGAATTAGCCAATTCCTGCGCGTCGATCCATGCCTGCTGCTGGCGGGCCATGTACAGAGAGATCAGCAGGTTACCTTCCTTGTCCTCGGGACGCAAGACGTACACCGGGACTTCGCTACCCACCTGCAGTTCAGCTAGGGCCTCTTCTCCCATACGCTGCATGTCCGCATAGGGAACGATACCATCTCGCTTGGCCCCAACATCGGCAATGATCTCCTGCTCATCGATGGAAAGGATGATGCCCATGCGAACTTCGCCCCGTTTGGGCCGCTGATAGTCCCAATCCTCGACGGGGATCCCGCCCATGTCGGACTGATCCTCCTCTTCATCGGAAAGGACCTCTCCATTCACATCGCCAACCTGCAGCTTGATGCCAGGCTCAGTGTCCCCGTTATCAGCCTGCAACTCGACAGAGACTTCGACTTCCTCAGTCTCAGCCTCCTCCTGCAGCGCGGCTTTGGGCTCCTCGCTGGCGGATTGCTCCTCGGGCTCAGCCTCAGCCTCAGCCTCAACCCCTTCACCGCTGCCCTGTGTCTCCGGCTCAGCTTCCGGCTCCTCGCTGCCAGTCTGCTCGCTGGACTCAGCCTCGGCCTCTTCGCCGCCAGAATCCTCTTCAGGCGCGCGCTCAACCTCCTCGATCTTGGCCTGCTCTGCAAGCGTGACCTGGATCGCTTCGGTCTCCACAACCCCGGCCGTTTCTTCCGCCGGGCTCTCTTCGCTATTACCTACCTGGACTTCCTCCATAAAAACCACTATCTCCTCACGGTGTTGCGCTCTCACATCTGGAGAACAAGAAACTCGGCTGCCCATCACGCTCTTTCAGGATGGAAGCCGAGTCTTTCCCCGCGTACCAATCAGCCAAGCCGCAACCGCTTCACATAGACCGGCTGTTGGGAAAGCCTCTCTGCTATCCAGGCTGTGCTTGGCACGCTAGTCGGACTAGTTTGCCGGTCAGATGTGCAAAGTGCGACATCCAGGCCTTCAACCGGACACCACGAATCCCCGATGTGCTTCTAGAACCGCCTCCTCTGCTTACAAGCGCAACCCAAACAGCAGCGCCGTCCAGAGGGCTGGGACGGTTAGACAGCCCACGACCATGTTATCTCGTTCTCCTGGAGTACAAGAGCAAGGCAATTATACACCAAATGTAACATCATGTCAACAAGCATCCTGACCGCGAGATAGCTGCCGAGCGATTTTGCTTGCTACCTCTTGTGCAATGTGCTACAATGCCATCACCGAGGAGGTAGGAAGCGATGCATTTTGATATCCTAACCCTGTTTCCCGCAATGTTCACCGGCGCATTTGAAGAGAGCATCATCAAACGCGCCCGCGAATCCGGCACCGTCACCATTGCCCTGCACAACATCCGCGACTATGCCACCGGTCGCCATCAGGTCACCGACGACACCCCATATGGTGGCGGGGGCGGCATGATCATGAAGCCAGAACCTATCTTTGGAGCTGTTGAGGCCGTTCTCAGTGAGCAGCATAGCGCCGCACCGATCATCCTCCTTACCCCAAAGGGACGCATGCTCAATCAGGCTGTTGCCCGCGAGCTTTCGCACCACGACCGCCTCCTCCTGATCTGCGGTCGCTACGAAGGCGTGGATGAGCGAGTACACAGGTACCTGGCGACGGACGAGATCTCTATCGGTGATTACGTACTCTCGGGCGGAGAGATAGCGGCCATGATCATCGTGGATGCAGTCACCCGCCTCCTTCCCGGCGTCTTGGGAGACCCCTCAGCCACCTTTGAAGACTCTCACGCTGAAGGCCTGCTCGAGTATCCCCAGTACACACGTCCCCCAAAATTCAGGGACTATCCCGTGCCCGATGTCCTGCTGTCCGGTCACCATGCACAGATCACCCACTGGCGCCGGCAACAGGCTTTACGCCGCACCTGGGAGCGGCGCCCCGATCTCCTTGCGAACGCTCACCTGACCGACGACGATCTCGCCTATCTGAGCCAACTGCAGGGCAACAGCCAAGAGTGATACGAACCAGTTAAGATGCGCGTGTCCGGTTGCATTTACAGGCGATTCGTGCTACAATCACCTTGCTGAACGGCTTACTCGCGGGGTCGGGATGAAACCAACAGAAATACGTCCAATCAAGAACGTCAGAGGCCCTGGAACACAGCGCCCTGATCGGCTGACACCTCTGCTTATCGCAGTCGCAGTCTTGTTGGTCATCATCATGATCCTCCTAGCCTCCGACCTATGGTTCAAGCCCATCTCCAGCGGAGGTGTAGCCCAGGCCGTCGGACCCGCACAAGCCACGCCCGCACCGCCAACCATCCCGCAGGATGCCGGCGACTCCGTTCCCTCTGCCAGCCCTGAAGACTCGGCCGTACCTGTAACCCCACCTCCCTGTGTACCCCCTGAAGACTGGGGCGTCTACATAGTGCAGCAGGGCAATACGCTCTTTTCACTGGCACAGCGATATGGCACCGACGTAGAAACCCTGATGCGCGTGAACTGTCTGAATACCAACACCATCTTTGTCGGTCAGCGGCTCTACGTGCCCGGCTTGGCGGCTACCGCGCCTTCAGATAGTTCTACACTCCCAACCGCCACACCTCAGCCCGGCGCAACGGCCACACCCGCCCTCGGAACCGCAGTTGCCACATACCCCACACTCACCCCCATGCCCGCCATACCCGTAAGTATCCCCGATCGCTACACCAACATCGTCCTGCTCGGTTCGGATAGGCGTCCCGGAAGTGCAGCCTGGCGCACCGACAGCATCATCATCGTCTCCATCGACTCCACAAACAACGTGGTCCGGCTCTTGTCCATCCCGCGCGATCTGTGGGTGTATATTCCAGGTCATGGCTACAACCGCATCAATACGGCCGACCTATGGGGCGAACTTGCCCGAAAAGGCTCTGGCCCGGAGCGCGTCAAGCAGACCATCCATCACAACCTGGGAATCCCCATCCATTACTACGTCCGTGTCGATTTCGCAGGATTCGTCAAGATCATAGACACTGTGGGGGGGATCGATGTTGACGTCGATTGCGCCCTGCCCGACATGAAGCTGTCAGCCGGAATGCATCACATGGATGGCAAGTTGGCACTGCGCTATGCGCGATCGCGCTACAGCACCAATGACTTTGACCGGGGACGCCGGCAGCGCAAGGTCCTGATGGCCCTATGGGATCAGGCCCTGACGCTGAACATCATTCCCAAGCTTCCCCAACTGTGGTGGACAATGGCCAACAGCTTCCAGACGGATCTCACCTTGGACCAGGTGAT
>Ga0207796_1000864_pt1 | contig 11026 bp, 7 predicted proteins | sample Pon1CUnioCityCA_6_FD_187274 | JGI IMG/M metagenome (GOLD analysis project Ga0207796, IMG submission 187274) | Marine sediment microbial community from Union City, CA, USA - Pond 1C Sediment 1 (SPAdes) | ecosystem: Environmental > Aquatic > Marine > Intertidal zone > Salt pond sediment ...
CCAGGATCAGGTAGAGGCCGAGACACAATAGGATGACAATTGCGATAAAGATGGCTAGCAGTGCCCAGGGTGGCAGGGTCACCCGGCGCCTCTTGGCCTGAGGCCGCGGCTTTCTCTCTGGATCTTCCCACGGACGGTCGCTCAGCTCACCAGGGCCAGCATCGTATTGTATCATGTCACTCCTCCAAGCTCACTCTCACTAGATGGTTGCGGCCGATCTGGCTGGGGCTCCCAAGCTCCAGCCGTTTCTTCCAGAATCTCCTACGTGTCAATGCGCTGTACGATCCTTGCGCGGCGCCAGGCCCGCAATTCGTCCAGGTTCATGGTGTTAAGTACCTGGGGCGCTGTCGCCCATCCGCGGCGGGCAGTCGCCAGGCCGTATCGCAGGCTATCCAATCCACCAGGATGGTGTGCGTCGCTGTTGACAGCTAGTCTCACACCCAGCCGCATTGCCTGACGCACGTGTACATCGTCGAGGTCCAGTCTATTGGGTATGCTATTGACCTCCAGAGCGGTACCGGTCTCGGCAGCCATCTCAATGACTGCATCGAGGTCCACTGCACTCTCCTCGCGCTGGCCCAGTATGCGTCCCGAAGGATGCCCGATCACGTCGACGTAGGGATTGCGCAGGGCGTTCATTACTCGCTCGGTGATCTGTGCCCGTTCCTGTCGCAGCGACGTATGCACAGACGCCACCACAAAATCCAGCTCAGCCAGGACCTCATCGGCAAAGTCCAAGGTGCCATCTGCCTTGATCTCGAGCTCGCACCCTTGCAGAAGCGTAAAGTCCTGCCATCTCTTGTTGAGAGCATCAATCTCCGCGCGTTGGGCGTGCAGTTGCTCGGGCGTCAGGCCGCTGGCTACACCCAGGCTCTGCGTGTGGTCAGAGATTAGCAGGTAGTGATACCCGTGTTGCCGTGCAGCTTCCGCCATCTCCTCCAGCGTGCCAGCGCCGTCACTCCAGTCAGTGTGGGCATGAAGGTCGCCCTGGATATCATCCCATGTCACCAGGTGGGGAAGCTGGCCGGCTGCGGCTGCCTGGATCTCGCCCTGATCCTCGCGAAGTTCAGGGGGAACCCAGGCAAGGCCGACCGTTTCATACACCTTTGCTTCTTCGGGGCAAGTGATCAGGGTGCCGTTCTCTTGCTTGAATCCATACTCGCTGAGGCTCAGGCTCTGCTTCTGCGCCAGCTCCCGGAGGCGCACGTTGTGCGCCTGGCTTCCGGTAAAGTACTGCAGCGCTGCGCCCCAATGATCTGGCTCCAGAACCCTCAGGTCAACCTGGAGCCCATTGTGAAGCCTAACCGTGGTCTTGGTCTGCCCACTCAGGAGGACCTCAGCCACCTGAGGCAGGGCAGCAAATGCGCCCATCACCGACTTTGGTGCCGTGGACGACGCGAGCAGGTCGATGTCGCCGATGGTTGCCCGCATCCGCCTCAGGCTGCCGGCAACGGTGGCTTCCAGTACCTCGGATGACGCTGCTTGCAGATCCTCCAAGAGATCGATAGCCACTGGCCAGGCGATGCCCAGGGGGATGCGGTCGCTGCGTCGATACAGTGCCTGAATACCCGCCAGGATCTTGGCCTCAGATTTGGCACCCAGCCCCGGCAAGTCCTGAAGCTTGCCGTCCCGCGCCGCCGCCTCTACCTCGCCAACGCTCTGCAGTCCCAGTTCCTCCCAGAGCAGCTTGGCGGTCTTGGGTCCCACTTCTGGGATTTCCAGAAGCGAGACGACACCAGAGGGAACCTCATCCTGCAGGCGCTCGTAAAACTCCAGGCTTCCGGTGGTGAGCAGCTCGTCGACCTTGTCAGCGATAGCTTGCCCAATCCCGGGGATTTCCTGCAGCGTGCCTGCCTGCCAGTAGGTGTGGATGTCCTGTCCGAGGTTGATGAGGTTCTCGGCGGCGCGACGATAGGCGAGAACCTTGAAGCGGTTCTCGCCCAGTATATCCAGCATGTCGCCGATTCGTTTGAGTAACTCGGCTATTTCACGATTGGTCATCGCTTAATGCTCAGTTCACCGGGTCTGAGGTGCTGTCAGCGATATTATACCAGGTTTTGACTCGAAAGGCAACTCGAGCCATCTTGCCTTTTCACCGTTGCTTCAGATCATCCCTCTCATCCCTGCGCTTCGATCATGTCTTCGGGTATGAAGGTGACATCGAGTTGAAGATCACGCGCAACTCGCGATCCGAGGGCCATCACGCCCGGGATCTCGGTGGCTGTGTGACCCGCGAGGATCAGGTTTATGCCTGCCTCCCTGGCAAATAGAAGGCCAAAGATGATGGCTTCACCTGTGAGAAAGGTATCGCAACCTGCCTCCAGCGCCTGCGCCATCCACTCGGGGCGGCCTCCCCAACCTGGCACAACAGCTACGTGGCCAAAGCTCTCGTTGTTTCTCCATCTCCGAGGCTCAGTGCCAAGCGTGCTGGCCACACGCGTGACGAATTCGGCCAAATGCCCGGTGGTGAGACCGTGCAAGCCAAATTCCTGTTGCCCATCCGGCTTGAATGGCCCTTGCACGGCGACGCGCACGGCGCGCGCGAGCGCATCCGCGGTGCCAAAGTCGCGTGCCTGGTCGAGGCACTCATGCGCAACGTAGAGGTTCATGCCCAACTGCCGCACGCGGTCGTACTTCAGATCCACAAGGTGAGCATCGGTGCTGGTCAAGGCTGCGTGGTGAGTGATCAGCAGGTCGCATTTGCGTGCGCAGGCGCTCTCGATAGCTTGGAAGGAGCAGTTGACTGCCAGCCCGACCTTGGCGATCATCGGTTGCCCGCCGACGATCAACCCGTTGCTCGCCGGTGCCAGCCCGTCGACGCCTAACAGTGTGTCGAGATAGTCCTTAACCTCAACCAGTGGTGTTGCCTTGGTTTCAAGTGTCATGGCTCTCCTCTCCGCTATCCCCTGTTCCCACGCTTCTGGATCCCATCTAGATAGGCGATGTCGCCAGTGTTGAGATCCGCAGCGTTTGCCTCGTCGGTGTCCAGGTGGAACTCCAGTTTGAACTTGGGCGACACGCGCACTGCTACGTCTCCAAAGATCAGTTCGCGTTCACCTTCCACGCGCACGCGTACCACATCACCCGTATGTAGGTCAAGCCGGCGGGCATCCGTGGCAGTCATGTGGATATGCCGTTGCGCGAAAATCACCCCGTTACTGAGTTCAACCCGCCCTGCAGTTCCTTCAAGGATGAGTCCAGGTGTGCCGTCCAGATCGCCCGACATGCGGACCGGGGCGTGGATGCCGAGACGGTAGCCCTCGGTACGTGCAATCTCGACCTGGCTCTCGTCTCGAGCGGGTCCGAGCACGCGCACTCGATCAATGCTTCCCCTCGGGCCGATTAGCCGTACCTGTTCCTCGCAGGCGAACTGCCCGGGCTGCTCCAATGGCGCGATGGGTGTGAGGGTGTGACCTGCACCGAAGAGGACTTCGACATCGGGCTGGCTGAGGTGCACATGGTGAGCCGAGACGCCAATCGGTATCGGGATCTGGCTGGCCTGCATACGTTGGATGATGGTTTGGTAGCCGAGTACCCGGATCGTCTCTCGGGCGATCATGCGCGAAGCGTCCGAGTGGATCACTAGCACCTTGACTTTGGAATCACGGTGTGAGATGTCAATTACACCTGCCGAGGCGTCGTGCACGGCCCGGTTTTTCACGGCATCGATCAGGATGCCCAAACCCCAAAGGTCCTGACACGCCATGGAGCGCACGCCGGCGGCATTCTCGCCGATGCCGCCGGTAAAGACCAGAACGTCGAGTCCACCGAGCGCGGCGACATAAGCGCCAATGTACTTGCGCAGGCGATAGGTAAAGGCTTCGGCGGCCAACATGGCCTTGGGGTCTCCTGCATTGGCAGCGTCTGGAATCTCTCGCGTGTCCCCCGAAAGGCCCGACAGGCCTTTCATCCCGCTCTCTTTATTGAGCAGATGATCGATCTCGTCAGCAGATAAGCCCTTCCGCATGAGTTGGGTGACGATGGCAGGGTCAATATCCCCAGAACGGGTCACCATGACCAGGCCCTCGAGAGGCGTCAAGCCCATGCTCGTGTCGATCGACCGCCCGTGGTCGATGGCACAGGCCGAGGCGCCTTCACCCAGATGACAGGTGATGATCTTGAGGCGTGAGAAGCGCTCCTTGAGATAGGTAGCTGCCATCATTGCCACGTACTGGTGAGAGGGGCCGTGGAAACCGTAGCGGCGAATGCCATCCTCAGTGTACAGCTCTTCCGGAAGCGCGTATCGATAGGCGTACGGAGGCATCGTGTGGTGGAATGCTGTGTCAAATACCGCGATCTGTGGTATACTGGGCAAGATGGTCTGGCACCACTCGATGCCTAGGGCGTGCAGGGGATTATGGAGTGGGGCGAGGTGGGCAAAGGCGCGGATGTCCGCCAAAACCTCATCGTCAATGAGTACTGGACTGGAGTACTTGTCTCCGCCGTGCACGACCCGGTGACCCACAGCCGTGATATCTTTTAGGCTGTGCAGTACGCCAATCTCGGGATCCACCAGCCGGTCCAGCGCAGCCTCGAGGGCCTGCCGGTGATCTATCTTGCCCAGCTTGAAGGTGTGCTGTCCGCTGATCGTGATGTGGGTCTGTGCTGCCCTGGGCTCACCGATCCATTCCACCTGGCCCTCGACGTTCTTGGATTCGTCGTCGGTATCGAAGAAGCGATACTTGAGTGAGCCTGTGCGGAGATTGAGCACAAGCAGCTTCTGGGGCTCATCAGGTGTCAGGTTGAGTCCATAGGGGTCCTTTTCCGCTGCCCGCTCCCGAATGAGTTGGATGGTCGCTTGCTGTTGCTGCTCGACCAATATGCTCCTCCGAGCGATCGACTTGGAGAACTTTTGCAGTGCGACCGTGTCGGCCTGCACCCAGAGGTGAAAGACCTCGGGCGGAATTAGCACTACCCGGCAGGGTGTGGTGGCTATTAAATCTACCGGTGAGTCGGTCCCGGTGAGTAGGGACATCGCGCCAATGTGGTCCCCGCGCCCCAGGGTCTCAACGCTCTTCAGATCTTCTTGTTGCTCCGGGAGGTAGACATTTACCTCACCGTCCAGGATGACGCCGAAAAAGGTGAATGGCTGGTCAGCGGGGACAATGACTTCACCTGGTGCATACGGGGCTATCTGTGCGCTGTCAAGGATCTCTTTGACAAGGTTCGCCGGAACGCTTTCGAATATCTCATGCTGCTCTAGCAAATCTTGCACCACCATGCTGATCTCTCCCATTTCTCACGAAAGTCTCGGTAGGCATGCGCATTATACCATATTTCGTCCAGCTGCGATAAAAGATATCGAGATGTGTCGCAGGGCTGCCTCGCCGCCTTTGGATGCAGAAAGTGATCTCGGCTTCCATGGTCCTGTTGATGCCTGAGACGTGATCAGGAGTGTGAGAGATCCCCGTTCAGCGCTTCCAGTCCCTGCGCGATCTCCTCTTGCACCCACAGATCGGTTTCAGACGACAGCGCCTGCACAAGTGCGGACTGAGCTTGCGTGCTCATTGTCTGCCCCAACGCCCATGCTGCGTGTCCCCGGACGAGCGGCTCGTTATCGCGCAGAGCGGTGGTAAGCGGTGCTATGGTGTCAGGATGGCCCCAGTTGCCCAGTGCCACAGCCACATTGCGCAGCAGGCCACGCCGTTTGGCACGCGCGATGGCGCTGTCGCCGAAGCGCAAGCGAAAGCCCTCTGCGTCCAGCGAGAGTAGGTCGACCAGGTGGGGGGGCAGGGTGTCTGAATCGGGTTGAAAGACCGGCTCCGATGTGGGTGAGGAGTGACGCAGGTTCCACGGACAGACCTCCTGGCAGATGTCGCATCCAAAGATGCGGTTGCCCATCAGCGGTCGCAGTTCGCGGGGAATGGTTCCCTTGAGTTCGATCGTAAGGTAGGAGATACAGCGCCGGGCATCCAACATAAAGGGGGCGACTAAGGCGCCTGTTGGGCAGGCGTCCAGACAGCGGGTGCAGCCTCCGCAGGTCCCTTGTACGGGAGCGGCTCGCGTTACAGGAAGCTCAGTGTCCAGCAAGAGCTCCCCCAGGAAGAGCCACGAGCCCATTCGCGGATGGATGACGTTTGTGTTCTTTCCCACAAAGCCCAGACCAGCTCGGACGGCAAGCTCTCGCTCGAGTATGGGCCCGGTGTCCACATAGGCTCGATAGGCGACCGGTGCCTGGCAGGCGCTCCCAATAAAGTCCGCCAGCCTGTGCAGGCGTGATGTCATCCACTCGTGATACTCCCCGCCCCAGGCATAGCTAGCGATGATGCCTCGGGAAGGATCGTTTGCGAGGGTTGGGGCCAGCGTCGACGTGTAGTAGTTTGCTCCCACAACCACGACTGATCCCAGATCAGGCTGGAGGAGTGATAGATCAGCCCTCTTGGCCATCGCATCCGTCCGGGCAAGATAGGCCATCTCGCCATGAAATCCGTTCTCTAGCCAGGCTTGGTACCGATCAACGGTAGTAGGGGGCTCGGGACGTACAAAGCCGACCAGATCAAAGCCCAGACGGCAGGCTTGATCCAAAATGCGCTCAGTTATCCCAGACTCGATCGCCATATCTACGTGACCCTCGTCCGTTCTGCGCGTCAGGTCCCAGTGCTAAGAACTCCCAGCCTTCGTCAGACACTGGCCATTCTACTTCAGAAGGCTGTCTTGCGCAAAGCACTTCCCAGGCCCGTCGGCATTTCGCACCCTGTCGCATTTTGTGGCTGGCTGCACTTGTGGTATACTTGCGATGGACTTGTTTTGTGCGCCTGTAGCTCAATGGATAGAGCGCCTGACTTCGAATCAGTAGGTTGGGGGTTCGAGTCCCTCCAGGCGCGCCAGACCCCTTGCCGCTGGGAGCATGCTCCTGGCGGCGTTTTCATGATTCCTGCTTCTCCGGCGCATTGGGGCAAGAGCATAGGCCCGCGAGCATTGACAGACCATGTGTGCCACGGCCGAGGTGCTTACTTGCCTACTCCTCCCGTGCCAGCTCCAGCACGCGATCCAGGCGAAAAGTCCGCAACTCGCCGCGCCGGTGACAGTGGGCAGTCAGGTAGAGTAGGCCGTGCCTCTCGGAAACCTGGATTGGGCGCACGATCCTCTCTGTCTCACGACCTTTGGCATCGACATAGCGCATTAGGACTCGACCTCTGCTCTCTAGTGCCTCGGCAATGGTTGGTGGCAGCGGCAGGGCAAGGGGAGCCGGGTAGGGGACGGGCCCACCTTGGAAGTCAAGCAACTGGCCCAATGTCGTCACTCCCCAGCGCTGATCGAGAGTGAGCAGGATCTCTTCCAGGACATAACGCATGGTCTCCACATCAGCCATCGCCCGGTGAGTGGGTTCGACAAGGACTCCAAGCGCGCGGCCAACCGCGGACAGGCTATTCGAACCGAAGCTGAATGCGCGACGTGACAGCACCAACGTGTCCACCACAGCTCCTTCAGGCGGGGGCATCTGAGCAATCTCAAGCTCCTTGGCCAGGAATCCCAGGTCAAAGGGGGCATTATGCGCAACCAGCACCGCGTCCTGCACAAGTTCCAGTAGCTCGCCGGCGATCTGCTCAAAGATAGGGGCGTTGGTAAGCAGTTCAGACTCGATGCGGTTCACCTCATAGGCGCCTGGTGAGATGGCCCGTCCCGGATTGACCAGCGATTCCATGCGTCCCACCTCAGTCCCCGCGCGAACGCGGATACACGCAACCTCGCAGATTCGGTGCCCATAGGCGGGACTCAGTCCCGTCGTTTCCACGTCAAACAGCGCAAAGGCGATCTGGTCTAGCGGCTGTTCCATCTCGAGTTTCTCCTGCATATTCATAGCCTTCCAGCTTCTGTTGCTTGGCCGAAGTGAGCATCTTGCCGATGCACACGCAGTGTGCTATACTCCGGCTAGTTCAGGACGATACCGGGTGAGGGGGCAGGCAAATGACGAACAGCGCAGCGCATCCGGCAGCCGAAATGCTCTCGGGCATTTTGAAGCCATGGCAAGATGCTGTGGCCGATCCGGCGGAAGCTCAAGCGCAGGTGCTCAAGCAACTGCTGCAGATATATGCCAGGACTCGCTATGGAAGGGATCACGGCGCGGACGCGATCGACACGCTGGACGAGTATCGCCGCTCCTTTCCCATTGCCACGTATGAGGACTACAAGCCGATAATTGATCGGGTTATGGCTGGCGACGTTGAGCTTCTCCTTGATGAAGAGCCAGTCGGATGGGCCATCACCCGCGGCACGACCAAGGATGAGTCCAAGTTCATTCCCATGACTCCCACAGACCTGCGCCAGCGGGTTAGCGCAGGGCGGGCCATGATGAACTATGTCGCAACAACGGGTCGGTACGATCTGTTTCAAGGCGTTAATCTGAACCTCAACTTCCCCTCGCTGGTCGGCACCATACAGGTCGGCGACCGGCAGGTAGAATACGGCTACAGCTCTGGCATCTATACCAAATTTGTTTCCACTATGACCCCGATTCGCTCAGTGCCCAGCCAGGAAGAGATCGATGCCCTTGGCGGCGGGAAGACACAGAGTGATTGGGATGCTCGCTTCGAGTTGGCCTACCAGAAGTGTAGGGACGAGAACGTGACCCTGGTGGGCGGCGTCGCTCCTACAGCGGTTCTCTTTGGACAGTACTTGCATCGAACTCACCGTACCTACCCCAAGGACCTTTGGAAGACACAGATCGTGACTCTGGGAAGCGTGCCCGGCATAAACACCACGTATGCTCCATCCCTTCATGCACTCTACGGACGTGTCGCCATTCGCGAGATTTACGGTGCAACCGAGGGCATGTTTGGCCAGCAGCGGGACGAGCGTCGCGCGTGGGTGCCAAACTATGATCTGTTCTTCTTCGAAGTCGAGACGCGAGCCGGAGTCAAGATGCTGCACGAGATGCGTCCATACGAACTCGGCACTCTCGTCGTTTCCACGCCTGTCCTTCCGCGCTACCGGATCGGTGACCGCTTGCTGGCTCTGCGTCCGCCGTACTTTCGCTGCATCGGTCGCGAGAGATGGTGGACGAACCTGCACTATATCTGGGGAGAGCTGAGGACGATGAACCTTGGTCGTCTCTAGCTTTGTCCCCTGCTATGCTCTCCTGAAATCTTGCAGAGAGAACTGCCGTCTGCCGTCGGCTTCAGATCTCCACTGTGCAGCCCAGGCCTGGCACCTCGCCGGCAATCAACCAGCCGTCCTCCAATCTAAAGCTGGGCAAGGTCGGATCGCCAATCAAGTCCAGGTGACCATCAAGGTCACTATAGCGGACGTTAGGGCTGCTCAGCGCTAGACCCAGGCCAGCAGCGATGAGCAGTGCTGGTTCACTGATGCAACCGACCATGGTGGCGATTCCGGCAGCACGGGCGATGGCGTCTACTTGCCGCGCGCAATGCAGCCCTCCGCAAGTCGCCAGCTTTACGCTCATCCCGTGCGCCAGGTGCTGACCGGCCAACTCCAGGGCGGAGGCAGGTCCTGTAAGGCTCTCGTCCGCCAGGATTGGGATCTTGCTGTGCCGCGTTACTTCTCCGAGCGCGCGCAGGTCCCCCGCCGGTGTCGGCTGCTCTAGCATCTCCAACTTCCCTTCAAGTGCGCGGGCTACATCCAGTGCCTGCTGGATGCTGTAGCCTTGATCGGCATCCAGTCGCAGGATCAGATTGGGCAGCGCCTCGTGGACTGCGAGTACCCGGCGCACATCCTCTTGCGGATCCAGTCCCCCCTTGAGCTTCAGTATGCGGAACCCCTGCGCGGCGCGGTCCCGGGCTGCTCTGACGGTCTCTCGAACCGGGTACAAGCTGAGCGTGACTGACGTTTGGATACGGCTCCGGTAGCCTCCCAAAAGTCGGTGCAGTGGAAGTCCCGCTGCCAGGCCCAGGAGATCATGGAAGGCCATGTCAAATGCGCAGCGCACTGAGGGTGTGTCGTTGGTCAGAACGGCCAGCTCGGCCAGGGCATACTCGGTGTTCAGCGGGTTGAGGTCCAGGGCGCGATCGGCGCACGCTTCACAGGCTCTGGTTACCTGATCTATGCTCTCGCCAGTTTGAGCAGGGTCAAATGCTGCACATCCCCAGGCCACCTGCCCCCCGCGGGTTTCGATACGGACAAACACGCACTCTGCCAACTCCAGCTCGCCAGAGCGGGTCGCTGTGCGGTGGGGCTCGCTGAGTTCGAGTTCCACGGGCAAGACTTCAATATGTGAAATCTGCATTGGCCCCGATCTCCTCTCTACCAACAGCGCGGAATACACGCCAACAGATTATCTCGTGTCTATTATAGCCAGATTCCGCTCAGAAGGCAAAGATGGCCGCTGAGGCCTTGGCAAAGACCAGGGGGCGGCTTGGGTCATGTCACATTTTTCACATAATCGACTTCAAGCGCTGGAGACTCTGTACCAGGTCTGGCTCGCTGTTGAGCTCCAAGATGATCGGGCCTTCATAGCCGATCTCTGCAAGCTTTTCGAGAAAGGCTTCATGATCCAGGTTGCCCTGGCCCAGGGCGAGATGGTCACGGGCTGTCTGCCATTCATCCGTACGAGGGACAATGGCATCGTGCAGGTGGACCTCACGTATCCTATCTCTGTGCCGGTCGAGAAAGCTGAGCGCGCAGCCACCCTGCAATGTCAGGTGGCCGACATCCAGGCAGATGCTGGTGCCATGTTCCTCCACAATCGGCACCGCGAGCTCAAAGAGCGAATCCTCCAGGTTTTCGACACACAGGTCTGCTGGGTCAACCACTTCGCACAGCGCTGCCAGGCTCCGGCTTGCCTGGGACATCAGCACTCCGGTGACTAGCTCGCGCTCGACAGAGTCCTGAAGTTGCGAGAGTACTTGCATAGTAGTAAAGCCCCACAGATGCAGGACGTAGGTGTGCACGTCGACTGCCCTGGTGACCTCTATGGCCTGGCGCAGGGACGCTGTGCTGGCCTCCCGGATCTGCTCGTTCAGGCTGGCCAGCTCTACCCACAGAAACGGTAGGTGCACCGTGCACAGAAATCCCCGAGTCTGCTGCAGCTCAGCCACCGACTGGTAGAAGCGCGAATCAAAGACCTGTG
>Ga0207796_1000865_pt1 | contig 11017 bp, 9 predicted proteins | sample Pon1CUnioCityCA_6_FD_187274 | JGI IMG/M metagenome (GOLD analysis project Ga0207796, IMG submission 187274) | Marine sediment microbial community from Union City, CA, USA - Pond 1C Sediment 1 (SPAdes) | ecosystem: Environmental > Aquatic > Marine > Intertidal zone > Salt pond sediment ...
CGGGCCAGGATGCCCAAGGCGGGATCGGATTCCCAGCACAAGTATCCTCCGGCGGCGTAGAGCAGGCTGCCGCCCGGTGTATCCAGAATCCATTCATCCGCCGAGGTTAATGTAAACTCCCGTCGTAAATCTCCCACAAGAAGATCCCGGGGAGAGGGTTGATCAGGCACCATATGTTATTTGAGGATTCTCACAGCTGCAGGTTATTTTCCGAGGGTCGAAATCTGCCGTAAAAAAGCAACGATGGATCCCCCAATCTTAATGCCATCACCTGCAGTCAGTTTAAGCTCCTCCCCTTCTTCGATTCGTTTGGTGAGCAGGTAGCCTGCGCTTGCCCCGGTTATTGCCCCCAAAATAGCACCAAGAATGATATAGGGACCTGAATTATGTTGTTTTTCCTGACTTGCATCACTCATAAACACATACCACCTTTTCAATCTTTGAGCTTAATTTGTTGATCCGGGGGATCAGATTTCCGCTGAAATATTGCCAGCAGCGCTGCTGGCTCAATCACCATTTGGGCCAGAGCATGGGAAATCCGCCCAGCGATGTCCTGGACCTTTTCAAGAATTTCCAATACAGGCTGGGTAGCAGATGGGACCCCCTGGATTAATTTGACTACCAGGTAAATCAAACCCAAAAGCACCAGGCCAAAAAACAACCCGGCAATATAGACCGGGATGGCCAGCAGCGCTGTCGATATTTGGGCCAAACGGGACAGACTTCCCGAGCTTCCGGTCACAGCAAACCAGATGCCCAGCGAAAGGATCATCACCGCTCCCACAAGAGCAGGGAAGATGATCTGCCAAAATTCTGATCCCTGGGTAGGCTTCTTTTTATCAACCATGGTAACGATATTGTAGCACGGATTGCCAGCCAGTTTGTCAATCTAAAATCCGTTCTACCTTCACCAGACTGCAAAGTTTCCTGATTTTCTTGATGGCCTTTTTACAACACCTGATCCTTTCCTTAACAATCTTGAACTATCCTGCAGGAAATCAAGAAAATCAACAAGAGCCTGCTTCTACTTCAGGAATGACCTTGAGCTTGTATCACTCTATCCTGTTCTTTCCGTGGATCCACTTCCTCAGGGATACCGCCAGGATCAAGATTAATTAACCCGAAAAAAGCAAAGCTGTGCCCTGGAGATCCCAAATCGATGCCCTGCTACAGCTGAAAATCGCTTATTATATACTCAATCAAGTTAGGGTAAATATGAGAACAAAAATCATCCTGGCATCTTTCCTCTTGATCAGCCTGGTCCTCCTCACGGCCTGCGGCAGTGCGGGCCCGCGGGAATCCAATCCCAATGGGGGTAGTTCCGCTGTGCCAAGCGGAGACATCGAGAGCCATTTTGGTTCGGATCTTGATTACGATACTGTCTTTCCTCAACATCAGGTCAACCAAATCACCATCCAGATCACTCCCGAGAACTGGCAGGCAATGATGGAGGACATGACCGAAAAGCTTGGTCAGCAAGGCACTGGCGGTGGATTGAAACCAATGCAAGGTGCCGGTCAACCGCCCCGAGGGGAAAAACCTGGCTTTCCTGGAGGAAATGCCGCCGGAGAGCCCGGGCCAGGGCCTGATCCCCGATTCAATGAGGGAAGAATGCCTGGCGAGACAGATGACAGCAACCCCATCTGGGTGGAAGCCGAGATCATCTTTGAAGAGGAAAGCTGGCAGCATGTGGGTATTCGCTTTAAAGGTAACTCCAGCTTAAGGAATACCTGGAGCAGCGGGTCTTTGAAGCTGCCTTTTAAATTGGATTTTGATCAATATGAGGACGATTACCCCAAGACCGAGGACCAGCGGTTTTTCGGGTTCAAACAGCTCAGCTTTGCCAGCAACTTCAAAGACGATTCCCTCCTCCGGGAAAAGGTGACCGCTGATCTTTTCCGGGAAGCAGGTGTGCCGTCCGCTCAAACTGCTTATTATGCGGTCACCCTGGATTACGGCCAGGGGCCGATCTATCTAGGACTGTACACGGCTGTTGAGCTGGTCGATGACAGCGTGATCAAAACTCAGTTCAGCGATGACAGCGGCAATGTTTATAAACCATCAGGGACAGGAGCGACATTCACGGAGGGAAGTTTTTCGGAAGCCAACTTCGACAAAGAAACCAATCAAGAGCAGGATGATTACAGTGATATTCTGGCCCTGTATGCCGCCCTGCATTCCGATCTGCGATTGACAGACCCCGCCGCCTGGCGAGCGCAGCTGGAAGCGATATTTGATGTGGACACCTTCCTGAATTGGCTGGCGGTCAACACGGTGGTCCAGAATTGGGACACCTACGGGGTGATGCATCATAACTACTACCTGTATAACAACCCGGAGACCGGACAGCTGGTCTGGATCCCCTGGGACAATAATGAATCCCTGGCACAAAGCGCGGGAATGAGATCCACGATATCCATTGATCTGGCGAATGCAGATGAAAATTGGCCCTTGATCAGTTATTTGCGAGATGACCCGGTCTATTATCAGGGATATCAGGACTACCTGGCAACGTTCCTTGGGGAGGTATTCCTCGAGGATGCTCTGGCTGAAACCTTCACCTTCTACCACGATCTGATCTATCCCTTTGTGATCGAAGAGGATCCGGAAAAAACCCTGGTCAGCTCCCTGAAGGCCTTTGAGAATTCGGCAGACCATTTGATCAGGCACGTTCAGCTTCGGATCCACACTGCCGAAAATTTCCTGGGGATGGGCGAATAGATCAAGTCTTATTTGAAACCGGCCGGCCGGGACCGAAGCGGCTGGCTGCTCTCCCTTCCGCCAGGAAATGGAGAGCAGCATCGATGAAGTATAATATTTTTCCAGAATAACAAAAAAAGGAACAGGTGAAAACGAATATGGCCCCAACCCTTGAACAAGAAAAAAGCCAGCAAGCGCTCGACCTCCTCAAAGAACTTGACCTCGATGCCTGGATGATCTGGGTTCGGGAGACAGAACAGATGGCTGACCCTGCGCTCTCCTTGGTGCTAGGAACCGATCTGGTCTGGCAGTCAGCGCTGATCTTCACCCGTTCAGGACAGCGCATCGCAATCGTTGGCAACTTCGACGCTGATGGTCTCAAGCCGCTGGGTATTTTCGACAGGATCATTCCCTACACCCAGGACATCCGAGATACGCTTCGGAACGAACTCGATGCCCTGTCCCCCCAGAAAATCGGCCTCAATTTTAGCCGGGACGATGTGTCCGCCGACGGATTGACCTACGGTATGTATAACCTGCTTGCTGAATACCTAGAGGGGACGCCTTATGCCCAGGCCTTCACCAGCGCAGAACCGCTGCTGCTACAGTTGCGGGGACAAAAAACAGCAGAAGAGATCAGGCGTATAAAACAGGCCATCGCAGTAACTGAAAAGATCTATGATGAAGCCAGGGATTTTGTCAAGGTTGGCCAATCTGAGCGAGAAATCGCTCAATTCTTCCATCAACGCATGAAAGAGCACAGGGTGTCTTTTGCCTGGGGAGCGGACCATAATCCTGCTGTGGACGCCGGACCCAATAAGGGTTTTGGACATGCAGGTCCAACAGATAACCTCACCAAAGAGGGGCATCTCTTACACTTTGACTTCGGCGTGCGCTACCAGGGATACTGCTCGGATATCCAGCGCATGTTCTTCTTTGGATCCGAAACACAAATCCCTGAAGAAGTTCAACAGGCATTCGAAACCGTTCGCGATGCCATCCAGGCAGCTGCTGACTTTATCAAGCCCGGGGTAAAAGGCTTTGAAGTGGATCAAGTGGCCCGGAATTTTGTCCTGGAACGGGGCTATGAAGAGTACCAGCACGCCCTCGGCCACCAGGTGGGTCAGGCGACCCATGATGGCGGCACCCTGCTCGGCCCGCTCTGGGAACGATATGGTGACAGTCCCAAAGAGGTAGTTGAACCTGGAAATGTCTTCACCCTGGAGCTGTATGTAACAACAGAGAATTACGGACAGCTCAGCCTGGAAGAAGATATCCTGGTCACCGAAACCGGTTGTGAATTCCTATCCAGCCCTCAGCGGGAATTGATTTGCATCAATTAACCCTTGAATTGGCTTGACCTGCGGCGATAAGCCGCTTTTACTTGCCGTACCTTAAATTGCCAGACTGGCCCCTCGCTTCCCTCGAGATGCTTCGCAAGTCTTCTAACTGGCCCCACCGGGCATCCCTCTCCAGGGATGCCTGGGTTTTAGTGATAAGCAGGGATCCCACTCTGATGATGTACTCTTTATTGTAGAAGATGATCAAGACGTCGACGCAGGTCGACGTCCGGCTCTGCCAGGGGGGGCGATTTCAATCGGGCACTTGAAAGTTTCATACACTTCCCCTCTAAGGATCAGCCATTTCCACAAGCTGCCAGACTGGCCCCTCGCGGAGCCTGTCCGGAATGGCGTGTGAACAAGACCTCCGAGGTTACCTCAGAGGTTCTACATCACAAATCAACCGGGTTGTTGACAATCCGGTTGGTTCTTTTTACACTGAAGCCATGCCTGCACGCGTTCACTCCTGCGCTGTGCTGGGGCTGGAGGGGGTCTTAGTTGAAGTCGAAGTCGATACCACACACGGATTCGGAAAGATTTATGTCGTTGGCCTGCCGGACACCGCGGTCAAGGAAAGCCGCGAGCGAGTCCGGGCGGCCATCAAGAACATTCCAGTGCCCTTCCCCCGCAAGTCTCTGATCATCAATCTGGCCCCGGCAAACGTGCGCAAAGAAGGACCAGCCTATGACCTGCCCATGGCCATCGGGATCCTGATCACAGCTGGATTGATCCCTCCCAAGGCGGTTGAAAAATGGATCATCGTGGGCGAGCTGTCGCTGGATGGCACACTCCGCCACGCTCCTGGATTGCTTCCGATGGCAGCTATGGCCAGGGATCAGGGCTTCCAGGGCATCTGCGTGCCAGCACCGGATGCCGCGGAAGCTGCCCTGATACCGGACCTGGAGGTACTCCCGGTGCGGACCCTGACGGAGTTATTTTGGCATCTGACAGGAACCCAACCGATCTCTCCTTATCAACGGTCGAAGGAATCAGCGCTGCCAGCTGTCAAAGCTGAAACTGATTTCCAGGAGATCAAAGGACAGCAGCACGTCAAGCGGGCCCTGGAAGTCGCTGCGGCCGGCAACCATAACATGCTTATGAACGGACCGCCAGGGGCTGGAAAAACCCTCCTGGCCCGGTCCCTCCCTGGAATCATGCCCGGGATGACCATTGAGGAAGCGCTGGATGTGACCCGGATCTACTCCATTCTGGATCAGCTGCCAGCGGACACGCCGCTCATCCAGCACCGACCATTCCGCGCTCCTCACCACACCATCTCCCATGCGGGACTGGTAGGCGGCGGTACCTGGCCGAAACCAGGTGAAATTTCCCTGGCTCATCGGGGAGTGCTCTTCTTGGATGAATTCCCGGAATTTGGCAGGCGCGTGCTGGAAGTGCTCCGCCAACCATTGGAAGACAAGACCGTCACCATCAGCCGAGCCCAGGGATCGTTGACCTTTCCGGCCAACTTCATGCTGGTGGCGGCGATGAATCCCTGTCCCTGCGGATATTATGGAGATCCGATCAAGGCCTGCACCTGTTCTGCGGCTGCTGTCACCCGCTACCAAAAACGCCTTTCCGGACCCATTCTGGACCGGATCGATATCCAGGTCTCCGTTCCCCGGGTAGAGTTTGAAAAACTGACCAGTGAGAAATTAGGGGAAGCTTCCCGGGAAGTGCGGGAACGGGTAGAAAAAGCCCGCCAGATCCAGCGTCAAAGATTCCAGGATACGCAGCGCTCTACCAATGGGGATATGATTCCCCGCGAGATCAGAAAGCACTGCCGCCTGGACCAGGAGTCCCAGAACCTGATCCGGGGCGCTTTACAGCAGCTGGGGCTGTCCGCCCGGGCCTATCACCGGGTGCTGAAAATTTCCCGGACCATCGCTGATCTGTCCGGTGCCCAAAAAATCTGCCCCGCACATCTGGCGGAAGCGCTCCAGTATCAACCCCGTTCCCTCTGAGTTCTGCGGCGATCGGGTGAAGCCGTCCGTAAATCCCCCCACTGGGTCGTCTTTCAAGAAATGATATAGTAATATTCAAGTATCTTGTTTAGGTATCCGCATCCAACCCCAAGAGAGGAGACAGCTTGATGATTGAAATAGGGATCATGATCGAAGGCCAAAATGGACTGACCTGGCCCCGCTGGCAGCGTTTGGTAAAGCTGGTTGAGGATTTAGGATTTGTTGGTTTGTTCCGGTCTGATCATTTCACGAACGCCAAGGGACCGGATAAAGCGTCCCTGGAATTATGGACTTCCCTGACCTGGTTGGCCAGCCATACCAGCTCGATAGAATTTGGACCGCTGGTGTCACCGGTCTCATTTCGACATCCATCATTCACCGCCCGTTATGCGGCGGCCGTGGACGATCTATCCGGAGGGCGATTGATCCTGGGTTTAGGGGCAGGATGGCAGGAGCGGGAGCACCACCTGTTCGGCCATGACCTGCTTGATCTGCCTGCCCGGTTCGACCGATTAGAAGAAGGCCTGGAGGTGATCACCCGGCTGCTGCGCAGTGAGGGGCCAACGACCTTTGAGGGAGATTATTTCCAGATCCGGGAAGCCCAACTGCTCCCCCGTCCGGTGCGGCAGGGAGGCCCGCCGATCTTGATCGGCGGCAACGGTCCCAACCGCACCCTACCATTGGTCGCCCGCTTCGCAGACGAGTGGAACAGCTTGTTCATACCACCCGAGAAGTTCAAGGAATTGAATAACCGGCTGGACCTGCTGCTGGACGAACAGGGACGGGATCCTGACCAGGTCCGAAGATCGTTGATGACGGGCTGTGTCTTTGGAGAAAATGAACAGGCAGTCTCTTTGAAAGTGAAAGAGCGTTCAGATGGGAAATTCACCCCGGATGAACTGCGAGAACGGGGCATGATTGTGGGGACATCGCAAGATATCCTGAATCAATTGGACCGCCTGACAGATGTTGGTGTGCAGCGGGTGATGCTCCAGTGGCTGGATCTGGACGATCTTGACGGGTTGAAGGCCATGGCTGCCGGCATTCTCCCTTAACCTTCGGTGGGGGAGTCCAGTAAGGGAACCCTGCTTAAAACTCGCTTTCCAACAGCTCCTTGACCAATGGGACATCGATCTTTTGGCCGGATCCCAGGTACATTTTCCAGTCCCGCAGGTGATCCTCCAGCCGCTGCTGAAGGGTTGCCTCTGCCAATTTGCGGTTGTCAGACTGGCTCCTGGTTTGTTCGTTGGCAACCCGGATCTGGGTTGGTCTGTGGAACACAAAAACCTTGGTTTCTCGTTTGTTGACGTTCTGTCCGCCGGGGCCGCCGGATTTGCTGAAGCTGACCTCGATCTGGGATGGCTCCACTGATTTCATACTGCTTAGATTAGCTTCGATCCAATCAACATACTGGCGCAGGAATTGTTCTTTCTGGTCCTCAGTTTCAAAATCCGGAAACCCATCCATCACCAGCAGCAAAGCATCAGCCAGCTCTTCCAGGCGTTGATCGAGTGCGGCTCGCCGCTGCTGTTTCTTTTTAGATTGCAGGGTTTTTGGCCCCTGCTGATCGCCGCTCTTTCCACCTCCGCCGCCCCCGCCATTTTCCAGGAATTCCTCCTGATAATGGTAATAATCGTCAGGGTCGACTCTTCTGTACTTCCGGGATGATTCCTTGTTCTCAGTCATGATCGTTTCCTATATAACCTTACAGATATTATATTCAAATCTTTCTGTTGGTGTACAGCAATTTAGATGACCCGGGGCCAGCTAGGCATCCCAGGAGGGGGATGCCTGGATCTATTTCTTTTCTACGTCCTATCCTTCCACCAGCATAGCTGGTGGTTTTTTCCTTCGGGCGCTTCGCGCCCTGAACTCACTAAAGAGCAAAAAAGAACGGCGCCTGTAATGGCGCCGTTCTTCAGGAATCTTCTTTTAGCAAAGAATTAAGAAACTGCTTTGATCTTCACCGCGCTGACTTTGGTCTCCGGAATCTTTGCCACCGGATCCAGTGCCGGGTTGGTGATCTCATTGGTGGGGCTTTCAACGAAGTGGAAGGTCATCGAGATCACACCAGGCGGGCAGATTTCGGTCACCTGGGCTCTGGCTTTGACCGTGCCCCGCCGCGAGGTGACTTCGACCCACTGCCCATCTTCAACACCGAACTGTTCTGCATCCGCAGGATTCATCTTTACCAATTCTTCCCCTTCCAGAGTTTCCAGCCCCTCCACGCGGCGGGTCATTGTCGTGTGGAATTGGTACAGGCTGCGGTCAGTGGTCAGGATCAAAGGATAATCCTGATCGGCAGTTTCGGCTGAAGGCTTGTACTCCAGGGGCACAAAATGACCTTTGCCGCGCGAGAAATTACCGCCTTGATGCAGGAACTTAGTTCCGGGATCCTTTTCATCCCGGCAAGGCCACTGCAGGCCGGTCTCTTCGATCCGCTGGTAGGTGATTCCGCCGTAAATGGGGGATACTTGACTGATCTCCTGCATGATCTCTTCAGAGGATTGATAATCAAATCCCTCTTCACCCATAGCCTGAGCAATCAGGCTGGTGATTTGCCAATCCGGTTTGGCTTCCCCCCGGGGAGGGAGCACCCGCCTGACGCGCTGCACCCGGCGCTCGGTATTGGTGAAGGTGCCTTCCTTCTCAGCAAAAGAAGCGGCTGGCAGTACCACATCGGCATACTCGGCGCTTTCGGAAAGGAAGATATCCTGGCTGACCAGGAAATCCAGTTTTTCCAGCGCCTTACGGGCGTGCTTGGCATCCGCTTCAGTGAGCACTGGATTTTCCCCAACCATGTACATGGCCTGGATCTTGCCATCCAGGATGGCATCAAAGATCTCGGTGTGGGTCAGACCCACATCGCCTGACAGTTTGCGCCCCCAGGCTTTTTCAAATTTCTTTTGTACCTCGTTATCATCCACTCGCTGGTATCCGGGATAGACATTCGGAAGACCACCCAAATCGCAGGCCCCCTGCACATTATTCTGACCGCGCAGCGGATTGACGCCTGTGGAGGGCTTACCAATCGATCCGGTCAGCATAGCCAGGTTTGCGGTGGCCATCACGTTGTCCGTGCCGTGTGAATGCTGGGTGATGCCCATAGCGTAGAAGATCGCTGCCGGTTTCCTGGTGGCAAAAACCCTGGAGATCAGGGCGATCTGGTCCCAGGGAACACCGGTGATCTCTTCCACAAATTCCGGCGTGAAGGGTTCCAAGGAATCCTGGAAGGCCTCATAGTTCTCCGTGTGCTCTTTGATGAAATCCTTGTCATGCAAATCCTGCTCGATGATCGACCGGCACATCCCCATCAGCAGGGCTGTATCTGAACCGGGTTGAGGCTGGATGAAATAATCAGCAGCCTGCACCAGATCGATCTCCTTGGGATTGGCGACGATCAAGGTTGCCCCATTGCGTGCTGCCCGGCGCATGCGGTGACTGATCACCGGGTGGGCAGCGGTGGTATTGGAGCCGATCACGAACATCGTGCCAGCATCATCGATCTCTCCAATGGAGTTGGTCATTGCGCCTGAACCAAAAGTTGTGACCAGACCGGCCACAGTAGGAGAGTGTCAAAGCCTGGCGCAGTGATCGATGGTATTGGTACCCATCACCGCCCGGGTAAATTTTTGAACCAGATAGTTGTCTTCATTGGTACATTTGGCTGATGTCAGGGCGGCAAATTTCTCAGCCCTGCTTTTCTCGAACTTGCTGGCGATCAGCTCCAGGGCTTCCTCCCAGGATGCTTCCTGGAACTCGCCGTCCTTTTTGATCAACGGCGTTGTCAATCGATCAGGATGATTGACAAAAGTAAATCCATAACGGCCTTTGACACAGAGACTGCCCTGATTGGCCGGGCTTTCCCGATCAGCTTTGACACTGACCACCTGGTCTCCCTTTACGCCCATGTAGATCCCACAGCCCACACCGCAGTAAGCACAGATGGTCTTGACCTCCCGAGCCGCAAGCTGCGGCTGATAAGGAGCTAACGCGCCTACCGGACAGCGGGCAATGCATTCTCCGCAAGATTCACAGACCGAATCCAGAAAACCCCGGTCCCCAAACGTCCCCACAACTGTCTTGAAACCCCGGTTGATATATCCCAGTGCGCCCAGACCGACGATCTCATCGCAGGTACGGACACAAATCCCGCACAAAATACATTTATTGGGATCGAACTGGAAGAAGGGATTCGAGGTATCAATGGGCAGATTTCTTCCCAGCGGGCGAACATGCTCCATATGCTCAGGGCGGATGCCCAGATAGGCCGCCACCCGCAGCAGCTCACAATCATCCGCCGCTTCACAGGCCAGACAATCCATGTGGTGATCAGCGATCAGCAATTCCATGGACACCTTGCGGGCCTGGTAAATTTCAGGGTTATCTGTAATGACTTCAATGTCTGGCTGCGCGGGTGTCATGCAAGACATGACCATTTTGCCGCCATTCACTTGCACTCCGCACATGCGGCAAGCCCCAACCGGCACCAGGTCCGGATGATGGCAGAGATGGGGGATATAAATGTCGTTGGCCAGGGCAGCATCCAGCACAGACATCCCGTCTTCCGCTGTTATGGTTTGCCCATCAATGGTGAATGTAAATTGATCACTCATATAATTCTCCCTCTTGTTCCTGTGGCCAGCACCTAGGCCGGTTCCTTTGTTGATTCTTCTGCACCTGTGCGGATCTCCACCGAGAAGAACTTGGGCGGACAGACTTCATAACAAACACCGCATTTGATGCAGATATCCTGGTCTATGACATGGAGTTCTTTTTGCTCCCCGGTGATTGCCTCCACCGGGCAGTTCCGGCGGCATAAACCACAGCCGATACAGGTATCGGTGATGTGGAAAGTGATGAACTCTTTGCACTGTTTGGCGGGGCAGGCGTTTTCAAAGATGTGCGCCTCGTATTCATCCCGGAAATAACGAATTGTGGTCAGCACTGGATTTGGCGCAGTTTGCCCTAACCCACACAGCGAGCCGCTTTTCACTCCCTTCGCGAGTTCTT
>Ga0207796_1000867_pt1 | contig 11003 bp, 9 predicted proteins | sample Pon1CUnioCityCA_6_FD_187274 | JGI IMG/M metagenome (GOLD analysis project Ga0207796, IMG submission 187274) | Marine sediment microbial community from Union City, CA, USA - Pond 1C Sediment 1 (SPAdes) | ecosystem: Environmental > Aquatic > Marine > Intertidal zone > Salt pond sediment ...
GCTCGCTGGACTCCAGGGCCAACGCTTCCACGATCTCGATCGTATACACTTCGGCAACGATCTCCGATAGGATGGCGGCCTGATAGCCGGATCCGGTGCCGATCTCAAGCACACGATCCGTACTTCGGAGCTGGAGTAGCTCGGTCATCAGAGCAACGATATAGGGCTGGGAGATCGTCTGCCCATGACCGATGGGGAGCGGTCGGTCGGCGTAGGATTGGGACTTGACTTCCTCAGGAACGAACTCGTGCCGGGGCACTCGTTCCATGGCCTCCAACACATCCTGATCCGTCACGCCCCGCCGACGGATCTGGCTCTCTACCATGCTCATTCTCTCCTCCAGCCACTCGTCGCTCTCCAATTGCACCGTTGCAGTGGACGGCGGCGAGGTTGCCGCGGACGGCGGTGCAGTTGCCGTAGCCTCTCGTACAGTTTCTGCCGGCGGAGGCCCGCAACCGGATACCAGAAGCGGCACCAATACAGCGCAGCACAGGAGGACTCTACAGCCGGTCCCAATGCTGCGATGGCGCCGTCCGACGCTCATGTCCCGCCCCTCCTGACCTAACCGGATCGAAAGAAAACCCCCACCGAACCCCTCGCCTGCGTTTATAGTATATCACGTTCTGGCACGAACTTCAAGCGCCGGGTTTGCAGCATAGGGCACTGTCAAAGTCGCTGTGGGCCCGCCCCTGCTCGCGTCGGATTGCGTGCAATCTCCGATTGCCTTCTGACGCCCAATCCTCGAAATCTGGCGATCTGGAGCGAGCGATCTCGGCTGTGCCACGACTTTGACGGAACCCTGTTTGCAGCAGATTCATGTCGAATTCAATAGCTTGGCCGGATTCGTTCAAGAACTCTTCCTGGACGGTCTGCACGGAAGTGTCTTTCCCACCAAAATGAGGTATAATGTGTCCGAGGAGGAGACAGATGGAAGTTACCATTGCCCTGGCCCAGATGGCCATATCCCTGGACAGACCGGAAGAGAACTATCAGGCAGCGCAGAGCCTGGCAACCAAGGCATTCACCCAGGAAGCTGACCTATTGGTACTGCCTGAATTGTGGGCTACAGGATACAACTTGGGTCGCGCCAGCGAGCAAGCCGCCCCATTGGACATGGGACATTTCGCGCTGATGGCCGAACTGGCGCAGTTGCACGGGCTGTACGTGACGGGAACAGCGCTGGAGGAGAACCCTGGTGGACGGCCATTCAACACCGCCGCGCTTTACGGACCGGACGGCAGGCGCCTGGGTGCTTACCGCAAAGTACATCTTTGGGCTCCATTGGGCGAGGTCGAGCACTTGACGCCGGGTGATGCGCTGCCCGTCTTTGAGCTGCCGTGGGGCACCGTGGCGATGGCTATCTGCTATGACCTGCGCTTCCCAGAACTTTGGCGCCGCTTTGCCGACGCTGGCGCCCAGCTCATCCTGATTCCTGCCGAATGGCCCATCCGCCGGGTGGAGCACTGGCGCCTATTGCTGCGGGCGCGTGCTGTGGAGAACCAACTCTACGTGGCAGGCTGCAACCGGGCCGGGGTCGACGCCGACGGAGAGTTTGGCGGGCACTCGGCAGTGGTAGATCCCTGGGCGCGCGTGCTGGTTGAGGGAGGATCACAGCCCAATCTGCTCGTAACCTCGATAGACCTGGACGAGGTAGCACGAGCGCGCCGGCTGTTCCCATTCCTCACCGATCGGCGCCCGGACGTATACGGCCAATAGCAGCCTGCACCCAGCCGCAATGATGCAAGGAGAAACCATGTACGATCACGAGACGTACCTATCCCCGCTCACCTGGCGATATGGCTCTGTGGAGATGCGAGAGGTATGGTCGGAGCAGCAAAAGCGCCTGCTGTGGAGGCGCATCTGGGTGGCCCTTGCCGAAGCCCAAGCGGAACTGGGATTGGTCTCGCCAGAGCAAGCCACCGATCTGCGCACGCACGCTGAAGATGTAGATGTGGACCGCGCGCATGAGATCGAGGCAGTCGTCAGGCACGACCTGATGGCCGAGATCAGGGCGTTTGCCGAGCAGTGCCCCGTCGGTGGCGGCATTATCCACCTGGGCGCAACCAGCACTGACATTGAGGACAACGCCGATGCCCTGCGCTTGCGCGACGCCCTTGATCTGCTGCTGTCCCGCCTGCGGCCGCTCCTGTCCGATCTGGCGAAACAGATCGAGGCACGAGCCGGCCAGGACTGCATGGCGTACACGCACCTGCAGCCAGCAGAGCCGACAACGGTGGGCTACCGGTTGGCCCAATATGGCATGGACCTACTCATCGACCTGCAAGAGTTGCAGCGCGTCCGCGGGCAGATCCGGGGCAAGGGCCTCAAGGGGGCCACAGGCACCTCGGCAGCCTACACGCAGTTGCTCTCCTCACACGACAAAGCTGAACAGCAGAATCAGGCCAGAGACCTGGAAGCCCGCGTGATGGCTCGCCTTTGCCTGGAGGCATTTCCTGTGACCACGCAAACCTACCCGCGGAAGCAGGACTGGCTGGTGCTGAATGCCCTAGCGGGACTGGCTGGATCTCTGTACAAGTTTGCGTTCGACCTGCGCCTCCTCCAGGCACAACCATTTGGAGAATGGAGCGAGCCATTCGCCCGCCACCAGGTAGGTTCGTCAGCCATGCCTTTCAAACGAAACCCGGTCAACGCGGAGAATATCAACAGCCTGGCACGGCTTGTAGCAGCCCTGCCGCGCGTTGCCTGGGATAATGCGGCCCACTCGCTGCTGGAGAGAACCCTGGATGACTCGGGCAATCGGCGCCTGATCCTGCCGCAGGCGTTTCTGCTCTGCGACGAGTTGTTAAAGCGCGCCCATTCTATCTTTCGCGATCTGGTTGTGCGTGACGGTGCAGTCGCCAACAAGATGGAGGTCTATGGCACCTTTGCCGCCACCGAGCGCCTGCTCATGGAGTTGGTCAAGGCTGGCGCCGACCGGCAGGCGATGCACGAGGTGATCCGGCAGCATAGCCTGGCTGCGTGGGATTCCGTACAGAGGGATGCTCCGGCAGGCAATCCACTACCGCAACTACTATCTTCAGATCCAGCCGTTCTGGAATTCCTGAAAGCAGAGCAGGTACGAACTCTCCTGAACGCGAAGGGGTATGTCGGGGACGCACCGCAACGTGCTCGCGAGATGGCGACTCAGATCAGGCGGGGTATAGACCAATAGCAGATTCCGTCCCATCGCCCGCCAGCTCGCTGCGCTCTAGTCCTTGCGCTCGGCTACAACGTAGACTCGCTCGGGAAACGGCTCAATATCCGCACCTGCACAACTCACCAGCGTCACGCGTTCCGAACCGCCTGGGGCAAGGAAGCTCAGGTGTTGCGTCAACTCGCGGAAGCCCTTGCTCCTCCATGCGAGCTTTTTGACCTGCACGACCGTGTAGGTAAACGTCTGACCCACACTGTTGACAACGTACACCTTCTGCCCGCGCCTCAGGCTCCCAAGCCGTACAAAGACTCCGTTGTAGCCATAGCCATAGTTGTGACCCGCCAGGATCATATTGCCCTCCTCGCCAGGATAGGCAGAACCAACCCAGTGACCTACCAGGTCGGCACGCCCTCGGCGAAAGAGAGCATCGGTGTTCCACGTCCACGCTCCGGTCTGGCGATCCCTGATCCGGGGCAACTTGACAATGGACCGGCTGACGCCCAAAGCCGGGATGCGGATCTGGATCGGAGCAGGTGGTGGCAGCGGCGTCGCCGTGGGCGTGGGCGATGGCACAGGCGTGGGCGTGGACGTAAAAGTAGGCAAAGGCGTGGGGGTGGGGGTAGGCGACGGGGTATAGGTCATGTCAGGGACAGAGAGTGCTGCCACATCCTCGGATCGCAGGAAGCGATCCTGGCCCATGAGCCAGGTGTTCAGAAAGGAGAAGGCGGCATAGACCACAGCCCCACACAGGAGCAGTGCACCGGAGGTAAGCAATGTGCTGGAGATCAACCGTACCCAGTTAACGCGCCGGACAACTAGGCGGGAAGAACTGCGTTTCTCCTGTATACTGGTCGAGACTCCAGATTCCATGTGGTAAATTATAACCCCATATCACTCTAGGGTCAACTTGCTGATATTGACACCCCAAGTGAAATATGGTAAACTGAGCTTGACAACAAAGGTATGAGACGGATGGCGGAAAACGGAAAAGCCCAAAAACAGGTGCCCCGTGGCGCTCGGCCCCACGCCAGACTGAGTCCAGCTGAGGGCCACGACATCATCCGCCAGCGGCTGGAGCGCATGGCTGGGCGATGGAACCTGAGAGCAGCCGACATCCACCGTCTTATGGGGCGCATGGAGTCGGTCACCTATGCGCCGGGCGAGATCATCCTGCACCGCGGCGTCCGCGGAGATTGTCTGGGTTTGGTAGTCAGCGGGCAGGTGGCAGTCCGCGTCGGTGATCGGGGCAAGACCCGCCTGGTTGTCGTCTTGTTGCCGGGCAGCACCTTTGGCGAGATGATGTTGGCTCAGGGTCAGGCCAGCAACGCAACATTGCAGGCTATTTCTCGCTGCGAGATCCGGTTCTTGCGTCGTGCCGATCTTGACGTGCTGCGCGACGAACGTCAAGCTCAACAGCACGCAGCAACGCTGTGGCGATTGGTCAGGAGTTCTGCACTAGTCCTGCTGGCAGTGCTTGTCCTGATCTTGGCCCTGGGGTTGCCAGCAAGCCGCGAGGCCTTGGCGATGGTTCCGATGAGCATTGGACAATGGTGCAGCGAGCAGGACGCTACTGCCTGTACCCGGCAAGCGTGGCAGGTGGCTGCCAACCTGGCGCCAGGCGATCCCAATCCGCAGCTTGCACTTGGCGACTTTTACTACACGCATGGTGATCTACAGCTGGCCATGCAGGCCTTTGAGACAGCCCTGAACGTGACACCCGATCTGCCAGAGGCACATAACAACTTGGGGCTGATCTATGCACAGCGGGGAGAGTACGAGCAAGCCATCGCTTCCTTCCAACAGGCTCTGGAACTAGAACCAGGCATCGCGACTACCGAATACAACTTGGGTACCAGCTTGCAGGCCACAAAGAATTACACGGAAGCCCTGGTACATTACCAAACTTCTCTCGCCCTGGGTGGTCCCCAGGTCAACACGCTGCTCAACATGGCAATCGCGTACTTTGAGGCAGGGCAGTCACAGCAAGCGGAAGTCGCCGCGCGCGAGGCATTGCAGATGGCGCCCGATTCCGCTGCGGCTTACACATTGCTTGGAGCCATTGCCCTGGAGTCGGGCCAGCCCGAGCTTGCGCTATCCGAGCTACAGCGAGCAGTGGACCTGGATGAAGGGTATAGCCAGGCGCATTTCTATATGGGATTGGCCTACAAGTCCCTGGATCAAGCAGCAGAGGCAATCGCTGCATTTGAGGAGGCATTGGTGCATGCCGCGGACGAGGTGACGCGCATCCGGATCCGGCGTCACCTTGGCGAGCTGTATGCACTACAAGAGCAGGGCCGGTACCAGTAAACCCGGTACGGTCTGGCAGGCCTTTGGGCCGAAGAGAAAGGAGGTGGAAGCCACCGAGCAAGTGGAAGGAGCACGCGGACACCGGACGGTGACCGGCGTGCAATCACATGCTGAAACCAAACCCGATCACAAGGTCGGGTGCCAAGACCAAGGAGGAAGTAAGATGCGATCCATTCTAAGAGTCTCAGCGTTGTTCTTGGTGCTACTCGCACTGATGATGCCCCTAGTGGCCTATGCCCAGGTACCTTGCCCGGACGATCCGACGGTGGAGTGCTATCCAGACGCACCTCCATACTTTGTCGTCACCAACCGCGAAGAGGTACATCTGGCGGATCGGCCAGGCACAGGCTGCCAACCCTTTATCTTGGAGAATCCAGACTGCGTAGACTGCACCAACCCCACCGATCCCGACTGCTCGGCGATCGACATCGCCAATGACGTATGCTACGACGTCATGCGTCCACGGGGATTGCCGGCAGGCACCTTGTACGAGATGTGCTGCAACTGCGTCGCCGATCCCACGGGAGACTGGGTCTACCGCGAGTGGGATTTCGATGGCTTGGGATGCCAACTCGTGAGCGACGGATGGCTGGAGGGCTTGCCGCCCGGGACAGGCATTGACCTGCCTGTGCCGGTCATCATCGGTGGGGCCGTGCTCCTTGGCGGGGGCCTGCTGGCAGTCGGGTTGCTGATGCGCCGCCGGTCTCTGCAGACCGCCTAAAGGTCGCGCTAGAGACAGCGTCCCTGGTTGGGGCACTCCGAGAGGAGCGCCCTAGAACAAGGAGGAAAAGTGATGCGATCCATAAGAATCTCAGCGTTGATCTTGGTGCTGCTCGCGTTGGCGATGCCCCTGGCAGCCTATGCCCAGGTACCCTGCCCGGACGACCCCGTTGCCTCTCAGGACTGCGACAACGAGGCGCCACCCTACTATGTCGTGATCAATCGCTCAGAGGAGCATCTTGCCGACCGGCCCGGCACCGGTTGCCAGCCGTTCATCCTGAAGCATCCTGATTGCCTGGACTGCTTCGTCGATGCCGGCGGCGGGACCTGCCAGGCCATCGAAATAGACGTCGAGGTATGTCAGGCGGTCATGGCCCCACGGGGGCTGCCACCTGGCGACATCTACGAAATGTGCTGCGCCTGCGCAACCGACCCTGAGGGAGAATGGGTGTACCGCATCCGCTACTTCGATGGCACTGCCTGTCCCGTGCAACCAGGCCAGGTGTGGCAGGATGGTCTGCCGCCCGGCACAGGCATCGACCTGCCCGCACCGCTCATCATCGGTGGGGCTGTGGTATTGGGCGCGGGCCTGCTGGCAGCGGGGCTGTTGGTACGCCGGCGCTCTATGCAAACCGCTTAGAGGTAGAACCGGAAACAGTAGCTTTCGTTGGGGCCTAATGAAAGAGCGCCCTGTGCAAAACCTGCAGGGCGCTCTCTTTTTGCGGGCTCACTCCTCCGTCTTGGTCCCAACCAGGTACACAGCCTGCCAGGGACGGTACCGGCTGAAAAAGGTCTCGCGCTCCACCTCCACCCCATTCTCTTTGATGATCCGGTAGATGGTCACATCCAGCCCATCTTTGGCCCACTCGATCTGCTTTGTCTCGCCCTCGGGCAGGGTCGGATCATCCCGGTAGACGGGAGGGTCATGCGCCACAAAGCTGTCCTCGTAGGGCCCATCCATCTCGACAGTGCGCCCAGGATTGGTGCCGTAGTAGCGAAAGGTGAGTGTGCTGTTCGCCGTGTCCACATAGGTCTGGATCAATACATAGTTTTCCGTATCATTCACCCACTTCAAATCCACGCTGGGCGAGTAGATGGTGGCGTCGAGTCCAATGGGAGGTTCGTAGTAACTCACGCGAAACGAATGTGCCCACCGCTCGGCGATAGGCAGCCCTGCCCAAAAGGCCGCACGAAAAGCGGTAGATGAGACCTGGCATAGGCCTCCCCCCACGTCGGCTCGCGTGGTATTACCCCAGATGATGATGCTCTCCTCGTAGCCCTTTTCTGCGGTGACCTCGCCAAGATAATGGTTGAAGGAGAAGGTCTCGCCTGGTGCCACGATCACGCCGTCAAACTGGGACGCTCCGACCACGATATTCTGCACACGCGAGGCAGACGACCCTGCAAAGCTGGTGGTCCCCTGACCGATCAACTCGACAATGCCAAGTTGTGGGCCATCTTCGGTGGCTAGCGAGGGTTGAACCTGGGCCAGCGGCAGCGCTACCGCGCGCTGCTCGCCCTTGACCGCCGTTTCGATCAGCGATATTGTCGCAGTGATATCGAGCGTCTGCCCAGGCACGCTCTCGATGACCGGCACTAGCGTGCCCAGAGCATCGTCAAATCGGAACTGGGCATCTGTGGGCGGGCGCTCAACTTGGGATGAGATCTCCTGCGCCCAGGCGGTTGCCTGAAGCGGATCCAGTGTGACCGAAAGCGTCGCCTTGCCATCCTCCCCGGTAGTTGGTCGCAGGACGAGCCAGCTGGCCAGCGTCTCCGGCTCGATGTTCCACGGATCCAGACCGGGCGCCGTCAGGGTTAGCGGACCACTGAGGATGCGCTGGACCTGCACCTGAACCGCGTCAAGATCAGTCAGAAGAGGCTCTGTCTCCCGCACCACCAAATCGACCGGGCCCCCAGCCATTTCCTCAATCCGCGCGACCAGGGCTTGCCGGGTAGCCTCGCCGTCCACCTCGCGCCCTTGCCGCCCAGGAACGACTGCGACGGTCAGGCCTTCACCGACCGAGAGGCGGGCATTGCGCAGAGGCTGGTTGACCTGTTGCGCGATCTGGCTGACGAACATCGCACCAACACCAGCATCAAAGGTAAAGGCAGGAGCCACCAGTTTGCCACCAATCAGCACCGAAAGCTGCTCCCTGAGTTGTCCGATCCGATCGCCCTCGTGCCCAATTGCCAGTGCCGCCTCGACCGTAGCTTCTGCATCCAACTGCATGCCCAGGTCCGCTGGGTCTACAGGCCACGTTTGCTCCCCGTATCGCAAAAGTGGATAGCGGTCGTCCGGATAGCGAAACTCGGCCAAGAGGCGTTCCGTCGCCTGGTCGCGGTCCAACGCGCCCACATCGACATCCCAGACGTATACGCCGGGGATGATGCGATCGGCAAGCCACAACTCGAGAACAAAGGCAGCTGCTACCGCAGATATGATGACAGCGACGGCCAAAAGAGCCAGGACCGCCCCCCATGCCGGTGCACCGCCTTGTGGGGTAGGGGCCGGCACTCTGAAAGCGGTCTCCGGGGGCGACGTTTTGCTCACTTGCGCCCCCCTGTCGCCTTGCGACCAGGTTGTTCAGCTCGGCTTTGCATTCACTATCCTTCCACTGGATCTCGGCCTGTTAGCAGCTGCCGATCCAGGCCTTTCATCAACTTCCAGACGTCACGCGAGGGCTCACAGTTCCGCCTGCCCCATACTGCTATTCTGACGCACAAGACTGGCGCCGTCTGTAAGCCTCCATCCGCTTGCCTTAAGACGGGCAACCAGCCTGGATGGTGCCGCATAGTCGACTCGCAGCAGTTAGCTTCCGGTTCTCGGCTGCTATCAAATCGAGACTCCTTGCGAACATCTCGTCGGCAATTTTACCAGAGGTTATCCAATCCCGCAAGCAAGGTATTGGACAGGCAGCCAATCTATGATACAATAGGCAAGATGATGGGACGCACTTTGCGGGCTACGTCTCAGCCGAACAGCACAACAAGTACCTCTTGGAGTAACCGCAATACCAAGAGGACTCAATCCTGGCGCCCGGCTGCCCGTCCTCGCGGATCTTGCCAGCCACCGACCGAGCGGGCGTTGCGCCTCGTAGAACCATTGCCATCCTTGCTCACTCGACCCACGAGCATGCGGCAGGCGATTCCAGCGAGAAGCCTGTGAAGAAAAGTGTACTCTATATCCTGGGCGCTCTTGGCGCAATATGCCTGGCTGCTGGTCTGTGGTGGCTGGTAGGCCTTGCTGCCGATGAGGGCTATGGCCCATCCTTTGCCATCTCCATCGGCATCTTTTTGATCGTCTTTGCTGCGATCAGCCTGCGCTGGATGCACGAGACCGCTGCCGCCTTGCTGGGCGCCGTTGCCGTCTGGCTGGTGCACTATGTCGGCGGAGCCATTTCCCCCGCACTGCAAAATCTCAGCTTTGAGACATCCATGCAGTTTGTGGATTGGAACGTGATCTTTCTCATCCTGGGCATGATGATCTTCATGGCCATGTTCAGTGAGACGGGCATCTTTAACTGGATGGCGTTTCGTGCCTTTCGTCTGGCGCGCGGGAATGCCTGGTTGCTGGGCATGGTGCTAGTATTGCTCACCGGCCTGTTGTCAGCCTTTCTGAACGACGTGACAGCCATCCTGCTCCTCGTACCCCTGTCGATCGAAATCGCCCAGACCGTCGGCATCCACCCCCTCGCCTATGTCATCCCAGAAGTCCTCTCCTCCAACATTGGCGGTGCCGCCACCCTAATTGGTGATCCCCCAAGCACCATTGTAGGCTCTCACCTGGGGTTGAGCTTTGTCGAGTACCTGATCCACATGGCCCCTATCGCAGTCCTGTGCTTGATCCCCCTCCTGGCGCTGATGACGCTGATGTACAGGCGCGAGTTTTCCAGCGCCCGAGGGCGGGTCTCGCCTGCTCTGGTCGCCCGGCTGGAAGCAGATGCTCACATCACCGATCGCGCCCTGCTGGTCAAGACGGCGATAGTGGGCGCTGCTACCCTGGCACTCTTTCTCACCGGGGACATATTTGGCATGCCCCCCAGTGTAATTGCCCTGACTGGGGCAGCGATCCTGGTGGCATGGGTTAGGCCTGACATGCACCAGATGCTACATGAGGTGGACTGGACCACCCTGGTATTCTTTATCGGCATTTTTGTCGTGGTAGGCGGGCTCGAGGAGAGCGGGGTCATTTCATGGGTCGCCAGCATGATCGGAGATCTAGCCGGCAATAGCTTGGTCTTCGCCGCGATTCTGATGGTATGGATACCAGGCGTCGCATCTGGCGTTGTGGCCAACATCCCGTTCACTGTTGCCGCGCTACCGATCGCCGACTACTTGTCAGCAACGATCCCCGGCGCCGAAAATGGAGTGCTCTACTGGGCCCTGATCTTGGGCGCCGACCTGGGTGGTAACTCGACCTATCTCGGATCGGCGCCGAATATCGTAGCCGTGGGACTTTTGGCGCAGGCAGGATATCGGCTCAGCTTTGGTCGATTCATGCGCGATGGCGTGCCGGTCACGCTAGTCACACTGGTGCTGGCAACCTTATGGCTGCTGGTGCGGTATTGAGGAGGAACACGATGGGTAGGATCCTCTGTGCCACACGTGGAGGTGAGGCAAGTCGTCGCACCCAGGACGCCGCAATTGCCCTGGCAAAGGAACAGGGTGACGAGCTGATCTTTCTGTATGTGGCGGATTCGAGTTTCCTGAATCATACCGCGGCCCCCCTCGTCATTGACGTGGAGGCCAGATTGGTGAAAATGGGCGAGTTTCAACTGTTGGTGGCCAAGGAACGGGCAGCGGCTCAGGGCATCTCAGCCCA
>Ga0207796_1000869_pt1 | contig 10998 bp, 11 predicted proteins | sample Pon1CUnioCityCA_6_FD_187274 | JGI IMG/M metagenome (GOLD analysis project Ga0207796, IMG submission 187274) | Marine sediment microbial community from Union City, CA, USA - Pond 1C Sediment 1 (SPAdes) | ecosystem: Environmental > Aquatic > Marine > Intertidal zone > Salt pond sediment ...
GCGCAACCCGGCAGGAGTGTGTTCCGCACAAGGATCCCCTGGAACGGCCCGATTACGTCGAGGCCGATGTCCAGGCGATCCGCGCACTGAGAAACGGCGAGGCAACCCCTCGCCAGCAGCAGATGGCCCTGGACTGGATGATCCGGGCCTTCGGCACGCATGACACCAGCTTTCGGCCAGGCGATCCGTATGCCACCGCCTTTGCGGAAGGCCGGCGGCATGCCGGCACGACGCTCATCTACATGCTGAACACAGCACCGACCAACACCGACCCCGACAAAATAGCTATCAGAAAACTGGAGGACGACAGTGGACACAGCTGAAACAATCATTGACGACAATGGCGGCGAATGGAAAGAAGTCCTGGCCGGCGACAACAAGGACTACCTCGAGGTGCTCTCGGAGTATGAGAGCCCGGACCAGTTCCTCCAGGAGTTCCAGAGCGCGCGCAACCAGGACTGGCGTGACCCGATCGCCGGCGACGACCTGAAGTTCAAGAGCCAGCTCGAGCGGTTCAAGTCACCGGCTGACTTCGGCAACGCCTTTCGGGAGTCGCAGCAGAAGATCCGCTCGGGACAGTTCCGTGAGCCGCTCGGCCCGGACGCGACCGAGCAGGACATCGCGGCGTACCGTCAGCAGAATGGGATCCCCTCGGACCCGAATGGCTACCTGGACAACCTGCCGGAGAACCTGGTGGTTGGCGAGGACGACAAGGAGATCATGGGTGATTTCATGAGCGCCCTGCACGAGGTCAACGCGCCGCCGGAGGTCGCCCACAAGGCGATCGAGTGGTACAACCAGTTCGCGGAGCAGCAGCAGGAGCAGCTCGCGGAGATGGACTCGTCACATCACCAGGAGTCGGAGGACTACCTGCGCCGGGAGTGGGGCGGCGACTATCGCCAGAACGTCAACCTGATCTCGGCGTTCATCGAAAAGACCTTCCCGGCCGAGGTGAAGGACTCGCTCCTGAACGCACGCGACCCGAGCGGTCGCGCGATCATGAACATCCCGGGCGTGATGGAGAGCTTTGCCGAGATGGCCAGGGCGAACCTGCATCCGATGGCGCTGCCAGGCCAGACCAATGACCCGCGGCAGACGGTCGAGGACGAGATCTCCGAGATCGAGGACGTCATGAAGAACGACCGGGCGCGCTACAACAAGGACGAGAAGATGCAGGAGCGGCTGCGCGAGCTCTACCGCATCCGGATCAAGCACGGAAGCACGTAACAAAGTGACAGGGAGACAGTCATGCAAACGAACCCAGGTATCTCGATGGCCCTGCTCCGCCAGGGCCTCCTGAAGATGGCGAAGCAGCAGCGATCGCCGTCGATGGAGTACACCGGCATCGACCCGTACCGCTTCGCGTCCAATGCGCGCGACATGGCACCCCGCCAGGGCGCGGCCAAGAAGAAGCGTGGTGGTGGCGTGCGCGGCCGGGCGCTCAGGACGGCGAAACCGAGCGGCCTGGGTCCGGCGCCACAAGGGCAGGGGATGAGCTAATGCCTTTCAAGAAAACGGGCAAGAACGAGTACAAGTCGCCGTCAGGCCGGAAATTCTCGAAAAAGCAGGTGGCCATGTACTACGGCACCGGCGGTTTCAAGAAGGCCAAGAAGAAAACCACCGGCTATTGACCCTGGATAGTGCCCGGGTCTATATTTGCCGGGCACTACCACACTCGCCGGCCAACCTCATTCGAGCCCCGGCAACAACCGGCCCCTGCCGGCGACGATGCGGCCCTCGTCCTGAGCTAACCCGCACAGCGCCAATCGCAGGCTAACCCGAAAAGTGGATACGGACTTTCTATTTTTTGGAGGATGCCTCAATGGCTGAAACTGCGTTCCAAATTCAATACCGGCAGGAATTCATTGCCGGATTCGAGCAGCGCCAGTCCTTGCTGCGCGACTTCGTAACGACCGAGGCGGTCATCAAGGGCAACCAGGCGACGTTCCTGATTGCGGATTCTGGCAACGCGACGGCGAAAACCCGCGGCGTAAACGGCCTGATTCCTGCTCGTGGTGACAATCTGAGCCAGCCGGTCGCGACGCTCGTCGAGTGGCATGACCTGGTTCGCAAGACCGACTTCAACATCTTCGCCTCTCAGGGCAATCAGCGCGCGATCATGCAGATGACCGCGATGTCTGTCGTCAATCGCAAGATTGACCAGGACATCATCACCGAGCTGTCGACCGGTACGGTCAACACCGGTGCCGCTGCAACGGCCGATCTCGGCCTGACCCTGCGGGCCAAGACGATCCTGGGCAACAACGAGGTGCCGTGGGACTCGAACATCTGCATGCTCATCACGCCGGCCTACGAGGCCTACATGATGCAGGAGCCGACGTTCTCGAGCCGCGATTACATCTCGGGCCAGCCCTTCAACAATGCCGACCCCGCCTGGCGCGACCGCCCGGTTGCTTACATGTGGCTCGGCATGATGTGGATCGTTCACCCGCGCCTGCCTGGCGCCGGCACGAACGCCGAGGTCTGCTTCTGCTTCCACAAGTCGGCGATAGGCCATGCCTACAATTCCGACAACATCGAAGCGCGGGCCGGGTACGACGAAGAGCAGGATTACTCCTGGTCGCGTTGCTCGATCTACATGGGTTCCGTGCTGCTGCAGAACAGCGGCGTGGTCATCATCAACCACGACGGCTCCGCATTGGCCGCAGCGTAAGGAGAAGTGAATCATGGCTTTCAATAGCAAAAATCTGACGCTGCTTCAGCCCCGAGTCGGTTCCGCCGAAGGCGAGGCCGATGCAGGTTACGGCACGGCCCTGTGGGCGTATCGTGACATCACGGCAAACGACAACCTGGCTGCCATGCAGACCGACGGCTTCATTACGAGTGCCGCGGACTACGGGCTCCAGATTGGTGACGTCGTGATCATGATCGAGGACACGGTAGACGCATCCTGGATGCTCGTGTCCGGCCTCACCGGCGGCGACGCTGATACGATCGTCATCAGCAACCCGTAACTGGCAACGGGCAGGAGACTGCGCGACAATCCGGGGCATGTTCCACATGGAACATGCCCCTTTTTTGTAACTGGAGAGCAAAATGCCGCAAGCGAAGAAGAAGCAGGCCGACAAAGCAGAAGAGCAAACAGAGGTCGCCGAAACGCAAGCTGCACCCGATGAGCTGCCGAAGGCACCGCCTTTGCCGGTTCCCCGATTCGGCCTGGCCGAAGAAACCCGCAACGTATGGCGATGCTCGGTGACCGAGCAGACGCTTCCGGATCAGTGTCTCGAGGAGGGCTTCTGGGCGAACGTCGCCAATCTGCTCCAGCCTGGCGACACGATCCAGATCCTGGCCGACAACTACCGCTGGCGACTCGATCTCTTCGTCGTCGCTGTCGGGAACACCTGGGCCCAGGTTGCGAAGCTGATGTTTTTCGACCTGAAGCCTGCACGGCCGCACACCACGCTGCCGTCGAAGTACAAGGTTCAGTTCGCCGGCGCGCACCACAAGTGGCGCGTGCTTCGCGATGATGAACCGCTCAAGGACGGTTTCGCCTCAGAGTCCCTCGCCCGGCGATGGGCGCAGAACCATGAGGCGGCCGTCAACCGATAGTCGATCCAGGAAGGAACAATAGCGCAGGGATGCGCTGGCCCAGGAGGAAGAAATGCCGTCGAAATTGTCACTCTACAACGGTGCGCTAAACGTCCTTGGCGAGCGCAGACTTGCGAACCTGACCGAAGATACCGAGGCTCGATACGAGCTCGATGAGGTATGGGACAACGATTTCATAGATCGTGTCCTGCAGATGGGTCAGTGGAACTTCGCCGCCAGGACGGTCGAGCTGATCTACAGCCCCTCGATCTCGCCGACGTTCGGCTACCAGTTCGGCTTTGATAAACCGACCGACCACATCCGCACCCTGATGGTCGCCTACGATGAATACTTCTCGCAGCCGCTGACGCAGTATTCTGACGAGGCGCAATGGTGGTTCGCTGATGTAGAGACGATCTATGTCCAGTACGTCTCGAACGACGCTCAATACGGCAGCGACCTGACACTCTGGCCGCACAACTTCACCGAGATGTCCGAGCATTACCTGGCGTTCAAGCTGGCACCCAGGCTGACCGGCCTGGCGCTCGACTCCAACGAGCTCGAGGCGAAGTGGAAGCGTTGGCTGACCGACTCGAAGGCGACGGATGCAATGGAGTCGCCGGCCAGGTTCCTGCCGGAAGGGTCCTGGGCCGGATCTCGCCGCGGCTGGCGCAATGGCGAGCGCGGTAACCGCAACAAGCTGATCGGCTGATGGCGAATCAGGATAAAGAGCTCCTCGCGTTCAACCGGGGCGTCATCTCCAAGATCGGCCTGGCCAGGATCGACCTCGATCGCATGGCCCTGTCGGCCGAGGTCCAGCGTAACTTTGTGCCGCGCGTCCTGGGCTCGATGATGCTTCGACCCGGGCTCAAGTACGTCGACAACACCGACAACGACCTGGTGGCGAGAAACCTGCCGTTTATTTTCGAGCAGGACGAAACGGCCCTCCTGGAGATGGGCATCGCTCAGATGCGGGTTCGGCTCCCGGATCCAATCACCGGCGAGATGACGCTGATCACGCGGCCTGACGTCGACACGGTGGTTGGCAACGAGTTCTTTACGATCGTGTTTGGCGACTGGTCTGACATATCGGACGTCGGGGGTGATGTCCTATCGCTCGGCACCGGCTTTATCAGTTTGCGCGGCGACGGCATTGACTTCGGCCGGATCGAGCAGGAGATCACGGTTGCTGTCGCTGACCAGGGTGTTGAGCACGCTCTACGGATCGAGGTCGAGGACGGTCCGGTCCGATTCAAGGTGGGCACGGCCAGCGAGCTCGATGACATCCTCTCCGAGCGGCGCCTGGAGCGCGGTGAGCACTCGCTGTCCTTTGTGCCCACCGGGAACTTCTGGATCACGTTCGACAACGAGCGCGAATACTATGCGACGCTGACGCGCTGCTCGATCGAGCTTCCTGGCGTTATGGAGCTGCCGACGCCGTACTCAGTTGACTCGTTGCCATTTCTCCGGTGGGAGCAGTCCGGCGATGTGATCTATGTCGCCTGCCAGGGCAACAATAATGTCGGCAACCCATTGCAGAAAATCCTACGCCAGGATACGGGGCGCTCGTGGTCCGTCGTTGCCTACTTCCCGGAAAACGGGCCGTTCAAGATCCAGAATGTCGGCGGCACGACCATCACCCCCTCGGCGCTGTTCGGGAATGTCACGCTCACGGCCTCGGATCCGATCTTCAAGCAAGCGCACGCAACCAACCGATCGCTGTTTCGGATTGCCTCCCAGGGCCAGGTGGTCACGCAGTCGATCTCGGGCGAGGACCAGTGGGCTGAAGTGATCCGGGTGGTTGGCAATGAGTCCGCCAGGGACATCGGCATCATCATCGAGATCATCGGTGCTGGAACCGCAACATTCACGCTGCAGTTTGCGTTCTCGCCGGACGGTCCCTGGAACGATACCGGCCAGACCTATGGCAGCGGCGGGCCAACGAACACCAGCTACAACGACGGCCAGGACGGCCAGATCATCTATTACCGCCTGGGCATCAAGACCGGCGATTACACCAGCGGCAACTTCAACGCGACGCTGACCTATACCGGAGGCTCGATCGACGGCATCGCCAGGATCTATGCCTTTACCAGCCCGACGGAGGTTCTGGCTCAGGTGCTGCAACGGTTTGGCTCCATTGAGCCGAGCACGGACTGGTGGGAAGGCTCCTGGTCGGACAAGGAGGGCTGGCCGACGGCGGTTGCTATCCATGAGGGCCGGCTATGGTGGGCCGGTCGCGATCGGATTTACGGCTCCGAGTCTGACCTGTACGAGTCGTTTGATGACAACGTTGAGGGTGATGCCGGCCCGATCCAGCGGCAGATCGGCTTCGGCCCGATCCGCGTCATCAACTGGCTGGCCTCCCTGGGCCGGCTGATGCTCGGTACGTCGGACACCTCGGCCAACGTCGGCCTGGCGAAGATGGACGGCAACCATCCCCTGGGCGCCCGCTCAAACTCGTTCGATGAGCCGCTGACGCCGACGAACTTCAACATCAAGACCATCTCCTCGAGGGGCGTCTTTGTCGACCGGACCCGGCAGCGCCTGTACGAGCTCGTCTACGACATCGACCAGCAGGACTACAAGAGCCTGGACCTGTCGGTGTTCGCGCCGGATTACAACGAGGTGGGCATCAAGCAGCTTGCGGTCCAGATGAAGCCGGACATCCGGGTGCATTGCGTCCGCAACGACGGCACGATCGGCATGCTCGTCTACGATCGCGTGGAGAACGTGATCTCCTGGTGCGAGATTGAGAGCGACGGCGCCAGCGGCGAGATTGAGGACGTCGCCGTCCTGCCTGGCGTGGTTGAGGATCGGGTGTTCTACATCGTGAAGCGCACGATCAATGGCTCGACACAGCGGCACATCTGCGAGTGGGCCCTGGAATCTGACGCCCGCGGCAATGCCATCAACCGCATGGCTGACTCGTTCATCGAATACGCCGGACCCGCGACGACGACGCCGTTTACCACTGAGCTCCTGCCGCTCGCCGGCGAGGAGGTCGAGATATGGGGCACGGTGGATGGGGTTGGCACCTACCTGGGCACCGATACCGTGACCCTGACCGGCGCGCTGACGAATCCCCTGGACTCAGCGGCGACGCAGGTTACGGTTGGCCTGGGGTACACTGGCCGGTATCGTTCCGCCAGGACCGCCGAGATCGAGGGCTTTGGGCTCATGGAACGCACTAAAATCCACCGTATCGGCTTCATTGCCAAGTGGATGCACCACCTAGGGCTCAGGTACGGGCCTGACTTCGACAAGCTGCGGAGCTTGCCGCAGGTCGAGAATGGCAAGACGGTGGCCACCGATACGGTTTGGGAGGACTACGACGAGGACGACATCGCCTTTGGCGGCGACTGGAGTCCGGACACGAGGATATGTCTGGAAGCACGCGCACCCCTTCCGGTAACGCTCCTGGCGGCGATCGCTCAGATGGAATCGGTCGAGCGCCGGTAATCGAATCCAGGCCGGCAACCCGGGCGGACATCGAGGAGTTTTACGGGCACCCACCGAGGCACACGCTTCGCGCGATTGCCGTCCTGGTTGACGGAAAGTGCGAGGGCGTGGCCGGTGTTGTTCGGGAGCAGGGGGCGGGAAAATTCTTCTCGGATTTTTCCCCCGCCCTCGAGCCGCACTTGAGGAGCATCACGGTGCTGCGGGCCATCAAGGCCGCGCTGTCACTTTGTTACGTTTATAAAGGCCCTGTCGTGGCAATAGCTGAGCACGCGGAAGGCTGTAGGTTATTGACCCGCCTAGGGTTTACTCACATGCAGGGAGCATATTACGCATGGCTCAACTAGCGATACCGGTGGCGATGTTCGCCGGCGGGCTCTACAAGGGCGTGCAGGCGCGGAAGCAGAAGATGGGGGAGGCCCAGGCCTACCTGGATGCTTCTGACCGCCGTATGGCTGCGGCGACGCGCGATGCGGCCGAAGCTGAGCGCCAGAAGGAGATGGTTCACTCCCGGGCAATCGCCGTGGCGGCAGCGTCCGGCGGCGCCGTCGATACGCCGACCGTCGTCAACCTGGCCGGCGACATCCTGGCGGAGGGCGAATACAACGTCCTGGCCGCCATGTACTCCGGCCAGGAAGAGGCCGGCGGCCTGAGCTTCCGGGCCGACGCCGCGCGCCGCGAGGGCAGCGCCCTGTTCGATGCCGCCGTGATCGAAGGCGTGACCAGCGCGCTGACGGCCAGCTATTCAATGGGCGCCTTCGGAGCGCCGAGATCGGCACCGCCGACCGCCAGCAAGACGATGCCGGCGCCTGCCATGTCGCCGGCGGCCGGCAACACAAAAGGCGCTCTGATCCCCTCCACGGTCCCATCCGGGCCGAGCTCGCCGGCACCTGGCGTGCGAACCAAGCTCTGGCCATAGGAGTAGGTAATGACCGCATCAAAGCTGTTTCGGGTTGAGTCCTTCGTCCAGGGCCTGGCCATCAAGGCTCCGTGCCAGACGTTCACAACCGGACCGATCACGTTGTCCGGGATCCAGACGATCAATACCTACCCGGGTGCCGAGGGGATCCGGGTGCTGGTCAAGGACCAGGCGAATCCGGTGGAGAACGGCGTCTACACGATGGAGACATCTGCATGGCGCCGCGACGGTGACTTTGACGGCTCCAGGGATGTTGTTGGCGGGACGATCGTGCCGGCATGGGACGAGGTGAACCAGGCTGTGATCCAGTGGGCGGTCGATGGTGCGCCGACGAAAAAGACGCCCACCCAGGACTCGATCACCTTCTCGGAGTATTACGACGGCGGTGGCGGCGGCGGGGCTCCGACACCGGACCTGCAAACGGTCACGGATGTTGGCTCTGAAACCACGAATCCGATCACGATAACCGGCGGCTCGAGCTTGAGCCTGGCTGACGATGGCAGCGTATACATCGACGAGAAGGCTGCTGCCCTGGTTTCCCAGGAAGGGTTGGGGCAGCTGTGGATCCGCGCTGACACGCCGAACGTGCTGATCTTCAGCGATGATGCCGGCAACAATTTCGGGATCTCGAAAGAGCAGCTCCTGGATTCGTTCCGCGTTACGCATCAATCGTTGGGCTCGAGCGGCGGGATTGTCGCCTGGGACTACGCGGCCGGACAGTCTGCGGACCTGACGCTCACCGAGAACGTGACGGCAATCAACATCACCGGCCTGCCGGCAGGGGGCGGCCTGTATCAGCTCGAGATCGAGATCCGCCAGGATGCGGCTTCTGCTTACACGATCGCATGGCCCTCGACGGTGGTCTGGCCAGGTGGAACTGAGCCGGATCTTTCAACGCTCGACAGCGTTCACCTGGTCACCCTGCGCACTCGAGATGGTGGACTGAACTGGCTCGGCAACTTCGCCGAGAACTATTCGTTCACGGCACCAGGCGGTGGCGGGGCTGAGAACATTACCCTGTCTGGCACCTCCGTCACACCGAACGACGAGGCTCTCGATGTTGCGGCCGGTCGAGTCTGCAATGCGTCGTGGGAATTCAGGAACGATGGCACGGTCTGGTACTCGATAAACAGCGTATTCACGCAGTTCCAGGACTCGATCGAATGGAACGACGCGCAGGACACGCCGACCGAGGACTTTTGGATCCGGGCCACGCTCGACAGCGGCAGCCTCAGCTCTGGAGCATTGGGGTCCTGGGACAAGATCAGTGGCGCCGGCGGATTGACTCGATCCTGGGTGTGGCAGGCCATCGCCGTCGATGAGCTGGTAACGGGCGTGCTTCGCATCGACATTGCGGATGATGCGCTAGGCTCAAACATTGTCGCGACTGGCTACTACGAGGGTCTGGCGCAAAGGATCCTGAGTTAGTCGCCATGCGAATGGGAATCGGGCAGCTGTTGAAAGCGGGCGCGGGTGGCGGCGGCGGACCTCCTGTGACCGACATCTTCTTTCGTTCGGTGACATTGCCAGAATCGTTTGATCGCCCAGGCGCACCGATCACATTGACGCCGCCTGCCGGCGTCGTTCCTGGCGATGAGCTGATCGTTCAGTACAACGCAAACGCCATTGTGGTTGGCCTGGATGCCGCCAACTCAGGTTGGTTCAACAAGGGATACGCTGTTCAGAATTTTGAGCTATTCCAGCGGACGGCCGATGGCACTTCCGACGATAACTTTATCGTCCCGGCCAACGGTGAGGAGGGGCTGTTCATCATGTCCGCCTGGGGGCGCAGCGATGCCGCCCCATTTGGCCTCGAGAATTTCAGCAACGGTGGCCTGGCGAGCGGCTTTCATCCGACCGATGTCCCGCTGTTCGTGGCCAACTTTGGCACCGGGCAGAACCGGTGCATGAACATCATGTTTGGCTGGACGTTGGCTTTCGAGGACATCGTGGGCACGAACTTTGTTCAGAACTTCCCGGTGGGCGATTACGCAATCGCCTATGAGGCAGCTACGGCACCAGGTCCGGACAACTCAACAATGGCGTTCTTCTGCTATTACCTCTATGAAGCTACCAGCACAGCCCTGCCGGCATATACGCCACAGGTGCTGCCTGCGCCGGCCGTTGGCAACAAGGCGTACCTCAGCCAGCAAACCCGTTGGAGATGGAACTGATGCCCAAGATTCCTGATTACACAAACTTTGGCGCCAGGCCGTCGCTGCGAACGACGCGCCTGGATATGCCGGGAGACGCGGCGAACATCCAGGTTGATTCGCTCAACCGTGCTGTCGAGCAGTTCTCCAGGGTCATGGTTGATGCCAAGCAGAAGAACGATCGAGTCAATTACTCGCGAGTCAAGACGGAGCTCCTGACCGAGGACATCCGAATTCGGCGCGAGCTCGAGGAGGAAGGCAACTGGCGCAACTACGATGAGGACTATCGCGAACGCATTGCCGAGGTGCGGCAGCGGCTCTCTCCGCAGATCTCAGATCCCACGGATAAAACGATCTTCGACGCTGATGCCAATCTCCTGGTCGAGCGCGGATCAACCGCGATGCTGGATAAACGGCAGAAGCGGCTTATCGACTACGAGCTCGGCGAGCTCGGCAATCGCTTGTCGCAGTTCCGGTATGACGTCCTGGATGCTGATCCCTGGACGCGGCGCGAGATACTTCGCGAGGCAAACGAGGCTGTTGATGCCGTGGTCGAGGCCGGCTACCTGGCGGCGGATGTTGGCCAGGCCCAAAAGCAAAAGTTTGTCCAGGACGTCTCCCGGGCTGAGCTCATCGCAATGGATCCCAGAGAGCGCGTGATCTTTTTGGACCGAGCTATTGAGGGCAACGTCGATCCAAGTGATTTCTCACCCGGTAGCGGCACTGGCTCTCTCGCTGACTTCCTTCCGCAGGATGTCCGGATTGAGATGAAGCGCCAGGCCGAACAGGAGATTGAGTCGAAGGACACACTGAACGAGGCCCAGGCGCTGGCCGATCGCGCTGATGAGCTGTTCCAGGCCGATACGGCGGACAACGCAGCAGCCAGGCTGAAGTACATCCGTGAAAACTCGAGCGGAG
>Ga0207796_1000870_pt1 | contig 10983 bp, 20 predicted proteins | sample Pon1CUnioCityCA_6_FD_187274 | JGI IMG/M metagenome (GOLD analysis project Ga0207796, IMG submission 187274) | Marine sediment microbial community from Union City, CA, USA - Pond 1C Sediment 1 (SPAdes) | ecosystem: Environmental > Aquatic > Marine > Intertidal zone > Salt pond sediment ...
TTGCGATGGAAAAAGAGCTGCGATTTGCAGTCCGCGAGGGCGGCCGTACGGTCGGCGCCGGCGTGGTGAGCGAAATCATCGAATAGGCGGAGGCGACACCACCCATGATTACCAACACCAAGATCCGGATCCGGCTGAAGGCCTACGACCACAAACTGCTCGATCAGTCGGCGGTCGACATCGTCGACACGGCCAACAAGACCGGCGCAAAGGTGGTCGGCCCCATTCCGCTGCCGACGATGATCAACAAGTTTTGCGTGCTGCGCTCGCCGCACATCGACAAAAAATCGAGGGAGCAGTTCGAGGTGCGGACCCACAAACGGCTTCTCGATATTCTCGAGCCCACACAGCAGACGGTCGACGCGTTGATGAAGCTCGACCTTTCCCCGGGCGTCGATGTGGAGATCAAACTATAAAGAAGGTGCTGCAGGGGCAGCCAGGGCTGCACCGACGCGACAACGCGAGATAGGGCCATGAGAAAAGGATTGATCGGCAAAAAACTGGGAATGATGGGCTTTTTCACGCCCGACGGGCGGTATCTTCCGGTGACCGTGATCGAGGCGGGCCCCTGCGTGGTGACCCAGATCAAGCGGGAAGAACGCGAGGGGTACAATGCGCTGCAGCTCGGTTTCGGGCAGCGAAAGGCCTCCCGGGTGAACCGGCCGGCCAAGGGCCATCTGAAAAAGAGCGGCGGCGGTCTTTTTTCCACGCTGAAAGAATTTCCGGTGGACAACCCGGAGGATTTCACCCTCGGCCAGCAGATCACCCTGGAACTGTTCCAGGTGGGGGACCGGGTTCACATCTCCGGCAAAAGCAAGGGGCGGGGGTTTTCCGGGGTCATCAAGCGCCACGGGTTTCACCGCGGCCCCAAGACCCACGGCAGCAAGAACATCCGGCCGCCCGGATCGATCGGATGCAGTGCATGGCCCGCCCGGGTGATCAAGGGAAAGAAGATGCCCGGCCATTACGGCAACGACCGGCAGACGGTGCGAAACCTGGAAATCGTCGACATCCGCCCCGAGCAGAACCTGATCCTGGTCAAAGGGGCGGTGCCGGGACACCGAAGCGCCTTGGTGACGATCCGGAAATAACTCCCTGAAACAATTAGGATGCCGATGCCGGCGGAGCAGGTGGGGCCTCCGGCATCTTTACGAGGACGCTATGGCTGTTGTGGATGTCGTCAATACCGCGGGAGAGAAAGTCTCACAGGTCGAACTGGCCGAAGAGCTGTTCAATGTGCCCGTCAAAACGTCGGTGCTGCACGAGGTGGTCAGAAGTCAGCTGGCCAAGAAGCGCTCCGGCACCGCTTCGGTGAAAAACCGCAGCGATGTGCGCGGCAGCACCCGAAAGCTTTTTCGCCAGAAGGGCACCGGCCGGGCCCGGCGCGGCAACATCAAATCGCCTCTGCTTCGCGGCGGCGGCGTCGTGTTCGGTCCGCACCCCAAGTCATGGGCCTACCAGGTGCCCAAAAAGGTCCGGAAGCTGGCCCTGAAAATGGCCGTCAGCAGCAAATTTCAGCAGCAGCAGCTGAAGGTGCTCGACAGGTTCGATCTGGAGCGAATCAAGACCAAGGATTTTGTGGCGGTCACCCGGGCCCTGAAGGCCGAAAACGTGCTTTTCGTGACCGACCGCAAAGACGAGCGGCTGGAGCTGTCCGCCCGAAACGTGCCCGGCGTCAAAGTGATCCGGACCGAAGGGCTCAATGTTTACGACGTCCTCAAATACGGCCAGCTGGTGCTGCTGGAAGCCTCGATCAAGGGGATCGAAGGGAGGCTTTCATGATCGAATACGAAATCATCAAGCGACCGGTGATCACCGAAAAGACCAGCCTCCAGAAGGAAGCCAACGGCCAGGTCACCTTCGAGGTGGATCGGCGGGCCAACCGGGTGGAGATCCGCAGGGCCGTCGAGCGGCTGTTCAACGTCCGGGTGGCGGCGGTACGCACGGCTCAGGTCAAGGGCAAGGTCAAGCAGCGCGGACGGATCATCGGCAAGCGAAGAGACTGGAAAAAGGCGATCGTCACCCTGGTGCCCGGCGAGCGGATCGACTTTTTCGAGGGTGTATAGACCCCGTTAGGAGCGGATCAATGGCCATCAAGAAAGTAAAACCGACCTCGGCGGGACGGCGTTTTCAAACTTACACCGACGCGGAGGAAATCACCGCAACGACGCCGGAAAAGAGCCTGCTGCGTCCGATTCGCGGCAAGGGGGGGCGAAACAGCTACGGCCGCACCACCTGCCGGTACCGCGGCGGCGGACACAAACGCCACTACCGCCTGATCGATTTCAAGCGCGACAAGGACGGCATCCCGGCCAAGGTGGCAACGATCGAATACGACCCGAACCGGAGCGCCCGCATCGCCCTGCTGCACTACGTGGACGGTGAGAAGCGGTACATCCTGGCCCCTCAACACCTGGCGGTGGGCGACACCGTGGTTTCCGGGCTCGAGGCGGACATCAAACCGGGAAACGCCCTGCCGCTGCACAAGATTCCGCTGGGCACCCACATTCACAACATCGAACTGCGGGTCGGCCGCGGGGGCCAGATCGTGCGCAGTGCAGGCGCCTACGCCCAGCTCATGGCCAAGGAGAGCAAGTACGCCTTGGTCAAACTGCCTTCCGGCGAGGTCCGGATGGTGCTGCTCAACTGCAAGGCCACCATCGGCCAGCTCGGAAACGTGGAGCATGAGAACGTTTCCCTGGGCAAGGCCGGCCGTAAGCGGTGGCTCGGACGCCGTCCGAAAGTCCGCGGCGTGGCGATGAACCCGGTCGATCACCCCATGGGCGGCGGCGAGGGCCGTTCCTCGGGCGGGCGCCATCCGTGCACCCCCTGGGGAAAGCCGACCAAAGGATATCGAACCCGTAAACGCAAGCCGAGCGACCGCTACATCGTCAAGCGGCGCAGCAAGAAATAGCCGTTCGCCGATTCGCTTCGGCGGATATATGCAATGGTACAGGAGAGAGTATGCCTCGGTCGCTGAAAAAAGGTCCGTTTGTGGAAGAAAAACTCATGAGGCGGGTTCAAGTGTCGCAGGAATCCAGGAGCAACAGGGTCATCAAGACCTGGTCGCGGCGGTCGACCATCGTTCCGGAGATGGTCGGGCTGACCCTGGCGGTTCACAACGGGAGAAAGTTCATCCCGGTGTTCGTTTCGGAAAACATGGTGGGCCACAAGCTGGGGGAGTTTTCCCCGACCCGGACGTTCTACGGACATGCCGGAGACAAAAAGTCGAAGCTGAAGAAATAAAATCACGGGCGCGATTTTATGAATGTTTCGCGTGCCGCGAAACAGAAGAAAAATGGGTGATCACCGGCTGAGCCGGCACAATGTTGAGCTTTTGACCCGAGCAGAGGAACGGAATCCATGGAGGTTAGAGCTGTAGCCAAGTACATGCGGATTTCCCCGCGAAAGGTCCGGATGTTGACCGACGCTGTGAAAGGAAAGCCGGTGGAGGCGGCGCTGGACTCCCTGAAGTTCATGCCGCACAAGGCCGCGTCGATGGTGGAGAAAGTCATGCGCAGCGCCGTGGCGAACGCAGACCAGCGTCCGGACGTCGACGTCGACACCCTGGTGGTTGCCAACCTCGTCGCCGACCCGGGGCCCGTGTTGAAGCGGTTCCGGCCCAGAGCCCGGGGCAGGGCGACGCGGATTTTAAAGCGGACTTCGCACATCACGGTGATTCTCACGGAAAAATCGGTGTAAAAGGAGGTAGCACTTGGGCCAGAAAGTACATCCGGTCGGGTTGAGATTGGGCATCGTCAAAACGTGGGACTCCCGGTGGTTTGCGGACAAGAAACTCTACGCCGGCTACATCCTGGAAGATCACAAGCTGCGCCGGTACATCAAAAAGAAGCTTTTTCACGCAGGCATTTCCAAGATCGAAATCGAGCGGTCTTCCAAGCGCGTCCGGCTGCGGATCTACACGGCCCGCCCCGGCATCGTCATCGGCAAAAAGGGTTCGGAAATCGCCCAGCTCAAAAAAGAGCTCGAAAAAAAGATCGATCACGAGGTGTTTATCGACATTCAGGAAGTGCGAAAGCCCGAGATCGATGCGCAGCTGGTCGCCGAAAACGTCGCCCTTCAGATCGAACGGCGGGTCGCCTTCCGTCGCGCCATGAAGCGCGGGGTCTCTTCGGCCATGCGGTTCGGCGCCAAGGGGGTCAAGATCATGTGTGCCGGCCGGCTCGGCGGTGCGGAAATGGCCCGTCGGGAATGGTACCGGGAGGGCCGGGTCCCGCTTCACACCCTGCGGGCGGACATCGACTACGGCTTCATCCAGGCCAAGACCACATACGGCGTCATCGGGGTGAAGGTTTTCATCTTTCACGGCGAGATTCTCCAGGCGGATCAACTCGAAGAGGGGGCGGCCTGACCCGTGACGGCGGAAGATTTTCCGGCGTTCGCCGCCGATCGGCGGCGCGGCCGTTGTAACAAGGAGAGCGTCACATGCTGAGCCCCAAGAAAGTCAAGTTTCGAAAACAGCAGAAGGGCCGGATGCGGGGAGTGTCCCGGAGAGGATGCCACCTGAACTTCGGCCAATTCGGGCTGCAGGCGGTGGAGTGCGGCGCCGTCAGTTCCAAGCAGATCGAGGCCGCCCGTATTGCCATGACCCGGCACGTTAAGCGCGGTGGTAAAATGTGGATTCGGATTTTTCCCGACAAGCCGTTTACCAAAAAGCCTGCCGAAGTCCGGATGGGCAAGGGAAAAGGGGCCCCGGAAGGATGGGTCGCGGTGATCCGGCCGGGCCGGATCCTGTATGAAATGGACGGGGTTCCGCGGGAACTGGCCAAGGAAGCCCTGCGACTGGCTTCCCATAAGCTCTCGGTCAAGACCCGATTCGTGGAGAGGAGCGAGTTGAGATGAAGCCGAGCGAGATCCGGGAAATGAGCCCCGACGAGATGCAGCAAAAGTTGAAAGATCTAAAGGAGGAGCTGTTTAACCTGCGATTCCAGCTCGAGGTGGGCCAGTTGGAAAATTCGGCCCGGCTCAAGCAGACGAAAAAGGATATCGCCCGGGTGCGTACGGTTCTCCGTCAATCTGAACTGCAACAGAAGGAAGCATAACAAATCATGGCCGCCACAAAGACACGAGGGACCAAGAGGCAGGTGACCGGTGTGGTCGTCAGCGACAAGATGGACAAAACTGTCGTGGTCCAGGTGGAACGCCTGGTCAAGCACGGTCTTTACAAGAAGTACATCCGGCGGCGAGCCAATTTCGCAGCCCATGACGAAGCCAACGCCTGCGGGATCGGGGACCGGGTGCTGATTACCGAGTCCAGGCCCCTGAGCCGCACCAAGAAATGGCGGGTGAGCCGGATCATCGAAAAAGCGGTCTAACCGGATAAGGAACGAGTTCAATGATTCAGGCAGAAACGAAATTGACGGTGGCCGACAACTCCGGTGCCAAGGTCCTTTACTGCATCAAGGTGCTGGGGGGCTCCCGGCGGCGGTACGCCAGCATCGGCGACATTATCGTGGTGTCGGTCAAAGAGGCGATCCCCAATGCCAAGGTCAAAAAGGGCGATGTGCTCAAGGCGGTGGTGGTTCGCACCAAAAAGGAGATCTCGCGGCCGGACGGCTCCTTCATCCGCTTCGACGACAATTCGGCGGTGCTGATCAATCAACATCGCGAACCGATCGGCACCCGCATCTTCGGGCCGGTGGCCCGGGAGCTGCGGGCCAAGCGTTTTATGAAGATCATATCGCTCGCGCCGGAGGTCTTGTAATGGACAAGCACACGATTCATTTGAAAAAAGATGACAAGGTCAAGGTGATCGGCGGAAGGGATCGTGGAAAGGTCGGAAAGATCCTGAAGGTCGACCGCAAAAAGAACCGCATCTTGGTTGAAAACATCAACATCGTCAAACGTCACCAGCGCCCCAGCGCCCAGAATCGCCAGGGCGGCATCGTAGAGAGCGAGGCGCCGATCCACGTCTCCAACGTGCTGTTGATGTGCAACAAATGCGTCACTCCCGTTCGGGTGAAGATGAAGCGACTCGACGACGGCAAAAAAGTCCGCGTTTGCGGCAAATGTGACGAAATCATCGACGCATAGGGTCGAATCGCGGTCGCCGGAGGAAAGGCATGTCAGATTTTAAACAATACTACCAGGAACAGGTCGTCCCGCAGCTGTTCGAGGCGTTCGGGTACCAGAACCGGATGCAGGTGCCGAAGCTGGAAAAGATCGTATTGAACATGGGCTTGGGCGAGGCGATCCAGAACATCAAGATTCTTGACTCGGCGGTGGAGGAGCTCAAGCTCATCTCCGGCCAGCAACCGGTCGTCACACGGGCCAAGAAGTCGATCGCCGCCTTCAAGCTGCGCGAAGGAATGCCGATCGGATGCCGGGTGACCCTGCGGCGGGGCCGCATGTACGATTTTTTCAACAAGCTGGTCAACATCGCACTGCCCCGGGTTCGGGACTTCAGGGGGGTTTCCGCCAAGGCGATGGACGGCCAGGGCAACTATTCGCTGGGCATCAAAGAGCAGATCATTTTCCCGGAGATCGACTACGATCGGATCGACAAGATCAAGGGATTGAACGTGACCATCGTCACCACGGCAGAAAGTGATCAAGAAGGCAAAGAGCTGCTGCGGCTGCTCGGGATGCCGTTTCGAAATTAGCACGACAACGCGAGTCGTCCTGCATCTCCCGACATGAGGAGGATGGTTTGGCCAGAAAAGCATTGAGAATCAGAGCCACCCGCAAAGCCAAGTTCAGGGTCCGAGAATACAACCGCTGCCCGATCTGCGGCCGGCCGAGGGCTTTTATCCGAAAGTTCGGCATCTGCCGCATTTGTTTTCGCAACATGGCTTCCGAGGGCCTGCTGCCCGGCGTGGTCAAGTCGAGTTGGTAGGGCCTGTGAAGAGGTCCGCAGCGGCCTTTTCCCAACAACCGATCGATTCTGGAGAAGAACATGTCGTTTAGCGATCCGATTGCAGACATGCTGACGCGCATTCGCAACGCCGGGAAGGCGAAGTTCAACAGCGTAGACATCCCCGGCTCCCGACTAAAGACCGATATGGCGCGCGTGCTCAAAAACGAGGGATACGTCCGCAACTACAAGTTCATCAAGGACGGCAAGCAGGGAATTTTGCGGATCTACCTGAAGTACGACAAACAGCAGCAGCCCGTGATCCGTCGGTTGGAGCGGATCAGCAAACCGAGCCGGCGGGTCTACGTTCGAAAAGATGAAATCGCTCCGGTCTACAGCGGAACCGGAATCGCCATTATCTCCACGTCAAAGGGGATCCTGACCGACAAGGAAGCGCGCAAAGAAAGCGTCGGCGGAGAAATTCTATGCCACATCTGGTGATAAAATCGCTGCCGCGATTTTATGAAAGTTTCGCTTCGCGAAACAGTCAAAGGCGCAAGTCGGCCGATTTCTATGCCCGGGTGGGAGGATGCGAAACGGATCATCTTGACGGGAGAAACCGAAAACCGATTGGTTAGGCAAGACGGCACCTCATTTGAAGGGCCGCATGTAAGACAGGGAAGCGAGGAAAAACGCGATGTCTCGTGTAGGCAAAAAACCGATTCCGTTGCCCGAAAAAGTAAAGGTGACGTTTACCGAAGGTCAACTGACCGTCGAAGGGCAGAAGGGCAAGCTGACCCGGCGCATTCACCCGGAGGTCCAGCTGCAGATCGCCGACGACCAGATCCTGGTGAGCCCCGGCACCGACAACCGAAAGGGCCAGGCCCTGCGCGGGCTTACCCGGTCGCTGGTCGCCAACATGGTGACCGGCGTCGATGCGGGTTTTACGCGGGTTTTGGAGATCAACGGCATCGGCTACCGTGCGGAGGTCCAGGGCGGCACCATCGTCTTCAACCTCGGCTATTCGCATCCGATCCACTTCGACCTGCCCGACGGGGTTTCGGCAGCGGTGGAAAAGAACAACGTGGTCAAGCTTTCCGGCATCGACAAGGAGCTGGTCGGCCAGACCGCTGCCCGGATCCGGAAGCTCCGGCCCCCCGAGCCTTACAAGGGCAAGGGGGTCAAATACCAGGAAGAATACATTCAGCGCAAGGCCGGCAAGGCCGGCGCCAAGTAACGGCGCGAAACCGGGGATTTCACCCCGCCCGGAAAACGGAGTCGAACCCATGGGAAAACTGGATCCCAAAGTAAAGGCGCGAATCAAGCGCAAGCAGAGAATCCGGAAGAAGATTTTCGGCACTTCCGATCGGCCGAGGCTCAGCGTTTTTCGCAGCAGTCGCCACATCTATGCGCAGCTGATCGACGACACCAGCGGCCAAACCGTTCTCGCGGCCTCCACTTTAGAACCGTCCGTGCGGGAGCAGGGTGGTTTCAAGGACAAGACCGCGGCTGCGGTGCACATCGGAAAGGTGGTGGCCGAGCGCGCCCTGGAAAAGGGCATCGAGAAGGTGGTGTTCGATCGAAACGGCTTTCTCTACCACGGACGGGTCAAGGCCCTTTCAGAGGGCGCCCGGGAAGCCGGCCTGAAGTTTTAGGCATCTTATCAGATAAGGAGGCAGGCCCTTGTACAAGCAGGACATGGAAGAAAACCAACTGATCGACAAGGTGGTGCACATTAGCCGGGTGGCCAAGGTCGTCAAGGGCGGCCGTCGATTCAGCTTCAGCGCCATCGTGGTGGTCGGCGACGGCCAGGGCAATGTGGGGTTCGGCCTGGGAAAGGCCGGCGAGGTGCCCGAGGCGATTCGCAAAGGGGTCGAGAAGGCCAAAAAGAGCATGATCGAGGTGCCGCTGGTCGAAGGCAGCATTCCCTTCGAGGTGATGGGCAAGTTCGGTGCCGGGCGTGTTTTGCTCAAGCCGGCATCCCAGGGGACCGGGGTCATCGCCGGCGGTGCGGTGCGGGCCGTGTTGGAGGCCGCCGGGGTTCAGAACATTCTGACCAAGTGCATGGGGACCAACAATCCCCACAATGTGGTGAAGGCCACGCTGAGCGGGCTGGAGAAGCTCCAAAGCCGCGAACAGGTGGCCAAACGGCGCGGCAAGACCGCCGAAGAACTGTAATGCGAGGCAGGCTCATGGCAGGCAAGCTGAAAGTGACACTCGTAAAAAGCATGATCGGACGCCCGGAAAAGCATCGCAAGGTTCTCCGGGGCATGGGATTGACCCGGATGAACCGGACCGTATTGCTCAAAGACATTCCGCAGGTCCGGGGCATGATTGCCAAAGTGTCCCACCTGGTAACGGCCGAGGAGGCATAGATGAAACTGCATACACTTTCGCCGGCAGCCGGCTCCCGAAAGGGACGAAAGCGCCTCGGTCGCGGCGTCGCCTCCGGTCAGGGCACCACCGCCGGCCGGGGAACCAAGGGTTGCAATGCCCGCAGCGGCGGCGGCGTCCGGCCCGGTTACGAGGGCGGCCAGATGCCGATCCAGCGGCGGCTTCCCAAACGCGGATTTACCAATATCTTCGCCAAGACCTATGCGGTGGTCAACATTCGCGACCTTGCCCGGTTCGAGACCGGCGCTACGGTCGACGAGACCGCGCTGGTCCAAAGCGGTCTTGTCAAAGGTCCACGGGACGGGGTCAAGTTGCTGGGCCAGGGGGAGATCTTTGTTGCCTTGACGGTCAAGGTCGACAAAGCGAGCCAGAGCGCCCGGGAAAAGATCGAAGCCGCCGGCGGCAGTCTCGAGGTGAGGGGCTCATGATCACCGGCGGTTTCCAAAGCATTGTCAAAATCCCGGAGCTGAAAAAGCGGATTCTTTTCACCCTGGGACTGTTGGCGGTCTATCGGATCGGCGTCCATGTCCCGACCCCCGGGATCGATTCGGTGGCACTGGCCTCGTTTTTTGCCAGGGCGCAGGGGACGCTGCTCGGGCTCTTTGACATGTTCTCCGGCGGTGCACTGGAGCGGCTTTCGGTGTTTGCGCTGGGCATTATGCCCTACATCAGCGCATCCATTATCCTCCAGCTGCTGACGGTGGTCATTCCCCACCTGGAGCGACTTTCCAAGGAAGGAGAGCAGGGCCGCAAGAAGATCACCCAGTATACCCGATACGGCACGGTGGTGCTGAGCATCATTCAGGGATTCGGGATCAGCGTCGGCCTGGAAAGCATGAGTTCCCCCGGTGGAGCGCCGGTGGTGGTGGATCCCGGCTGGGCCTTCCGGCTGATGACGGTGCTGACGCTGACGGCCGGCACCGCATTTATCATGTGGCTCGGCGAGCAGATCACCGAGCGTGGAATCGGAAACGGCATTTCGCTGATCATTTTTGCCGGCATCGTGGCACGCATGCCCACGGCCATCGGCAACACCTTTCGGCTGGTGTCCACCGGCGAGATGGGGATCTTTCCCGTGGTGGTGCTGCTGGTGCTGATGATCGGCGTGGTGGCCTTCATCATCTTTATCGAACAGGGCCAGCGAAGGATTCCGGTGCAGTACGCCAAGCGTGTGGTCGGCCGGCGGATGTACGGCGGCCAGAGCACGCACCTGCCCCTGAAGATCAACACCTCCGGGGTGATACCGCCGATTTTCGCTTCCTCGATCATCATGTTTCCGGCGACGGTGGCCAGCTTCATCAACATTCCGTGGATGCAGACGGTCGCAGAAGCCATGCGGCCCGGAAACGCGATATATGAGCTGCTTTTTGTCGGCTTTATCTTCTTCTTCTGTTATTTTTACACGGCGGTGACCTTCAATCCGGTCGACGTGGCCGACAACATGAAAAAGCACGGCGGCTATATCCCGGGGATCCGGCCGGGCCGGAGAACGGCCGACTATATCGACCGGGTGCTCACGCGGATCACCCTCGGCGGCGCCATCTACGTTTCGGCCGTATGTGTGCTCCCGTCGATTCTGATCACCCGGTTCAATGTACCCTTTTATTTCGGGGGGACGGCGCTGCTGATCGTCGTCGGCGTTGCCATCGACACGGTTTCGCAGATCGAGTCGCACATGCTCACCCGGCATTACGAAGGGTTTCTGCGCAAGGGCGGCAATACGCTGACCATCGAAAATACGGCCTCCGTTTTCGACTCCCAGCACTGGAATTATG
>Ga0207796_1000871_pt1 | contig 10974 bp, 6 predicted proteins | sample Pon1CUnioCityCA_6_FD_187274 | JGI IMG/M metagenome (GOLD analysis project Ga0207796, IMG submission 187274) | Marine sediment microbial community from Union City, CA, USA - Pond 1C Sediment 1 (SPAdes) | ecosystem: Environmental > Aquatic > Marine > Intertidal zone > Salt pond sediment ...
GGGAGCTTGCGCTGGTCGATCATTTTCACCGTGCCTTTGGGATCCCATTCAATGGTTCTCATGGCATAGCTCCTATACACACAAAAAAGCTCTCCCGATGAGAGCCTTCTAGAGAGTACAGTCTCTCATCTTTCAGGCCGCACCTGACAGACGTTCCGCGCCAGCGTGCCTGCCGGAATTGGCACCGTGTCAACTGCTGCAACCTCTCGCAGCCAACTGGTTGCCGGGGCTTCATCGGGCCGGTCCCTCCACCCCTCTGGATGAGTGTCCAGTTATAACCACCGCAATGGTAGCACACACGGATCCATTTGTCAAAAACCCGGTGTCTATTGGGGATGCGGCGCGCCTAGCCGGCTGGCTCTGCCCGCGGCTTCCACATCAACATGAGAACGGCGGCGATCAACGCCATAGCCGCGCCGAACAGGAACGGCGCGGAGGGACCAAACCCGTCCCAGGACCCGACGCCTTGCCATAATAGGCCGGCTATCAGTGATGCGGGAAAGTCCAGCAGGCCCAGAGTGGCGTTGTACGTTCCATAGGCGGTGCCCCGCAGTTCGACCGGTACGAGATCGGCCACGAACGCCTTGGCTGTACCGTAGGCCAGGCCGTAGTAGACGCCATACAGGGCATACAGCGCCCATACTTGCCAGCCGCTTCCTGCAAGGGCAAACCCCAGGTAGATAAGCGCATAGGCGAGCCACCCGCCGATGATGATCTTGCGACGTCCCACCCGGTCCGATAGCGACCCCGCAGGGGTGGACACCAGCGTGTACACTAGATTAAAGGTGACCAGCATGCCCAGGATGCCTACCACGCTGAGGCCTCGTTCCTGGGCCCGCAGCACCAGGAATGCGTCCGAGGAGTTGCCAAGATCGAACAGGCCGACGATCACGATAAAGATCAGAAACGGCTTGCCCAGTCCCTTGAAGGTGATGACTGGCCTGGAGCGCTTGTCGGCGATCGACACGTCTTGTGCGCCAAGAGCGAGCGAGAGCACCGCCAAGGCCGCCGGCACCAGGCTGGCGAGCACCACGATCTGGAATGTGCTCTTTCCGAGATCTTTTGAGGCAGACTGGGTTACCCACACAATTCCCAGGGCGATGAGCAGCCCCAGGACGGCCCCTCCGGTGTCGGCTGCTCTGTGGAAACCGAAGGCCAGCCCTCGCTGGTTCTCGTCGATGCTATCTGCCACCAAAGCGTCCCGGGGAGCGGTGCGGATACCCTTGCCCACTCGGTCACCCCAGCGGACGGCCAATACGGCTGCCCAGCTATTGGCAAAGTAGAAGAATGGCTTGGACAGCGCTGATAGACCATACCCCGCTACGGCTATCCACTTCCGGCTGCGTAGCCTATCGGACATCCATCCGGAAAAGACTTTGAGCAGGCTTGCGGTGGCTTCGGCAATACCTTCAATGAGGCCGATGACGCCTGTTCCCACGCCCAGGACGTTGTACAGAAAGAGGGGCAGGATATTGATAACCATCTCGCTGGAGATGTCCATGAAAAAGCTGGTCAGGCTCACTGCCCATACGTTTCGCGGTAGCGAGCGCCACCCCTGCTTTGGCTCGGTGGAACTTGGTTGCTTCAACTTGGCTCCTTCCTGGCGTTGGTGCATGCTCTTTGGCGTGCCTGTCCTCGCCTGCTGCGCTTTTCACGGCAACCATTATAGCGCCCAGCGCAAGGACCGACAAATCAGGGTGTTGCGCTATCGAGAATAGGAGAAAAGGACGGGTTGACAAGTAGCGGTATTGCGGCGATAATATGCCCATGCAATTTCGCTCTGTGATTCTGCAATCGATGCTTCTGATTATCGTTCTGGGCGCTGGATCTATCTTGGTCGGTTGTGCCAATGCCCCTCCGACCCCGGCCCCGATCGAGCCTGCTGCTACGTCCGTCGGCTTGGAGGTTTCTCCGAGTATTGAAGAGCCTTCCACCGCTTCTTTGCCAACGCCCACGCCAACCCTGATGCCTTCTCCATCGCCGACGAGCACCAGCACACCCCTTCCCACGCTGCCGCCCACACCCAGCCCCACACCCGAGCCGAGCGCCCAGCTCGAGTCAGCGGCGCGCCACAAGTTCAATGGCGAATATGACCAGGCCATTATTGACTACCAGGGCGTGTTGGACGATGCTCCCACCGACGAGCAGGCCCGGCAGGCCCGTTACCACCTGGCCGAAACCTACTCCCTGATGGAGGACCATGTTCAGGCCGCTGCTGCATGGGAGGACTTTTTCGCACAGTATCCCGATGATGCTCGACTTCCCCAGGCTACGCTCATGGCTGCCCGTGCCTACCACGCCGCCAACGAGTGTGAAAGGGCCATCTCTCTCTACGAGACCTACCTGTCCAGCGAGAACGTTCTGGCTGACATGATCTACGAGTGGATTGGCGACTGCCGTGCCCAGGGGGCAGATTGGGAAGGAGCGGCAATCGCCTACCAGCAGGCCTTGGCGGCCACCCAGGACCGGGGTATGAAGGTCAGCTTGCGGGAAAAGATCGCGGGAATCCACCTTGCCCTTGCCGATTATGACTCGGCCCTGGCAGAATATACCGCCATCCTGGACGTGGCGCGCATTGATTCCTACCGCGCCAAGATCGAGTACATGACCGCCCAAGCGCTCGCCGCCGCAGGTCGCACCGATGAGGCTCACGCCCAATATCAGCTTGTGATGGATGATTATCCAGACAGCGAGTATGCCTATCTGGCGCTGGTAGAACTGGTGGATGCCGGTGTGGAGGTCGACGACTACCAACGCGGGTTGGTGGATTACTATGCTGGCGCCGCTTATCCTGACGTCTACGGCGCCGCGATCCGCGCCTTCGATCGGTTTCTGGCTTCGGAGCCAGCAGAGAATGCAGATGATGCTCTCTACTACAAGGCTTCGGCCCTGCGGGCTCTGAACCAGTACGAGATGGCGCTGGAGACTCTCGATGCCCTGATCGCCGGGTATCCCGAGAGTGGACGGTTGGCGCGCGCATGGCTGGACAAGGGGGCCACCCTTGCCGGGATGGGCGAAGTTGCTGAGGCGATCAAGGTCTATCAGGACCTTGCTGCCTTTTTCCCCGAGGACGACCTCGCACCCCAGGCCCTGAGGCGGGCTGCCAAGATCCGCGAAGATGAAGCGGCATATGATCTGGCTGCCGAGCTGTACCAGAATCTTCAGAGCAACTTCCCTGGTTTCGAGGATGCTGACGAAGCATTGTGGCGCTCTGGGCTGTCGCTGTACCGATTTGGAGATCTGGCTGGGGCGGGCGCTGTCTGGCAAGATCTGGTCGACAAGTATCCCGATTCTCCCTACTATGCCAAGACACTCTACTGGCTGGGAAAGCTGGCGCCTGAGCGTGATACGGCTGCGGATACGGATACGGGGCATTGGGATATGCTGCTTGCTGAGGAGCCCGGTAGCTACTATGCTCTGCGTGTGGAGCAGATTCGTGCCGGTGATTCGCTGACCGCCACCCGGCTGATTACTGCCGCAGTCGAGCCGCCGGTGTGGGACACGGCTGAGGCCGAGACCGAGATCCTTAGCTGGCTGCGTAGCTGGACCACGGTGCCCGAGGAGACGGCTACCCTGTCGCTCCCGGAAGCTGTCACGAGACGCCTGGACTTCCGGCGCGGAGAGGCCCTGCTGTCTGCAGGCCTGCGGCGCCAGGCACTGGCAGCCTTTGACAGCCTGCGTGAATCGGCCTGGCACAATCCGGTCAGGTTGGCTCAGTTGTCCCTATACTGCCGTGAACAGGGTCTGTATGGGCTCGCCGCATGGACAGCCGCTCGTCTGGTGGGTGTGTGGCGCGAAGGTACGATGAGCGAAGCCCCCGTGGCTTTGCAGCGGCTGGCCTATCCTCTCCCCTATGCAGACCTGCTGTCTGCAGAAGCGGGTGCACGGGATCTGGATCCCCTTCTCCTGGCTGCGCTCATTCGCCAGGAGAGCCTCTTTGAGCCCGTAGCCGAGTCGTATGCAGGTGCGCGTGGTTTGGGCCAGGTGATGCCTGCCACGGGCACGGGGATCGCCAACACCCTCGGGATCGAGGATTTCATCCTGGAGGATCTCTACCGTCCGCACATCAGCATTCTATTTGGGGCGTTCTATCTTGGGGTGCAGATGGACCGCTTTGATAACCAACTGCTCGTGGCTCTGGCAGCGTACAATGGTGGGCCGGGCAATACCCTGCGTTGGGTGGAGCTCGGTGGCGGTGATCTGGATCTCTTTGTTGAGCTGATCACGGCAACGCAATCGAGGCTCTATTTGCAGCGGGTGTACGAGAACTATGAGGTCTACGAGAGGCTCTACCGGTCCGCCCAGCCTGTGGAGCCATAGCCAGTTGGAGGAAGTGACGTGCTGGCCCAGGGCCTGGAAGGCTTAGGCTACTACCTCATTAGTGCCATCGTTGGTCTCGTCATGCTGGGCATGGCGGCTAACGAATGGCTTCGGCTGGGCGGCGAAAAGTTCCGGCGCATTACCCTGGCAGCCTTGGTGATTTTTGGGGGCCGCCTTGTCGGCCTTGTCGTGCTGCTGCTGGTACCGCAGCGAGCTCTGGCCTATCAAGAGTGGGTGCTGGAAACACTGGTCCTCGCTGCCGTCTTGTGGGCCTTCCAGCTCCGTGACCTGGTCGGTCGACGATGGTCCTCTCGCTTCTTGATCGCCACTTCTGCAGCTGTCGGCAGTATGCTACTACTCGGCCTTTTGATAGGCAGCGACACCTACTCCTCCGTTCCTTTCGGTCCCTGGTTAGTGACCCTGCTGCTCAGCCTCTTTGCGGTGGGCCAGTGGTTTCGCCATCGCCAGCGTTTCTCCCTATGGTTGGGCAGCGCCTTCGTGGTGTCCACGCTTTCCGCCATCGGCGGCCTGGTGGGAGTTGAGCCGGTTGCCATGTTGGGGCATCTCGCCATGCTGGTGCTCGTGGCGCTTGAGACCTACGTGGCTGTCCTGTCAGGAGCAAAGGGCCTGCGCGGGCAGTTCCAGGCCAGCAGCAGACAGGCATGGCAGCACACCCAGGAGATCGCCTTCCTGCTAGCGGTCAGCCGCACTCTCTCCGATTCGCTAGAGCTCCAGGTGGTGCTCGAACGGATCTCCGAAGCCGTCGCGCGCGCCATCAACGCCGATTGGGCCTATGTGCTGATGCCGCTGAAAGAAGATGACGAGCAGCTCGTCGTCGCTGCCCGGTATGGCTGGTGGGGGCGCCGGTGGACCCAGGACAGCCACCCCAGCAGGCGAATAGTGGTCAAGGCCGGTGAGCTGTCCCTCATCCGCCACGCCATCCTGCGGCAGCGTTCTGTGCTGGCCAACGCACCGGAGGATTATGAGCAGTTCGAATGCCTGCACGATCAGTTTGCCAGACCGCAGAGTGGTCCGGCGCTGATCCAGCCGATCACGCGCCAAGATCGGACCCTGGGCATCCTGCTCCTGGGCCGGGTGGATCTTTCGCCCCGAGAGCGCGGGCCGACCTACCGCCAATTTACCGAAGCAGATGCGCAACTGTGCCAGGATCTGATGGCGCACATAGCCACGGCCATCCACAATGCCCGCCAATACCAGGCCGTCGTGGAGCGGGCGGAACGGGCAGCCGAGCTGCGGCGCCTGCAGGAGAACGAGACCCTGCGCCTATACTCCTTCATCGATTCGATTTCTGACGGCGTAACAGTGGTCACGGAGACCGGCAACGTCGTGCTGGCCAATGCTGCTGCCGAGCGCGTTCTGAATGTGCCGCGCCAGCATCTACTGGGTCGCATCATTGCGCCGCTCCATGCCGCGCTGTTGCGAGATGAAGGTGGCGAACCTGGTGAACAGGTGCTCTTTGAGTGGGATGACAAGCAACTCATGGGCCGCATCGCCCCGGTGAGACAGGCAGACGGGACTCGGCTGGGTGACGTCGTCATCTTTCGCGATGTCACCGCAGAGCGGCGAGCTGAGCAAGCCAGGGCCGAGTACCATAATGCGTTCTCGAGCGACTTGGAGGAGCTGCTTTCCTCCATCCGTGCGGACTCTCACCTGCTGGCAGAAACCATGTCAGGCAGTGCCACCCCGCTACAGGAGCAGTTGCTGGAGCTCGTCGGGGCCAATATTGCCCAGATGGCAAACCTGGTGAGCAATTTCAGCACGGTAGCCGTGCTTGAACAGGATACAATCGAGATCGACTCGCAACCGGTCGACCTCGGCGGCGTCATAGACGGTGCTGTGGAGGCCCTGCGGTCAGAGGTGGAGGCCGGTGACTTGGTGCTTGCCGTGAACCTGCCTGCCGAATTGCCCCCTGCCTGGGGAGACCCCAGACATCTGCGCCAGATCGTGCTAAACCTCCTCGATCATGCAGTCCGCCGCACACCAGAGGGGGGCAGGATCGATGTCTGGGCGACTGAGACTTTTGTTGAACAGCAGGATGGATATCCTGAGGATGTGTTGGTGGTGAGCATCCGCGATCCGGGCGCATTTATTCCGCCAGCACAGCAGGCGCATCTCTTCGATCTTGGCTACCCCGTGGATGGTGGGAGCGCCGTTAGCTCTGCCAGCGTGCGGGTGGGCCTGGTGGTCAGCAAGGGCCTGGTATCTGCACTGGGTGGGCAGATCTCGATAGCCAGTGTCCCTGATGAAGGGAATACCTTGAGCTTTAGCATTCCTACGGCGGAGGCTGGCTGATCGGTCCGAACTCGTCATACTGTGCTGGGAGCTGACGATTGCGTTGACATACTCCGCCACTTGTGCTATTATGCCATCGATGCACAGGACAGTGGTGTCCTGGGAAAGGGGATAGTAAAAAGATGAGATCACGTACGGAACAGATCATGGCCCGCCTGCGAGACCTGCGGGTCATCACCCCTGATATCGAAGCCTCAGCCGTGGTGAGCGTGGATGGGCTAACCATAGCCTCTGATCTGCCGCCCGATGTGGAGGAGGATCGAGTCTCGGCCATGAGCGCAGCCATGCTCAGCTTGGGGGAGCGCATCGCGAGCGAGTTGGGGCGTGGCACCCTGGATCAAGTGTATATCCGCGGCGATAAGGGCTACGTGATCTTGATGTCCATCGGCGAGGATGCCGTCCTGACAGCCCTTGCCCGCAAAGGGGCCAAGCTGGGGCTTATCTTCCTGGATATGCGCCGGGCAGCTGCCGACCTGCGCGCCCTGCTCTAGGTGAGTGGCGCGGTCAAGGTTCGGGTAGGGAGGGCCCCAGCGACCTCACACCCTGTGTTGCATCCTGGGCTGTTGGGCTGCCGCCCAGAAATGCGAGCTGGGGGAGGGTCGTCTTTTTGGCGGCTCTCCTTTTCTATTTCGGAGTGAGATGCATGGCAACCAAGTACATCTTTTGCACTGGGGGGGTAGTATCCTCTGTCGGCAAGGGGGTGACCGCCGCTGCTATAGGGCGCATTCTGAAGAGCCGGGGCATCAACGTCTCCATCCAAAAGCTAGATCCGTACCTGAACGTGGACCCGGGAACCATGTCCCCCTACCAGCATGGCGAGGTATTCGTGCTGGATGACGGTGCAGAGACGGACTTGGATCTGGGTCACTATGAGCGCTTTATCGATGAGAACCTGACCCGTGCCAGCAACGTTACCTCGGGGCAGGTGTATGCCGAGGTGATCGCCAAAGAGCGCAGGGGTGACTATCTCGGCGGCACGATTCAGGTGATCCCCCATGTGACCAACGAGATGAAGCGCCGTATAGGGCTGGTGGCACGGGGGAGCGGGGCCGAAGTGGTTATCGTAGAGATTGGTGGCACCATCGGTGACATCGAGAGTTTGCCCTTCCTGGAGGCCATCCGCCAGATGCGCGTGGACGTGGGACGAGAGAACACGCTCTACGTGCACGTGACACTGCTGCCCTACATCTCCTCGACCCGCGAGATCAAGACCAAGCCCACTCAGCACAGTGTCCGTGAGTTGCGCGGGATCGGCATCCAGCCTGACATCATCGTTGCCCGTTCCGACTATCCCATCGACGAGGACATTCGGGCCAAGATCGCCCTCTTCTGTGATGTGGAACAGCGGGCGGTCATCTCTCTGGTCACCACGCCCATTATCTACGAGGTTCCCCTGGTCTTGGAACAAGCGGGCCTGGGCGATTACCTTGTCGAGCGACTGGGATTGGACGGCGCTAAATCGCCCGAGCTGGAGGGCTGGCGGGAGGTAGTCGAGGATATCCGGCGCCCGAAACCGCCCGTGCGGGTTGGCCTGGTGGGCAAGTACGTCGACCTGCGCGATGCCTATCTGAGCGTGCGGGAGGCCCTGCACCACGCTGGGTTGCGCTATGACGTGGCTGTAGAGATCGATTGGATTGACTCCGAGCAGATCGAGCGGCGGGGTATGCAGCGATTTGAGGGCTTGCACGGAATCGTAGTTCCAGGCGGCTTTGGCTACCGGGGAATCGAGGGCAAGGTCGTGGCGGCGCGCTATGCCCGCGAGAACCAGATTCCGTACCTGGGCCTGTGCCTGGGGATGCAGGTCATGGTGATCGAACTGGCCCGGCATGCCCTGGATAGCGACGAGCCTAACTCGACCGAGTTTGACATCAAGACACCACAACCGGTGATCGACCTTATGTCTGACCAGCGGGACATCTCTGAGATGGGAGGGACCATGCGTCTCGGTCTCTATCCCTGCCAATTGACGCCAAACACGCGAGCTGCGGCGGCATACGCCGGTACTCTACAGGGGGAGCCAATCGTTCACGAGCGGCACCGCCATCGCTTTGAGGTGAACAACTTTTACCGTGGGTTGCTGGCTGACGCTGGCATGATCTTCTCGGGTCTATCACCCGATGGTCGCCTGGTAGAGATCGGGGAGCTGGCCGATCATCCGTTCATGGTTGGCTGCCAGTTTCATCCCGAGTTTCGATCGCGGCCCACCCGCCCGCATCCTCTTTTCCAGTCTTTTGTCAAAGCAGCCATCGTGCATCGCGATGCACAGGCTCGCGAAGAGTGATACCGGGCCAGCCGCCACGATTCGCGTGTATGACATGACTCGATCCATGGGGAGCGCCGACTTGATCTGGCAACTGCGTTCTGGAAAAGCTGATTTGCCTATTGCTGGGAAGCCTGGTATAATGCCCGCACTGACCGGCCTGATCCCGGAGCTTGCCACCCTAGCTCAATCGGCAGAGCAGACGCTTCGTAAGCGCCAGGTTAAGGGTTCAAGTCCCTTGGGTGGCTTGATTGACATAGGCAGGCCCCAACCACTCCCTGTTGGGGCCTTTGCTCTATCATCCGCTTCCGACTTACAGCACAGGCAGACTGGGCCAGCGCGCCCCATGAACCGGTACCGGATGCAGGGACATCCCTGCGCCCATCATCATCCAAGACAGAGTCGGCAGCGCCATGGCTGAAGAGACCGAAAGAGCATCTCGTTTTGAACCGCTGAGCGCCTTGTGGCGTGTCCTCGCCGCTCCGCAGACTTTGCTGATCCTCGCGGGACTCTTGGCCCTGGCTCTTGCCGCCAGCAGCGTGATCCCCCAGATGCCGGCAAGCTACGCTAGTGATCCCCAGGCATGGCTGGCGATGCAAGCGGGGGTATGGGCCCAGGCAGGCGATATTTTCCATCTCTTGGGGATATTCAATATCGCTGGCTCATTTTGGTTCCGTGCCTTTCTGGCCCTCGCCGGCCTGTGCTTATTTGTCCGCATGGGCGATTCCCTCGAGCTGGCCTGGCGCGTCACGCGCCGGGAGCCCTGGACGCGCGCAAGCCTGGCAGCATGGGGGCCCCACCCCCCTCGCGTCCAGCTATCGCTGCCCACTCCCCTTGAAGGGGCCATGGAACGACTGGGCACGTTCCTTGCCCGACAGGGATACGCGACACGGACCGTGTCGGACCTGCCGGTTCCGGCTGTCGTAGCCATCCGGCGCGGCCTGGTCCTCTGGACGCGGCCCCTGGCCTACGGTTCGTTGCTGTTGGCGCTGGTTAGCCTGACCGTCGCGAGCGCTTGGGGCTGGCAGGGCGAATCCTGGCACCCGCGAGAAGGGGAGCGCCATGCCATAGGCCCTGATGAGACCTATTCGGTTCGCCTCGACAGCTTTGGTGTAGTGTTGGACGGGGGTGAGCAACCTTCTGAATACGCGAGCACTGTCACTTGGCTGGAAGGAGATACCGTGGTCAGGCAGGGCATGGTGGGTGCCGGGCAGGCCTCGGCCTACGCGGGGATAACCTTGCGCCAGCTGGGCTATGTTCCTGTAGTCAGGATGCGTGGCTGGGACGGCGATGACCAGCCATTGATGTTGGAGACCGAGGGCGATGTGCTGAGCATGACCGGCGAGGCGGAGATCCGCTTTGACTCTGCCGCAGACGCACCTTTGGTTCTGGTCCCCAACGAGGACCTCTTTCTCATGCTCTCCTTTGAGCAGGATTGTGAGGGTCGAGGGCAGGCCCTGCAAGTGCGTCGTATTGGTGAGGGTATTGATGATGGGGAGGTGCTGGGCATCCTTCACGAGAGCGGATCGGTAGCCGTGGATGGCTTGCGCTTTGAGCTGGACCTTGCCTTTACCCCCATTCTCCGCGTCGATTATCATCCGGCAGCCGGGCTCGCCTTGATCGGTGTCGGGCTGTTCCTCATTGCCCTTGTTGTCGGCTGGCTCATTGCCCCCCGCCTGTTATGGATTGCTGCTGCAGAGGGACAGGAGCACCCCAGTCTGGTGTGGGTCATGGCGCTACCTGGCGCCGGAGCGCAATCATGGCTTTCGCACCTGGTCAAGTTGTTCCGGGAGGCGCTGCATGATGACGCCTGAGATCTGGGTCGTGATCGCCGCCGTGCTTCTGGGGCTCGCCGCGGTTTCTGGCGGGTTGGAGATGGCCGTCCTCCGGGGACGGTGGGAGGCGGTTGTCCTTGCAAGCAGGGTGGCAGCGCTGGCAGCCCTGATCGTTGCCCTGGTCGCGGCAGCCATCGTGCACGGGCAGTGGTCGGCGGCTGATCCCCGGCAGGCCATGCTGGGCCTCGTCGCGGCCATGCTGGCCATTCATCTTTTGCTGGCCTGGCGTCTGGGCGCGGGCACTGC